>Ga0209384_1000059_pt1 | contig 78694 bp, 62 predicted proteins | sample CoawatmetaG05DNA_FD_187511 | JGI IMG/M metagenome (GOLD analysis project Ga0209384, IMG submission 187511) | Marine microbial communities from the West Antarctic Peninsula - Coastal water metaG058-DNA (SPAdes) (version 2) | ecosystem: Environmental > Aquatic > Marine > Coastal ... | reverse complement strand
GGAAAGATAAAAACACACCATTATGTGCTCTTTCTTCAGGCGCCAATTCGTTCAAATCCTCACCATTTAACTCGATATTTCCAGTTGAAATTTCGTAATCATCTTTACCCGCAATAATGTTTGCTAAGGTACTTTTTCCAGCACCATTAGGACCCATAATTGCGTGAACTTCACCAGCTTTTACTTCTAAATTTAATCCTTTTAAGATTAATTTATTATCTATACTTGCTTGTAAATTTTCTATTTTTAACATCGTCTTTTGCTATTTTCTCTTCGCTTTTACGCGATTCGCTTTTAATATTTTGTTTGCTTTTTCTTCGTTGGTTCAGCAATTATAAAGTTAAAATTCTGAGAACTTTATCCAACACTTCCTTCCAAACTAATTTCCAATAGTTTTTGAGCTTCTACAGCAAATTCCATTGGTAAATTATTTAAAACCTCTTTACTAAATCCGTTTACAATTAATGCAATTGCCTTTTCAGTATCGATTCCACGTTGGTTGCAGTAAAATAGTTGCTCTTCTCCAATTTTACTGGTAGTTGCTTCGTGTTCTACTTGTGCTGTTTTATTTTTCACTTCAATGTAAGGGAAGGTATGTGCACCGCAATCATTTCCCATCAGTAAGGAATCACATTGAGAGAAATTACGTGCGTTTTCTGCTCTTGGACTTATTTGTACCAATCCTCTATATGAGTTTTGTGATTTTCCTGCAGAAATACCTTTAGAAATAATGGTGGATTTGGTGTTTTTCCCCAAATGAATCATTTTTGTTCCAGTGTCTGCTTGTTGATGATTGTTTGTTACTGCAATTGAGTAAAATTCACCGACAGAGTTATTTCCTTTTAAAATACAAGATGGATATTTCCAAGTAATTGCAGATCCAGTTTCTACCTGCGTCCAAGAAATTTTTGCGTTGTTTTCGCAGATACCTCTTTTTGTTACAAAGTTATATACACCACCTTTTCCTTCTTTATTTCCAGGATACCAGTTTTGTACGGTAGAGTATTTTATTTCAGCATCATCCATTGCTACCAGTTCTACAACGGCAGCGTGCAATTGGTTTTCATCTCTACTTGGCGCAGTACAACCTTCCAAATAAGAAACGTAACTCCCCTTGTCCGCAACCACTAAGGTTCTTTCAAATTGGCCTGTTCCCCCTTCGTTGATTCTAAAATAAGTAGACAGTTCCATTGGGCATCGCACTCCTTTTGGAATATAACAAAAAGAGCCGTCAGAAAAAACAGCTGAATTTAATGCAGCATAAAAGTTGTCTGTAGTAGGTATAACGGTTCCTAAATATTTTCTTACCAACTCTGGGTGTTCCTGAATTGCTTCAGAAATTGGCATAAAAATAATTCCTTTTTCACCAAGTGTTTTCTTAAACGTAGTCGCAACAGAAACAGAGTCTATTACAATGTCCACAGCCACATTTGCTAGTTTTTTTTGTTCATCCAAGGAAATTCCCAAACGCTTAAAGGTGTCTAATAATTCTGGATCTACTTCGTCTAATGAATTCAATTTTGGTTTTGCTTTTGGCGCAGAGTAATAGGCGATCTCTTGAAATTTTGGTTTTTCATAGTGAACATTGGCCCATTCTGGTTCTTTCATTGTTTTCCAAACGCGGTACGCTTCCAAACGCCAGTCTGTCATCCAGTCTGGCTCATTTTTTTTCTTAGAAATTGCAATAACAACCTCTTCGCTCAACCCTTTTGCAAAGGTTTCACTCTCTATGTCTGTATAAAAACCATACTTATATTCTTTGGTTTTTAATTCTTGTTCTAAATCGTCTTCGGTATATTTTGACATCTTTTTCTGAATTTTAAAGTGAAAATGATTCTCCACAACCACAAGTTCTGCTTGCGTTTGGGTTATTAAAAACAAAGCCTTTTCCGTTCAATCCCCCGGAATACTCTAAGGTTGTTCCTACTAAATATAAAAAACTCTTTTTGTCGATAATAATTTTTACATTATTCTCTTCAAAAACTTTATCGTTCTCTTCTTTTTTATTATCGAAAGTTAAATCGTAAGACAGTCCTGAACAACCACCGCTCTTTACACCAACCCTAACAAAATCGGTTAATGCATTAAAGCCGTCGTCCGTCATTAATTCTACGACTTTCTTCTTTGCTGTGTCTGAAACTTTTATCATTTTTTTAAATAGATTAAGCTTAAATTGGGTACAAAGATACAATTTAAGTCCAAGAATAACGAAGAACCTTCATTACGAAACACAATAAGTCGATTGGTTTTATTGATTACTTTTGAAAGGCTGGGTTGCGCACGAAGTCATAATCTGATAATGTCTGAAGGAAGGCTTTTAAATTTGTTTTTTCTACGACAGATAATTGAACACCACCCTGGTTTACCCTTTTCATAAGCGGATCTATTGTGGGGGACTTCTTTAAGCCTTCAGAATAGTGATCGATGACTTCCTCTAAGGATGCAAATCTACCGTCATGCATGTAAGGTGCTGTAAAAACTAAATTTCGAATGGATGGCGACTTGAATTTTCCGTTGTCATTTGGATCTCCAGTAACAGCGCCAAAGCCGAGGTCTGTGAACACATTGTCTAAGCCATTGTTGTGAAATTTATTGTCTGTCCAAAGAGGATTATTATCACTTCCATGGCAATGGAAGCAGTCTCCTTTTGATTCGTCCATAAAAACGTTGAATCCGTTTTGTTCTTCTGCTGTTAGGCTCGTTTCACCACGCAAGTATTTATCAAATTTAGCATTCCCGGAAATCAATGTCCTTTCAAACTGTGCAATGGCTTTTGTAATAGAAGTCGAGTCAATTTTTGAGGAGCCAAAGGCTTGAAGAAATAGATCTTTGTAGCTAGAACTTGCTGCTAGTTTCCTTCCGATTTTTTTCCAGTCACCATGCATCTCTATGGGGTTTGAAACAGGTTCTAAGGCCTGTCTTTCAAGCCCAAATTCTTTTCCATCCCAAGCAAACCGTTCATCAAAGTTCCAAGCTAAATTAAACAAAGGCATCGCGTTTCTATTTCCTGAATTGCCCGCAACTCCAATACTAAAAGGTTGTTGGTCTGTAAAAGATTTTTGTGGACTGTGGCAAGAGGCACAAGACTGTGTTTCATCTCCAGATAAAACGGGATCAAAGAATAATTTTTTACCCAGTGCAATGCCTTCTATAGTGAGTAGGTTGTTTGCTGGAATTATTGGTGGAATTAATTTATCTGCAAAAAGGATTGGAATTTCTAAGTTATAAGGGACGGGTATATAGATTTCATCTTCTTTAGGTGTGCAATGCATTAAAAGAAGAAAGCAGAGAAGAAATGTATATTTTTTAACCATTTTAAGTTCTTTACATTAATTTACCGTACCCAAAGAAAAAGCTGTTTTCCCATTGTCTCGCATCATTTGCTGTGCTTCAAAGTTAGGCATTAAAACCGTGTTTAGTTTGTTTAAGTCCCAAGTAGTGGGATTTTTAAACCACTCTGCTAAGTTCATCTTTATTTCAATATCGGTATTTTTTGTAATGATTACAGTACCTAAATCTACATTAAAAGAAGTGTCTTCAAATTTTAAATTATCGGGTTCAGTTTTATCGACAGCTCTAATTGTATGGTAGTTAAAACCTGCCTCTTCGTTATTATTGTCTATATATTTCCCATCAAATTGCATGTAATGATATCCGCCGCCCAACATTCCTGGAACCCCAAAATTTACAGAATTTAAATCCTTGTACGCTCCATCTGTATTGTCTTCGTCTGAAAATCCAAACCTAAAAGTAAGTTTATACGTACCGTTGGTAAAACCAGAAAGTGAAATTGAAGTCCCTGTGTTTTCGGTAAAATTAATTAAATGATAGTTTTTAGAATCAATTAGACTAAGTTCTGAAATAAGATATCGCAAATTTTCTACACTTACGTTTTCTCCATTTTTGGTTGTAAATTTTAATTGATTAAGGTCTTGATTCGAAAGTTTTATCCCATCCCAATAGTGCGTGAAGTTTAAGGTTACGTCAGCTTGCTCTGGTTGCACGCAGCACTCTATTTCTTCGCTACAACGCGTTACAAGAAAGAGCATTAAAAGCAGCAGATAGTGTTGTTTTTTCATTTAAGCTGAATGATTAATGCGTCTGAAAACCCCTTATTTTCAGAGATATCTTGATCCGAACTACTACTTTCACCAACGGCAATAATCGATTTGTTGTTTAGCTCTGCAATATCATATAAAAAGTCTATTTCTGAACCACCAACTGTTTTTTGCCACAGCAGGTTTCCGTTTTTATCAATTTTTAAAATTAAGGCATCATTTTGACCTTTATTTTCAAAACCATTATCAAGGCTTCTGGAGCTTCCTGCGATTAGAAAACCGTTGTCCTGTGTTTTATAAATAGCTCTTGCAACGTCAAAGCTAGACCCTCCAATTGTTTTTTCCCAAATTAAGGTTCCTTCCGAAGAGAACTTCACAATCCAAACATCTGCAGCACCACTGTTTAATGCTACATCGATGTCTGCACTTCTGGTATCTCCAACAGCAATGAAATTACCATCATTGGTTGCTGTAATTGCTTTTGCTTGGTCAATTCCAGACCCTCCAAAACTTTTTTCTAAAAGCAAGTCTCCCGCAGGGCTTATTTTAGTTATCCAAAAGTCGTAAGCTCCTTTATTTTCAGAAATATTAAAGTCGTTGCTGTCTGATGAACCTGCAATTATAAAATTATCTTGAGTAGTTTCTATTACACCAGTAGGTATTTCTGAGAAGGAGCCTCCAAAAAATCGACTCCATTCTAAGGCACCACTATGGTCTGTTTTTATGGCCCAATAGTCGCCACCAGCGTGTTTTACTTTATTTGATTTCGAATTCCCTTGTCCATCAGAACTAGAAACGTCTAGAACACCAGTGATAAAAAAGCCACCGTCATTTGTTTCTAGTAACGCGGTTCCCAAATCTGCACCAGAAAACCCAAAGGTTTTTTCCCAAAGAAAATTTCCTTCAGAAGAAATTTTTAACAACCAAAAATCCTTACTTCCTGCATTTTCTGAAACATTTCCGTCTGAACTTTTACTGTATCCTAAAACCACAAAATTTCCACCTAAAGTTTGCACGATGTCCGATGCCCTGTCATCTTCCGAACCTCCAAAAGTTTTTTGCCACTCTAAGTGGTTCTCTGCATTAAACTTTGAGATTAAAAAATCAAAGGAATCATTGGTTTTTGTAGCAAGATCAAAATCGTTGCTTTGCGTAAAACCAGCTGTAACATAACCGCCGTCCGTTGTTCCTTTTACGGAATAAAGCGCATCATTTTTACTACCACCAAAAGTTTTTACAAAGTCTATTTCATTGATGACTTCAAGTACTTCAGGAGCAGTAAAAACATCTTTTTTAGAGCAGTTAAAAAGAATAAAAAAGCAAAGTAAAGGGAGATATTTTGACATCTATTTTTAGGGTTGACTTTTTTTTAATCACAAAAAAACTATCATTCATAAAATTAATTATGACAGAGCTTTATTCAACAATAAACTTTTTAGTCAATTTTCCATTGATTTTGAGAAGGTACATTCCTTTTTCTAAAGATTCTGTTTTTAAGACGTACTGTGGCTTATTGATGTTTTTTATATCAATTATTTTTTTTCCTAATATGGAATAGATTTTGATATTTTTTATGGTCTCTTTGTTCGCTGTTCTTATCGTAGTTTGCGAATTTGCAGGGTTTGGGAAAAGAGAGAAATTCACTCCTGCAGTTTTAGGTGCTACATTTAAAGTGCCACTTTTTCGAATAATAAAAAAACCATTGTCGATATCACTAATAATAATGTTCCCACTAGGAAAATAAGGGTATACGTTCCAAACACCGTTAAATGCCGTGTTATTATTGTTTGGGTAGGTATCAAAAAAACCAATTTCTGAAAAAACCTTATTTTCTGTATTTGATATATCAATCATTCGTACACCAGCCGTATAGTTTGCTTGGTAGTAGATATTGTCTTTTACATATCCGTTATGATCAATAGCTGCCGTAGCGCCAAAGTAGTCGAAGTGGTACAAAGGGTTGTCTAAATCTGTAAAGTCAAAAACAATTGTTCTTGCATTGTTTCCTATTCGTAATTCATCCAGTTCATCGCCTAAAATAAAATATTTTAAATCTTCAGTAAACCAACCTTGGTGGGCATATTCAACATTAGAATAACTGATGGTAGCGATTACTGTTGGGTTTGTTTTATCGGTTACGTCTGCAATTACAATTTCATCTTCATTACTTCCAATAAGAATTTCCTTACCGGTATAATCTGTGTCTGGACCGTTGTAGGTAATTACTTGTGCGTCATGGGAGTAACCTCCAGCCGCAAAACCACCTTCAATAACAGGGCTGATAGGGTTTTGAATATTTATAAAAATAGGGCCACCACCGTAAGTTGAGTTTCTGGCCGCTCCCACAATGTATGCATAGCCACTGTCTTCATTAATTACAATATTATGTGCACTTCCAAATCCTGTAAAAATGGTGTCTGCTGTATAAGTTAAAGGAAGGTTTGAAGAGGTTCTTAGTCGTTTTAAATCAAAAACCTGCATGCCGTGCGCATTGGCTTCACTAACAATAAAAGCATGAGAGTTATAGACCTTTACGTCCCTCCAAAGACTACTTACCGTAGTTGTGTTAAGTGTTCCAACAATGACGGGTGTGATAGGGTCGCTAATATCAATGAAAACAATGCCACTGTTTATGCCCACTAGAGCATATTCTTTTTGTGTTTCGGGATCGGTCCATCCCCAGCAATCGTTACTTTCCGTGGTAATATTGCCAAGAGTCTCGTTAGGGATGTTTGACATTAAATCGTAATCATTACAAGGGTATTCTCCAGCTAAACCGTTTTCACAGGGGGTTTGAGCGAGTAGTGTTTGTGTCAATAAAAATAAAAATAGGAAACTTTTTTTCATAATAAGTTGGGGATTTATACCAAACCTACAAAAAAAAACCGACTAATATAGATCTCTGTTAAATGTATTCTGTAACCTTCAATAATGTACCTATCTTTGCAAGATGTTAGAAGATAAAAATACACAAAAAACATCCTTAGCGGATCTTGGGGAATTTGGTTTGATAAATCATATTACACAATATTTTAAGATTGAAAATTCGTCAACAGTAAAAGCAATTGGAGATGATTCCGCGGTTTTAGCGGCTTCTGAAAAACAAACACTAGTTACTACCGATTTGTTAATAGAAGGTGTTCATTTTAATTTAAGTTATATGCCACTGAAGCATTTAGGGTATAAAGCAGTTATGGTGAACCTCTCTGATGTATACGCAATGAATGGTGTTGCAGAGCAAATTACAGTATCAATTGCGGTGTCTAACCGTTTTCCTTTAGAGGCAATTGAAGAGCTATATGCGGGGATTCAATTGGCCTGTGAAACGTATAAGGTTGATTTAGTTGGGGGGGACACAACCTCCTCTACGAAAGGAATATTAATTTCTGTGACTGCAATTGGAAAAGCAGAAAAAGAAGATGTTGTGTATAGGAATGGTGCAAAGGAAACTGATTTGGTAGTGGTTTCTGGAGATTTAGGAGCTGCTTATTTGGGATTACAAGTTTTAGAAAGAGAAAAACAAGTTTTTCAAGTAGATCCCAATAATCAACCAGACTTAGAAAATTATACGTATTTAATAGAGCGCCAACTAAAACCGGAAGCACGTAAAGATGTTGCGAGCTTATTAAAGGGGATGGAAGTAAGGCCAACGGCAATGATTGATATTTCTGATGGACTTTCGTCAGAGTTGATGCATATTTGTTCGCAGTCTAAAGTGGGGTGTAAAATTTACGAAGAGAAATTACCCTTAGATCCACAAGTAATTTCTGCTTGTGAAGAATTTGAGTTAGATTCTACAATGATTGCTTTAAGTGGTGGAGAAGATTATGAGTTGCTATTTACTGTGCCAATCGCAGATTTTGAAAAGATAAAAGGAAACCCTAATTTTTCTATCATAGGACATATAACTGCAGAAAACCAAGGATTAAATTTAGTTACCAGGGCCAGTCAAGAAATTGAATTGAAAGCACAGGGCTGGAATACGACTAAAGAAGTTTAAAAAGGAGAAGGGAAGATTTAAAAAAGCGCAAATTTAAAATTTTGCGCTTTTTGTTTTTAGACTTTTTTTTACCTAATTTATATTCTTTAATACAAGTTGCATCAGTTGAAACTTTTTTTTAGAGTAGATAGGCTTAACAGTTTTTTAAAAAAACAGCTAAAGCGTTCTGTAGGGCTAATTTATTTTCAATATGGCCCATATGTCCGTTTGGGAAGACAACAACTTTTGAGTTTGTTTTTTCAGCCTCAATCAAAGAAGTTTCAAAATCTAAAACAGGGTCTTTTTTGCCAATAATTAATAATTTATTAAAACTATTTTCAGTTAAAACGCGGTTTCTGTTGATGCGCAATCGCATGCCTTCTTGTGCAGCAATATAACCTTGCATAGGTGTTTGTAAAGCTTCAGAAATGGCCAATTCTATTTCCTCTTTAAAAATAGTTTTACTTTTTGGGTCAAATAAATTCGCAAAAGACATGCGTACCATATTTGTAAAGTTATTGGCAATCATTTTGTTGGCACGCAAACGCAACGCTTTGCGTTCTGCGGTATCTTCATTTGAAGTAGCATTCATTAAGCACAATCCTTTTATTTTTTGTGGGTGTTTTTCTGCAAAAGCCAAGGCAATATAACCACCCAAAGAGTGCCCAATTAAAGTACACTTGCGAATTCTCAATTCTTTTAAAACCACTGCAATTGTTTCTGCAAATAATTCCATGGTATGCACATAGCCCAAACAGTCCGTTTTTCCATGTCCTAATAAATCAATAGCAATTACTCTGTTCCTTTTAGAAATCTCTGGAGCCACGTTTTTCCACATGGTAGCATTCTCTAAAAATCCATGAATTAAAACAACAACACTTCCTTTTCCAGTGTCAGAAAATGAAATGTTTGCGTTTTTAAAAGTTATTGATTTTTGCATCCTACAAAAATATGTATATTTCAAGTATAAAAACGACCCAAAACATGTTCAAATTAAATGTTGCTGCTTACTCCCTTAGTATATGTATTCTTGCTTGTTTCTCAACAGCAAACAGTAGTGCGCAAATCGAAGAAAAAAAACTAGACAATTTAATTGAGGCAACCTTAAAGACTTTTGATGTTCCTGGAATTTCTGTAGGTATTTTAAAAGATGGAAAAGTCGTGTATGCAAAGGGGTATGGCGTTCGTTCTCTTTTGAATAAAAAGGATATGAATGCAAATACTTTGGTAGGGGTTGCTTCTAATAGTAAAGGATTTACCTGTTTCGCTTTAGCGATGCTGATAGACGAAGGGAAACTAAATTGGAATGATAAAGTTCGAACACATATTCCCGAGTTTCAGTTGTACGATTCTTGGGTTACAGCCCAGTTTACCATAAGAGACTTAGTTACACACAGAAGTGGAATGAGCTTGGGCGCTGGAGATTTAATGTTTTTCCCTGAGGGGAACGATTTTAAAGTGGCAGATGTAATTCAGAATGTAAAATATTTAAAACCTAAAAGCTCCTTTAGAAGTGAATTCACCTATAACAACAACATGTTTATTATTGCTGGGGAAGTTTTAAAGCGGGTTAGTGGACTTTCTTGGGAGGAATTTGTGGAAACAAAAATAATGCGTCCTGTTGGAATGACGGTCAGTAAAGCATCTTACAATAGAGTGACAAACAAAACGAATATAATAGCTGCACATACAAGAACTGAAGGGAAAGTAGTGCAAATCCCGCACGACTGGAGTCCAACAGCAAACGCAGCAGGAGGTATTGTTAGTAATGTAAAAGACATGCTTATTTGGGCAAAATTTTTAATGAACGATGCCATTACATCTAAAGGAGAAAGGTTGCTAAGCAAGCGGCAGTTTCAGGAACTATGGCAGTTACAGACACCACTTAAAGTAGCCGTAAATAACGCCTATAGCTCAAATTTTAAAGGCTATGGCTTGGGTTGGTTTTTAACAGATGTAAAAGGGGGATACAAACAAGTATATCATACGGGGGGGTTATTAGGCACCGTTACCCAGTTTACAATGATTCCTGAGTTAGCGTTAGGAATTGTTGTATTGACCAATCAGATGAATGGCAATGCATTTAATACGATTACAAACTCGATAAAAGACGCCTATTTAGGATATACAAATCGGAATTGGTTAAAAAAGTATGGGGATAAAAACAGGCGTTATTTGCAATTTAATGACAGTATAAAGGCGGCTGTATTTGGTCAGGTTGCTGATGTAAAAAAGACTAAAAACAGCTTAAAACCGTCTCAAATAGTTGGCACGTATACCGATCGCTGGTTTGGAGATGTCGTGATTTCTTTCGAAGGAAATAAATACATGATAAAATGCATGCGTTCCGTGGATTTGATAGGAGAATTGTTACCTTACAGTGCAACAACAGCGGTTGTAAAGTGGGAAAACAGAAGTTTTGATGCGGACGTGTTTATTAATTTTACTTTTGATGAAAAAGGAAGCGCAAGTAGCGCAAAAATGAAATACATTGCTCCTATTACTGATTTTAGCTTCGACTTTCACGATTTAGCGCTTAAAAAACGAGAGTAATCTTGAATAAAAAAAAAGATATTTGGATTGCTGGGTTTGCATTATTCTCCCTTTTTTTTGGTGCGGGAAATTTGATTTTACCACCAACTCTTGGGCTGAAAGCTGGGGTAGATTGGTGGATTGTAGTTTTGGGTTTTATAGCAACAGCGATTATCATCCCTATTCTTGCAATTTTTGCACATGCAAAGCTGCAGGGAACTTTGTATGATTTCGGAAAAAAAGTATCTCCTACCTTTAGTCGCATATTTTGTTTTTTAATTTATGGAATCGCAGTCGCAATTCCATCTCCAAGAACTGCAGCAGTAACCCACGAAATGGCAATTCAACCATTTTTTGATACGCCCCCAATTTTAACAAGTATTCTATATTTCTTTCTGGTTTTTTTATTTGCCGTAAACCGTTCTAGAATTATCAGTTTAATAGGTAGCTTTTTAACGCCAATAATTGTCCTTATTTTATTACTCATTATAGGGATTTCATTTTTTGTCACTACAGGAGCATTGCGCGCATCAACATTTGAAAGTCCTTTTGTAGATGGAATTTTAGAGGGGTATCAAACCTTTGATGCAATTGCAGGGGTGGTCGTTGGCGCCGTAATTCTTATCTCACTAAACTATAGCAACTACGTTACTTTTGATGCCAAAAGGACTCTCATTAGAAAGGCGGGTTTTATTGCAGGAGCAGGTCTTTTATTCATCTATGGAGGGTTGGTTTTAAGCGGTGCTTTATTTGCTTCAACACTTATTGGAAATACAACTAGAATTGAAGTTCTATCGGGGATAAGTACACAAACTTTAGGGTCTTTTGGAACCACTTTTTTAAGTATTTTAGTGTCATTAGCTTGTTTTACAACTGCTGTGGGTATTGTTACAGGAACCGCAGATTATATCAAAGGGATTTGTAATGATTCTAAAACAGCATATCTAATTGCAGCAGCTGTTGCCGCGGTAATTGGAATTGTTATAGGAAGTTACCAAGTCGATGCTATTATTACGCTAGCGGTGCCAGCACTTATGTTTTTATATCCGATAACGATTGTGCTCATTGTATTAAATAACTTGCCAAATCGTTATACTTCCAAATTGGTTTTTAGAGGGGTTGTTTCCGCTACTTTTATTTTTAGTATTCCAGACTTTTTAGGGTTTATAATTCCAAGAGAAAATCTGATAGGGATTAAAAATAGTATTCCGCTAGCAGAAGATAGTTTGGGGTGGGTACTTCCCGCAATATTGGTATTTATTTTGATTAACTTTGGAGCGCGGTATAAAAAAAGTAAGTAAGGACATTTTAGCATTACCTTATTTTAAAATTTTTAGCAACAACTTTCTCTAAGTACAAATTACAACATATAAATAATGGCAACTAAAGATATTGTAAAATATGCATTTAAGGAATCCTTTTCACTAAGCATTGTGAACTTTGAAAATGCTTGCACAATATCGCATAATGAGCAGCAAAATGCATTCACAATTTATTGGATTCAAGAAGGAAAAGGAACGTATAACATCGATTTTGAACAATATTTTTTTACAGATAATGTGTTATTTTTTCTGTCTCCCGGACAAGTTTTTACCGTGGAGTCAGAACAAATAAAAACAGCCTACAGACTCACTTTTCAAAGAGATTTTTACTGCATACAAACGCATGATAAAGAAGTGGCTTGTAATGGAGTTTTATTTAATAATATTTATGAAACACCCTTTGTAAAACCTTGTAAAAAAGACATCGGAAAACTGAATTTTATTTTAGAAAGTCTAATTGAAGAGTTTCAGCAGAATGAGACTGCGCAATATGACATGCTGCAGTCCTATCTCAAGCAATTTATGATTTGCGCTGTGCGTGTAAAGAAAGAAAACCACCCCATTAAAGAAGTTGCAGAAACTCGCCTTTTTAAGGACTTTAGCCTGTTAGTTGAGAAAAATTTTAAGACGCTACATACAGTAACTTCTTATTCAGATCGCTTAGGGGTTTCCCCAAAATCAGTGACCAAGCATTTTCAAAAATTAGGGGCAGTAAAGCCGTCAACTTTCATAAAAAACCGTATTCTTTTGGAGGCAAAGCGCTTGCTTATCTATACTGATAAATCTGTGAAAGAGATTGCTTTTGAGCTTGGCTTCAACGACCCTGCTTATTTTACCCGCTCATTCACAAAAGCAGTTTTAAAGTCACCTTTGCAGTTTAAAAAAGAATATTAAAAGGGATTAGGTATGCGGTTTTTTGTTCTGTAAGTTTTTAGTAACTTCAAATATTATTAGCTGCTATAAATTAAAATAATAACTGATTATGAAAGCATGTCCAAAATGTAAATCGTTCTCTAGAAAACGGATGATACGAAGAGGGTTTGCGAGGCTAGTATGCGGAGCAAAAGCCTACGCCTGTGACAAATGCAGCACACAATATGCTTGGATTCCATATATTAATGTGTCTATAAAGGTTTAAAAAAGCGGCACAATTATTATTTGTGCCGCTTTTTTAAGAGTAGTTATTTAACTAAATAATCTAAAAATATCATTTCCATTTGCAAAAAGCAACAAGGTAATTAATAAAATAAACCCAACTATTTGCGCATATTCTAAAAACTTATCTCCTGGTTTTCTACCGGTAATCATTTCCCAAAGGGTAAAAACTACATGCCCACCGTCTAGTGCGGGAATTGGTAATAGGTTCATGAAACCAAGCATAATCGATAGGAAAGCAGTAATATTCCAGAAAGATTCTGCACTCCATTCTTCAGGGAAAATACTTCCAATAGAGATGAAACCACCTAAACCCTTATAAGCACCAGTGCTTGGGTTAAAGATCTTTTTTAATTGCTTTACATAGTCGGTAAGCGTTTTCCAAGATTTATTTAAGCCTGCAGGAACGGCTTCTGCAAATGAGTATTCATAATCTGCTAATTTGTAATAGCCTAATTTCTCTAAATCACTAAAAGGCAATTGTAAAATCCCAACGCCTATTTTTCCATCGCTCGTAACTTTTACTGGTATTTCTTTTATTTCAGCACCCCTTTTTACGGTCACTTGGATTTCTTGATTTTGGAACTTATTTAATTGTGCTTGCGCTTCATCAAAATATCTTATTGCGTTTCCATTAATGCCAACAACAATATCTTTGGCCTGTAAATCTGACGTTTTATTTGGAGAGTCTTCTGAAAGTCCTGCAATTGCAAAAGGATATCTTGGTGATAAAAAAGCACCAGCTTCTTTTCCACGATCCATTAATTGAGAAATAAAATCTTCTGGAATTTCTTTATCTACAACTTGACCATCTCTTTCAATTTGATAACTGTTTCCGTTAATAAACTCTAAAGCGAGTCCTCCAAATTTCTTTACTTTTTGACCGTCTACAGTTAAAACTTTATCACCGGTCTGTAGGCCTAAATTTTTTGCTAATTGATTGGTTACCCAGACACCATCTTTTACATTTTCATTTGGTAAATAGCGCTCACCATACACCCACATTAGCATGATATAAATAAAAATTCCTAAAACGAAATTCACAAAAACACCCCCCAGCATTATAATAAGACGCTGCCAAGCCGGCTTGGAACGAAACTCCCAAGGTTGTGGAGGTAAAGCCATCTGTTCAGTGTCCATACTTTCATCAATCATTCCAGCGATTTTCACATACCCTCCTAAAGGAATCCAACCGATACCATAAACCGTATCTCCAATTTTTTTCTTGAAGATTGAAAATTTATAATCGAAGAAAAGGTAGAATTTTTCTACTTTAATTTTAAATAATTTTGCAGGGATAAAGTGCCCTAATTCGTGCAAAACAATTAGCAAAGATAAACTTAGTATAAATTGTGATGCTTTTATTAATATTTCCATTCGAGGTTAAATCTTAATTAAAAAAGTAACAAATGTACAATTTTCAAGAGAGTTGTAAAAGAACTATTCCTTGTTGCTTTTTATTTTAACATAGATTTTAGGTGTATATTATTTTTGATTGCGCTTCTCTAGTATTTTTAAGTCGTATTTTTGTAAAAAAAAGAAGTACATGGAGCTCAAATTCTTTAAAAAATCACTTCCCACATTTATTTTTTTAGCGGTGTTTTCGGCAGTGGTAATTCCAGTTTTTTATAACCTATTAAAGGTAGATAAAAAACTCAAAGTGTACAGTCCTGCAGATGTAAACCCTCGTTTGGTAGATTTTTCAATGAAGCACATTACAAAAGACCATACCATTGCCGATTTTAAACTAAGCAATCAGAATGGAGAAATTATCACCAATAACACGTATGCCAATAAAATTTATGTTGCAGACTTTTTTTTTACGCGCTGTCAAAGTATTTGTATTGCGATGGCTTATAATATGAGTGAATTACAAGATTTTTACAAGAATGACAAGGATATTATGTTCCTTTCCCACTCGGTAACACCTGTTATGGACAGCGTTGCTGTATTAAAAGAATATGCGGAAAGAAAGGGTGTGATTGATGAGAAATGGAACGTTACTACGGGATCTAAAAAAGACATTTATGAGTTGGCTAGAAAAAGTTATTTTGCTGTTTTAGATGAAGGAAATGGGGATGAAGATGATTTTATCCACACAGAACAATTTGTTTTGGTCGATAAAGAAAGACGTATCCGTGGATATTACGATGGTACTGAGAAAGAAGAGATGTTAAAATTAAAGGAAGATATTGCGCTATTAAGTGCGGAATATGCATCTAAATAACCTGTTTAGAAAAATCTTAAATGATCATCTTTGCACCTTAAATAAAAAATATTGAGCACGATTGCATCCTTACGTATTGGTGAAATGGGCTATATTTCTGAAGAATCTTTGGATGTTATTCCGTTAAAATTATTGGAAATGGGTTGTTTGCCTGGAGCTGAGGTACGGCTAGTACAGATTGCACCATTAAAAGACCCTTTATATATATGCGTCAATGGAAGCCATTTGGCAATTAGAAAAGAAACGGCAGCAAAAATAAAAATCCTAAAAGTAAATTTGTAATGCCTAAAAACAATATCAAAGTCGCTTTAATTGGAAATCCGAACACAGGTAAAACCTCACTGTTTAACCAGTTAACAGGTTTAACTCAAAAAGTTGGCAATTACCCAGGAGTAACTGTAGATAAAAAGCAAGGGACTTCTAAATTGTCTGCAACACAAAATGCAATTATTACAGATTTACCAGGAACATATAGTATCAATCCTACTTCCATAGATGAAAGTATTGTTTTAAAAACCTTACTTAAAAAAGATATTAAAGAATCTCCGGACGTAATTTTAGTGGTTGCAGATGTAGAAAACTTGAAGAGAAATTTACTATTGTTTTCTCAAATTAAAGATTTAGAAATCCCCACGGTTTTGGCTATAAATATGGTAGACCAAATGAGTAGAAAAGGAATTTCTATAGATTTAACGGCTTTAAAAGAAGAGTTAAATACAGAAGTAGTTTTAATTAGTGCTCGAAAAAACACAGGAATTGAAGCTGTAAAAGATGCAATTATAAAGTGTCATATTGCTGCAAAGGCAACTCCAATGTGCGACAATAAAAAGATTGACCCTGCATATTTTGATCAGTTGAAAGCAATCAATCCAAACTATACTTTGTATGAGTTGTGGCTAATGGTTACACAAAAAAATTTTCCAGAAGGCATTTCAAAACAAGAGAAAGAACAGTTGCTTTCTTTTAACAAAGATGTCTCTAAATTAAGGAGATACCAGCACAAAGAAACTATTTATAGGTATCAAGAAATCAATAAGGTTTTAAAGAAAACGTATCTTGTTGACAAAAGTAAAGCAACCGACATTCGGGCGAAATTGGATAAAATTTTTACGCATAAAATATTTGGGTATTTTATATTCTTACTCGTTTTACTACTTATTTTTCAAGCGATTTTCGATTGGTCTTCGCTACCAATGGATTTGATTGACACCACCTTTGCACAGTTATCAGATTTTGCGCGAAGCAACCTGCCTGTTGGCGTGCTCTCTGATTTAATTGTTGAGGGAATTATTCCTGGTATTGGAGGAGTTATTATTTTTATTCCACAAATTGCGATTTTATTTTTGTTTATAGCGGTGCTAGAGGAAACAGGGTATATGAGTCGGGTTGTTTTTTTGATGGACAAAATTATGCGCCGATTTGGAATGAACGGAAAGTCTGTAATTCCTTTAATTTCTGGGACGGCATGTGCAATTCCAGCAATTATGGCGACAAGAACTATTTCCAGTTGGAAAGAGCGCTTAATTACCATTTTGGTAGTTCCTTTTACCACTTGCTCTGCAAGATTGCCAGTATATGCGATTTTAATTTCACTCATAATTCCGGAAACAAAAATATTTGGTTTCTATAATTTACAGGCATTTACGCTCCTAATGTTATATGCTTTAGGTTTTGTGACTGCTATTTTATCAGCGTATATATTGCAGAGAACATTAAAAATAAAAAGCAGCTCTTTCTTTGTAGTAGAAATGCCAAACTATAAACTACCCTCTATTAAGAACGTATTGTTTGATGTTTTAGAAAAAACAAAAGCTTTCGTTTTAGGAGCGGGAAAAATTATTTTAGCACTGTCGGTAGTCTTATGGTTTTTAGCCTCTAATGGTCCAGAATCGTACAAGAACGCTGAGAAAAACACCCTAGATAAAGCAGAAAACGAGCATTTAGGATCAGATGAGCTTCTTCAAAAAGTAGCAGCAGCAAAACTAGAGAGCTCTTATATAGGGATTATGGGGAAATCTATAGAACCCGCAATTAGACCTTTAGGTTATGATTGGAAAATTGGAATTGCCTTAATTACGTCTTTTGCAGCAAGAGAGGTTTTTGTAGGTACTTTAGCAACTATTTATAGTGTGGGATCAGATGATGAAAACACGACAACAATTAAAGAAAAAATGCGTTCGGAAATTAACCCAGTAACAGGAGAAAAAATATTTAATTTTCCAGCAGGAATGTCTTTACTTGTTTTTTATGCTTTCGCAATGCAGTGTATGGCAACTTTAGCCATTGTAAAAAGAGAAACTAAAACATGGAAATGGCCGTTAATTCAACTTTTTGGAATGACCGGATTGGCTTATGTTTGTTCATTAATTGTATTTCAAATTCTTAAATAATGCAAGAAATATTCGTTTATATATTATTGATTTTCGCTTTGTTTTTTCTGGTAAAAAAATACGTATTGCCATCGAAGTCAAAAGGAAACTGTAATACAGGTTGTGACTGTCATTAAAAGGGTGCATAAATTTAATATGATTTCTCTACAATAATCTCTATTGTTTGAGATCTTTAACAAAACAAAAAACCATGAAAAAATTAATTTTAGTATTTACCGTTTTTGCATTTGTACTTATGAGTGCGACCAAAACCTTTGCACAAAAATGGAAAAAAATGGACACAAGTCCAATGGACGCTGCCACTTTTCCAGATAACTGGAGGGTTTCAGATAAAGTATTAAAGGTAGTTTACGGTCGCCCACAATTAAAAGGCAGAGATTTAGAGCAGTTAGCACCAAAAGATAAAGTTTGGAGAACTGGAGCCAATGAAGCGACAGAGATTACGTTTTATAAAGATGTGCTTTTTGGAGGAAAAGAAGTGCCGTCAGGAACGTACTCTTTATTTACAATCCCAGCAGCAGGAAGCTGGATTGTTATTTTAAATTCAGCGAGAAATGTTTGGGGTCATTATACCTACAAGCAAGAAGAAGATGTTGTGAGAGTTGCTGGAGTTGTTTCTTCATCAGTGGAAAATATAGAGGTTTTTTCTATGGTTTTCGAGGAGGATATGACGCTTAAAATGGGCTGGGCAAAGGTCATTATTTCTGTGCCAATTGCTTTGAATAGCAAAAAAGAGTAATTTTTTTAAAAGACAAATAAATTATCTTTAAAAGAGGCTTTCAAATTGTTTTGGAAGCCTCTTTTAATTTAAATTAAATCAACTTTTCACTTAGAAAGAATAAACGTAAATTTGCGGCTTAATCAAGTAAATAAAAATGCAATACAACCATCAAGAAATAGAAGAAAATTGGCAAAAGTTTTGGGCAGAAAATCAAACTTTTAAGGCTGAAAACAATTCTAAAAAGCCAAAATATTATGTGTTAGATATGTTTCCTTATCCAAGTGGAGCAGGATTGCATGTTGGGCATCCTTTGGGATATATTGCAAGTGATATTTATGCGCGTTACAAGCGTCACAAAGGTTTTAATGTGTTGCACCCTCAAGGATATGACTCTTTTGGTTTGCCAGCAGAGCAGTACGCAATTCAGACAGGACAGCATCCAGCAAAAACTACAGAAGCGAACATTGCAACGTATAGAAAACAATTAGATAAAATTGGTTTTTCTTTTGATTGGAGTAGAGAAGTTCGCACTTCAAATCCTGAATATTATAAATGGACACAATGGATTTTTATTGAGCTTTTTAACTCTTGGTATAATAAAGATACAGAGAAGGCAGAAGACATTACTACATTAGAAAAAATATTTAAGACAGCAGGAAACACTGCTGTAAATGCAGTCTCAGACGAAGACATACTTCTTTTTTCGGCAGCAGAGTGGGCCGCTTATTCAAAAATAACACAAGAAGAAATTCTATTACAATATCGACTGACATTCTTATCTGACACCGAGGTAAACTGGTGTCCGGGTTTAGGAACTGTTTTGGCAAATGATGAAATTTCCAACGGAGTTTCAGAAAGAGGAAGCCACCCTGTGGTCCGTAAAAAAATGACTCAATGGTCTATGCGAATTTCTGCATATGCGCAGCGCTTGTTAGATGGATTAGAAACTATTGATTGGCCACAGCCTTTGAAAGACTCTCAAACCAATTGGATTGGAAGAAGTCAGGGAGCAATGGTTTCTTTTAAGGTTGCAAACGGAACTGAGAAAACAACTTCTGAAGTAAAGCTATCGTATAAAGAGTTAGAGGCTTTAAAAGTTTTAAGACAAAATTTATCAAAGGCAGAAACAATGCTTTGGGATGAATTGAAAAATAAAAAAGGTGCAGCAAAGTTTAGAAAAAAATATACAATAGGTGCTTTTTTAGTAGATTATGTCTGTTTGGCAAAAAATATAATTATTGATTTCTCTGGAAAAGAAGATGAGGTAGCGAGAACTGCCTATTTTGAAAAGGAAGGTTTTAATATCGTTCGTTTTTCAAATGAAGCCGTAATTGAAAACGTACTTCAGGTAGTTTCTAAAATTAACTCGGCAATTCAATTTCCAAAATCAATTGAAAAATCAGTCACAAAAGAAACCGTTGTAAAAAAAGAAAATCAATTTAAAATTGATGTTTTTACAACAAGACCAGATACTATTTTTGGAGTTTCTTTTATGACATTAGCTCCAGAGCATGAGTTGGTGTCTAAAATTACGACAGCTGCTCAAAAAGAAGCTATCGAAACCTATATCAAGGCAACTGCAAAAAGGTCTGAACGCGATCGAATGGCGGATGTGAAAACTATTTCGGGTGCTTTTACAGGTGCCTATGCAATTCATCCTTTTTCGGGAGAGAAAGTTCAAATTTGGATCGGGGACTATGTATTAGCAAACTATGGCACAGGAGCAGTAATGGCCGTTCCTTGTGGCGATCAGCGTGATTATGATTTCGCAAAACACTTTGACATCCCAATTCCTAATATTTTTGAAGATGTAGATATTTCTGAAGCTGCACATGCGGGTAAAGACGGGACAAAAATAGCAAACTCAGATTTTTTAAGTGGATTGAAATATAAAAAAGCTTTAAAATTATCCATATTTGAAATGGAGAAACGCGGTTTTGGTTATGGCAAGATAAATTATCGTTTGAGAGATGCTGTTTTTAGCAGACAGCGGTACTGGGGAGAACCGTTCCCTGTCTATTATAAAGATGGAATGCCGCAAATGATTGATGCAAAGCATTTGCCAATTGTACTTCCAGAGGTGGAGAAATATTTACCAACGGAAGATGGACAACCCCCTTTAGGGAATGCAAATACGTGGGCATGGGATTCTAGAGCAAAGAAAGTTGTTGCGAATGAAAAACTTAAAAATAAGACTGTATACCCTTTAGAATTAAACACAATGCCAGGTTGGGCAGGAAGTTCTTGGTATTTTAATAGGTATATGGATGCTACAAACACAGCAGCATTTGCAAGTAAAGAGTCTTTAGAATATTGGAAAGAGGTAGACTTATATATTGGAGGCTCAGAGCATGCAACTGGACACTTATTATATGCGCGTTTTTGGCAAAAATTCTTATTTGACAAAGGCATTGTCCCGGTTGATGAGTTTGCTAAAAAATTGATCAATCAAGGAATGATTTTAGGAACCTCTGCTTTTGTTTACAGAGCAACGGCTTTTGTGAAAAATGGCTGTTCTACAGAAAAATCCAATGATGATGTTCTTGAGAAAATACCAACAGTCCTCGTTTCTAAGAATTTATTTAGTTCTGATGATGAGTTTGAAGCGGTTGTTAAAAATTATTTATTAGACAAAGGGTTTTTGAATCCTAATTTTGCAGATTTAGTGATGTTTGTAAAGACTCCAATCCATGCAGATGTCTCTTTGGTAAATGCATCAGATGAGTTGGCTATTGAAGCCTTTAAAACGCATGCTTTAAATGCGGATTATAAAAATGCCGAATTTATTCTAGAGGAAGGAGTTTACAAGGTAGGACGAGAAGTAGAGAAAATGTCTAAGTCGAAGTACAATGTAGTAAACCCCGACGATATTGTTGCCGAATACGGTGCAGATGCACTGCGTTTATTCGAAATGTTTTTAGGCCCTTTAGAGCAGGCAAAACCTTGGAAAACATCAGGTATTTCTGGGGTCGCTTCTTTTTTAAAGAAGTTATGGAAACTGTATTTTAACGAAGCTGGTTTTGAAGTTTCAAAAGCGAAAGCAACAAAAGAAGAGTTGAAGGTTTTACACAAAACAATAAAGAAGGTTCAAGAAGATATCGAGAGTTTTTCTTTTAATACATCGGTCTCTACCTTTATGATTGCTGTAAATGAGTTTACTGTTTTAAAATGCAATAAGCGTGCAATATTAGAACCGTTATTGGTTTTATTATCACCCTATGCACCGCATATTTCAGAAGAATTATGGAGTAAGTTGGGAAATAAGGAATCAATTTCTACAGCAGATTTCCCAATTTTTGAAGCAAAACATTTAGTGGAAAGCACCAAAAACTATCCAGTTTCTTTTAATGGGAAAATGCGTTTTACGTTGGAACTTGCATTAGACTTGTCAAAAGAGCAAATCGAGAAGACGGTTTTGGAGCACGAAAAAACAATTGCGCAACTAGCAGGAGCGGCACCTAAAAAGGTAATTATTGTTCCAGGTAAAATTATAAATATTGTGGCATAAGAAGAATAGTGCTTTATTGTTTTTTTCTCTTGCGAGAGGATTGAAAGACCTTTTGTAGACGAAAGGGAAACTTCTTTTAAGTAGCTTATTATTGGTTTGTGGTCTATAAAAACAGTTTAAATTGAAGGTTAGGTCTTTTTATATTAGCACACAGATGCCTGTAAAAAAGATTTATTTTACTGCTATAATAAAGATTTTACATACATTAAAAGAAGGAAGTATTGCAGTTGCTAGTTTTTGAAACAGTAATTTTAAAAAACGATTCATTCAGAGGTGCAGCTCAAATGTAAATTGTTTTGCGAGACTTGTAACGGCTTTTTAATTTGGGTATCTTTAGCTAAATATTAAATATTAAAACAAGAAAATTACTTTGAGTCGTTTTAAAAACATTTCCTTAAAAATTCGTATTTTTTTATCCATGATATTATTGGTGTTATTGGCATCTGTTTTAATTTTGGTGGTTACGGTGTATCAATATGATGAGCAAACAAAAGAGTATAATATTCAGCGTTTTGAGCGTAAAGAAACCATTTCTAAAAAGACGATTGATTTAGAGCTTTCAAATAAAACAACACATGAGGTAAATACTGCAAACTTATCGAAGATATTTCAAAATAGAATTTATGAAATATCTTCCATAAATAAATTAAATATTAGTCTTTACGATTTAGAGGGAAAGTTACTAAAAACTTCTTTTGGGAATGTTTTTGAAAAAACAGAAAAGGGACCATTAACCGAGTTTCTTATTTCTGAACTTTCGCAAAACTCAAATCATCGGGTTTTAAAAAACAAACAAATTGAAGGGTTAAGTTACCAAACGTCTTACTCATATATAGAGGACCCTAAATTTAAAAGAATCGGTATTTTAGAGCTACAATTTACCCAGGACAATACAGAAATTGAACAAGAGCTTGAGGCTTTTATTTACAGGTTAGGGTTGGTCTATTTGTTGATGTTTTTATTAGCAATCTCGATTGCTTACTTCTTGTCAAGCTACATTACTCAGTCTATAAAAACCATTTCAGATAAAATGCAATTGACGCGATTAAATGAGCGCAATGAGAAAATTATTTTAGACAAAGCCAGTTTAGAAATTAAAATTTTAGTGGATGCATATAATAGTATGATAGATCAGCTAGAAGAAAGTGCTGCAAGGTTGGCAAAAAGTGAGCGAGAGCAGGCTTGGAGAGAAATGGCAAAACAAGTGGCACATGAAATTAAAAATCCACTGACACCAATGCGTTTAACTGTCCAAAATTTTGAACGGAAATTCAACCCCAAAGATGAAAACATAAAAGTTAAATTGGCCGAATATAGCAAGACTTTAATTCAACAAATAGATGTAATGAGCGCTATTGCCTCTGCTTTTTCTGATTTCGCAATAATGCCAATTCAGAAAAAAGAGAAAATTGAAATTATAAGTGTTGTGAAATTGGCTTTAGATATTTTTAATGATACATCGGTGAGATATCAAACAGAGGAGGCTGAATTGCATGCCTTTTTAGATAAAACGCAGTTAATAAGGGTTGTAACAAATTTAGTTAAGAATGCACTCCATGCAACAGAGAATGAAGAAGTTCCATTAGTAAATGTAGATGTGTTTTCTGAAGGAGATACGGTAAAAATAGTAGTTTCAGACAACGGTAAAGGGGTTTCTAGCGATGTAAAAGATTTAATTTTTGAGCCTAAATTTACTACGAAGTCAAGTGGGATGGGACTGGGATTACCGATGATAAAAAACATTATAGAGGCGTATGAGGGAGAAATTTATTTCACTTCTACTGAAGGTCAGGGCACCATTTTTACGGTAGTTCTGCCAAAGAAATAAAACAATTACAATGCTAATTCTTGGAGTTTGTGACCTTTAATAAAGTAAAAGAGTGCTTCTGCTGTGCAGGAAAAATTTTAAATATATAAAAAATGAGTTTCGAGAATATTTTAGTGGAGAAAAGAGCAGCATTGGCTCAAATAACAATCAACAGGCCAAAAAAGTTAAATGCATTAAATAAGTGCACAATTGCGGAATTACACACTGCTTTTGATACATTGGAAAGTGACCCTGCCATAAAGACAATTATTTTAACAGGTAGTGGAGAGAAGGCTTTTGTTGCGGGTGCAGATATTTCTGAATTTTCAAATTTTTCTATGGAAGAAGGAAAGCGACTGGCTAGAGAAGGCCAAGAAAAACTTTTTGACTTTGTTGAGCAATTAGCAACGCCAGTAATTGCTGCGATCAACGGTTTTGCATTGGGTGGAGGTTTAGAGCTAGCGATGGCTTGTCATTTTAGAATTGCTTCAGAAAACGCAAAAATGGGCTTGCCAGAAGTTTCTTTGGGGGTTATTCCAGGCTATGGTGGTACACAGCGTTTGCCTCAGTTGGTGGGTAAAGGAAAAGCAATGGAAATGATAATGACTGCAGGAATGATTTCAGCGCAAGATGCAAAAGATTGTGGGTTGGTAAATCATGTAAGCACCCAAGAGGAATTATTACCATTAGTAGAAAAAATTGCAAGTAAAATTTTAAAGAATTCGTCGGTTGCAATTAGTGCAGCAATCGTTGCTATTAATGCTAATTTTAAAGAAGGTATAGACGGTTTTGACGCTGAAATTGACGCTTTTGGAGGTTGTTTTGGAACGGAAGACTTTACTGAAGGAACACGTGCATTTTTAGAAAAAAGAAAACCTAATTTCCCAGGGAATTAAAATATAAAACAGAAAAAGCGCGCTTATAAAGCGCGCTTTTTTTTGTAATTATACTACCGAAGTAAAGGAGAAATAACTTCTTTATTATAGTTTAAAATTTTTCGTGTAATATTTGTTGTTGCAATGCATTACTACGCGATAACTTCCTTCTTCTTTTTCCGATAGTTTATATATTCTCTTTAAAAGAGATTCACTGCAGATAAGCGTTTCAGAAAAAATAAGATCACTATTGTAATAGAGACTTATTTTAATGGGCTCCTTTTCAAAGCTTAGTTTAGAAATTAAAACGAAGTTGTTTTGAGCTCTAATTACGGGTTTGAAAATTATTTTTTCTTTGCCAAAAGTAATATTTCCATCGAGTACAGAGAATGACTTGATAATAATTTCAAAATCTTTCTCTAACTCCGTTGTATAATTTCCTTCTTTTAATTTAGACAAATCAAATATGCGAGAATAATTTCCAGAATTTTTAATTTCCAGACTGTAAACGATAGTGCCCGCTTCATTTTTTATAGATAAAAGTGCTCCTTTTTTTACGTTATAAAATTCAATTTTTATTTTCTCTCTCTTTAAAAGGCTACAATTAGCGTTGTTTTCTTTTGCATATCCTACGAGTGTTGCTAGCATTAATGCTGTTAGTAAAAGGTATTTTTTAAGTACTGTTTTCATGGTGGTTTAATTTTATGGTGGTCATTACAAAATTAGTATGAAATTAAGTTTTGAAAAACACCTAAATTGATAAATATGTGTGCTTAATTATCACAATTTGGTGTGTTAAATAATTCCTAAGTTAAAATAGAATACAATAAGGTTAATTTTATATATTTTATTACTTTGAAGTATTGTAATTTTGCAAGAAAGGATTTACAAATGAAAACGAAACCGACATTAGAAAAAATTACACCAAGTTTCGGTAGTTCTTTGTTAGTTAAGAAACACGTACAATTTTTAAAAACGAATAAAGCTTTTTGGCATTTTCATCCAGAAATTGAAATTGTATATGTGAATAAAGGAAAGGGGAAAAGACATATTGGCAACCACATTAGTTATTTTAACAACAGTCAATTAATACTAATAGGGGCAAACTTACCACATCTTGGTTTTATGGATCGTTTAACGACTAATGGTTCTGAAACATTAATACAGTTCAAGTCAGAGTTTTTAGGGTTAGAATTCTTTAAAATCCCAGAAATGCTGGCAATTGGTCAACTTTTTGAACGTGCTAAAAAAGGAATTCGTTTTAATACTGAAATAAAGCGAAGGATTGGTGCCAAAATAGAAGAACTGGTAGATTTGGAGGGGCCTAATAGGATTATTTCTTTTTTACATATTTTAAAGGAGCTGGCGCAGACAGATGATTATACAATTTTAAATGCGGATGGTTTTGCTTTTGAAACCCAACCACAAGACAGTAGCAAAATTGATATAATTTTTAAACACATAAATGAGAATTTTAAGCAACACATAAGTTTAGACGAAATTGCGAACTTGGTCAGTATGACCGTTCCTGCTTTTTGTCGTTTTTTTAAAAAGACAACCTCAAAAACATTCACAAAATTAGTAAATGAGTATCGTGTGGTGCATGCTACCAAGCTATTATCAGAAAGTAATATGAGTATTACAGATATTTGTTTTGAGTGTGGTTTTAATAATTTCTCTCACTTTAACAAGTTGTTTAAAGAGTTTACAGGGAATCCTGCATCAAAGTATAGAAGTCAAATGTTGAATTTTGTGCAATAAAAAAAACAGAAAAAATGAAGATTACGAATGATAAGATTGCGGAGGCGCTGAGTTATTACAGGTTTAAAAGTTTAGAATTACATAATTTTATGAATGCAAACTCCAGTTTAACGGTCGACGAAATTATAGAAAAAGCAGCGGAACTGTCAGCTCTTGAGTATAAAATTACAGCACTAGAAGTAGCAAATGATAATTAAAGGAAGGGCACCGACTTTATTAGGCAACGCCGGAGCCTTTTTTTTACTATTTTTTTCCATTCCATTCATCATAAAATTGCTGAAGATATAGTTCCATAAATTGATGTCTATTGTTAGCAATTTTTTTGCCACTAGCGGTGTTCATTTGGTCTTTTAGTAATAACAACTTCTCATAGAAATGATTAATTGTTGGTGCTGTCGATTTTTTATAAGTCTCTTTTGTCATCTTTAAATCTGGAATAATTTTAGGGTCATACAACGCTCTGTTTTTAAACCCCCCATAATTAAAGCAACGGGCAATGCCAATAGCTCCAATTGCATCTAACCTGTCTGCATCTTGCACCACTTCTAATTCTATAGAAGTGAAACTTTCAGATGCGGTGTCAAAAGAGTTTTTAAAAGAAATGTTTTTTATAATACGAACAACGTGCTCTATAATAGTAGCATGTACCTTTTGTTCATTTAGAAATTGAGTGGCCACTTTTGGTCCCACAGTTTCGTCTCCATTATAAAATTTTGGGTCTGCAATATCGTGTAAAAGCGCAGCCAAAGAAACGACAAAGACATCTACTTTTTCATCTTTAGAAATTAAAAGCGAATTTTTAAAAACACGTTCTATATGAAACCAGTCGTGTCCGCCTTCGGCATTTTTCAATTCCTTTTTTACAAAAGCAATGGTAGCTGTAATAATTTTTTCTTTGTCCATGATTTTATGATTGCAAACCACATATCGCTGACTATTAGAATAATAAAGTTCAGGTGGTTTCGTAAAAATAAAAAATCCACTCTAAATAGAGTGGATTTTTTTAAAAGTCTTTTTTTGAAATGATGCTAGCAAAACTCGTCATACGCTTGTGCTAAATTCTGAGCAATCATTTGTGCAGACCTACCCTCAATGTGATGGCGCTCTAACATATGCACTAAATTTCCGTCTTTAAACAATGCAATTGCAGGTGAAGAGGGAGGAAATGGAATCATAAACTCTCTTGCTTTTTGTGTAGATTCTTTTTCTACACCTGCAAAAACAGTTGTTAGGTTTGTGGGTGTTTTGTCTGCACCTAAAGAAGCAATTGCTCCCGGTCTTGCAGTACCAGCTGCACAGCCACAAACTGAGTTTACCATTACCAAAGTTGTTCCTTCTTTCGCGATTGCGCTATCAACGTCTTCACTTGTATATAATGCTTTAAAACCTGCGTTAATTAACTCATCGCGCATTGGTTTTACTAATTCTTCTGGATACATATTTTCTAAATTTTAAAAGACAAAGGTACTAATAAGTTCAACAAAATTCAACTTTATAAAAACACTTGTTTCAATAGAAATATCAATAAAACTTATCGGTGTGTTATTTGTTATAAATACCACGTTTTTAAGGAGTTTTGTTTTTTAAGAAGACCGCGTGAGTTCTGAGTTAATATGATTACCACAAATAGGATGCATCTTGATGCATCATGAATTGTGTATGCTTTTTTTAGGAATTAAGAAAATAATTAAGAAATACTATTTTCAACCCTTTGTGTAAAAAAGATAACTTTGAATTTTGCAGTATCAAAACGTGTATCTTTACCATCTTTAAAAATAAAATAGCATGGCAAATTTTTCAAAATGGTTAGGAGCGGGTTTAGGATTTACTTTTGGAGGCCCTATTGGTGCTGCACTTGGTTTTGCAATTGGTAGTTTTGTGGGAGGATTTTCGCAAGATGATTTAACAAAAGAACAAAGGGCTTACCAACAAAGAGTTGGGAGAGATGGCAATACTACAAACACGCAATCTGGGGATTTTGAAATGAGTTTATTGGTACTCGCCTCTATTGTTATAAAGTCTGATGGTAAGGTAGACCAGAAAGAGTTGGATTTTGTACGCATACAATTTACAAGCATGTATGGTAAAGAACGTGCTAATAATGCATTCAAGCTTTTTAAAGGAATCGTTAAGAAAGAAATTTCAGCACGTCAAGTATGTTTGCAGATAAGAAGTCATATGCCGCACGCCTCAAGGTTACAATTGTTGCACTTCTTATTTGGCATTGCGAAGGCCGACGGTTTTGTAGTGGAAAGTGAAATTGAGGAAATACGAAAAATTGCTGGGTACTTGTATATAAACGAGAGAGATTACAGCTCTATAAAAGCAATGTTTTATGATGCATCCGAGAATGCATATCAGATTTTAGAAATCACAAAAGAGGCTTCTAATGAGGAAGTTAAAAAAGCCTATCGTAAAATGGTAAAAAAATACCACCCAGATAAATTACAAGGTTTGGGTGAAGAGCACCTAAAAGGAGCTAATGAAAAATTTCAAAGCATTCAATCTGCTAATGATAGAATTAAAAAAGAAAGAGGACTTTAAAGAGTTAGCGAATGCCCTTCTTTCACCGGTTTTCAACTCCCCTTGTAACTTCTTGTAACACAAACTCAAAAAATCACAAGAAATTGATTAATTTCGCTTTCTTATAAGAAAAACAGATAATGAGCGCGAAATTTCCTGAGTATAAAGGCCTTGACTTACCAAAAGTAGCAGAAGAAATCCTAAGCTATTGGGAAGAGAACAATATCTTTGAAAAAAGTGTCACCACAAGAGAGGGCGCAGAACCGTATGTTTTTTTTGAGGGACCTCCTTCTGCAAATGGACTCCCAGGAGTACACCATGTTTTAGCGCGTGCGATCAAAGATATTTTCCCACGTTATAAGACGATGAAAGGCTTCCAAGTAAAGCGAAAAGCTGGTTGGGATACACATGGTTTACCGATAGAGTTAGGTGTGGAAAAGGAATTGGGAATTACCAAGGAAGATATTGGTAAGAAGATTTCTGTTGAAGATTACAATGCCGCCTGTAGGAAAGCGGTAATGCGCTATACTGATATTTGGAACGATTTGACCCAAAAAATGGGATATTGGGTAGATATGGAAGATCCATATATTACCTATGAGCCAAAATACATGGAATCTGTTTGGTGGTTATTAAAAGAGATTTACAATAAAAAACTAATTTACAAAGGCTATACAATTCAGCCATATTCTCCAAAAGCAGGTACTGGCTTAAGTTCTCATGAATTAAATCAACCAGGAACCTATCAAGATGTAACAGATACGACTGTTGTTGCACAATTTAAAGCGGTAGAAAGTACGCTCCCTGCATTTTTAAAAAATGAAGGAGCTGTTTATTTTATCGCATGGACTACAACTCCTTGGACTTTACCAAGTAACACTGCACTAACGGTAGGGCCTAAAATTGAATATGTTTTAGTGGATACCTTTAATCAATATACCTTTGAAGCTACGAAAGTAATTTTGGCAAAAAAATTACTTGGAAAACAATTTGCAGGTAAAAACAATTTTCAGGTAGCAGATGCTTCCGCTTTAAAAGAATATAAGACTGGGGATAAAAAAATTCCTTTCTACCTTATTAAAGAGTTTATTGGGAAGGATTTGGTTGGTATTAAATACGAACAAATTTTAGGATATTGTCTTCCAAATGACAATCCTCAAGATGCTTTTAGAGTAATTTCTGGGGATTTTGTAACTACGGAAGATGGAACAGGAATTGTACATACAGCGCCTACTTTTGGTGCAGATGATGCAATTGTTTGTAAACAGGCAACTCCGCCAGTTCCACCGATGCTAGTAAAAGACGAAAACGATAACTTAGTTCCGTTAGTAAATTTACAGGGAAAATTTAGACCAGAAATAGGAGAATTTGCAGGTAAATATGTAAAGAATGAATATTACCCTGATGGAGAGGCTCCTGAAAGATCTATAGATGTTGAGTTGGCCATTAAATTAAAAACAGAGAATAAAGCCTTTAAGGTTGAAAAATATAAACACAGTTATCCTAATTGCTGGAGAACAGACAAGCCTATTTTGTATTACCCTTTAGACTCTTGGTTTATCAAAGTAACGGAGGTAAAGGACAGGATGCATTCCTTAAATAAAACGATAAACTGGAAACCAGAATCTACAGGAACTGGACGTTTTGGCAACTGGTTGGCGAATGCAAATGATTGGAATTTATCTCGTTCTAGATACTGGGGGATTCCACTTCCAATTTGGAGAACAGAGGATGGGAAAGAGGAAATTTGTATTGGTTCTGTTAAAGAATTGAAAGCAGAGATGGCAAAAGCGGTAGAAGCTGGCGTTTTAGCAAAAGACATTTTTGAAGACTTTGAAGTTGGAAACATGTCTGAAGAAAATTATGCAAAGATCGATTTACATAAAAACATTGTAGATAAAATAATCTTAGTTTCGGCATCTGGACAAGCGATGAAGCGTGAAAATGATTTGATTGATGTTTGGTTTGATTCAGGCTCTATGCCTTATGCGCAGTGGCACTACCCTTTTGAAAATAAACAAAAAATTGACGGGAATGAATCTTTTCCTGCAGACTTTATTGCCGAGGGTGTAGATCAAACTCGTGGCTGGTTTTATACATTACATGCAATTGCAACCATGGTTTTTGACTCGGTAGCATATAAGAATGTAGTTTCTAATGGATTGGTTTTAGATAAGAATGGACATAAAATGTCTAAACGTCTTGGGAATGCAACGGATCCTTTTACAACATTAGCAACTTACGGTGCAGATGCAACCCGTTGGTATATGATCTCCAATGCGAACCCCTGGGATAATTTAAAATTTGATTTGGAAGGTATTGAAGAGGTAAAGCGGAAGTTTTTTGGAACCCTTTATAACACGTATTCTTTCTTTACACTGTATACAAATATTGACGGTTTCTCTTATAAAGAGGCGGATATTCCTTTAGAAAAAAGACCAGAATTAGATCGTTGGATTTTATCAGAACTACATACTTTAATTCGGAAAGTAGATGCATTTTACTCAGAATATGAGCCTACAAGAGCAGCAAGGGCAATCTCAGATTTTACCCAAGACTATTTAAGTAATTGGTACGTGCGATTAAGTAGAAGACGTTTTTGGAAAGGGGACTATCAATCAGATAAAATTTCTGCCTATCAAACATTGTATACTTGTATGAATACAATTGCAAAGTTAGCGGCGCCAATTGCACCGTTTTTTATGGATCGACTCTATCAAGATTTGAATTCTGTAACAAAAAAAGAACTGTCGGAAAGTATTCATTTATCGGACTTTCCAGTGTACAAAGAAGGTTTTGTAGATAAAGGTTTAGAACACAAAATGGAAAGTGCACAGATAATAGCTTCATTGGTCTTATCTCTAAGAGCAAAAGAAAAAATAAAAGTAAGACAGCCACTTCAAAAAATAATGATTCCTGTGGATAGTGAGGAACAAAAAGAAGCAATCTTAGCGGTTGAGGGCTTAATCAAGAATGAGGTAAATATTAAAGAAATTCAGATTTTAGAAGATGCTTCAGAGATTCTAATCAAGCAAATAAAACCAAACTTTAAAACACTAGGGCCAAAGTTCGGTAAAGACATGCGCTTTATTGCAGCTGCGGTGCAAAATTTTACTCCAGAAGATATTAGCAAAATCGAAAAAGATAAAAACATTTTGCTGGATATTAACGGGAAAAATATTACATTAGAACTTTCAGATGTAGAAATATCATCGAAAGACATAGAAGGTTGGTTGGTCGCAAATGAAGGTTCATTCACCGTTGCATTAGATGTTATCATCACAGAAGATTTACGTAAAGAGGGGGTTGCAAGAGAATTGGTAAATAGAATACAAAACGCACGTAAAGACACTGGTTTAGAAGTAACAGATAAAATTAAGTTAACGGTTTTAAATTTTGAAAACTTACAGCAATCTATCTCGGAGAATAAAGCATACATTATGAGTGAAACATTAACCGAGGAGTTGGTTTTTGTAGACGAGTTAAGTAATGGTACAGAGATTGAGTTTGACACCATTAAAAGTAGAATATTAATAGAAAAAGTTTAAGAATATGTCAGAGATCAAATTAAGATATTCAGATGAAGATCTACAAGAGTTTAAATCAATTATAGATAAAAAAATAGAAAGAGCACAATCAGATTTAGCACTGTTGCAAAGTGCATATAAGAACGATGCAAATAATGGAACAGAAGATACGTCACCGTCATTTAAGTCTTTTGACGAAGGTTCAGATGTAATGAGTAAAGAGGCAAACGTGCAGTTGGCAATACGACAAGAAAAGTTTATCAGAGACCTGAACAATGCTTTAATGCGTATTGAAAACAAAACATATGGTTTTTGCAGAGTTACGCGCAAGCTTATTCAAAAAGAACGATTAATTTTAGTTCCACACGCTACTTTAAGTATTGAAGCAAAGCGCAAACAATAACAGTTTTAAAAGCTTCCAAATGGAAGCTTTTATTATTATAAATAAGTGATATTAGGTTAATTTAGGTGCTGTAGGCTCTAATATAGGTTTTGTACAAACGTACTTTCGAGTGCTTGGTTCTCTATAATTCTGCTTGTTTTTGTTGAAATAATTACTTAGAGAGAGTAGTTTTTTAATTTAAACCGGCATCAATTAATACGGCAAACGGGAATATCTTTTTAACACACGAATAAACGTAATAATAGTGTTATTTTTGTTTACAAATTTAAAAAAAATGTCCAAAAAGAAGCTGGCAATTCTTACCATAGTTCTTGCAATAATTTTAGATCAGGTGATAAAAGTATATGTGAAGACACATTATGCTTTAGGAGATGGGATCGAAGTTTATAGCTGGTTTCAAATTCATTTTACGGAGAACAATGGAATGGCAATGGGTTTTGAATTTGGAGGTAAAGCTGGAAAACTTTTTTTAACTTTATTTAGAGTAGTTGCAGTATCTGCTATTATTTATTGGCTTGCAGGCATGCTAAAACGCAACGCACACACTGCTGTAATTGTAGCCATCTCTTTAATTTTTTCAGGAGCGGTTGGAAATATCATAGACTCTATTTTTTACGGTGTTATTTTTGACGCATCCAATCAAAACGTGGCAACCCTATTTTCAGACAACCCTTATGGAAACATTTTTCAAGGTAAGGTTGTAGATATGTTTTACTTTCCTTTGTGGCAAGGAACATTGCCAGAATGGATTCCTTTTGTCGGAGGAGATTTCTTTACATTCTTTCAATATATATTTAATCCTGCAGATGCTTTTATAAGCATTGGTGTTGCCTTGCTATTTATATACAGCAAACAAGCTTTCCCAAAAGAGGAGGAAGTAATAAAAGAATAGCTGGATTTCCTATAAAGGACGATGCTTCTTTTAGGGGGATTTTAAATTTTAATTAAACTTTTTTTCAATTTCATAAAGGACCAATAAATAGGAGATTTTTAGAAAATAAAAGGTTCTGTTTTATTTTTTCAAGATTTTTTAAGTTGGAATGCGCCGTGATGATTTAAATATCGTTTTCATTTTTTTCTTTATCAGATGTTTAAAATTTGTGTAATTTCGTTCCATGTCTGCATCTCTAGAACTTCAAGTAAAAACATTGCCAAATGAACCTGGTGTGTATCAGTATTTTGATAAAAATGAGGTTATTATTTATATTGGGAAAGCGAAAAACTTAAAGAAAAGAGTTTCCTCTTATTTTTCGAAGACACATGAAAACGGTAAAACGAAAGTATTAGTAACAAAAATTATAAGCATAAAACACATTGTTGTAGAGACAGAGACAGATGCTTTATTACTAGAGAACAACCTTATAAAAAAACACAAACCTCGGTATAATATTTTACTAAAAGACGATAAAACATACCCTTGGATATGTATTAAAAAAGAGCGTTTTCCTAGAATCTTCATGACACGAAGAGTTATAAAAGACGGTTCAGAATATTTTGGGCCTTATACCTCTATAAAGACCGTAAGAGTTTTATTAGATCTTATTAAAGAACTGTATCCATTAAGAACGTGTAATTTTGATTTAAGCTACCAAAATATAAATGAAGGCAAACACAAAGTTTGTTTAGAATACCATTTGAAAAATTGTAAGGGAGCCTGTGAAGGGTTCGAAACGGAAAGCCATTATAATAATTCTATCAAAGAGATTAGAAATATTATCAAAGGGAATTTTAAAGAGAGTCTTGATAAGTTTCAAGAAATGATGTTTCTTTTTGCTCAAAAAATGGAATTTGAAGAAGCGCAAAAGATTAAAGAAAAACTCAATTTATTAGGCAATTATCAGTCGAAAAGTACCATTATAAATCCCGCCATAAATAACGTAGATGTTTTTTCTATAATTTCAGATGAAACCCATGGGTATGCTAATTTTCTAAAGATTTCTAATGGCGCGATTATTCAGTCGCATACAACAGAAATTAAGAAAAAATTAGCGGAGACAGATAAGGAATTACTAGAACTTTTTATTATTGAAATAAGACAGCGTTTTAATTCGATTTCTCCAGAAATTTATGTGCCTTTTAAAGTGGATGTAGGGGAAAGTTTAAAAGTGACAGTTCCGATATTGGGAGACAAAAAACGCATTGTAGAACTTTCTGAAAGAAATGCGAAATACTATAAATTAGAACAGTTAAAACAAGTTCAAATTGTAGATCCCGACAGGCATGTAAAAAGAATCATGGCACAAATGAAAAAAGATTTGCGCCTTACTGTGGAACCTCGGCATATAGAATGTTTCGATAATTCCAATATTCAAGGAACGCATCCTGTAGCTGCCTGTGTAGTTTTTAAAGATGGGAAGCCCAGTAAAAAAGAGTACAGACATTACAATATTAAAACAGTGGTGGGGCCCGATGATTTTGGCTCGATGGAAGAGGTGGTTTATAGAAGGTACAAGCGTTTACTGGAGGAAAAGCAACCACTACCGCAATTGATTATTGTAGACGGTGGGAAAGGACAGTTATCTTCTGGGTTAAAAGCTTTGGAAGATTTGGGCCTGCGTGGTAAAATTGCCATTATAGGAATAGCAAAAAGGTTAGAAGAAATTTATTATCCAGAAGATCCGATTCCTTTATACTTAGATAAAAAATCAGAAACTTTAAAGATTACACAATATTTAAGAAACGAAGCACACCGATTTGGGATTACATTTCATAGAAATAAGCGCAGTAAAACAGCGGTAAAATCTGAGTTAGAACAAATTCCTAATGTTGGCATACAGACAATTACAACCTTATTGCGTAAATTTAAGTCAGCAAAGCGCGTTAAAGAGGCTAGTTTAGAAGACTTAAAGGCAGAGGTTGGGCACGCTAGAGCAATGAAAATACATGATTATTATCATAAAAAACCAGCATGAAGTTTAAAGTAGCTTTTCTCCTTTTTCTTTTTTCCTTAGGTGTTTCTTCACAAAAGACACCACCTAAAGTAGGATTGGTTTTAAGTGGTGGTGGTGCAAAAGGGTTTGCACATATAGGTGTTTTAAAGGAAATTGATAAAGCAGGGTTACAGATAGATTATATTGGAGGTACAAGTATGGGCGGCATTATTGGCGGTTTGTATGCTGTTGGATATTCCGGAAATCAGATAGAGGAGATTATGCTAAACACTGATTTTTTAGCATTATTACGAGACATATTACCAAGAAAAGCAGAAACTTTTTTTGAGAAAGAATTTGGAGAGAAAACAGTTTTTACGCTCCCAGTAAATCAAGGTAAAATTAGTTTTCCTACAGCAATCTCTAAAGGACAGAACGTTTTAAATTTCCTGTTAGAATTAATTGATACTTCAAACCCCCGACAAGATTTTTCTAAACTTCCAATTCCTTTTTTCTGTATTGCTACCGACTTAGAAAACGGCACTCCTGTGTTATTAGAAGAAGGTTCTTTGCCTTTGGCACTCAGAGCAAGCGGCTCTTTCCCAACGCTCTTAAACCCAATAGAAATTGACGGGAAACTACTAACAGACGGAGGAATTGCAAATAATTTTCCTGTAAGTCTTATGAAGGATAAAGGGATGGATATTGTAATTGGGGTAAACGTAGAGGGGAAGCTAATTCAAAAAGAAAAATTGAACTCTATTGTTGCATTGCTCAACCAAATTATGAGTTACCCAATGTATCGCAAAACAGATGAAGAAATAAAAAAATTAGATGTGTATATCCATCCAGAAATATATCAATATACGGTAGTTGATTTTGATGAGAAAATTAAAATATTAGAGAAAGGTGCGGTAGAAGCAAAAAAATTTACCCTTATTTTTGAAAAACTTGCTAGGAAGCAATTTGAAAAAAAGTTGATAAAAACAAAACGATTTCCTACAGAAAAAGTGTTGATATCTGACATTGGTGTTCAAGGAATTCGGAATTATACGAGAGCCTATGTTTTAGGCAAGCTAAATATAAAAGTAGGGGACAGTCTCTCTAGGAAAGAGGTTACTTCAAAAATACACTCCCTGTCGGCAACTAGAAACTACAACCGAATTGAATATCATTTAAGCGAAAAGTTAAAGGGTCGTTATTTTTTAGATTTTAGGGTAAAAGAATCCGATAAAAACGCAAATTTAAAATTAGGAGTACATTATGATTTGTTATATAAATCTAGTGTTTTGGCAACATATAGTCAGAAACACCTCTTTAAAAAGAACGATTTATTTTCTGTAGATATGATCTTAGGGGACAATATAAGATACAATTTAAATTATTTTGTAGACAATGGTTTTTACATCAGCTACGGCTTTAGATCGCGATATAATCATTTTAAAAGCAACTCAAAGTTCAATCAAGTTTCTGACTTGCCAAACTTAAATAGCATTAATCTAAGTTATTCAGACATTACCAATCAAGCCTTTTTCCAAACAACATATAGTAGGAAATTTGCTTTAGGTTTAGGATTAGAACACAAGTGGATTAAAGCCTCTACAGCAACATTAGCCTCTGCCGCAGCGCCAGTCACAGTTATCGACGAAAATAATTATTTAAGTGCTTTTGGGTATTTAAAACTAGATACGTATAACAAAAAGTATTTCCCTACTAAAGGTTATTTTGCAGACTTAAATTTTAAATGGTATGCAGCCTCCTCCGGAAATAATGACCGGTTTAAAATGTTTTCTCAGGCACGAGGGGTTGCTGGTTTTGCAGCTACATTTGCAAATAGACTTACCTTTCAAAACACGAATGAAGCAGGTTTTACTATTGACAACCCAGCATCCAATTTGTTTGATTTTTACCTGGGCGGATACAATCAAAACTATATCAATACTTTTGTTTCTTTTTATGGTTATAAGTTTGCGGACTTGTCTAATAAATCATTTATAAAGTCGCAATTCGACCTAAGGTATAAGGTGGGGGCTGCGCATTATTTTTCACTGATAGCAAACTATGCAAGGTTAGAAGACAATGTTTTTAAAGACCTACAATTATTTGACAATATTAAATCTGGGTATGCCTTGGGGTACAGCTACAACTCTATTGTTGGTCCTATAGAGTTAAAGTATAGCTGGACACCTGACAATAAGAAAGGCTTTTGGTTATTTAACTTAGGCTTTTGGTTTTAAGCAAAAAAAAACCATGAAGTGAATCATGGTTTTTAAAAAGCAGGTATTTGTTACCTCTTAATTATTTTGTTTTGTACTTAGGTAGAACTCTTCGTACGTATTTAAAAGATTCATTAAAGCAGAAATCAAATCTTTAGTCTCTAGTAACAAACTAAAATAAAGTGTTGTGTTTTTAGGACTTGTTTCATCTGTTCTAATTCTAGAAACTTGATTCTCAATAGAAAGAGAAACGTTTTTAAATAGCTCTTGCTTTTCAATTAGAATCTCACCTAAATTATCAAAAGTTCTTTTTTCAAAAACATCTGCAACTTTCATTAATAAATCAGACAATTCTTCATCTATTTGCTTCAGGTCTTTTAATTGTCCTTTTTTTAGATTTTTATGATTGTTGTTTACGTGCTTGTAACTCGCTCTAGAAATATAACTAATAGATTGCGCAACATCTTGTAAATACCCTAAAACCATAATATAAAACCTACTTGCTTGCACAGAAGTTTCATCTAAGGATTTAATGAAATAGAAAACACCATCTTTTAGGGAGTCAATTTCATCATTTAATTTACCAACATGTTTGTCTGTTTTTCGCAGCTTATTTAAATCGTGTTTTGCCAAATCATCGACAACATTTGTATATAATTTATTTACTCTGTTGGCAACACTAGAAATATGATCTGCACTTTCTTCAATAACTCCATTGATAGTAATTGACTCTGACCTTTCTATGTATTCTTGTTTTTTAACTTCTTTGGATCTTTTCCTGTGAAGTAGCGAGTTTCTTCCAATTAAGAGCGCTACCACTGCTAATAAAATTGGGATCATAACCATATCCCAGCTAATTAAGTATGCAACTAAAGCGGCTGCTAAGAAAGCGGTAATTGCGGTTAAAAACCAACCACCAATAACATTAATTACACCTGCAACCCTATAGACAGCACTTTCACGCCCCCAAGCTCTGTCTGCTAAGGAAGTTCCCATTGCCACCATAAAAGTTACATAAGTTGTAGACAAAGGTAATTTCATGGAAGTTGCAATAGAGATTAAAATTCCTGCAACAATTAAGTTTACAGAGGCTCTTACCATATCAAACGCAGGCAATTCATAGGTTTTGTCTTTCGGTAATTCTATAACAGGCTTTTGAAACTTAGAGTCTATAAAATTCAACAGTGCTTTAGGAAAGATAAAACTGATCCCTTTATTGATCGTCATGGCAGTTCTTACCACAACTCTTGACAATGGATTGGGTTGAAATTTTTCATGCCCTTCTCCCTGACGAGAGAGATCAATACCTGTTTTTATTACATTTTGAGCTTTACTAGAAGTCCATAAAGTAGCAACCATAATTGCCCCCGCGAATAATAATAACCAAATATTAGAGGGTACTTTTTTAGCTAAAACTCCCATTGAAAATGCATCTGCACTTAATCCTAGGGTATTTATTAAAGGGTCATTTAATGCCTGATAAGAATTCCAGGCAGCAATAGGTACACCCACAAAGTTTACCAAGTCATTTCCTGAGAAAGCCATTGCTAAAGAAAAGGTACCGATTCCGATAATCAATTTTAAAACATTTACTTTAAAAGCTGCAATTAAAATCTGAGAAATAACGGACCAAATAACAAAACTTCCCGCGATAATTGCGATGGTATTTCCTTCAATAAGATATTTTATGTCTTTGTAAAAAGGAGTTCCTTTCATTCCTTTTATAATGATAAAGTAGGTGATTGCTGTAATTGCAAATCCACCAAATAAGGCACTAATGTAGGTAGCTCTCTTTTCAAAATTGAAAGAGTAAATCATCCGAGAGGTAAATTGTACAATGGCTCCCACGGAAAATGCTACAACAACAGAGAGTAGAATTCCAAAAATTATTTTAGTAGCCGTTTCGTGATTGATATAACTCCAAATATCACTAAAAGATTGGGCGTCATTTGCTGATATTTTAATCAAAGAAATACAAACTGCAGCTCCTAATAGTTCAAATACAATAGAAACAGTGGTAGAGGTTGGCATTCCTAGTGAGTTAAAGATATCTAATAGCAGAATATCTGTAATCATTACCGCCATAAAAATGAACATGATGTCTTGGAACATAAACATGCTAGGGTTAAAAATCCCTTTACGTGCCACCTCCATCATTCCACTAGAGGTAATTGCTCCAAAGAACACTCCTAAACTGGCAATGATCATAATATTTCTTACGGATATTGCTTTTGAGCCAATTGCGGAGTTTAAAAAGTTTACCGCATCATTACTAACTCCTACTACTAAATCTACAATAGCTAAAACAGCCAAAGCAACTAACATTAAAATATATGGATCTCCCATTTCGATTGATTAAATTAAGTTTTGCGAAGCTACAAACATTAAAAAAGCTGAATGTTATGCTTACGTTATATTTATACTGATTAAAAATGAATGTCTACTTGTAATCTATAGAGTAGTTGGTTTTTTTTAAAACCAATATCTGTGTAACTGAGGTCTGTTTGTATTTTTAATTGATGTCCAGAGATATATTTAGACAGACCCAAAGTGTATTGATTTTCGTGCGCTTGTCCAGAATTATTTACGTCTAAAGAAATATTTGTGTACCGTCCAGAAAGTTCTATCGTTTTAGATATTAAATATCCAGTTTGCAGATTCAAACCACTACCTACCTGCACTTCATCTCCAGTTAAAGAACCATCAGAATTTTTTGCAAAAGCATCAGCCGCAGTTCTATTTGCGTATTCTACCATGAAAGAAAAGCCATTGTACTTGTACATGGCATCTAAAAATAAAGTAGAAATATTTGTGGAATAAAAACCAATATCATTTGTCATATAAGTTCCTTGGTTGCTTCGTGTTTTTGAGGCGTTATTATTGAAGTCGTATGCAAATCCCAGTGATAATTTTGGGGAAGGCTCAAATTTTAAATCACTTCCTTTATAATCCCCTTTGCCTGTAAAGTCTCCAAAAGGGAAAAGTTCTACTCTTGAGGTATATTGATGTCCGCCAATATTTCCAGTTGTAATATTTCTTCCCTCTCCTTGTGCGATAGAAAATATCTCCTTTACTAAAAAGCGATCTGTAAGTTTAAAGTGATGTCTTAACTGCACGCCCATATCTCTATCGATTGTAAACCTGCTGTTTAGTAAAGAACGATCTACCTGTTGCAAATTGGCAGAAGAGATTACACGCTCTCTATTTCCTGGGAGTTTAGTTTGTCCAAACCATAAAACAAAGTTTCCATGAAAATTATATTTTAAAACGGCGTCTAAAATATATCTTGGTGCATTACTTGTGTATTTTGAAGCTCCAGATTGATCCCTATTCGAAAGTCCTAACTCTACTTTGTATTGTAATTTTGGAGAATATGCAAATCCGTCAAATTTTAAACGAGAGCGTCTAATAAGCATTGAAGACTGTTGGTTTGTTAAGCCATTGCTAACCTCCCATTTACTAGTTGCAAGTGTTTGAAAACGCAAACCTATTTTCATAGACCACGTGCTGTCTTGTCCTATTAAATTAAAAAGCCCTTTTCCAAATTTTGGAGCATTAATTTCTTGTGATTTTGTACTTGAGAAAGCACAGATACACAACAGTATCGCTGCTTTTTGCAGTGTAAAAAATTTCATTATTATTAGTTTTTGTCGCTGCAAATAACTAACAACAATGTTAAGTTAACGTTATTGGAATATTAAAAAAACAAAAAAACTGCCTTGGCCAAAGGCAGTATGTCCTATAAAATAGTTGACAAAAACTAATGTTTTTATAATGACAATTTATCTCTTGAGATATGTGCAAAGATCTGGGTATTATTTGAATTTTATGTTTCATTTAAATTATTAAAAGGTTAACAGTTTTTTCAATTTAACCTTAAGTTAATGTTTCTGTAATACAATCATAATTTACTGCTAACACAGACTTAACAATACAATAAGACTTTTGCATTAGAAAATAATCAACAATAATGAAGAAGTTTTTATTTATAATTTTTATTGTATTTAGTCAAATTGCTAGCAGTCAGGATAAGGGAATCCTAAAAGGTTTGTTAACAGATAAAGAAGCAAATAACGAGACACTGCCATTTGCAAACGTGTTTTTAAAAGGCACTAATATTGGAGCAACAACAGATTTTGATGGAAATTATTCCTTTCAAGTTCCTGCAGGCACGCACACCGTGTTATTTAGTTTTTTAGGGTATAAAACCATAGAAAAAACATTTACGATTGCAGCAGCCCAAACATTTGTGTTGAATCAAATTATGTCTGCTGAAGAAGGAGTGGCGTTAGATGAGATTGTAATAAAGTCTTCAACAGGAAAGGAATCTGCAAGTGCTCTTTTATTGGAGCAAAAGAAAGCAACAGTTATCATAGAAAGTATTGGAGCACAAACATTGGCAAAAGTAGGTGTTGCGAATGCAGCAAATGCCACCACTAAAATTGCCGGAGTTACAAAAAGTGAAGGTTCAGGAAGTATTTATATAAGAGGTTTAGGGGATCGATATTTAGCAACCATGATGAATGGGCTGCCAATACCTTCTGACGATGTCGAAAACAAAAATATCAACTTAAATTTATTTTCAACCAATATTATAAAAAATATAGGAATTAGTAAAACTTACAGCACAGTAGGTTATGCGGACCAAGGTTCTGGAAAGGTGGATGTAAATTCTAAAGAGTATTCTAAAAAAGGATTTTCTATCTCATTAGCAGGAGGAGCAAATACAAATGTTGCTGGCCTTTCTGATGATTTTAGAACCACGATTACAAATAAAGATGTTACCCTTGGTTTTCATCAGAAACAATTTGCATTGCAAAATCTAATTACTTTGCAAGGTTGGGATACAGAAACTGTAGCTACGCCAACAAACTTTAATGGCTCTTTTTCGGCGGCAAAGAAATTTGAGGCTTTTGGGAAACAGGTAGCTGTTTTCTTTACGGGTAGTCATTCTAAAACTTTTGAGTATCAAAAAGGAGTATTTAGGGCATACCGATCAAATGTATTGGACAGAGAATTTACAGATGCTGTGCAATATGCCTCTAGGGCAAATACAACGGGATATATTAATATTCGTTTAAAGCTAAATAACAATAATAAAATTAAGTACAATACGCTGTTCGTAAATACAGGTGTAGATAATTTATATGAACAAGGAAGAAATGGGGTAGGATATGTTTTCGATCAAGACCCTCAAGAAACAGGGGCATTCGTGAGAGATCAAAATTTTAGGCAGACCACCTTATTTGTAAATCAACTTTTAGGAGAACATCAGTGGAATGAAAGCAATACCTTAAAGTGGGCTGGAGGCTTTAATTTTGTTTTAGCGGAGGAGCCAAACAGGATTAGAAATGAAGTAAACATTTTGGACATTACTGCTTCCCCAGAAATTCAATATGCCCATGTTGGCGATTTTCAGCAAAGAAAGTCAAGCCAGAAAATTCAGGATACAGAATACAATGCGACACTAGAAAATAAATGGATGCTTGGCATAAAAGAGGAGGGTAATAAGCCATTCGCTTTAAATTATGGTTTTAATTATAGACATAAAGAAAGAACGTTCAAATCGTTATTTGTAGGCGTAAAAGCGAAAGATTTTAGAGCGGGTTCGATTGATGCATTATCAACAACATTTACCACTACAAACTTTAATAATGGTTTGACTTTAAGACCTCGAGTAGCGGACAGATATGAGGCAGGGCTAGATATTATGGCCGGCTTTGTCAACTTTGATTTCCAATTGGACAACAAGCTGTCGGGAGCTTTAGGGTTTCGTTTGGAAAGAGATGAAATACATGTAATTTGGGATGTTGCTAATTATGTAGGTAGAGTAGGGTCTTTAAAGAGAACGTATCAAAGTTTATACCCGAGTATAAACTTAAAATACGAGTTGGCAGAGAATAATTATTTGCGCTTTGCGGGGAGTATTACGCAGACATTGCCAGAATTTAAAGAGCTAGCGCCTTTTGAATATGTTTCTCCAACAGGGCGAGTAACCAAAGGAAATCCAGACTTACAGAAATCAAAAATTTATAATTTTGATTTAAAATATGAGATCTTCCCACAAAGAGGGCAACTTTTTTCTCTCGCTACTTTTTACAAACAAATTAGTGATCCTATTAACTTATCGCAGACAAGAGGTTCTTCAGGATACTTTATGTACTCAAATACTGGTGAAAAGGCAAATGTATACGGGGTTGAGTTTGAAGCAAAAACTGCACTATTAAAAAACGCGGCATCGGAAAATATTTTGAATATTACTGGGAATATGACCAAAATGTGGCTCGAGCAGGATTTACTAGCAGACTTTCAATACAAAGACATTACAACTTCTAGTGTGCAAGGAGCATCTGATTTTATTGCAAACGCTTCTTTAAATTATACAAATCAAAAAGAAAAAGAACTGATGGCAACTGTAACGGGTAATTATTCATCAGATAAGATTTTTGCATTAGGGTCTCCTGAAGACTTTACAAATAGTGCTGCCTTGTATAATGATGAAATTATAGAAAAAGGGTTTGTAGCCTTGGATCTTGTGGTCAGTAAAAAAATTACAAAAAATATATTGCTAAAGTTCGTCGGCAGAAATCTTTTGAATCCAGAAATTAAGCAAACGCAAAAAGTAAGAAGTCTAATTACGCGCGTAGAAACAACAGAAACAGTTTCCTCTTATAAAAAAGGAAGTCAGTTGACCTGCAGTATTAAGTATACATTCTAGAGAGTTAACCATAACTTAACAAAGGGGGTGGCGGTTGCTGAAACCTAACATACTCTTAATATTTAGATAAAGAAGATTAAGGAATAAGGAGGCAACTTTGTTTTGAATTAATAATTATACTAAACTAAAATGAAAAAATCAGTTTTTAAAATTTTAAACATCGTAGCTTTTTCTTTAGCTATTGTAACATTCACAAATTGTGGTAGTGATGAACCTTCTATTATTATAGAAGAACCCGCTTCAGAAGTCATCGGGAAGTTAAATTCTGGCGTTATGAATGGTACTCTTGATGAAGATTATACGTTGAATTCAAGTCAGATTTATAGTTTGAACGGCTCTTTTATTGTGGAGTCTGGAGCTACATTAATCATTCCTGCTGGGACAAGAATTCAAGCAATGAATGGAGGAACAAGTGTCTATATAGCCGTTCTTAAAGGGGGTATGATTCAGGTAGAAGGAACCGCAGCGAACCCAGTAAACATGTCATCCGCTTCAGGAGATGCTGGAGATTGGGGTGGTTTAACTATTTGCGGAGATGCAACCACCACTGCAGGTGTAAATGCAGAAGCAGAAGTTGGTGGTTTTATATACGGGGGCTCAAATGATGCAGACAGTTCAGGGACTATTAATTACTTAGTAATTAAAGGAACAGGAGCGCAAATTAATGCAGATTCACAGTACAACGGAATTTCTTTTTACGGTGTTGGTTCTGGAACAACGGTTCGTAATATCGCTGTAATTAACGGTTCAGATGATGGTGTTGAGTTTTTTGGAGGAACTGTTTCAGCAACAAATTTATTTTTAGAAAACAATGAAGATGACTCTGTCGACTGGACAGAGGGTTGGAATGGAACCGTAACAAATACATTTATTACCCACACCATATCTGGTTTTTCAACAGTTTTTGAAGGAGATAAAGACAATGGGAATCCTAAATTTAATAATGTTACCGCGGTCTCTAATGTTGGAGGTACTGCTCTACAATTTAAAAAACAGTCTGGGGCTACAATCACAGGCTTATCGCTTACAGGGTATGATGTATCCATCGATATGAAAGATGGTGGAGATTTGGCAAACGTGCGCATTAACGGTGTTGCGGCAAATCCATTATTATCGTATACAAATACACAGAAAGTTGCTGCTTCAGATTTTGCATGGGTGAACTCAAATACAGCGATTCCAACTTCCGTATTGCAGGGAGCTATAACAGAGAAAGTTGTTTTAGATGCTGCTGTAAAATACAGTCTAAACTCTTCTTATATTGTGCAAGCTGGAGGAGAATTGGTGATTCCTGCAGGAACAAAAATTGAAGCTAGAGATGGCGGAACAGGCGTATATATCGCGGTTTTAAAGGGAGGTAAGATTGACATTCAAGGGACAGAAAGCAACCCTGTTGTAATTTCTTCTGCTTCTGCAACTTCAGGAGACTGGGGTGGTTTAACTATTTGTGGAGCAGCAACAACAACTGCGGGTGTAAATGCAGAAGCAGAGGTTGGTGGTTTTATTTATGGAGGAACCAACGTTACTGACAATTCTGGGTCTATTACTTATTTAGTCATTAAAGGAACGGGTGCACAAATTAATGCAGATTCTCAATACAATGGAATTTCTTTATATGCCGTTGGCTCTGGAACTACTATAGAAAATATTTCTATAATTAATGGTGCAGATGACGGAATAGAGTTTTTTGGGGGTACGGTTTCTGTGACAAATGTGTATTTAGAAAACAATGAAGATGATGCTGTAGATTGGACAGAAGGGTGGAATGGAACAGTAACGAATACTTATATTTCGCACTCTATTGCTGGTTTCTCTACTGCTTTTGAAGGAGACAAAGACAATGGGAATCCTAAATTTATAAACCTAACAGCTATTTCTACAGTAGGAGGTACAGGCTTGCAATTTAAAAAGAATTCAGGTGCAACCATCTCAAATATCTGGTTGGAAGGATATGATAAGAACATCGATATGAAAGACGGAGGTTCTTTACAAAACGTAATTATAGACAACACTGCGGCTTCTACAACTGCAGATTATAAAACAGGAACAAAAGTTGCTGTTGCTGCTTGGACTTGGAAAAGTGCAGGCTTATAGCAAACCTTATTATGGATTGAGGAAAGTGAGAAAGCAGGCGTTACGCCTGCTTTTTTTTATGAAGTTGCAGGGCTATTGCGACACCATGCTATTTTACAAAGAATAGAAAGGGGCACCAATCACTTGGCCCTACTTATTTAACAGTGCTTTCTGACGCTTTGTATAAATCACCTCCAGCAATTCCGTTGATATAGCTAATTAAGTCTTTTTTAGAGGTTGTGTTTGCGTCAAACGCGATATTTGCAGTACTGTCTGTAAAGATTACTTTTGCATCTAAAACACCTTCTTTTTTAGAAAGTTTGGATTGAATTGTTTTTGCACAACCAATTTCACAAGTCATGCCTGAGATTGCTAGCGAAACTTTTTCTTTTTTCACCTCTTTGTTTTCTTTGCAGCCTGCAAGGATACAGCACGCAATTGCTATTGAGAAAAATAGTTTTTTAATGGTCATAATATTTAATGATTAAATGATTGTGCAAATTTATTAATAATCAGGTTGATATTTCAATAAATAGAAGACTTTTGTACCTTGAAAAAATATTTATGAAAGATCAACATAAAAAATGGTTGTATTTTACCCTGCTTTGCCTTGTTTGGGGGAGTTCTTTTATTTTAATGAAAAAAGCCTTATTAGGGGTCACGCCGATTCAATTGGGTGCCTTAAGGATGATTTTTACTGCTATATTTTTACTTTTAGTAGCATTTCCGTCTTTAAAAAAAATTCAACAAAAACATTATAAATATATTTTTTATACTGCAATTACAGGGACTTTTATTCCTGGATTTTTATTTGCCTTTGCCATTACAAATATAGACAGTTCTATTGTGGCGATTTTAAACTCCCTAACCCCTTTTAATACCTTAATTTTTGGTGCTTGGGTCTTTGGGTTTGCTTTTAAAAGAAGCCAGTTGTTCGGTATATTAATTGGTTTAGCAGGAACCTTACTACTGATATTAAAGGGAGCAGATTTAAATCCGAATCAAAATTATTGGTATGCTTTACTAATAATTATAGCATCTGTGGGTTACGCGTTTAATGCAAACATCGTGAAGAAACATTTAAATGATTTAAACGCACTTTCTATTGTAACTGGTAATTTTTTATTATTGTTAGTTCCAGCGTTTGTTGTTTTAAGCTTTACGGAGTTCTTTACTACGTTTGATTTGGAAAATAACGTACTTACGAAATCTTTGGGATATGTTGCAATTTTATCAATAGTAGGCACTGGAATTGCAAAGACTATTTACAACAAGCTGGTACATATTTCGGATCCCGTTTTTTCCTCTTCTGTGACGTATATAATTCCTTTAGTAGCCATTTTTTGGGGTGTTTTAGATGGGGAGAAATTAAGTGTACTTCAGGTTGTTGGTGGTATTATTATTCTTTTGGGGGTTTATTTAGTGAATCGAAAGAAGTGAGTGCTATTTTTAATAGACAGCCTTTAAGAAAAAAGGAATCGTTTAGTGTAGCGGGCAGTTCGAACACCTTTGTAAATGCTCGATTTAAAACATAAAAAAGAGTCAAAACATATTGTTTTGACTCTTTTTTGTACTTTTTTGCTTGTGCTTTTGTTACTTAAAGTCTTCGTCAGAAACGCCTTCATTTACTTTAATTTCTTGCACTACGAAATCTAAATTCATAGGACCCGATTTTATACCAATAGCATGCGGAAACTTCACTCCGCTTACTTCCTTGTAGTCAGAAAAAACAGTGGGTGTTTTCACTTCTTTTCCGTCAGGCGACTTATTAGTTTTCACTTGTTTCACTTTCAGACCGGAAGTCATGTCATAATAAGCTTCAGTATCATTAAATTTTAAAACAATGGCATTTTTACCTTCTAAAGGTTCAATTCGAAGCAATTCTCCAGTGCCGTATGCCAAATCAACAAAAATGGCCATTTCTAATTTTGCCTTGTTCACTTGCTCTTCGGTCATGTCTTTCTTTTGTCCTCGTGCATTTGTATATCCTGTAGTTCCGTTAAAAACAGTTTTTTGCATGCTATTGCCCATTACTGAAATATCTTGTGAAGTTTTATTAGGTGCAGCTTTTTTCATCGTCATCACTAAAGGAGTTCCTTGAATGGTTGCATTTGCAACAGTCATGGTTGTTTTAACAGCCATCACTTTATCTTTACCACCAATAGCAGCGATGTATTTATCAACTACATTTTCTGCAGTCATTCCTTCAGGAATTGGCAATGTCATTGCTGGCTTCTCTGTTGGGTTTCCATCTACATCAAAATAATTGATTATATAATCTGTTTTCTCTAGATTGTCAAGCACATCAATTCCTTTTCCAGTAATAATGATTCTTGCTTTATCGCCAGTAAAATAGTTGATTGCAGCATTTTGAACTTCTTCCAGTGTTACTGATTTTATCTTTTGAATATAGCTTTCATAGAAGTTTATTGGTAAATTATAACGCTCAATATTTAAAGCGAAATTTGCCACTGTTCTTGGTTTTTGAACATCCATTACAAAATTACCAACATAAGACTCTTTGGCGTTTCTAAGCTCTTCTGCGCTTACCGTTTGATATCTAATTTTATTAATTTCTTTTTGTAATTCTACAACAGCACTATCTGTCACCATATTTCTAACGCTGGCGCTCGCTTTAAAAGTTCCAACATATCTACTTTGACTTAGATTGGAATAAGAACCATAGGTATAGCCTTTGTCTTCTCTTAGGTTCATAAACAAACGCGCAGTTCCACCTCCACCAAGAATTTTGTTGGCTAATAAAGCGGCATAATAGTCTGTATCTCCTAAAGTTATATCTACTGTATTGATAATTGCAATTTCAGATTGTACTGCATTATCCATGTTTATAAAGTCAATTTCTGCGGTTGCTAAAGTTGGAACTTCAGGCATGGTATACTCAGGAATTTCTCCTGCTTTCCAATCTGCAAATAAACGATTTACAAGTTTTTTAGTTTCCTTGATATCAATGTCTCCTTCAATTACTAAAATCGCATTATTCGGCTTTAGGTAGGTGTTGTAATTATTTTTTACATCCGCTAGGGTAATTCTTTTCACACTCTCTTTTGATGTAAATTCACCATAAGGATGGCTTCTACCATATGTTAATACATTTTCTACGCGCCTTGCTACACTAGTTACGCTTTTTTCGTTAGATTTTAATCCATCTAAAGTAAGCTGTACTTCTTTGTCAAACTCTTCTTGGGAGAACGTTGCATTTTTAATTCCATCTGCCATAAGAGCCAGTATTTCAGGAAAATACTTTTCTAAAGAAGATGCAAAACCTCCAGCGCTATAAAAGTTTACACTCGCTCCTAAAAAATCCACCTTTTCATTGAATTCATCTTTCGTTATGCTCGGGGTTCCTCTACCAAGCAAGCTCCCCATCATTCCAGAAACACCTGCGATTTCACCTTCAAAATAAGGTTTATTATCGATGGATAAGTTTGCAGAAACTCTGGGTAATTTATGGTTTTCTACCATAATTACTTTTAAGCCATTGGGCATATTAAATTTTACAGGGACTCCCAACTTTACAACTGGGTCTGGTCCTGCTTTTGGCATTGTACTTCTATCTATCTGTGCACTTGTACTAATTGTTGCTACAAAAAGGACAAGGATTGCTAAAATTTTTGTTTTCATAATTGGTGTTATATTTTAAGAAATCAATCAACGATTTAATTATATTATTTTGTTTTCGGTAAATATTCTAGAATTAAGCGCTGATTAGGATTTAGATATTTTTTGGCTACCGCTTGAATTTCTTCCCTCGTGATGGATCTGTAGATGTCAATCTCAGAATTAATTAAATTGGTGTCTCCGTATAATACATGGTAGCGCGCTAAAGAATTTGCTACCCCTTCTACACTTGAATTTGAGTTCACATAGTTATTCTCAAATTGATTTTGTAGTTTTTGATAAGACCTGTCTGAAATTAACTCTGTTTGCATAATTGCAATTTCTTCATCAATTTCTTTAATTAAATCTTCTAGTTTAGTTTCCCCTTGAGGTAACCCGTATAAAATATAGGTTCCATAGTCTTCCTGACTCGCATTAATAGCGCCTGCCTGAATTGCCATTTTTTTGTTATCAACTAATTTTTTATAAAGTACAGAGCTTTTTCCAGTACTTAAGTACGAAGAGATCATGTCTAAAATCCGAGAGTCTCTTGTTTTCATTGAAGGAGTTCTGTAAGCGGCCATGATCGCTGGGATCTGAATGTTGGGATCATATCCTTTTGCCGTCATCGCCTCTGTAATTGGATCTTCCTGTGGGAAGTTTTTTTCGATTGCTGCTCCTCTTGGGATAGGACCAAAGTACGCTTTAATCATTTTTTTAGCAATGTCAATATCAATATCACCGGCAACAACTAGCGTTGCATTATTTGGAACATAGAATTTTTTGTTAAAAGCAAGAAACTCTGCTAAGGTCGCGGCATCTAAATCTGCCATTTTACCAATAGTAGTTCCCATATACGGGTGCTTTTTAAAGATGTTCTCCTTTACAAACTCTAAAAATCGAGAATAAGGTTGGTTGTCTACACGCAATCTTTTTTCTTCTTTTACAACCTCATTTTGAGTGTCAACACCTGCTTGCCCAATAATCGGGTGCAACAAGCGCTCAGATTCCATCCAGAGTCCTAATTCTAACTTATTCGATGGAAATATTTCGTAATAATAGGTTCTGTCATCTGTAGTATTGGCGTTGTTTTTTCCACCGTTAGAAGAAACTAATTTAAACCATTCGCCTTTGCCAATATTTTTTGTGCCTTCAAACAACAAATGCTCAAAGAAATGTGCCATTCCTGTTCTTCCAGGTTGTTCATCTTTAGCACCTACATGGTACATTACAGAAGTTACTACTACTGGGGCAGCTGTGTCTTTATGTAGAATAACGTGCATGCCGTTATCTAAATCATACTCTTGAAAATCAACTTTTTGGGCATTAGAGTAAAATGCAACCAATAATGCTGAAGCAAGTGTTAAAATACTTTTTTTCATTTTTTCATTTTTTTAAATTAATATTCAATTGTTCATTAGACGCTTGATAGAATAATATGTTACAAGGTTTCACAAAAATTGTGTGTTCTCAAAAATAGGAAGAATCTACTAAAAGTAGCATTAGAAAACTTATTTTTTTTTTCGGGGTTTAATCCCCTTGTTTTTTTTCGGAGCAATGTTGTAGCTTTCTAAAAAATATGTATATTTGCACCCTCATTTTCAGTAGAGAAAGTGAATTAACTAGTAGTAACAAGCAAAACAAATAGTATGTACGCAATCGTAGAGATAGCAGGGCAGCAGTTTAAAGTTGCAAAAGACCAAAAAGTATACGTTCATCGTTTACAAGGAGAAGCAGGATCAAAAGTTACTTTTGACAATGTTTTTTTATTGGATGATAATGGAAGTGTATCTGTTGGCGCCCCAGCTATAGAAGGAGCATCAGTATCAGCTCAAATTTTAAATCACCTAAAAGGTGATAAGGTAATTGTCTTCAAAAAGAAAAGAAGAAAGGGTTACATTAAGAAAAATGGACACAGACAAGCTTTAACCGAGATTCTAATAGAATCTATTGCTGCTTCAGGTTCTAAAAAAGCAGCTCCTAAGAAAGCGGCTCCAAAGAAAGAAGAAGTAGTAGCGGTAGCAGCGCCAGCAGTAGCTAGCGATTTAAGTGCAATGACTGTAGCTGAATTAAAAGCCGTAGCTAAAGAAAAAGGTATCTCAGGATATACTTCTTTAAAGAAAGCGGAATTAATAGAAGCTTTAACGAAATAAAAATTTACAAACTTTAAAACCATAACATCATGGCACATAAAAAAGGAGTAGGAAGTTCGAAGAATGGTAGAGAATCAGAATCGAAACGACTAGGAGTAAAAATATTTGGAGGACAAGCTGCAATTGCAGGGAATATCATTGTTCGTCAAAGAGGTACAACGCACAATCCAGGAGAAAACGTTTACATGGGTAAAGATCATACTTTACATGCAAGAGTTGACGGAGTGGTTGAGTTTAGAAAGAAAAAAGACAACAGGTCTTACGTTTCTATTACACCTTTTGAAGCTTAAGAAACTAAGTTTTATAAAATATAAAAAAGCACTAACATTTATTTGTTAGTGCTTTTTTTCGTTTAGAACTTTCCATTGTGTACTTTTACTCACATGAAATTTGTCTATAATTTTGTGGTTTTTTTGGCGGGAATCATCCTGCCTTTGCTTGCTGTGTTTAGTAGGAAAATTAAATTTTTTGTTGCAGGAAGAAGAGAAACATTCTCTAAAATAGCGGTGCTAAAAAATGAGAAAACAATTTGGTTTCACGTGGCTTCTTTGGGAGAGTTTGAGCAGGCAAGACCTATTATTGAAGAATTAAAACAGCAGTATAAAAAACATAAAATTTTAGTCACCTTTTTCTCACCTTCTGGTTATGAGGTAAGAAAAAACGATGCATTAGCAGATGTTGTTTGCTACCTTCCTTTAGATGCTCGTAAAAATGCAGAAAGATTTATTAAAGAGGTGAATCCTGAAATGGCAGTTTTTATAAAATATGAGTTTTGGCCCAACTTTTTAAGTGCACTAAAAAAGAAGAATATTAAAACGATTTTAGTTTCTGGGATTTTAAGAAAAGAGCAATTATTTTTCAAAAGCTATGGTGCTTTCATGAAAAAATCCTTGGCAGCTTTCGACCATTTTTTTGTCCAAGACAGCAATTCTAAGCTCTTGTTAAACTCCATAGCTTTTAAGAATGTCACGGTAGCGGGAGATACGCGTTTTGATCGGGTATCAGCGATTATAAAACAAGACAATGCGTTAGATTTTATTCAGGATTTTAAGGACAGCGCATATACCCTTGTGGCGGGAAGTACCTGGAGAGAAGATGAAGCGTTGCTTGTGCATTACATAAATAATACGGCAACAGCAACCGAGAAGTTTATCATAGCTCCCCACAATATTAAAAGTGATGCCATTTTAGAATTACGGGCACAGATTGATAAGAAAACAGTTTTATATTCTGAATTTAAAAAACCTCAGTTTGTCGGAGATTTGAAAAGCTATCAGGTTTTTATTATCGATACGATTGGTCTTTTAACCAAAGTATATGCTGCTGCAGATATAGCATATGTTGGTGGAGGCCTAAAAACAGGATTACACAATATATTAGAGCCAGCAACTTTTGGAATTCCAGTGGTTATTGGGAATACATTTGATAAATTTAAAGAAGCGGTAGATTTAGTGAAAATAGGAGGTTGTATTGCTATAAAAAATCAAGAAGAATTTACAGAGAACTGTACCCTTCTAAAAAACGACGAACATTTCAGAAAATTAACCGGAGTGCTCAACAAGAGGTATATTGAGAATCATCTCGGAGCAACAAAGTTAGTAATGAATTATATAACAGTTGCTTTAAACGAATTATAGTTTTTGTCAAGTAGAATTTGAAAATCACCCAGTGCAATGCATACATTAGTAGATAATTTTGGAAGACAAATGGAATATGTGCGGTTGGCAGTTACAGACCGTTGCAACTTGCGCTGCCAATACTGTATGCCTGCGCAAGGAATCGATATTGTACCAAGACAGGAACTACTAACCTTTAAGGAAATGTATCGCTTAATTCGTGTTTTAACAGAATTGGGTGTTCATAAAGTTCGTTTAACTGGAGGTGAACCTTTTGTGCGAAAAGATTTTGTTGGGTTTTTAGAAATGTTATCTTATAATGATCTGTTAGAAGCAATTAATATTACCACTAATGGCGCCTTGATTTCTCGACATATTGATCGCATTGAAAAGCTAGGAAAAGTAAAAGACATCAATTTAAGTATTGATAGTTTAAATAGAGAAAAGTTCGCTAAAATTACACGAAGAGATGCTTTCCCAGAGGTGTATAAAACACTTGAACTGCTTGAAAAAAGTAGCTTGAATTTAAAACTAAATGTAGTGGTGCAATCTGGTATTAACACAGATGAAATTGTAGATTTTGTGCGATTTACGAAAGATAAAAAGGTGGCTGTACGCTTTATTGAAGAAATGCCTTTTAACGGGAAAGGCCAGCGTAAAATGGAAGAAAACTGGACGTTTAACAAGATTCTAAGCGAGATTAAAACAGCGTTTGATGTAAAAGACATCATCTCAGAAAAATCCTCTACTTCAAGAAATTATACCATCGATAATCATATAGGAACTGTTGGAATTATTCCTGCATTTTCAAGAACGATCTGCAGTAATTGCAATCGAATTAGAATTACAAGTACAGGAACCTTTAAAAACTGCTTGTTTGATGATGGCGTTTTTAATTTGCGTGATTTTATTAGAAAAGGGGCTTCTAATGACGATTTAAAAGAACTTTTTTTATCTTTAGTCAAAGAAAAGCCAGCAAATGGTTTTATAGCAGAGGCGAATAGAATTGACGGGAGTGCTTCTGAAAGTATGAGTACTATTGGAGGGTAGTAGAAGGCCTTCTTATGAGGGGGTAACCCCATATATTTACACTAATAAATAATTATAAAGTTAAGATGATATCGGTAGCAAATGCTTTACAAATGGTTTTAAGTACCAGAGACTGTTTTGGCGTGGAAGAAATTCCGTTTTTAAAATCTGCAGGTAGAATTTTAAAGGAAGTAATTCTTGCAGATAGAGATTTCCCGCCATTTAATAGAGTTGCCATGGATGGAATTGCAATTGATTTTCATCAATTTAAAAATGGGCAAAGGGCATTTAAAATAGCAGGAATTCAAGCCGCGGGGAGTGTACAAATTACGCTTCAAAACCCAGAAAATTGTATTGAAGTGATGACGGGTGCAGTGTTGCCAAATAAAACTGATACGGTCATTAGATATGAAGATGTTATTATTGATGACGGAATTGCAAACATCACGATTGATGCGATAACTGGTGGGCAGAACATGCACCCCAGAGGAAAAGATGGAAAGTCTGGAGATGTATTAATACAAAAGAACACCTTGCTATCTGCGGCGGAAATTGGTGTTTTAGCAACCGTTGGAAAATCGTCTGTAAAAGTTGCAAAGCAGCCAAAAGTAATGATTGTTTCTACAGGAGATGAGTTGGTTGCTGTTGATGAGATTCCGCTAGCACACCAAATTAGAAGAAGCAATGTGTTTACATTAGTTTCTTTGTTAGAAAGATTAAACATTCCTTCTGAAACGGCACACATTACCGATGATAAACAAATTTTAAAGTCTAAAATAGAAAGGTATTTACAGCATTATGATGTGTTGCTTTTTAGTGGCGCGGTAAGTAAAGGTAAATATGATTTTCTTCCAGAAGTTTTTGAAGAATTGGCGGTGGAGAAATTATTTCATAAAGTAGCGCAAAGGCCAGGGAAACCCTTTTGGTTTGGACATAGACCCGCAACGGAGACATCCCAAAAAAAGAGTATTGTCTTTGGGTTTCCTGGAAATCCTATTTCGACTTTTGTAAATTGTTTGGCGTATTTTTACCCGTGGTATTGCAAGTCGATAGGATTAGAAATTGAAGAAGAAACGGCTATTTTAGGAGAGGATGTCAATTTTAGGCCAAACTTAACCTACTTCTTGCAAGTGAGTTTAGAAAATAAAAAGGGATGTATTGTTGCTTTCCCGATTTCAGGAAATGGTTCTGGAGATTTAGCAAGTTTGGTAAAAACAGCAGCTTTTATTGAACTCCCACAAGATAAATTGGTTTTTAAAAAAGGAGAAGTTTTTAAGATAATTAGATATAGATAATGAGTGATTTTAGTCATTTAAACGAAAAAGGGAATCCTAAAATGGTAAATGTCTCTGACAAGAAGGTTACCAAAAGAACAGCCATTGCAAAAGCAAGCATGTTCTTAGGAGCAGAAATAATTTCTCATTTTAATAACGAGGAGTTAACAACCAAAAAGGGACCTGTTTTTCAAACAGCAATCATCGCGGGAATTCAAGGGGTGAAAAAGACTTCAGAACTAATCCCCATGTGTCATCCATTATTAATAAATAGCGCAGATATTGGCATACAAATTATAGATGCTGAAAATATAGAAGTGCTTTGCGAAGTAACTATTGAAGGCAAAACTGGCGTAGAAATGGAAGCTTTAACAGGTGCCAATATTGCCTGTTTAACCATTTATGATATGTGTAAGAGTATCAATCAAAATATGGTCATTACAGCGGTGAAGTTGTTAGAAAAAACAGGAGGAAAATCGGATATTAAAAATGTCTAAACACACCAAACATAGAAACTTAGAAAGACGAAATAATGAAAATTTTGCACCCAATGAAATCTCAATTTTGGGTACAAATTGCAATACTATTTCTAACTTGGTTTCTAAAGTTTCCCAGAAGCTATCCAACTATAAATTAGGTTATTTTGATGCATCACACGCAAAGGATGTAGCAGAAAATAAACTATCAGAGTTTGTCTTTCACCACGAGGGGAATCTAAATATTACAACTACTGGAAGTGTAAATAAGTTTCAGCGGCGTTTAGATTTTGCACAATTTGATTGTGTGTTTATTAATGGAAATCATTACCAAGGAACCCAACAAATTCTAATTTTAGACCCAGCAAAAGAAGCTTCTATTTTAAAAAGAGTTGCGCAAATAGAGAACATTCAGTTTGTTGTAAAGTTGACAAAAGATGCGGTCTATTTTCCTTTTTTAGAGGAGAAGTATCCACAGATAAAAGGTATAGCTTGCTATACAATTGATGAAATTGATAAAATTGCAAAGCACGTTAGGAGCCTTATTCAAGAAAAAACAGCAACCGTAAAGGGCTTGGTTTTAGTCGGGGGGAAAAGTACACGAATGGGGTCCGATAAATCTGAATTGAATTATTTTGGAAAGGCTCAAAAAGAAGTAGCAAAAGATTTGCTGGAGAACAGCAATCTGGAAACTTATTTCTCTGTTGAAAAAGTGTCAGAAAATACTGCTGAAGCCTCGAAAGAAATTCATGATAAATTTCTCAATCTAGGTCCTTTTGGGGGTATTTGTTCTGCTTTTCAGAAAGACCCAAATGCTGCTTGGTTTGTCTTGGCAACAGATGTTCCTTTTATAAATGCTGCCATTATAAAATTAGTACTAGAGAAAAGGAATCCCAGTAAAGTAGCGACCGCAATTAAAGGGAAAGGCAAAGATTTCCCAGAACCTTTGGTAACAATTTATGAACCAAAAGCATATCCTATTTTATTGCAATACTTAGCGCAAGGGTACTCTTGTCCGCGTAAAATGTTAATTAATTCTGAAGTAGAAATTATTGAAATTGAAGATGATTTTATAAGAAATATAAATACACCAGAAGAGTTTAAAGCTGCTAAAAAAGAGATTCAAAAATTATAATGAAACCAACAAAAGACCAGCTATTCAAGCGTCAAATAACTTTGCCAGAAATGGGGAAAGCGGGACAACAAAAACTGCAAAATGCTAGTGTTTTGGTAGTTGGTTGTGGTGGTTTGGGAAGTCCGGTTGCCGTATACTTGGCCACTAGTGGAATTGGGGAAATTCATTTGGTCGATTTTGATACGGTTGCGATTTCTAATTTACACCGACAAGTTTTCTATTCTAAACAGGATGTTGGCAAACCAAAAGCAGCGGTTTTAGCGGAATTTATAAAAGAAAGAGCCCCATTTACTGAAGTTAATTTCACAAGTGAGGCGATTACAAAAGAGAATGTTTTGGAGTTAATTGCTGGTGTTGATGTTGTTGTGGACGCAACAGATGCTTTGCCAACAAAGTATTTGTTAAATGACGTTTGTGTGATGAAAAACAAACCATTGGTGTACGGTTCTTTGTATAAGTTTGATGGCTACGTTGCTACTTTTAATGTCTGGCAAAAAGACGGGAGTTACTCTTCAAATTTAAGGGATGTTTTCCCTGAAATGGCAAGAGATATTCCAAATTGTGAAGAGGTGGGAACCTTAAATGCGATTGTTGGTATGATTGCAACGCAGCAAGTAAATGAAGTTTTAAAATTGATTACAGGGGTTGGAAAACCATTATTAAATGAGTTATTAATTTACAATGCGCTTCAAAACACCCAATTAAAAATAACATTAAAACAGCGTTTTTTAAAAGATAAAATTACAGAAATATTTAAGTTACAAACTTACACAGAACCAGTTTGTGTAGTACAAAACCCAGATTGGCAAATTTCACCAATAGAATTGAAAGAAAAGTTGTCAGGTCAAGCGCAGTCTGGAAACCCAGAAATTATAGCCGTTTTAAAAGATTTAAAGCTGCCTTTCGAGGTGCAACAAGTCATTCCGATTGACGAATTTGATGCGGATAAAATAGTTATTGACAAAAACAAAACTTACGTCTTGGTTTGCCAAAGAGGATTGAATAGTTATCAGGCTACCGTTCGTTTAAAGGCGAAGTATCCAAATTTAAAAGTATTAAGTTTAACTGGTGGAATTGCCAGCTATAAATAAAATTAATGAAAAAACCTTTAGTATTTTACACGCAACAAAAAGTGGAACTCGAAAAAGAAGCCGTTCTTTTAAAAACAAAATCCATACGTTTAAGTATGCTTAGATTTGCCGTTTTTTTAGGGAGTTCATTTCTAACTTACCTCACTTTTGGTAGGTATCCAGTTGTTTTTGTAGTTGCTTTTTTAGGTGTTTTGTTGTTTGCTTTTTTGGTGGTAAAACAGAGCAGTCTTCAAATAAAAAGAAGTGTTGTGGGTGAGAAAATTCATATAAACACTACAGAAATTAGAGTATTAAATGGTGATTTCTTGCATTTAGAAACAGGAGGGTCGTTTGTAGATCCCGCACATTTTTACAGTAACGATATCGATTTATTTGGGAAAGGTTCTTTTTTCCAATACCTCAACAGAACTACTACAAATGACGGAAAAGTAGTTTTAGCATCAACTTTAACGGAAAACAAAACAACGGCCATTGTAACAAAACAAAATGCGCTTAAAGAGTTGGCTCAAAAAGTCATCTGGAGACAAAATTTCGCTGCTTTGGCCAGCTTGGTTGCTATAAAAAATACGTCGAAACCTACCGTAAATTGGATTTCTAAGTATAGGTCAGTTTTCCCAGCATATTTAGCTTCGATTCAAAGAGTGTTTTCAGTACTCTCCATCCTGTTGATTGGCCTGGTCTCCTTTGGTATTATATCCTTTACATATATTACAATATGGTTTTTTATAGGACTTTTTCTAACAGCAAGATTTGTTAAAAAGGCCAATAGTTTATATGCAGAGACCAATAACCTGAGCGCAACATTTGGACAGTATCATCACTTATTAAATGAGATTGAGAACGCAGATTTTACCTCAGATATTTTAAAAGAAAAACAAGAAATTATAAAGTCGGAGACGAAAAAGGCAGCGGTTATTTTTAAAGAATTTGCCCGAATTTTAGATGCATTCGATCAACGGAACAATATTATCATTGCAATTTTTGGGAATGGACTTTTTCTCACGGAATTATACAATGTTGGCAAAACAGAAAAATGGATTTCTAAGTACAAACACACCGTTGAAAAATGGTTTGAAGTGGTGGCCTTTTTCGACGCTCAAAATTCGCTGGCTAACTTTCATTTCAACCATCCAAAATTTGTTTTTCCGGAGATTACTTCAGGAAAAGAGGCTATATGTGGCGTTGGTTTAGGGCATCCTTTATTGCATGTAGAGAAAAGAGTAGACAATCATTTTAACATCAATAAAGAAGCGTTTTATATTGTTACAGGGGCAAATATGGCAGGGAAAAGCACCTTTTTAAGAACGGTTTCCTTATCGATAGTTATGGCAAATTGTGGGTTGCCTGTTTGTGCAACATCATTTAAATACACGCCTATCAAGCTAATTACAAGCATGCGAAGTACCGACTCTTTAACAGAAGATGAATCTTATTTTTATTCGGAATTAAAACGGTTAAAGTTTATTGTAGATGCAATTAAAGAATCGGATTACTTCATTATTTTAGATGAAATCCTAAAAGGAACCAACAGTAAAGACAAGGCCATTGGTTCTAAAAAGTTTGTGGAGAAGTTATCCAAATCTAAATCAACAGGAATTATTGCAACCCATGATGTGAGCTTATGTGAGTTAGAAAGTGAGCTTACAGCAGTAGAAAATTATTATTTTGATGCAGAAATTAGCGAGGACGAATTGCATTTTGACTATGCCTTAAAAAAGGGTGTTTGTAAAAACATGAATGCTTCTTTCTTACTCAAGAAAATGGAGATTGTATAAGGTTGAGCTCAGGTTTTTGCGATAAAATACAATACGTATAAGTAGGTGTCTGCTGGATACAAGCACGTGTTGTGCTTCTGGGAATTAATGGGATTCTTCTTTCCAGGAGAAGGTTTCTATCAAATGTAAAATATCTCTTTTGATATAGTTTACTGCAGGTAAAATAGAATCATAATTTGGTTTTGCATAAAAATATAAAGACCCTTTTATAAAGTGGTTGGTGCTGTCTGTAATGTGAAATTGGAGATGAGAAGCGGCATTGCCCGTAATTTGAAAAAGGCTCCCAAAAACTCTTTTTTCTTTATTTATGAAGTCTTTTGGTATGATCTGTTCTGCCTTTGAGGTGTGTTTAAAAACAAGTTTTTCTGCCTCCATAAGGAGTTCTCTAAGGTTGTTTTTTACAGGCCTGTAGGTAATGCTTAAGGAGGCCTTTAATTTTGGGTATTCTATGGTTAGCCAATTGTTTTGGGCGTCAACGATGGTTGTGTTTTGCAAAACTTGAAAGCTGTAAGGTCGCTTCGCTTTCAGGTTTTCGTATTTTTTTTCTGGATATGATAAGCTTAAATAAGCCTTTGGTTTTGGTAAGACGTCTTCTTTACAGGAGTAAAAGAGAGCGAGTACAATACAAAGAAAAAGATTACGCATTTTTAGTTGCTTTTACTTGGATGATGCGCTTCTTGTCGACCGCTTCTATGGTGAAAGTATAGCTTTTAAAGGTAATTTTTTCTCCTTTTTTCGGGAATTTCCCAGAAATCTCGAGGATAAAACCTGCCAAGGTCTCACTTTCTCCTTTTTCTTCCTCAAAAATCGTTTCATCTTCATCATCTAGAATTCTACAAAAATCTTTAATCGAGGTCTTCCCTTCGAAAATATAATTTTTGTCATCTATTTTAGAGTAGGCTAAGTCATCATCATCAAATTCATCATTGATATCCCCAACAATCTCCTCTATAACGTCTTCTAAGGTTACCAATCCACTAGTGCCTCCGTATTCATCCACCACAATTGCTAAATGGTTCTTTTTAGCTCTAAAGTCTCCTAACAAGTCGTCTAACTTTTTATTTTCTGGCACAAAAAAGGGCTCTCTTAATAATTTTTGCCAATCAAAAGATTTTTTATTTAGATGTGCTAAAAGATCTTTTGCGTATAAGACTCCAATAATGGTGTCGATATTTTCTTTATAAACGGGGTTTCTAGAATAGCCATTTGTTAAAATTTTATGCAGCACATCCTCGAAGGGTTCAGCATCAGAAAGCGCGAAAATGTCAATTCTGGGCTTCATTATTTGTACGGTTTCTGTATTTCCAAAATTCACAATTCCTTGCAATATTTTTTGCTCATCCTTGCTGGTAGCGCTTTGAGATGTAAGTTCCAGCGCCTGGGACAAGGTTTCTACTGAAAAGGTGCTTGCTTTGTTTCCAAATCTTTTCTCAATCCATTCGGTCACCGCAATTAAAGGCATGCTAAATGGCGTTAATAAAATACTAACGAAATGTATGAATTTGGACATTGTTCTTGCAAAACGCAAGGCGTTTCTTGAAGCATATACCTTGGGTAGAACTTCGCCAAACAAAAGAATTAAAAAGGTAATTAGGATGATTTCTAATAGAAAACGAACGGGTACCGAAAAGAAGTACAGGTTGAGGTTCACGTGAAAGGATCCAAATAATGTTTCTGCAAATGAGGTGAAAAGCAGTACAATTAAAATATTTATAAAGTTGTTGGTAATTAGGATGGTTGCTAATAATTTACGGGGTTTTTTCAACAAGCTAACTACAATATTTTCTTCTTTCCCATTGTTGGAAAGTTCGTTTATATTGGTTTGGTTTAGGGAGAAGAAAGCAATTTCAGAACCCGAAATTAAGGCAGAGCTAATTAGTAATAAAATTAAAACAATTGCATCAATAGCAATCATTGTGTCGAAAGAAGTGAATAGGGAAAATAAAGGTTCGGGATCTGGGTCCAAAGTTTAAATTTTTATAATGATTAAAAGGGGGTGTCGTTATTGTTTTCTGGAGTAGTTGTTTTTGTTGCTTCGGGAGTTGGGGTGTTTTGTTGCCGAGGAGTCGGATTATTTTCCGAATTTTTTTTCGTGCTTAACATGGTCATTTCTGTCACGATAACTTCCGTAGCATAGCGCTTTACGCCATCTTGTTCCCACTGTTTGTTTTTTAGTTTCCCTTCGATGTACACCTTGTCTCCTTTAGAGAGGTATTTTTCACAGATTTCAGCCAATTTATTTCGAACAACAATATTATGCCAATCGGTAGTGATTACTTTCTCTCCTGTTTGTTTGTTAGTATAGCTTTCTGAAGTTGCTATTGGGAAACGGCCAACACTGTTTTTATCATCAAAATAATGCATTTTCACATCATCTCCTAAATTTCCAATGAGTATTACTTTGTTTACAGATCCAGCCATAAGGTTGTTGTATGATTTTGTTATTTATTCTAAAAGGCTAATTTACAAAATAAAACAATACCCAAGAAGGTTGCGAGCTTCTAAAGGTTTGGGCATTTAGAACAAGGTTTTAGAAAGTGCTTTGTTTTGTGTAAAATCCACATGTCCTCCTACTTTTTGAATTTAGGCCTTTTTATTGTTTTGGTTTTTGAAGCATTTGCTGGACTAAATTTTCAAGATTTTTTTTGTCACGTGCTTCAAGTGAAGAAATTAGTTTTTCGATATCATGCGCTGAATACAGTAGTTTCTCTGAGGATTCTTTGTAAGCTATTTGTACATTTTTAAAAATATTTATAGCATTTTCAGGAGTTCCAGACTCTAGAAATTTAGCGAGATTCGCGGCCATATTTGCGTTACTAGGATATGCTTCGTGCTCTAATGTTGTGGTTACCTTTATCAAAAATCGCTCTTTTTTAGCAGCCGCTGCGGCAAACCAAGTTTGATCGGCATATGCTTCACCAATTTTTAGAGCAGGCTGGTGAAATAGATCGGAAACCATCAAAGCACGAGGCGTGAGAATTGCAGTACCATGTTCGTATTTAAATTTAAAAAACAGGTTCATTACATCGGCAAGAATAGCATTCCATTCCGGATAGGAAGTAGTTACTTTCGTGATTTCTACTTGGCCCATTATAACAGATTTACCGGCTTGTAGTTGCTCTAAAGCCGCGGGTAAAGAACTGTTATCTACTAAGATCTGATCGTCGTCTATGATTGTAAAAACAGTAGACTCCATTAGGGCGCCTATCGCAAAGGCATTTTCTTGTTTGGTTTTAAGTTTACGAGCATTTACACTATTGCAAATGCGGGCAACTAATGTTGAGAAACTTCTTTGATAAACTTCCGCTAAGCCACCTGCTAATTGTTCAAAAACGAGCCGAACTTGAGGTGTGTTATTCATCAAATTATTTGCTTCGATATATGTTTTTGCTGCCTTTAAACTGACTTTCGTCAATGCATCAATAGGTCCGAGAGGTTGATTTATAGAAAGTATAATTTCCACGTTTTGTGGCTGCGACCAGTTTTGAGAAATGAGCGTCTTTAGGGTACCCAAAAAATGTGTGCCTGAGCGATAAATTGGGATTAAAATGGCTATTTTGGGAATATGCAGCCAGTTGACAGCTTTAGAAATTAGAAATTTATTATTTACTTCAAGGTAATCGCTGCTATTACCAACCCAGCATTTTGATGAAAAAAGTGCATCACCTATGGGTGTTTTATTACCAGCACAATCAATTACATACTTTGTTGCCATACTACTTACAGTGTTCTTGGAGTTTTTAAATTTTGTACGGTCTTTTAACATGACTTTCGATGGGTACTCAAAGAGATGCGTTAAAAACTATTGACCTTAAAAGTACGAATTTAAAGCAGAAAAATGAGGATTGTCCGGCTGTAAAATAAATTACTTTATCATTTTAAAAGTCTCTAAAAAGTTCGCTATTAAAACAGGAACGGGAAAATCTTGAATGTTTTCCCATAAAATATCAGCATTTTTAAGGGTTTTGGTTTCAACAATCCAAAATTGAGTGTACAAGTGTTGATGCGATAATTTATGTACAATTTCTTTTGAATTGAAAAGTGAAAGCGTGGTCTCGTCAGGAAACAGATCTGTAAACGCTTCCGAAGAAATTATTTCTTTTTGTTGGATCGTTTTCTCGCACTCAATTAACGGAAATTGATACAAACCTTGCCAGATTCCTTTTCCTTTTCTTTCTGTTAAAATTGTTTTATTGTCATCGGTTTTGAGCACTAAAAAATTAAAATAACGTTTTCTAACCTTTATTTTTTTCACTTTTACGGGCAGTTCTTTTGTTATTTTTTTTTCTAAAGCTACGCAGCTATCAGAAAAAGGGCAGCTTTCACAAAGTGGATTTTGTGGTTTGCAGTGCAGTGCGCCGAAATCCATAATCGCTTGGTTGAATGTTCCGGGCTGTGAGCTGTCAATTAGGGTCTGTGCAAGCGCTTTAAACTCCTTAATCCCCAAAGTTGAGTTCGTAGCTGTTTGGATGCCAAAGTAGCGAGAAAGCACCCTGTAAACATTCCCATCTACAACTGCGGTGGACTCGTTAAAACAGATAGATGCAATGGCAGAGGCTGTGTAATCTCCAATGCCTTTTAGTTTTATAATCTCTGTATAAGAGGTTGGGAATTCGCCATTTAGCTCTTTTGCGATCTGTTTTGCTGAGAAATGTAAATTTCTTGCACGCGAATAGTATCCCAAACCTTGCCACATTTTTAATACAGTGCTTTCGTCTGCTTTTGCAAGGTCAAAAACAGTGGGAAATGTGCGTGTAAATTTCAAATAATAAGACAAACCTTGCGCAACTCTTGTTTGTTGCAGCATGATTTCGCTCAGCCAAATAAAATATGGGTTTTTGCTTTTACGCCAAGGCAGGTCTCTGTTGTTTTGTAAGTACCAGGATACTAATGTATTAGAAAATTTCATCGCGAAAATATAGAATTGCAATATTACATTTTAAAATTCATATAATTTTAAGTCTTTATCTTTTTGGAATTGATTAATTATCATATATTTGCCTCCGCATTTTTAGGGGTAATTTAATTAAAAAACAGTAAAAATAGAGACATGACGAAAGCAGATATCGTATCTAAAATTTCAGATAAATCAGGAATCGAAAAAACAGATGTTTTGGCAACTGTAGAAGCGTTTATGACTGAAGTAAAAGGTGCACTAGAAAATGGCGACAACGTTTATTTAAGAGGTTTTGGTAGTTTTATCATCAAAACAAGGGCAGAGAAAACAGGTAGAAATATTTCTAAGAATACAACTATCAAGATTCCTTCTCATAATATTCCAGCATTTAAACCAGCTAAAACTTTTACAGAAGGTGTAAAAAGTAAAGTGGCTGTTAAATAACACAGTAATAATCTAAATCTTAACGGATTTTAAAAAAATCGAAACATTATGCCAAGCGGTAAAAAAAGAAAGAGAGCAAAAATCTCTACACACAAAAGAAAGAAAAGAGCAAGAGCAAATAGACACAAGAAAAAGTAAGAAGCTCCTTATTTTTTCGTTTATTGTTTAGCGAAAGAAATCAATTAAACAAAAAAAGTTCATTGACATTCGAAGGTTTGCTTGTGGTGTAAAGCAGTAAATCTTCTCACGGTATTTACAAATACCTGACAGTATTAATCCATCTGCACAACAAAGTGCAGTGTTAAAACCAAATTCAGCATGAAAACAGAATTAATAATTCGTTCAAATTCATCTGATATTGATTTTGCCTTATTAAGAGATGGGAAACTTATTGAATTAAATAATGAAACAACTGGAAATAAATTTTCTGTTGGCGATATTTTTTTAGCCAAGATAGGAAAGGTGTTAACAGGTTTAAATGCAGCCTTTGTAAATGTAGGATACCCAAAAGACGGGTTTTTACATTATCATGATTTAGGTGCGCAGGTAAACTCATTAAATACGTTCATTAAGAAAGTAAGCACAGGTAAGTATAAAGAATTCACTTTAAAGAACTTCCGATTTGAGGAAGAAATTAACAAAAATGGTAGTATTAACGATACACTAAAGACAGGACAAAACCTGTTAGTGCAAATCGTAAAAGAACCAATCTCCACCAAAGGACCTCGATTAAGCTCAGAGCTTTCGATAGCAGGTAGATTTTTGGTTTTAGTTCCTTTTTCTAATAGAGTTTCAGTTTCTCAAAAAATTGAAGATCCAAAGGAAAAAGAACGCTTAAAAAGATTAGCAAAAAGCATAAAACCAAAAGGGTTTGGTGTTATTCTAAGAACTGTAGCCCAAGGAAAAAAGGTAGCAGAGTTAGATAAAGATTTGCAAAACTCATTAGACCGTTGGAAAACAATGTGTAAAAGCATTGCAAATACAAACACCCCAACAAAGATTTTGAGTGAATTAAATAGGGCATCTTCTATATTAAGAGATGTTATGAATGAATCTTTTACAAGTATTATAACAAATGATGAAACTTTGAAAGTAGAAATTAAAGAATATCTACAGGAAATTTATCCTGAAAAGGAAGAAATAGTAAAGTTGCACACGTCTGAAGTTCCAATTTTTGAAAAATACGGAATTGAAAGACAAATAAAAACATCGTTTGGTAAAACGGTTTCTATGAGCAAAGGTGCATATCTAGTAATAGAGCACACAGAAGCTTTACACGTTATTGATGTCAATAGCGGAAACCGCTCTAACAAAGCAGGATCTCAAGAAGATACCGCATTGGAAGTAAATCTAATTTCAGCGACTGAAGTAGCACGACAATTACAATTGCGTGATATGGGAGGAATTATCGTTGTAGATTTTATAGACATGCATAAAGTTGAAAACAGAAATAAACTGTTTCAGCATCTGAAAGAGCAAATGGCTTTTGATAGAACAAAACACAAGATATTACCTCCAAGTAAATTTGGTTTGGTACAAATTACAAGACAACGGGTGCGCCCAGAGTTGAGTATAAAAACTACCGAAGCCAATCCAAATAAAAATGGAGAAGTAGAGGCGCCAATTGTCTTATTAGACAAGATAGAAGCAGATTTAGAAAAATTTCTTTCTAATCCAAAGAATAAAAAGATCCAATTACACTTGCATCCTTTTATTGCTGCTTATTTATTAAAAGGCGTAAACTCTATTCGTTTTAAATGGTATTTAAAACACAAAAAGTGGATTACTATTATACCTAGAGATGCTTACACATACTTACACTATAGATTTAAATCTCCTAGAGATTAATTTTTATACCTGTAAAAGGCAATAATTTATTATCAAAAAAAACCCGAAACTTCTAAAGTTTCGGGTTTTTATATTTTAAGGACTTCCTGAAGCGGTTCTCTAAAAAACCTGCACTCCGCCCGCAAGCGAAAGCTGCAGTATTATTGTGGTCTTTTTGACCTCGATCCCTATTATTTTACAGGCTACTAGCGTTTAATTCAAGACCAAGGTATAATCGATGTCTTCCGGTGATAAATGCTCCTTTTCAGTGCCTTTATAAATGTCTAATAATTTTTTTAATTCATTAATTTCAAAAATATCGAATACTAAAATTAAATCTTTATGGAAGGTTTGTATTGGGATTTTTCTCCTTTGCGTAGTGCAAGAGCTGTATTCTAGCCAATAGTCAATATCTAAATTAGAAACATATTCTCTAAATTGAAGCAGTTGATCTTTTTCAAAATTAAAAATTATATTATTAAATGTAAGGCTGTATGTATTACAACCTTGACAGATGGAGAGTTCACCATTTTTTACACTTGATATTATTTTTGATCTTTGACACATATTTTTATTTTTAATAACAATCTGTTCTTATTTGCTTATTCTCTTTTAGGACTTCGATACTTGTATTTAATTCTTGTGAGGCAATGTTGCCTATTATTTTTTCCACAGCTAATTGCATGCTCAGAGCACCACAGATGAGCACAACACCTTCTTTCTTTAGAACAGCTACAATTAGGGCTGTTTGGTTTTCTAAGAGCTCTTGAACATATGTTTTTTGCTCTTGTGAATAGGCGGCTTGAAAAGAAGTAAGTGTTTTATTTTTCAATGCAGCAGCAATGTATTTTTTATAAATTTCGAAAGATTTTTTAGTTCTTCCTCCCCAAAATAAATGAATGCTTGCTTTCTTGTTTTCTTCAAGCATTCCTAAAAAGGGTGCTATGCCAGTTCCATTCGCAATTAAGAGTATGTCTTTGGCATTTTTAGGAAAATGAAATTCTTTGTTTTGCTGAATTTTTCCTGCGATTTGCTCCTTTTTATGTAGGGTGTACAAGTAGTTAGAGCATCCCCCAAAGGCATGTTTTTTAACACTCAATACTATTTCTCCATCAATTTTAGCAATGGAATACAGACGTTTTTTATGGGTCCCTTCTGGAGTAATCGCTACTAAATCGCCAGAACTATATGGCACCTTATGCATTGGTTTTAGCGCTATTAAAAAAGTATCATCAATATTTACAGTACTTCTTCTTGTAACAATAAAACCAGTTTCTTCCTCTTCTTCGGTGTCCAAAATAGTCTTTTGGTGGATTTCTAAAGGGAGGTTATTGATACGGCTCCACTCATTTTTCCAGTATTCAAAAGAATTAAAGTCTTGATTATTAATTGTGAATAGGGGTGTTTCAGGTATGAAATTTGGTTGTATATGTAAAGAAGCATGCACTAAGACTGCAAATTTGCAATAGTCTGGATATTTTTTTGAACCAAAACCCAATACAGAATATTTAAGGCTGTTTTTTGGCTGAACCTTAGACAGTAGCCCTATAAACTTAGCAGCATTTCCAGGTGGGTCTCCAGCGCCATAAGTAGCTGTGAAAATAACAATATTTTTTGCTTTTTTATAGGTGGTATAGTCGTTTAATTCAGAAATAAAAACTTTTTTATTGGCCTTTGAGAGCGCATTTTTAAAAGCGTTCGCAAAACCCATAGTCATTCCTGTTTCAGAACCCACTAAGACAATATACTCAGCCTCATCTTTTGTTGTTTTATTTAAAATATGCGTCTTTATTTTTCTTCTTTTGAGAAACATTGAAAAGCCAGAAAATATAAAATATAAGAGTGCAAAACAGGATAATAATAAAACGATGGCCCAAATAGCAGCACCTTTTCCTGTGTGCAAAATCATACTATAATAGACTCCTAAATTAATAAAACCCTCTTTTTTTGTACTGACTATTTGCCCGTTAAATTGATGAATTTGATATTCATTATGAATTGTTTTTACGTAAAAATAGTCCTCCTCATCGCTAGAGAATGGGAACTCAATTTTTTTGATATCTTTTAATTTACGGGTTTTAAAAAACTCAAAATCACGGTACTTTAAATTGGAATAATTTTCATTTATTTCTAGAGGTGCTGTCTTTTTTTTTTCATCATTTGTAAATACAGAAAATTTTTCTAAAGACAAATAAACACCCGTTAACGCAATAATGATAATAGGAACTAAAAAATACCTCCCAAATATAATATGATAATATTGGTCGGAACTTTCTTTTACAATTTTAGAGAATATTTTAGAAAAGCCTCCTTGTCTTTTTAGGATTAAAAGAGTACCCGTTATTGCGATTAAAAGAAGTAGTAAGGAGACAAAACCCACTAAAAATCTTCCGGTAGACTTCAAGAATAAAGAACGATGTAAATTGGTAGCAAATTTAAAGAGCGCTAATTTATCTATGATGTCTCCTACTTTTTTTCCTGTTTTAGGATGGACATAAAACAGTTCACTTTTCCCTTCTTTGTTAATTATAGATGCTGAAACAAAATTATTTTCATCTACTGCTATTTCAATAATTTCAGCATAATTTTCTTGTAAAACACCAATAGTCTCGGCAATAGAGATGGAGCTTATAGCATCTGAGGCATAGGGATTTAATTTATTTGAGATTGGCTCTAGCGCCAATACAATTCCTGTTAGCGCCGCAATCACAATAAATAAAGCAGAAGAAATTGCCAAGGTTAAATGGCTGTATCTCCAGATAGAAACTGTCATTTATTTAATTTTAATTGGGCATCATTCTTATGTATCGAATAAAACCGCTTCCTTTAATTTTATTTTTTATATTTTCTGTGGTCAACTCAAATTCCACATCATTTTTATAATATTCATCATCTTCCACAGCGGTTTCAACACGAATTTTATATCCGGTATTTAACGCCATATCAGGAATCGTAAGAATACTAATTGTACGCGCTCCTCCGCGAATAGTCTCTCCAGTGATGGCATCTATATTGCTGCGTTTTTTTCCATAAAACCCCCACCATTCTGTAAGGTCATAATACCATTCATCATCTGCTCCTTGCACATATAAAGTTGCTTCATAGGCACCTTTTGGATTGAGCAAAGAAATGATTACATACGCCCCCTCTCCCGTATAATTCTTCATTTGAATCATACACTTATAAGGCGTGGTTGCAGGACTTTTTTTAAAGCCAAGCATTGCTGTGATTAGCATTAAAAATAGTGGGATTGTGTATCTTAATTTTAATGTTTTCATGGGAATTTGTTATTTTAAAAAGCCAATATTAAAACTGTTTTTATTTAAGAGTTCATTCTCAGAAGCCAAGTCATAAATGGTTTCATCAAAGGTTGTTTTTATGTCTTTCTGTGCCCCAATACTGATTAAATATTTTAATATGTCTGTATTTTTAGAGCTCATTGCCGCTATCTGTAATGCAGAGAAGCCTGCTTCATTTCTTTTATTTACATCCACGCTAAAAGAGTGTAACCGCTTTAAGAGTGCCAAATTATTTTTCCCTGTAGCGATGTGTAATAAGGTATTTCCCGAATGTTGTGGACGGTTGATTTCTATTCCACTTCGTTGTAAAAGAGCACATTTTTCATCAAAATTTGAGGGATCATTTGTATTAAAAGTCTCCATTAAATAATAGGAAAGTGAGTTTCCTTTGGCGTCAATGGTATGGATATCTGATCCGTTTTCTAATAAAAACTTTACAACCGCTAATGTATTTCTTTGAACAGCCTTTGCCAATGAAGAACGTCCCTTTTTATCTTTTAAATTAAGGTCGTTTCCGGTTTTAGACAGAAATGCAACCACTTCTAAACTATTGTTGCTGGCAGCATTCATAAAGGGAGTATTCCCTTCATAATCTTGTAAATTTATAGCAACTCCTTTCGCAATAAAATAGGCATATGTTTCTATATCCTTTGTATTGTAAGCAATGGCGTGCAATGGGTTTCTACCTAGGGAGTCAATAACATTGGCTGCAACACCAACACTTTCTAAAAATTGGTAGGTCTCTAAAGTATTCTTTTGTCTCCTTAAGCCTTGACTTGCAAAAATCATAGCGTTTTTACCAGTGGTAATTCCTTTTTTAAGTAAGGATTGTAAAAAGGGAATATTTCCACCTTTTGCAGCATATTCAAAAAGTCCATTTCCATTTGCGTCTACATCATTTAAAGAGGCACCCTTGGTTATCAGATATTTTACCAAGCTAAAGTTTTCTAAATAGGGGGCAATTAGTAATAGGGCATTGGCACCTTTGTGGTTTTTATCCGTTTGAATATTTGCGGTCTTATTAATGAAATAATCGTACATTTTTATGTTGGTTTGACCCGCTGCAGCGGCAAAATTTAAAACAGTGTATCCATGGCTATCTACAAGATTTGTCTGAGCACCTTTAGAAACTAAATATTTTACAAGCTGTAGATTATTTTTGTAAGCGGCCCAAAAAATATAGGTTCTTCCATCGTGTGTCTTTTTATTGACAGGATTGCCTTCTTTTGAAAGTAAATATTTGATTGTGTTGATTGCTGTTTCTTCTAAAATGGCATATACAACACCATCAAATGCATTCTTATTGAGCGCTGTAATGTCATTTCCTTCGGCAATTTTCTCTTCAATGATTGCAATGGAGGGATTCGTTTTCCAAAAAGCCCTGCTATGAAAAATTTCCTGTTTTTGAGCGAAGGTTGCACCCGCCAAAAGCAGGGAGAACATAAAGAGCATTTTAAATTTATTCATACTTTATTTTTTTACAAAAGAGCTTATAATTGCGTCCATTTCTTTTTTCTCTGATAGGGTATCATCAAACAAATGCTTGTATAATGGTTTGTTATCAACTTTAGTTTTTAAGCTTAAGTTCGTGTTGCGTTCATAAATTTCGTCCCATTTATTTCGGACCATTTCCCATTTAGAATGGTTTGCAGTCCACCATTCTTTTGCAGCGTTGCATCTGGCTTCAGGTACTTTTTTATACGTATTGTATCCTTTTTCATCGGCAATAATAACATCTTCTTTTTCTGCTGTGCGAAGTATTTTACGATTGTCTTGATCATGTACCCAACCACTATTGGTTATTTCATGTCGGTTTCCTCTTAAGGTGATGTTATAGTCGTTTCTTTTGGTATACTCTCGTCTTGGTAAAGGTGCGGTGGTAGTATTTTCCCAGTAGCTTTTGCCATCTACATGAACCCAAGTTCCAGAGCCCTCATAACGTGGACTGTCGTCTACTTGATATACTTTTTGAGTCCATTGCTTTCGGACATTTTTTTTGTCTTTTTGTTCGAAAATCCAATTATTAGTTCCGTTGTACATGTAGAAGGCTCTGTTTTGATACAACCAGTCTTGTCTCCAATGTTTTATGATCATTGGGCTGGCAGGATTCCCAACTTGTAAAATATGCTGAATAGAAACTTTGTTGTTTTCATCCTGTACTAAACCTGCCCACTCTAAACCGCTACTGCGTTTCTTTGCAGAAGGCCGGTAAGTGGAATCTTGGCTATAATTAAAGGTTTCTGCAAAAAGGTAGGTGACCTCAAAACAACCACACATTTCTTTTATTGCATTTCTATCTTTTGTCTTTTTATTTTGAGCATTTATAGAAAAAGAGGAAATCAGTATTAAAACTCCCAATGCTATTTTTTTTATTTCACAATTTGTTGTCATCTTGAATATTTTATACAAAAATATAATATTTATTTAGATTGAATAAGAATAGTAGCATATATTTGCTTAAAATTATTAAGAATGTTTCTAAATAATAAAATTGTTATTATCTTTCTATTCTTTTCTCTTTGCACTTTCTGTCAAGAGCGAAAAAAAGATTCCATAATAAGCACCACTTTAGATGAAGTTGTAGTTACTGGACAATTAAGACCCCAGTCTATAAAAAAATCTATTTTCGAAGTAAAAGTAGTTACTCGGAAAGATATTGAGAGAAGAGCAGGGAATAGTTTAGCAGATGTATTAAATCAAATATTAAATATTGATATTTTTCAAAATGCTTCAACTGGTAAATCTGATATTAATGTTTTAGGTTTAGATGGAAAATATTTTAAAGTTTTAATAGACAATATTCCGGTAGTTAATGAAGAAGGTTTTGGTAATTACACCGACTTAACTTTGATTAATCTTGACGATGTTGAGCGCATAGAATTAGTACAAGGTGCTATGGGGGTTCAATATGGAGCTAATTCTTTGTCTGGAGTATTAAACATCATAACAAAAAAGAACTCTAAAAACTCTTGGGACATAAAGACTTTTTTACAAGAAGAAACTGTTGGTAAAGAATATAGGTTATTTAATCAAGGTCGTCACATACAATCAATAAGTGTAGGGCATCAAATAACCTCTAAAAATTACATTAAGCTTTCTTATAATCGCAATGATTTTAGAGGTTTTTTAGGCAAGTTTAATGGAAAGCATTATGATAAGGAAGATCGTTTAAGAGGTCATAACTGGTTGCCAAAACAACAAAATTTTGCAAAATTATTACTAACTCACAAGGAGGAAGGTTTTGCTGCTTTTTACAAGTTTGATTATTTACACGAAAATATTTTTAGCTTCGATTCTATTGTGCGCTCTAATTTTATTCCAGCCACACAAACAAGTAATCCTTCCTCTTTTGATCAAGTTTTTAACAATCAGCGTTTTGTGCATCACTTAAACTTTTCAGGAAGTTTTGGTAAAGTGCTTTATAATATTTCTGCCTCCTATCAAAGGCAGGAGAAAAAAAGGGAATCATATACGTATTATATAAGAAAAGATGCAAAAGACAACATAGAAAAAAACCTTTTTTTATCAAAAGAGGTTTGGTTTTCTAGAGGTACATTTAGTAATTTAATTTATACGAATAAATTCAAATTACAAGCTGGTTATGAGTTTACGGATGAATTTGGCTATGGCTCTCCTTTCGGGATTCGTATAGCGTCAGGTAAAACTAGCGTTTCAAATTCTCTTAGAAATTTTGACTTATTTACTTCATCAGAAATTGATTTTAATGAAAACTTTTCTATCAAACCAGGGGTAAGAGTGTCATTCACAAACCTATTTGATACGCAGTTTTATTATTCTTTAAGTGCTAGACAATTATTAAAAAATGATTGGGAAGCTAGAGGTGTATTGGGCTTTGGAACAAGAACACCGAACTATGATGAGTTATTCACTTATTTTGTAGATGTAAACCATGATCTTAGAGGAAATGAGAGTTTAAAAGCAGAAGACGGTTTATCTACATTTTTTCACTTAAAAAAGCATACCGATTTGAGTGACCGTTTTTCCATGAAGAATAAACTAACATTTTCCTATATAAATGTAAATGACCGAATTGAATTAGTTACCATCAATCAAACTCCTCTTCAATTACAATACAATAATATTGATACATTTTCTTCCAAAGGAATCGCTTTAGAAAATGAGTTTTTCTACAAAAAAATACAATTTAATGTAGGCGCAAGCTATTTCAATATTAAAAGAGTCTTAGATTATGATACTAGAGAAACGTCAAATAAACAAGCAAATTTCCAATTAAACTCAAATGTTTCTTATGAAATTCCTGTTGTTAAAACTTCAGTAACTGCGTATTACAAATATATTGGGAAAACCAATCGATTTATTCAGGTAGACGGTTTTTTTGAAAATCAAAAAATCAATCCATATAGTTGGTTTGATTTAACTGTAAGTAAGCAGTTTTTAAAAAATAAAACAGCAATAACTTTAGGAGTTAGAAACTTGTTTGATGTTACAGAAATCAGAACAAATGCGGTAACGGGGGGTGCACATTCAGGCACAAACAATACAATTTCGTTAGGGTACGGAAGGTCTTATTTCTTAAAATTAGCCTATAATATAAATATTTAGTTCTATGAAAAAATTGCAAATCATACTGCTTTTTAGTATTACTATACTATCCTCTTGTAGTAAAGAGGGAGTTTTTATTGAAGATCCATTTGTTGTGGCTTTTAAAGAAACTTCAGGGAAATTATTAGAAATTGATATTCAAAAGGACATTGAATTAATATATTCCGAAACCGCTTATGAAGAAAGTATTGTTAAGATTCGTATTACTACAGAAAACGTATTATATGGTAGAGACTTTATAACCATACCAGAAGCTGTAGGTGCTGAATTATCATTGCCAATTGCAATAAATGAAATAGAAAACAAATTTCAAATCGTTGAACTAAATAATTCTTTTACAGATGCAATGAAAATCACTTTTTCTATTTCATCTATAGAACAAGATAATGCAAATATTCAAGGTAATGTAAGCCATGAATTAAGTGATAGTGCATACTTAGGTGGCGTTTTTCACCCAACAATTGGTGGACCAAATGAGCCAAACCAAGTGTATATAGACTTAAGCAGCAATAAGGAAACTGTTGTACGCAGAGATACTTGGGACTTGGGTTTTTATGGAGGAGAAGAGTTTAGAGTTTCTATAAACGGCTCTTTATATATGGCGGTATCACCATTGCCAAATACAGATATAAATAGTGTGAATTCAGAAAGTGTTGCCGCTTTGCAGCCGGTTGTTGCCGTTGGCACTTTCGATCCTAAAAATATAGCATATGTTGACGGTCTTAGTGGAAATATTTTAGAAACAGCCATAAGTGAAATTTCAGAAGATGATTTTAATAACCCCGTTTATTTAGTAAATCTTGGAGTAGAGATTGGGACAGTTCAACCCAATGCGGGTTCTGTTGCAATCGCAGGTGAACCGAGAGGCTGGAAAAAAATACGAATTTTACGCAATGGTAACGGCTATATATTGCAATATGCAGATTTAGATGCAACCTCATATAATGAAATATCAATATCAAAAGATGCTGATTTTAATTTCACTTTTTTCAGTTTTAAGACGAATAGAATAGTAAATGTAGAACCCCAAAAGTTGCAATGGGATATGGCTTTTACTGTATTCACAAATAGTATAACAGGTGCAGGATCTTATGGTTTTTCAGATTTCTGTTTACACAATAGAAAAGGCGGCGTAACCTCTTATAGTTTGGTTGATAACAATATTACGTATGAAAACTTTACAGCTACAGATATTGATGATTCTTTATTACAAGAATCTCAGATAGTAATAGGTAGTAGTTGGCGAAATGTATTTGATGGAACTGCAAACTCAAATATATACTATGTTTTAAAAGATGCAAATAACAATTACTTTAAAATACGATTTTTAGATTTAGTAAATGAAAGCGGAGAAAGAGGCTATCCTAGATTTGAATACACCTTAATATAATAACCATTTTAACAATTAATAAATATAGATATGAAAACAAGATTAATTTTTTCGATTTTTTCTTTTTTATTAGTACACAGTACTTATTCTCAAGAAACAACAGTGAACCTCTCTTTAGGTGCAGCTTATGCGAACCAAGTGTACTATAAATTAGGTACTCAAACTGAAACCAGTTTGACCGCCAATAGCTGGGATCTCGCCTTTTTACGAACAAGCAGCATGAGCCACGGCATACGTGTCAATGGCGGAATTGGTATAGAAGTTTTTGAAGCTGCCAATGAAGCATCAAAGTGGAGTACTATTAATATTATAAATGAAGCTACATGGAAAAAACTGTATAACAGTGATACAGAAAGAGTTAATGGAGCCTTTATGAAAGGTTCTGCTACTTATGGTTGGGGAGAATATAACTCAACAACGCATCATATTACTGGGACAATTATTTATGTTCTAAAATACGCAGATGGATCCTATAAGAAGTTTATTTGTGAAGATTTCTACGGGGGTTATACCATTAAGTATGCCTCTTGGGATGGAAGTGCTTGGAGTGAAGATAAATCTGCAGTAATTCCAAATTCTAATAATTCAGCCCATACTTACAATTATTTTTCTTTGCAAAGTGACAGCGAAGTTATTATTGAACCTGCGGTGTCAGACTGGGATTTTGTCTTTACAAAATATTATACCGATGTGTCGACTATGAAATATAATGTGACAGGACTTTTAAGTTCAGATAATATAACCGTTGCAACAGCAACTGGAGATGATGCACCTGGTGCGTCTTATTCGGAAGCTATCAATACGATTGGCTATAATTGGAAATCTTATAACAATGCAGCACGTACTTATGAAGTAGATTCTGAGTTAAAATTTTATGTTAAAGATAAAGATGAAAAAATCTACAAAATGTACTTTACTGAATTTGAAGGTGGATCGACTGGAAATCTAGCATTTAAATTTGAAGATGTAACAGAAACATTAAGTAGTGAAGAAGTAGGAGAAAGTGTTGCTTTCGGCATTTATCCAAACCCGGTAAGTTTTGATAAAAAGATCAATATTATTTTTGATGTGAATAGAGTAAATAAAAATGAAAATAAGGTTGAAATTTACAATTTATCAGGTCAAAGAGTTTTAAAGACTTCAGTTACAAACGCTTTAGGTTTCTATGATAAAGAGATTAGTTTGAGTAATTTAAATTCAGGTATTTACATGCTAAAGTTTAGCTCAGGAAATTATCAAAAAACAAAAAAAATAGTTATTCAGTAAGATTTTTTGAATTAGTAGAAGAAAGAGTCATGTAAGCGAAAGTTTGCATGGCTTTTTTGATTTAAAATAAAGCTTATAGCATTGAAAATAAATTCAATAGTAATAAAAGACTACTCAGTATGAGAATTAAAATATGAAGTAATTTCCAGTTTTTT
>Ga0209384_1000053_pt1 | contig 82343 bp, 78 predicted proteins | sample CoawatmetaG05DNA_FD_187511 | JGI IMG/M metagenome (GOLD analysis project Ga0209384, IMG submission 187511) | Marine microbial communities from the West Antarctic Peninsula - Coastal water metaG058-DNA (SPAdes) (version 2) | ecosystem: Environmental > Aquatic > Marine > Coastal ... | reverse complement strand
TTTTTCATATTAATTAAGTCATTTTGATAACTTTGTAAACATATTAAAAACTATTGAAGTTGGAAACAAAACCGTTAAATTTTATAGAGCAGATTGTAAATACAGACGTTGCTGAAGGGTTTTTAGAATCCAACTTAAGGTTTAGGTTTCCGCCAGAACCAAATGGCTACCTGCACATTGGACACATTAAAGCCTTAGCTATTAATTTTGGCCTAGGATTAAAATATAGCGCACCTGTTAATTTAAGGTTTGACGACACAAACCCTTCGAAAGAAGATCAGCGTTTTGTTGATGCCATCAAAAGAGACATCAAGTGGATGGGCTATAGCTGGGCCAGAGAAACGTATTCTTCAGACTGTTTCGAGCAGCTTTATTTGTGGAGCATTTCCCTTATCAAAAGTGGGCACGCGTATATCGACTCCCAAACTAGCGCTGATATTGCTGCCCAAAAAGGAACACCAACGACAACTGGATCAAACAGTCCTTTTAGGTCAAGGCCCGTAAAAGAGTCACTGGATTTGTTTGAAAAAATGAAAAACGGCAAATGTAATGAGGGTGAACACGTTTTAAGAGCAATGATTGATATGTCAAGCCCCAATATGTTGCTAAGAGATCCTGTTGTTTACCGGGTAATTAATAAAAGTCATCAACGAACTGGTGACAAGTGGAGCATCTATCCAATGTACGACTGGGCACACGGACAGTGTGATTATATAGAGCAGGTGTCACACTCTCTTTGCTCTTTAGAGTTTAAGCCACACAGAGACTTGTACCAGTGGTTTTTAGCATTTGTTAATACCCAAGCGTCAAACACCCCTTTGGTCACTACGCCAAAACAACGTGAGTTTGCTCGTCTCAACCTAAGCTATACAATAATGAGCAAAAGAAAGCTCTCGACTTTGGTAGAAAACAACCATGTGTCCGGCTGGGACGACCCAAGAATGCCCACAATATCAGGGCTTAGAAGAAGAGGGTATACCCCAAGTTCTATAAAAAACTTTATATCTAAAGTTGGAGTTGCAAAAAGAGAGAACAATATAGATGTTTCTCTTTTAGAGTTTTGTATAAGAGAAGACTTAAACAAAACCTCTAAGCGCGCCATGGCTGTAGTAAACCCAGTATTATTACAAATTGTTAATTACCCTGCCGGCAAAGAGGAGTCGTTTAGTTTTATTAACAACCCAGAAGAAGAAAACCCCACAACAAGAATGGTTTCTTTTAGCCCAGAGCTATATATTGAACGAGAAGACTTCTCCCTTTCCCCCTCGTCAGACTTCAAGCGCTTGTCGATAGGAAACGAAGTTCGTTTAAAAAGCGGGTATATTGTAAAAGCTACGCTAGTTGAAACAACATCCAACGGCGAGGTTACTAAAATACTTTGTGAATATGACCCCAAGTCTTTAAGCGGAAGCGGCACGTTAGAAAGCCAAAGAAAAGTTAACGCCACAATTCACTGGGTTGATAAAAAAACAGCTATTAAAGCAGAGGTTAGGGAGTATGACAGGCTCTTTACCTCCCCGTCTCCAGACGCAAGCCCCCAAACCCCATTTGAAAACTTTATTAACAAGGATTCTCTAAAAGTTAGGCTTGCTTTTGTAGAGCCGTCTCTTGTGAAAGCCTTGCCGGGAGACAAGTTTCAGTTCCAAAGACTTGGTTATTTTAACACCGACGATGACTCTACAGACAAGATGTTGGTTTTTAACAAAACCGTTAGCCTTAGAGAGGTTAAAATAAAAGCACCTAAGCAACAACAGGCTTTCCCGCAGCCAAACAATCAAAAACCACCAATTGAGGCTATTAAAAAGTTTGGAAAAAAATACATGAATCTTAGCGAAGAAAAGCAGGCAGACGCAAAAAGAGCGATTATCGAGCTGAGCAAAGAGATCAACTACACAGATGTAGCGCCACTTTTTTTAACCGCAGTAAAAAAGAGAGGCACTAGAGCGGTAGCTCTTATTTGTCTTTCTCAATTAAAAAACAGCAAAAACCCTTTTCCTGCAGAAGCAAAATTGTTTATACAACAAGCTCATGAAGACGAAAACCAGACTCTTCAGTATTTGGCAGGCGAAGCAGCTTCTGAATAAATAGTATAAAATAAAACTTGAAAAACAAAACAATTTTTGATGTAATTATAGTTGGCGGCGGGCTAGCAGGACTAACAAGCGCCATTCACTTATCTAAATTTAAGCAACGAGTGTTGCTTATTGAAAAAAACACATATCCAAAACATAAAGTATGCGGAGAGTATATTTCTAATGAAGCGCTTCCATATTTAAATTCTTTAGGAATTAACCCGATAAAAGAAGGGGCTAAAAAGATTACTAAAGTTCACGTAAGCACTATAAAAGGCAGCCTAATAAAGGGAGACCTGCCGCTAGGCGGCTTTGGCATGAGCCGTTATTTTTTAGATGAATTATTAGCCAACAAAGCACTTTCCAACGGCGTGATTATTTTACACGAAAGCGTTGAGTCTGTTAATTTTAATGACAATCTTTTTTGTGTTCAAACAAAAACCTTAGAGGTGTTTCAAAGCAAAATCACTATCGGAGCTTTTGGAAAAAGATCAGCATTAGACCTAAAGATGAATAGAAAATTTATTAAAAAAAAATCACCGTATTTGGCAGTTAAGCTTCATGTCAAGGGAGACTTCCCAGAAAACCTCGTAGCCCTACATAATTTTAAAGGTGGTTATTGCGGCGTTTCTAAAGTAGAAAACAACTCGATAAACCTTTGTTACATTACAAAATACGATTCGTTTAAAAAACACAAAAACATCACTACTTTTCAAGAACAGGTTGTGTTTAAAAACAAACACCTAAGAAAAATATTTACAGAGACAAAGCCGGTTTTTGAAAAACCACTAACCATTAGTCAAATCTCTTTTGAAACTAAACGCCCAGTAGAAGACCACATAATTATGTGTGGAGACACCGCCGGAATGATCCACCCTTTATGTGGCAACGGGATGGGAATGGCTATCGCAAGTGCACGACTGGCCAGTACGCTTATATTGAAATTTCTAAATGGAGAAATACCAACAAGAGAGGTTTTAGAAAAACAGTATATTAGAGAATGGAATAAAGAATTTAAAACACGATTAAAGGCTGGTCATTTTATTGCTAGGCTTTTTAGAAATCAAACCGTTTCTCAAATTGCCTACTCAATTTTAAATACAGCCACTTTTTTGTTGCCTAAAATGATCCAATTCACACACGGAAAACAGATAAAACCAATATGAGTTTTTTAGTAGAAACATCAGAGCGATCTTTGGAAACGGAAATGATGGACGATTTCACCCTGGAAGGAGAGATGTTTAGGGACACTTTAGACAAACTAGAAACCATTAATAGGCTTTTGGGGGGTAACAGCGTAACCATTAAGGGGTTAAAACACCTACTTAAAGATCAACCAAAAAACAAGACCATTACAATTGTCGACCTAGGCTGTGGCCATGCAGACATCTTGCGTGACGTTGCTGTGTTTGGTAGAAAGCACGACTACAACTTCAAGCTTATAGGAATTGATGCAAACCCCGACGCGATAGAGTATGCAAAGGAATTGTCAAAAGATTATTCAGAGCTCAGTTTTGAATCAATGGACATTTTCTCAGAAGGTTTTAAAAATCAATCTTATGACGTTGTTTTGTGTACTTTGTTTTTACATCATTTTAAAAAAGAGCAACTTATATCATTTTTACAACCAACCATTCAGAAAGCAAAATTAGGGATGGTTGTTAATGACTTACATAGACACAAACTGGCCTACTATCTTTTTAAGATAATAGGTCTTTTCATAAAAAACAAAATGGTCAGAGAAGACGGATTGATTTCTGTTTTAAGGGCCTTTAAAAGAAAAGAGTTAGAAGTAATTTCAAGACAAATAAAAGCGCAATATTCTGTTCAGTGGAAATGGGCTTTTCGTTATTTATGGATTCTAAAAAAAGAACCAATTAATTAAAAAAAACCTTACTTTTATAGGAACTAGTATGAGCGTAAAAATTATATCTGTAGCAAAACAACTACCCAACTACACAAGAGAAACTAAAGACATCATTCCTTTTGTTAAGCTTTGGATGCGAAGCCAAGACGCAAGATTTCAAAGAAAGGTTTTAAAGCTTTTTGAAGGAGCCGGCGTAGACAGGCGATACTCTATTATGGATCCAAAAGAGGTTTTCCTCAACTCCTCTTTTGAAGAAAAAAACAACATTTATGTTCGAGAGGTAAAAAAAATTGCAGAACAAGCACTACAAAAATCTTTAGAAAAAGCTAATTTAAATCCAACGGACATTGATTATATTATTACTGTTAGTTGTACGGGAATTATGATTCCCTCTGTGGATGCGTATTTAATAAACAGTTTGCAAATGAGGCAAGACATTGTTAGGCTTCCTGTTACAGAAATGGGGTGTGCGGCAGGAGTTTCGGGGATTATCTATGCAAAAAATTTTTTAAAAGCAAACCCAAATAAAAGAGCCGCTGTTATTGCTGTTGAAGCTCCGGCCGCAACGTTTCAATTAGAAGACTTTTCTATGGCAAACATAGTAAGCGCTGCGATTTTTGGAGACGGTGCTGCTAGTGTTGTTTTATCTTCTTATAAAGAAGACAAAGGCCCTAAAATTATAGACGAAGCAATGTATCACTTTTATGACTCTACACATATGATGGGCTTTAAGTTGGTAAACACGGGGTTACAAATGATTTTAGATAAGACTGTTCCAGAGACCATTTCAAATCATTTCCCAAGAATAGTCCACCCTTTTTTAGAGCGCAATAATTTAACTATCGAAGACGTAAATCATTTGATTTTTCATCCAGGAGGAAAGAAAATTGTACAAACGGTAGAAGATTTATTTGGCTCGTTAGGAAAAAACATAGAAGACACAAAAGAGGTTTTAAGGCTTTACGGAAACATGTCTAGCGCTACCGTATTATATGTTTTAGAACGGTTTATGGACGGAGATAGGCAGCGTGGGGAAAAAGGCTTAATGCTTAGTTTTGGGCCTGGCTTTTCTGCACAAAGAATTTTATTAGAATGGTAAAAGAATTTGAACATAAAAACGAATGGGCCCTAATCTTAGGAGGCTCTAGTGGGCTAGGCCTGGCAACAGCAAAAAAGTTAGCCAAGCACGGCATGAACGTTTGTGTTGTTCACCGAAGCTCGAGGTCGCAATTAATTCAAATAGAGAAAGAGTTTAATGTGATTAAGCAAGAAGGGGTAGATTTTATCAGTTATAATTCGGACGCTACTCGCCCAGAAAATAGAGCTAAGCTGATAAAAGATTTAAAAAAAGAAATACAAGCTGGTAAAATAAAAACACTTGTACATAGCGTCGCTAAAGGAAATTTAAAACCAATGGTTTCTGACCTAAGCCCCGCGCTACAGGCAGAGGATTTTCAAATAACAATTCAAGCCATGGGGGTTAGCCTGTATGATTGGGTCAAGGTTGTTTTTGAAGCAAAGTTATTTTCAGACGACGCACGAGTTGTTAGTTTTACTAGCGAAGGCAACAGCAAGGCTTGGAAAAATTATGCAGCCGTTTCAGCGGCAAAGGTAACTTTAGAGGCTATTACAAGAAACATTGCACTAGAATTTGCGCGCTTTGGAATTCGAGCCAACTGTATTCAGGCAGGGGTTACAGACACAGCATCTTTACGAATGATACCTGGCAGTGATGAAATAAAAAAGCATTCTCTACTTCGAAACCCGTATGGTAGATTAACATTGCCAGAAGATGTCGCTAACGTTGTATATTTATTATCTAAAGATGAAGCTGCTTGGATTAACGGAACTATAATTCCGGTAGACGGGGGAGAGCACATTAGCTAATACCAAAATCAAAAAAAACAGATTTTAATCAATTGAAGACACAAGCCATCATAGACCTTTTACCATACCAAGCCCCTTTTCTTTTTGTAGAGGAGTTAACTTTAGTTTCGGATAATGGAACAGAGGGCTACTACACCTTTAAAGAAGATGAGTATTTTTATAAGGGTCACTTTAAAGATAGCCCAATAACCCCAGGCGTTATTTTAACGGAGGTTATGGCTCAAATAGGAGTAGTTTGTTTAGGGGTTTTCCTGTTAAAAGAACAGGTTTCAGAAACAGAAAAACCGCAAATTGCACTTACATCTAACCAAGTAGACTTTTTTTTACCTGTTCGACCAAAAGAACGCGTTAGAGTGGTTTCAGAGAAAATATATTTTAGGTTCAACAAACTAAAATGTAAGGTTCAGCTCTTTAATGATAAAAATGAGCTTGTCTGTAGAGGAACCATTTCAGGAATGATAAAACCAATTAGTGATGAAGCATAGGGTAGTTATTACAGGAATGGGGGTTGTAGCTCCAAACGCCATTGGGCTAGACAACTTCCTAGACGCCATTCAAAAAGGAAAGTCTGGAGTTAAGTTTCATCAAAAATTACAAGATTTAAAGTTTTCTTGCTGTATTGGCGGAATCCCATTAGTTTCTGAAGAAATGAAAAACAATTATTTAACCCCACTACAATTACGAGGGTTTGATAGCGCAGGAATTCTGTATGGATGCATCGCAGGAATTGATGCCTGGAAAGATGCGGGCTTTGAGGTTGATAAAAACTCAGCGACTGATTATGATTCAGGAACGGTCTTTGGCGCAGGAACATCGGGGATAGAAAAACTTAGGGAGGCAATTTATAAGATAGATAACCAAAAAGTTAAACGTCTTGGAAGTACCGTTGTGGCCCAGACTATGGCAAGTGGAATTAGCGCTTATTTGGGAGGGGTTTTAGGGCTTGGAAATCAAGTTACCACAAACTCATCCGCATGTACAACAGGAACAGAGTCATTGCTAATGGGGTTTGACCGAGTTCAGTCTGGAAAAGCATTAAGAATGTTGGTTGGAAGCTGTAGTGATGATAGTGCTTATATTTGGGGAGGGTTTGACGCGATAAGGGTTACAACATATAAGCACAACGAAACGCCTGAACAAGGCTCAAGACCAATGAGCGCAAAAGCATCAGGCTTTGTGCCCGGCAGTGGCGCTGGAGCGATGGTTTTAGAGTCTTTAGAAAGCGCACTAGAGAGAAAAGCTACTATATATGCAGAGGTTTTGGGCGGAAACATCAACTCTGGCGGACAAAGAAACGGAGGAACAATGACTGCTCCAAATTCAGAAGCCGTCCAAAAATGCATTGTAGATGCTATGAAACACGCGAACATAAAAAGCACGGAAATTGATGCGATTAATGGACATTTAACAGCGACAATTAAAGACCCGCTAGAAATAGAAAACTGGACTAAAGCACTGAACAGAAAAGGACAAGATTTCCCAACTATAAACTCATTAAAATCAATGGTTGGCCACTGTCTTGCCGCAGCAGGAGCTATAGAAAATGTAGCAACAGTTTTGCAGCTAAAACACCAGTTTGTTTTTCCAAACATAAACTGCGAAGAGGTACATCCAGATATTTTAAGGCTGATACCAAAAGAAAAAATCCCAACTAAAATGACTCCAAAAAAACTGAATATTATTGCCAAAGCAAGTTTTGGGTTTGGTGACGTAAATGGATGTGTTGTTTTTAAGAAATATTAAAAAAGTATCTTTAGTTTTCATACTGAAGACACAAGAAGCCAGACCCAAAAATAAAATTATTAAAATCAATAAACATGACAAGAGAAGAACTTATAGCCTCCTTAAAAAAAATTGTAAAACCTTACGCTCAAGACTTAGAGGCTTTTAAAAACCTTTCTGAAGAGACAGACTTCATTAAAGACTTAAAGATTAACTCAGCTAATTTAGTTGATGTGATTTTAGACGTAGAAGATGAGTTTGACATTGAGATTGACAACGATTCTATGGAAAAAATGCTCTCAGTAAAAGCCGCAATGGAAATTATTGAATCCAAATTATTAGACGCTTGATTGGTAATGACATCATAGACCTTTCCTTTGCTAAAAGAGAGAGCAATTGGCAGCGAAGAGGGTTTTTAGAAAAGCAATTTACAAACAATGAACAGCAACTTATATTAGCGTCAAATAATCCATTCGTCTTGGTTTGGAAGTTATGGAGCATGAAAGAAGCTGCCTATAAAATTCACACGCAACAAAACGAAAGACGTTTTTTTTGCCCTAGAAAATTTGAATGCACATTGCTCTCAGAAAAGAAGGGATTAGTTGTTTTTCAAAATCAATTTTTTTACACCTCGTCTACTGTAACGGAGTCTTATATTTTCACTATCGCCAGTCTGGATAATGAAACAAAGGCTTTTTCTAAACTTGTTACCCCTAAAGCAATTGATAAGATGATTAAAAATAAACTTGAAGATGTAACGAAATTGCCATCTTTCGAAATTGAACAAAAAAAATCAAAAAACGGAGCGCCAGGCTATTATCACAATAACCTTTTACTCACAAGGTCTTGTTCAATTTCACATCACGGCAATTATGGGCTCTTTTCATTATTATATGCCTAATGTATAATTAATAGAAACGCACTGATGTTAATTTAGTAAACTGCTTTTTGTATTTCTCCCCAAGTAACTAATTTTATTTTATTTCTTTTTAGCGCCTCTCTAAAAAGATCACTTGATACAATATCGTAATCTAGATTTCTCCATTTTGACCCAAAGTTTGGATGGTCTACGCAAATCGCCCTCATCTCTTTGTCGTCATAGCCCAAGTGAACTACTAGTTGATTTAAACCGGGCATAACATTGTCTAGGACGTTTAAGTAAAAACTTTCCCACTTCTCATGCTTCAAGCCGCTTTCGGCCATAAAAAAATTTTCAATAACAACAAGATTTTTTGGTTTTGGAAAGCTTTTATCAAAATGTATTGCAACAGCCTTTGGCACAAATACCGGTAGCTTGTTCTCCTCACCGACCTCTAAATAAACCTTAAACAAACCCTCATTAAAAAACAACGCACCTTCATGGCTGTCAATATGCGTAGGGTTTAGCCCCATCGACCTAGATAGGTCTATTTGTGCTTGTAACTCCTTTTTTAGGTCATGCGTTTCTGCATTTAAAACAAACTGTTTTGGGGTTTTTGGAAATACCCCCTTTTTATTTATCAATGATGGAGTTTTTATAGGACTTAACACGCCGCTCCACTTATAGTCTCTCCACTCGCTAGTAACCGTTAGGTGAAGTCCCAAATCAATTTTTGGATTTTCATTAGCAAACTCACGTACTTCAGAAACATAATCACACGGCATCATTATGCTTCCAGAGTTCACATAGCCTTTTTTCAAAGCGCCAAAACTTGCTTTGTTTACAGACTTAGATAACCCCAAATCATCAGCGTGAATAATCAAGAGTTTGTCACCCTTTGAATACCCCATTTTTTCTATAATTCCTTCGTAGTTTGTGTAATTCGATTTGCCGGCAATAAATTTAGCCGCGGTTTTTAAGTTATAAATCGGAAGCTGTTTATATTCAAAATACCCAAAGACCAGCGTAACCAATATGCCTAACAAAACAACCCCGCCCATTAAAAAGGCCAACAACAATTTCATTTTTTTCTAAGTTTTTTTATTTATTGTTAGTTTGGACGCTTACTGTTTCTTTTCGTTTGCAGCTTTTTTCATAGCCTCTCCTATTTGATTGCTTGCGCTAAAGCTTGCTACCATATTATTTAGCATTTCACTTCCTGCTTGAGGAGAGTTTGGTAAGAGAATTAAGTTAGAGTTTGTTTCGCTTCCAATTGACTGCAACGTGTCATAATGTTGTGTAACAACGATCAGCGCTGAGGCTTCTTGGGAGTTTATCCCAACCTTGTTCAAAACCTCTACGGACTCTTCTAAACCGCGCGCAATCTCTCTTCTTTGATCTGCAATTCCTTGACCCTGTAGTCGTTTGCTTTCCGCTTCAGCTTTTGCTTTCTCTACTATAAGAATCCTTGCAGCATCCCCTTCAAACTGTGCTGCAACTTTTTCTCTTTCAGAAGCGTTAATTCTATTCATAGCTTCTTTTACCTGTGCGTCTGGGTCAATATCGGTCACCAGCGTTTTGATTATGTCATAACCATACTCCATCATCGCGACGTTTAGTTCTGATTTAACCGCGATAGCGACATCGTCTTTCCTTAAAAACACGTCATCTAAAATCATTTTTGGAACTTCAGCCCTAACCACATCAAAAACATAGCTTGTTATTTGGTCATGAGGATAGTCTAGCTTGTAAAACGCGTCATAAACTTTTTCTTTTATTACTTTGTACTGTACAGAAACCTTTAGTTTCACAAAAACATCATCTTTTGTTTTGGTTTCTACAATAACGTCTAGTTGTTGAATTTTTAGACTCAGCTTGCCCGCCAGCCTGTCAACAATAGGTATTTTTAGTTGTAAGCCTGACTGCCTAACACTGTGAAATTTTCCAAACCTTTCAATTATCCCTGCTCTTTGTTGTTTTACAATGAAGAAAATCCCAAAAAGAACAAAAATTAAGGGTAGTATTAGTAAATAAGTTAATAATAGTTGCATAGTTTTTTATTTTTAATGTTATAATTAAAGTTAATCTTTTTGTTTCCTTTTTCTTTTAATTAAACGTTAAATTATTTTAATTAATAGAATTATTTAACAATTTATGAAATTGCATATTTAACAAATTTAGTCAGCTTCATTAGGTTGGGTTTTAGACCTAAACAGTATTGCTTCTTTTGATTTTCTCAGCCAATTCTTTAAACCTGTTTACAGTCTCTTCTCTTCCTATAAACTCTATCATAATAAACAAATCAACTCCTTTTAATTCACCAACCAGTGCTAGTCTTGCGGGTTGCATTACACTTCCAAAGTTATACTCGTTTTTATTTATCCAGACCTTGACAGATTCTGATAGAGAGCTTTCTTTAAAAGGCTCTATCTCGTTAATTTCAGCACAAAGCTCTTCAAGAATTTTTATAGTTAAAGTGGATGATATTTTTTTAAGGCTTTTTTCATTGTACTCATTGGGCCTTACAAACAAATAGCTACATAGTGGCCAAACTTCAGTCAGGGTGTTAGCCCTTTCTTTTGTTAGTTCTACCGCCTTTTCGACTACTAATGGCTCTATGTTTTTTAGTTCTGCAGTTCTTTCAATCAGATACTCTGCGATGCTATTGTTTTCTTTTAGCTGTAAGTATTTGTGGTTAAACCACTTAAGTTTTTCTACATCAAACTTCGCGCCTGAGCTATTTACTTTTTCTAAGTCAAAAACAGATATCAGCCTTTCTAAAGAAAAAACCTCTTCTTCATTGCCGGGGCTCCATCCTAAAAATGCCATAAAATTTGTTAGAGCTTCTGGTAAATACCCCTCTTCTCTAAATCCTTTTGCCGTCGTCTTTTCACCTTTCCACTCCAAAGGAAAAACAGGCACCCCCAATTTGTCTCCGTCACGTTTGCTTAGTTTCCCTTTTCCATTTGGGTTTAGTATAAGTGGCAGGTGTGCAAAACTGGGTTTTTCCCACTCAAATGCTTCATATAGCATTACGTGCAAAGGCATTGAAGGAAGCCACTCCTCTCCTCTTATTACATGGGAAATATTCATCAGATGGTCGTCTACGACATTAGCTAAATGATAAGTTGGCATTCCGTCTGATTTATAAAGAATCTTGTCATCTAACAGCCTAGAATCAACAGAAACTATCCCTCTAATAAGATCGTTGCAGTTAATTGTGTTTTCTTCAGAGCACTTAAACCTTACTACATACTTCTCTCCGTTTGATAGTTTTTCCTCAACAGCGCTTTTTTCCATTGCTAATGAATTAGAAAGCTTCAATCTATTGTGCCAGTTGTATATAAATGTCTTCCCTTTCGCCTCGTGATCCTTTCTGTGAGAGTTTAATGTTTCTGCATCGTCAAAGGCATAGTAGGCCATGTCTTTGTCTATCAGTATTTGGACGTGTTTTTTGTATATTTCTTTTCTTTCACTCTGCCTGTAAGGCCCTTCGCTAAAGTTTATGCCAGCCCAACCTAATGCGTCTTTTATGTATTGCTCCGCCCCCTCTACAAACCTGTTTTTATCTGTGTCTTCAATGCGCAGTATAAACTCACCGTTATTTTGTTTTGCAAACAGATAGTTAAACAGTGCTGTTCGTAAACCCCCTATATGTAGCGGCCCAGTTGGGCTTGGTGCAAATCGAACTCTTACATTACTCTTCATTCCTTTGGTTTTTGCAAAGATAAAACATTAATTGTTCAATCTTTATTGTAATTTTGATTCTAAATCCACTAAATGTTTAAGTTTTCTTCCACCACTTCTTTTAATCTTACCCCCCAAGAAAGAGTTTCTTTGTGGTTACTTGATGTTATCAATAAAGAAGAAAAGGCTATAAAGGAAGTCTCTTTTAGCTTTTGTAATGACAAGGAGCTTTTAAAGGTTAATCAAGAGTTTTTAAGCCATGACAATCTAACCGATATTATTACATTTGATTATTCAGATTCTAGCGGTATTATTGGTGAGATTTTAATTTCAACAGAAAGGGTTAAAGATAATGCGCTAGATTTTGATCAGCCTTTTGATGTAGAGCTTAGAAGGGTTATGGTGCACGGCATTCTTCATTTGTGTGGGTACAAAGACAAATCAGATGACGAAAAAATTCTTATGACTAAAAAAGAAGACTTTTACTTGTCAAGATATGTCTAGACCTTTTTGCTTTGCTATTTTGATTGTATATTTGCCGTTTTAGTTTATGTTCCACGTGAAACCTATAATAAATGTTTAAAGAAACTTATGATGTGATCGTTGTTGGAGGAGGCCACGCCGGAAGCGAGGCAGCCGCTGCTGCAGCCAACATGGGCTCTTCTACTCTTTTGATTACAATGAGCCTACAAAACATTGCTCAAATGTCATGCAACCCAGCAATGGGCGGTATCGCAAAGGGTCAAATTGTTAGAGAGATAGATGCTCTTGGTGGATATAGCGGCATCGTTAGCGATAATTCTGCTATACAATTTAAAATGCTTAATAAGTCTAAGGGCCCCGCAATGTGGAGCCCTAGAGTTCAAAGTGATAGAATGAGGTTTGCTGAGGAGTGGAGAAACATGCTTGAAAAAACCCCAAACCTTGATTTTTATCAAGAGATGGTTACGGGTCTTATTGTTGAAAAGAACATTGTTAAAGGGGTGAAGACAACCCTTGGCCTTTCTATTAAAGCAAAGACAGTTATTCTTACTAATGGCACATTTTTAAATGGCTTAATTCATATTGGAGACAAAAATTATGGTGGCGGTAGAGCTGGAGAAAAGTCTTCAACAGGACTTACTGAGCAGCTTGTTTCTCTGGGCTTTGATTCAGGCCGTATGAAAACAGGAACCCCGCCAAGAGTTGATGGAAGATCTCTGGATTATTCAAAAATGGTAGAGCAGCCTGGGGATGAAACACCCGAAAAATTTTCTTATTTAGACACAACCACCCCTCTAGCTAATCAACGCTCCTGCCACATGACCTACACAAGCCCAGAGGTCCATGAGATATTAAAAGACGGATTCGACAGGTCCCCTATGTTTAACGGGAGTATTAAAAGTGTTGGACCTAGGTATTGTCCATCTATTGAGGATAAAATCAATAGATTTTCTGAAAAGGAAAGACACCAGCTGTTTGTTGAACCTGAGGGCTGGAACACAGTGGAGGTTTATGTTAACGGTTTCTCTACTTCTCTTCCTGAAGATATTCAGTTCAACGCCTTAAGATCAGTAAAAGGTTTTGAAAAAGTTAAGTTTTTCAGACCGGGCTATGCTATTGAATACGACTACTTCGCGCCTACGCAACTACAGTATTCTTTAGAAACCAAACTTATTCAAAATTTGTTTTTTGCTGGGCAGATCAATGGAACAACAGGATATGAAGAGGCGGCCTCTCAAGGTCTAATGGCTGGAATAAATGCTAGCCTCAAGGTTCAGTACAAACCCCCTTTTGTTCTAAAAAGAAACCAGGCATATATAGGGGTTTTAATAGACGACTTAATTACCAAAGGGACTGATGAGCCTTACAGAATGTTTACCTCTAGAGCAGAATACAGAACCTTACTTAGGCAAGATAACGCTGACGCAAGACTAACTGAAATGAGTAATGAAATAGGTTTAGCTTCTGACGAAAGGGTTCGTAAAATGATTAATAAGTATAGTGCGGCACACGACTTAATGTCTTTTCTTAAAAAGACAAGCGTATCTACATCTGAGATAAATCCGATTCTTGAAACAAAAAACTCTGCTGTTGTTAAGCAGTCAGGAAAAATCGACAAGATTCTTTCCAGACCAAACATAGGCTTTGCAGACCTAATGCTTTTAAGTAGCGTAAAAGACTACGCAACCTCAAAAGACTTAAACAAAGAGGTTATCGAACAGGCGGAGATTCAAATTAAATATTCGGGATATATTTTAAAAGAAAAGAACAACGCAGACAAGCTAAACAGGCTTGAAAACGTCAAAATACCATTAAACTTTGAGTACTCTAAAATTAAATCAATGAGCATTGAAGCCAGGCAAAAGTTAACAGCGATAAAGCCGGTTAACATCTCTCAAGCCTCCAGGATTAGCGGCGTTTCGCCTAATGATATTTCGGTCTTATTAGTCTATATGGGAAGATAGTGTTCCACGTGAAACAATTTAAATGAAAAAACTAAAACATGTTTTATCAGCAAACGACCACCTAGTAACCGGGCGTAAGTTTGACATACTAAAAAACCCTGAAACAACAATCTTAGAGACCCATCCAAGACCCACCAAAGAAGAGCTCCCGACTTACTATGATTCAGAAAATTACACATCACATAATGACAAGTCTGCTGGAATAGTTTCTTTTTGCTACCGAATAATTAAGTCAATTTCAACAAGGCGAAAAATACGAATAGGCCAAAACAGTCTATCTAAAAACACACCACAAAATAAGCCCAGACTTTTAGATGTTGGATGCGGCACAGGAGATTTTTTATATTCATGTCTTAAAAAAGGATGGCAAATAAACGGAATAGAAAACAACAAAAATGCTAAAAACAATTCTCGCACAGAAGTGTCTTCTTTTATTTTTGATGATTTTGAGTTCTTAAAATCACAGCCAGAAAGATTTGACATAATAACAATGTGGCACTCTTTAGAGCATATAATCGACCTAAAGCAAACAATAGTAGATATGAAAAAACTGCTGACAAACAAAGGGGTGATAGTCGTGGCGTGTCCAAACCACAAATCTTTTGACGCTATGTTTTACAAAGAAAGCTGGGCTGCTTATGACCTGCCTAGACATTTATGGCATTTTGATAAAGACTCTATTAGCAAATTATTTGTAGAACATAATATGCAACTAACCAAAACCCTTCCGATGTATTGGGACTCTTTTTATATATCAATTCTTTCAGAAAAAATTATAAGTAAAAAAAATAAATTTTTAAAAGGCGTCATCGTTGGTCTACTATCAAATGTTAGCGCGATGTTTTCTAAAGAACATTCCTCTTTGATCTACGTTTTTAATAAAGAAAACTAAAATAAACATAGCTGGAAGGCTTTTTAGTTCGCAGACACCCGATTACATTGTTTTTTTTTTAAACGCCACGTAACCGCCCTTTGTGAGCTTCAGTTTTTTCTTTTTATCGAAAAAAATAAAATTGCTTTTCTGATATTTTAAAAACAAAAGATTCGCCGTAAATCAACTCCCCGTCCGCCTGAGCAAAATTACCCCCCTTAATTATATTAACCCTTATGTCGTTAGTTTTAGCCGTACTAACTTTTTTACTTTTAAAAAGGTTTCCGTTAAATAACTTAGGAATATGCTTCAGCACATCTAGTTTTGTAAAATTCTCTGCAAGTGTTATATCCAGTAATCCATCATCAGGCACCGCATTGTAAGCTAGTCGCATCCCTCCCCCTGTGAACTTGCAAAGCCCTACCCCTAACATAAAGGCAGAAGTACTTTTTGTCTTGTCGTTGTAAATTAGGCTTAATTCAAAATTACTGAAAGAAATAAAATTGAAGACCGCCGCAACCAAATACGACAAAGCCCCCAGGAATTTGTATTTTTTTATTTTAGAAATCACATAACCATCAAAACCTACTCCAGCATAATTCATAAAGTAAACGGTTTGGTTTTTTTTACCGCCCACTTCCATTACGCCTAAATCTTGACTCTTTTTGTTGCCCAGGGCAATAATATCGATAGCCTTTCTATAATCTCCAGACAGTCCGTAATGCCTCGCCCAATCATTTCCTGTGCCAACAGCTATAATTCCAACAGAAACTTTTTTCATATTAATTTCGGACCGAGAACAAAGGCCATTTACCAGGTCGTGAACAGTACCATCTCCACCTACACAAACTATATTTGTAGCGCCATTGTTTACAGCATTACAAGCTAGCTCCCCAGCATTTTTATCAATAGTGGTTTTAAAGACGGGGCCGTTAATGTTTTTTGACAACAAGCATTGTTTAATTTTCCCCCATTTTTTTTTTGAAAGCCCACCTCCAGCTACAGGGTTGTATATAATTACCCATTTTTTATTATTCATCAATAATAGTTGGTTTTTGGTGTATCAGCCTTGTTAGTTTTAAAGAAAGATCGGTGATAATTATTTTGGAATTTCCGTTTCTGTTTAGCTCATAAATTGATTTGTTGATTTCTTTATATAGCTCTATGATATTGTTATCGTGTATGAAAGGAGAGAATTTTTTAAAGTCAAAGCTTTTATCATCAAAACTATTATCATAAGAAATTGATTTATAGTTACTTAAGACCGACTTTCTGAATAGCTCCAAGGCAAACATTAAAAACTGTTTTTGTGTTTCCTTAGGATGTTTACTTATTTTTTCTGCCCAAGCCATAAGGTCTCTTACAACAGATTTATTCGTTTTAACTTTAAAGGCTAGTCTAACCCACTCTATAAACAGGTTTTCAAAATCAACCTCTATAGATTCCGATTTAAAAAGATTTAATGCTAAAGAATAATCCCCACCACACTGGTTCGCTATTTTGTTTGCCGTATTTGTATCAACACCATGGTCTTTGCTAAGCGAATCAGAAATTTCGCCGCTTTCTATTGGGTTTGTGTTAATTATTTGACATCTAGACTTAATAGTCGGAAGTATAGCGGAAGGGTTTTCTGTTAATAAAACAAACACTGTTTTGGGCCTAGGCTCTTCTATCAACTTTAATAGTTTGTTGGCACATTCAGTGTTCATTTTTTCTGCTAACCAAACAATCATAACTTTCGACCCTCCTTCATAAGATTTCAGTGACATGATTCTGTTTATATCCTCAGCTTCATTAACACTAATGTTTCCTTTTTTATTAGAAATATCAATTTTTTTTAACCACTGAGAAATGGTGATATATGGGTTTTCTATTACAGACTCTCTCCACTCTTTCGCAAAATGCTTTGATGTTGCTTTTGACTTAATTCTTGTGTTTGTATTAACAGGAAAAACAAAATGTAAATCTGGGTGAGTTAAGTTATTAACCCTTTGCGCACAGCCCGCTAAGCCTAAGTCATCACCTACATATTTGACAGAAAGGATTAGTTCTGCAAACTTAATTGCAACAGAAAGCTTTCCAGAGCCTGCCGGGCCTGTAAGCAGAAAGGAATGGGCCAACCTGCCCGAATTAACCTTTTGAGCTAACCCCTTTATTAGTTCTTTTTGACCAACTAAATTAATTTTTGACATAAAACAAAGATAATAGAAATCATCTCTATTAAATAGCGTGAATAAATTATATTTGTCATCTAAATTTACATGATGAAGACGATCTTAGATTTTAATTTTTCTAACAAAACTGCACTAATCAGAGTTGATTTTAACGTGCCGCTAAATGCAAATTTACAAGTAACTGACAATACCAGAATCTTATCCGCTAAACCTACTATTTTGAAGGTTTTAAAAGATGGAGGTTCTTGTGTTTTAATGTCACATCTTGGTAGACCTAAAGGAAATCAAGAGAACCTCTCTCTTATTCATATTGTTTCAGAAATAGAGAAAACTTTAGACAGAAAAATTACATTCACGCCAGACTGCATTGGAGCTGAGACAGAAAGCCTCGTTAACAACATAAAACCAGGAGATATAATTTTATTAGAAAACCTAAGGTTTTATTCAGAAGAGACAGAAGGTGATGTTGCTTTTGCAGAGAAACTTTCTAAGCTAGGTCAGATTTATGTCAATGATGCTTTTGGAGCCGCTCACAGAAATCACTCTTCAACATCAGTAATCACTAAGTTTTTTAATAACAAAAAATACTTAGGACTTTTGCTCCACAAAGAAGTTATTGCAATAGACAGGGTTCTAATGACAGGTAAAAAACCAGTTATTGCTGTCTTGGGAGGCGCAAAAGTGTCTTCTAAAATCACGATTATTAATAATATTTTAGAAAAAGTAGATGAGATTATTTTAGGTGGTGGAATGGCCTATACCTTTATAAAAGCACAAGGTGGTGAAGTAGGAGACTCTATTTGCGAATATGACAAGTTGGGGCTGGCAATTGAGTTATTAAAAAAAGCAAAAGCTAATAATGTTATCATACACCTGCCAACTGATGTTATTGCCGCAGACTCCTTCAGTAATAACTCAACGACAAGAGAGTTAGATATTTTTAACATACCGAAAGGGTGGCAAGGCCTTGATATTGGCCCTAACTCTAGGAAATCTTTTGCAGAAACAATCATTAACGCTAAAACAATTTTGTGGAACGGCCCCATGGGAGTATTTGAGATGACAAACTTTGCAAACGGAACTAAGGCAGTAGGAGAAGCTATTAAGACAGCTACTGAAAAAGGAGCGTTTTCTTTAGTCGGCGGCGGGGATTCTGTTTCTGCAGTAAAACAGTTTGGACTAGCAAATGACGTTAGCTACGTAAGCACTGGCGGAGGCGCAATGCTAGAATGTTTAGAAGGGAAAACACTCCCTGGAATTGCAGCACTACAATAAAACTTATGACAATAACTATAAAGTTCTTGATGTTTATTTTTTTGTTTAATAGTAACCTAGGCGACAGATCTTTTTCTAGTGATAGCAAAAATAAACGGACCCCAGTCAATGAGCTAAAGATTAATACTGATTCTATTAAATCAAGAATTGAACATATTAATTCTACAACGCCTTTTCAAATAGACTACACGCCTCAACTAGAAAAGTCTATCATTAAATATTTAGAAAAAAGACAAGCGACTTACTTAGACCTTTACGGAAAGTCAATATATTATTTTCCGATTTTTGAACAGGCATTACAGAAATATAATGTCCCGCTAGAGCTAAAATATTTACCGATTGTTGAGTCTTCACTAAACCCCAAGGCTAAATCAAGAGCAGGAGCTACCGGCCTGTGGCAATTTATGTTTAACACTGCAAAATCTTTAGGCTTGAAAGTTAATAGTTATGTTGACGAAAGAATGGACCCTATTAAATCTTCAGATGCCGCTGCAAAATATTTGTCAGAACTTTATATTCAGTTTAAGGACTGGAATCTTGCAATAGCCGCCTATAATTATGGCCCAACTAATATAAAAAGAGTAATGAAAGTGTCTGGTTATTCAAACTTTTGGAACTTAAGAGGTTACTTGCCAAAAGAAACAGCAAATTATGTTCCTTCGTTTTTATCAACTCTTTATTTGTTTGAATACGCTAGTGAACATAATATTGAAATAGAAAAAACAAAATATTTAAGGACACTAACAGATACTTTATTAATCAAAAAAAAGGTGTCTTTTTCTCATATTTCCGATGAAATAAATATTCCTTTAGATAGTTTAAAGTTTTTAAATCCAGCCTACATTCACAGCATTATACCCTTAATAAAAAACAAGGACCACTACCTAACATTACCTCAAATCTATTCAGAAAAATTTATTAAAAAAGAGTCTATAATATACGAACAAGCGGCTCTTGATTATGGCTCTAGAGAAAAGCCTTTACCTCAACTTTATGAATTAAACTCAAGAACATTATATAGAGTAATAAGCGGTGACTTTTTAGGAAAAATTGCCAATAATTACGGAGTTAACATTTACGATATAAAAAAATGGAATAAATTAAAAAATGATAGGTTAAATATCGGACAGAGATTAATCCTCTTTCCTAGAAAGTTCCCAAAAAAAGAATAACTTAGAATTATGAAAAAGCTCCTACTTGTATTTATAATTTTTTGTGGCTGTAAACAAGACAACACTAATTTGCTGCCAAGCTCTTCTGGCAATTTAAATGAAATATCTGTCGCGCTAAGTGATGAATTATGGAAAGGGCAAGTTGGGAATACATTAAAAGAAAGTTTTTCAAAACCAATATATGGTCTTCCTCAACGAGAGCCAATGTTTTCTTTAAGACACATACCAATTCGTGTTTTTTCAGGCTTTGTAACTAAAAACCGAACTATAATTAAGGTTCAAAAAGCCAAGAAAACTCAGACATTAGTTCAATACAATAAATACGCAACGCCGCAATTAGTCATACAATTTTTTGGCCCCAACACTAAAGAAATCACTAATCTTATAAAAAAAGACTCTGATTCGATGATAAGTTTAATAAATAAATTAGAGATTAATGAAAAACAACGAAGAATAAAAAAATCACTATCAAAAAGCTCAGACCTTAAAACAAATTTTAAGGTAGATTTAAAATTTCCCTCTGTTTACAGAGTAGCAAAATCGACTAATGATTTTGTGTGGTTAAGAAAAGACACCAATTCAGGAAGTCTTAATTTGATGGTATACGACGACTCCAGCAAGGGCCGTCACGAGAATAACTACATTAAGATCAGAGACTCTATATCAAGATTACATATACCAGGTCCAGTTGACAATACAAACATGAGTGTAGATAACGGTTATATAGTAAAATCAAGAGAGGGTGTTATAAACAATACCCGTTATAAAGAATACCGAGGGATGTGGGAGGTTAAAGATCAGTTTATGGCAGGTCCTTTTATAGGATATGAGTTTGAGGACACAAAAAATCAAAGAAAGATTTATGTAGACGGTTTTGTATATGCGCCTTCATTAAAAAAAAGAAGTTATATTTTTGAATTAGAGTCAATTATAAAAAGTATTATAATTAATTAAGAAAAATTATTTTTCTTTCTCTTCATCTTTTACATCCTCTTTAGTGGCTTTCTTAAATTCTTTTATACCTCCACCAATTCCTTTCATTAATTCTGGAATTTTTTTTCCTCCAAAAAGAAGTATTAACGCTCCGGCAATTAAAGCTATCGAACCAATCCCAGGCATTGCAAGTGGTAAAACGTAATTAATCATCTGTAAGTTTTTTACAAAGTTAATAATTATAGTTTATTAATGTACATTTTACTCATTTAAGATTATTTAATTAGTTTTGTAACTATGAAAAGCAAAAAAGAGGTCAAACAGAGTTTTTTAACAAAACTCTTAACAAAGTATAGACTTGTTCTTTTAAATGACCATACTTATGAAGAAAAAACTTCATTTAAAATAAGTAGATTAAATGTGTTTGCTCTTCTATTTGCATTAATGTTTTTTATTATTTTAATCACGTCTTCTATCCTTTTTTTCACCCCTGTTAGAGAATACATCCCAGGCTACTCATCGATTAGCTTACAAAAACAAGCAAACTCCCTTGGATTTAAAACAGACTCTTTACAGCAAATAGTTTACTTAAACGATCAATACATTAATTCTTTAAAACAGGTTTTAACAGGCGACTTAGAAACAATAGAATATAATATTGACTCGATTATTAGTAATGAACTTTTAGACCTTCAAATTATTGAAACATCAAAAGAGGACTCTATTTTACGTCAACTAGTAGAAAATGAAGACAAATATAACCTTAATAATATCACTAAAGACAAAGAGTACTACCTGTTAACAACTCCGATAACGGGAATTATTTCTCAAAATTATTCGGTCGCTGACGACCACCTTGCCATTGACATTAGCGTTGATGAAGGGACGCCCGTAAAGGCTATTTCAAACGGTACGGTGTTACTTTCCGAGTGGACTACTCAAACAGGATACGTTTTAATAATTGATCACGGCAACGACCTAACCTCTATTTATAAGCACAACTCGCTGCTTTTAAAGATTCAAGGTGATTTTGTAAAGCAAGGAGAAATTATTGCAATGTCTGGGAACACGGGACTTCTTACAAGCGGCCCACACCTTCACTTTGAACTTTGGAGCGAAGGGTTTTCAATAGATCCAAATACATTAATCGATTTTGAATAAACGGCGATATATGCTCAAACAATTTGTGATAAAATCAATTGCAAGCAGAAAAAAAAAGACCATAGATAAGTGGTCTTTACAGCCCGGCTTAACCCAACAAAAGGTTTTCAATAATCTGATAAAGACAGCCTCTATCACTAAGTTTGGCATTGACCACAACTTCAACCAAATTAAAAGTTATTCAGACTACGCAAATAATACCCCGGTTCGTGACTACGAGGGTTTTAAAAGTTATATAGAGTTAATTAAAAAAGGAGAAAAAAACATATTATGGAAAGGGTCTCCAATTTATTTTGCGATAACCTCAGGAACTACTTCAGGAACCAAATACATCCCTATAACTAAAGAGAGTTTACCGGAACATATAAACGCCTCTAAAAATGCAATACTGCTTTATATAAATGAAACAGGGAATACAAATTTTATATCTGGAAAATTTATTTTTCTTCAAGGCAGTCCTGTTCTTGGCTTAGAGGGCGTTATTAAAACAGGAAGGCTTTCAGGAATAACAGCACATCATGTGCCAAAGTACCTACAAGCAGGCAGGCTTCCTTCATGGGAGACTAATTGTATCGAAGACTGGGAGAAGAAAGTAGACAAAGTAATTGAAGAAACGATTGATCAAGACATGACTATAATTGGCGGTATTCCTTCATGGGTTCAAATGTATTTTGAAAAAATCAAAAAATCAAAAAATCAAAAAATAGGAGAGGTTTTTAAAAACTTTAGTTTATTTATATATGGCGGGGTTAATTTTGAACCTTACAAGAAAAAGTTTACCGACTTAATTGGAAGAAAAGTAGACAGTATTGAGCTTTATCCCGCAAGTGAAGGGTTTTTTGCTTACCAAAACACTCAAAAAAGTAAAGACCTTCTTTTACTACTGGACTCTGGAGTTTTTTATGAATTTATTTCAGTCAAGGATTTTAACTCTAACAGTCATAACCGAATTACCGTAAAAGACGTCGAAATAAACGTAAACTATGTTTTAATTATCTCTACTAATGCAGGTTTATGGGCATATAACACCGGGGACACAGTCATTTTTACATCGCTGATTCCACATAAAATTCTTGTTACAGGCCGTATCAAGCATTTTATTTCAGCATTCGGAGAGCATGTTATTGTTAAAGATGTCGAAAACTCTATCCAAGAAGCTTGTAATGAACTAAACACCTTAATTACCGAATTTACAGTTGCGCCACAAGTAAACGCCACAAACGAACTTCCGTATCACGAGTGGTTTATAGAGTTTTCTTCAGAAGCACTAGACACAACAGTTTTTGCTTCTTTGCTAGATGTAGCTATGCAAAAACAAAACAAATATTATTTAGATTTAATACAAGGAAAAATTCTTCAGCCATTAAAAATCAGAGTTATTAAAAAAGGGGGCTTTAATGATTATATGCGCTCTCAAAACAAACTAGGAGGCCAGTTTAAAATCCCTAAACTATCCAATGACAGAAAGATGGCAGATGTGCTTTTGGACTTCATCTAGCTTAAAGACTATACTATTTAAAATAAACTAATTTTTTATTCGTTACTTCTTTAGACAAGATACTTAACGTAGAATTATTAGATTTACAAAAACAGCACATTATGAACAATAACGAGAATGCAGGAGAAATAGATTTAATTATTTTAATTAATAAAATTAAATCATCTTTTTTAAAATTAATATTATTCTTTTTCAAAGCTGTAAAAAACCTAGTAAAACAATGGAAGGCCTTCTTGTTTTTAATAATAGTTGGGGCTGTTTTAGGCTTTTTTAACGGAGCTAAAACTGATTCAAATAAAGACGCTACAGTATTGCTGAAGGTTAATTTTGATGCTGTTAATTATGTATATGATGCAGTATCACTAATAAACCAAAAAATTGAAGCAAATGATGTTGAATTTTTCAATGAAATTGGGCTTTCAACTGAGGAAATAAGCCTTTTAGAGCTTACAATAACCCCAATAGTTAGTTTACAGGAAATTATAACGAATGATAATTTTAAAGCCAACGAAATAAGAACCTTGTTTGAGAATTTAAATTTTGACGATAATTTGTCCATGACAAATAGCTTCATCTCTAACTACAACTACCACTCTTTAACCTGTTCTTTTAGCTCCTTAGCAGACAGTCAATCTGTGAATAATGTAATTGAATTTTTAAACACTAATCCGCTATTCACGGAATTAAAACTTAGAAAAATTAACAGTATTTCAGATAGAATTAGAGCAAACGAAAATACCATTCAGCAAATAGATAATATAATTTTAAAATACACAAACGATCTGTCTGCAACCCTGTCTAAATCACAACTCTACATCGATAATAAAGACATAAGCCCGAGCGAACTGATTACTACCAAAATAGAATTATTAAAAGAAATTGAGGTTTTAAAAGAAGAAAAGATTTATTCAAATGAAACGGTTGTAATGATTAACAACTCGAATCTGCTGGTGGAAAATAAGTCAATCAAAGACAATAAGTTAATATATTACCCTTTAACCCTTTGCTTTATTTTCGTTTTGGTCCAATTAGCGAAAAACACGTACACTTATTTAGACAGATTAGAAGTAAAGTAAGATGAACCAATAGACGCTGCTTATGTTCAATTCTAAACTTATAAAAAACAGTTTAAATGTATTATTATTAAGGGTATCGGGAGTTGCCTTGATGTTTTTTCTATCCTTATTTTTAACTAACTTTTACTCAGCAAACCTTGTTGGTCAATATGATTTTGTGCGTTCAACTATTATGATTTTAAGCGGTTTTTCATTACTTGGAACCAATCAAGCTATAATTTACTATTCAGGAGTTTTAACATCCAACAATTCCTTTGGCTCAATTAAGAGCATCTATTTTAAAATGGTCTCACTAGTCTTTATAACGTGCTGTTTTTTATACACCCTTTTTCTTTTGGTTTCTGAAGATTTTATTAATGAAATTTTCAATAAACCGGAATCCTATCGTTTAATTGAAATATCGATTCAGGGCCTACTTTTTTATTCTATTACAATGCTTAATATAGACACAATTAGAGCCTTAAAAAAAACAGTTGTGTCTGAACTTTTCAGAAACCTGTTTCGATATACTCCATTTTTTTTATTTTCTATTATTCTTTACGCAATAGATACACCTGAAGATTTAGTCATTTGGTTTATTTATGGTTTTCTTTTATTGTGCATTATTAGTACAGCTGTAGTGTTTTTTACTTTATTTAATAAAGATTTCCCAGACACTTCCACTAAAGAGTATTCAACAAAAGAGATTGTTAATACATCTTACCCAATGGCGCTAAGCGCCATTTCTTATTTTTTAATGCAAAGTATAGATGTTCTTTTTTTAGGAGCCTTTGACTCCTTTGAGTCCATAGCATATTATTCAGTTGCTGTTAAGTTGGCTACCGTCACATCTTTAGCTCTTATCTCTGTAAACATTGTAATAGCGCCTAAAATCGCAAAAATATATAATGATAAAAACTTTTCAGAATTAAAGTCAATGATCCGAAAGGCAACAAGGATTAATGTTCTTATTAGCTTACCAATTTTAATTATCCTTTTTTCTTTTTCAGAGTTTTTGTTATCAATGTTTGGAAACAGTTACACATTGGCAAAAAATGCTTTTTTAATTTTATTAATGTCTCAGTTTTTTAATTCTATTTCCGGCCCTTCGGCTCTTTACTTAAACATGACCGGTAGACAGAAAACATTAAATTTAATTTTATTGGGATCTTTACTTCTTAATATAGTATTAAACTTATTACTAATTCCAGAATTTGGCATGGTGGGTGCAGCCTCGGCTACCGCAATAAGCTTTGTGGTATCCAAACTGATAGCCTCAGTAGTTGTTTTATATTTAGATAATGTAAAAACCTTTATTTATTAGACTATGAAAAAACCAAACTTTGTTATCATGGGTTTTCCGAAATGCGGTTCTACGGCATTGCATTATTACCTTGACGCTCATCCGGAAATATATATGCCGGACCAAAAAGAGTTACATTACTTTACTCAATCAAACATTTCAAAACTCAATCAGGGGCAGGGAGACTTTGCAGCTAAAGAAGGACAAATAAAAAACATAAACTCATATTTTAGTTTATTTAAAGAAGTTAAAAAAGAGAAAGCCATAGGGGAAACATCCCCTTCTTATGTTAACTACCCAGATTCTTTTAAGAAGCTCAATAACCAATTAGAAAACCCCAAAGTCATCATACTAATAAGGGATCCCATAAAAAGAGCCTATTCTAATTACCTACACCTTCTAAGGGAGCAAAGAGAAACAGAAAGCTTTAATATAGCTCTCGATTTAGAAGAGGAACGAATGCGCAATAGGTACTCTGATTTTTGGTATTATAAATTCAACTCTTTTTACTACGACAAAATAACTAAAGCAAAGGAGTCCTTTAGTGAAGTGTTAGTTCTAACTCAAGAAGAGTTAAATAAAGAGACACAACAAACCCTAAAAAAGGTTTATAGCTTTTTAGATGTTAATACTAAGTTTACCCCTCCCAACATAAACAAGAAATATAACAAAGGGGGGCTTTACAAAAAAAATATATTAACGAACTTTATATTTAGACAAGGAAAAACAAAAAACATGTTTAAAAAAGCAATTAAGATTACTCCTTGGATGAAAAACATTAAAAATAAAATTATTAGTAAATACCAATATAAACCTAAACCAATAACAATAGAGACGGAAAACAAACTTATAGGTATCTTCAGAGATGATGTTCTTAAAATGACCAAAATGGGAGTTGACACAAGTGCATGGAATGAAAAGTTTTTTGAAAAATAAATGAAAATAAATCTCAACATATTAAACGTCTCCTTATTTTTAATTTTGTTAGGAGTGTTCTTTTTGCCTTTTAATTCATGGGAAGGGATTCCTCTTTTGGGGGAATATTATAGAGATTCTTGCGTTTTATTTTTTCTTACAGCCTTTGTCGTATTGATATTTAAGAAAAAACTTAATCTACCGCTTCATAGTCCGATATTCTACACTCTAGTAGTTTTTTTAATCTGGACAGTCATTTCAACTCTCTTAAATACTGATTCAGTATCACAGTACTTTTTTAAGCAAACAAGCGGATCAGTTAGATTTTTAAGACAGTTTTTATCGCTCATTATAGCGGCATTTATTCTCCCTATTACTTTTTATAATTGTTTTTTACATTTTGAAACGAAGAAGTTAATTTTTAAGATTAGAAGAGTAATTTATTATTCTTTTGTCGTGGTAATTATGTACTCAATAATTGAAGTATTAATAGTTAAATTTAACTTAACGTTTCTCAAAACATCAATATTAAATTTGTTTGACTATTTCCCTTTTGTGGATGCTAAGATAGACCCGCGACTAGCAAGAATCTCTTCAGTTACGTTTGAACCACCGGCTTTAGGAACGTATTTAATAACTATTTTTTCTTGGATGTGTAGTTATATTATTACATCAAAAAACTCATACAGTAAGTTTATTCCACCCATATTAGTCATAGTATTAGCCTTTATTTCTGGATCAAGAGCTGCTTTTTTCATTATTCTAATACAGGCATTTGTATTTGTTATAGGGATCTCTCAGTCAAGAGAATATAGCAAATTGTTTTCTAAGATTGTTACAGCTTTAGTGATCATAATTTCTATCAGCTTTATTGTTTCTGCCCCAAAACTTGTAAACTATGTTAGTAACGAAGTACAGTCATTTAAATTAGATGATGAAGACCACTCACTGTCTAATAAGTCAAGGTTTGGAATCCAATACGCTATGTATAAGGTGTTTTTAGAGAACCCAATTACAGGAACCGGTTACGGGCAACAGGCGTTTGAATCTAGATCTAAATACCCAAACTGGGCTAAGAGAAATAATTGGGAGTTTAGATTGAAATATTTAAACCAGAACAATAAAAGGTTTCCGCCTGGTTATAACCTTTATTTAAGATTAGCTTCAGAAACAGGTATTATTGGGGTTGGAATTTTCCTGTTGTTTTTGCTCTATATTTTGATATGGTGTTATAATAACATCAAGCACAACAATAATTTGTTAGGAATGATTGTTTTAATCTCTATTGTTGGATTTCTTTTGAATTGGCTTAAAATGGATACTTTTAGAATATATGGTTTTTGGATTTGTCTTGCGCTGATATTTTCTGTTACTCAAAAAAAACTAAATCATGAATAGCCTAATTATAGTTATACCCCATTATAATGATTTAGATGGTCTTAAAAAAACTCTTATTTCAGTTATTGAGGATATCAAAATAGATGTTATTGTTATTGATGACGGTAGCGAAGATAAAATTGATGAGAGCAAAGTAAATTTTAATGGAAATATTTTCTTTAAATACTTATCTCACAACTCAGGGATTGGGGATGCATTAAACATTGGACTTGAATATGCATTACAACACAGTTATGAATACATAGGGAGATTAGATTGTGGGGACAAATGCCATAAAAATAAGTTTACAAAACAGATAAAATATCTTTCTAAAAATCAAGACGTTAAGCTTCTTGGGAGTTGGGCTAGAGTTGTAGACGAAAAAGGAAAATTCATTTATAATTTAAAACATCCAATTAAGTATAACAGTATAAGAAAGAAAATGTATTTAAATAGCATGTTTGTTCACCCAACAGTGGTGTTTAGATCAGAAATATTATCGGAAACAGGAAAATACCCAGTTAAATATAAAAGAGCTGCTCAAGACTATGCTTTTTTCTTTACTATAATTAATCGCTATAAGGCTGAAAACTTTCCGGAAATACTATTAGATTACGAGATGTCGAAACATTCAATATCAAATACTAAAAGAAAGCTCCAAGTTTATCACAGGATTAGAATTATTATTGATAACTTTTATTTTGGAGTTATTCCGACTTATGCAATAGCAAGAAACCTAATACTGTTAATTATTCCTGTAAACATTCTTACATTTATAAAATCAAAAATATATAAATGATAGTTTCTTTAGATAAAATATTTACAGTTTTATTTTCTGTTCTTTGTTTTTCTCTAGCTTTTATTGGAGATCAGTTTTATGCTGTTCCTAACGGAATAAACATTTTGTTGGTAGCCATATTCCCTTTTGTTGCAAACAAAAAAGATATTATAAATTTGGTTACCAAAAAACCAATAGTTTGGTTTGTTATTTTTTTATCATTTGTTTTGATTAAATCAATATTAGTAGGGCAATTTTTAGAGGATCTTTTTGTAATCAAAAAAATGTTTCAAGTCTTGCTAATTCTTATTTTATCTTCAGGACTTAAAGTTGGCGGGTTAGAATGGTTAAAGTCTGGAATTATATTAGGAAGTTTCATAGCTATTTTTTATTCTTTAGTTAAAATCACATTCTTAATTATAAATACTGCTTCGTTTAACTTTGCAAAAGGACCAGTGATAAACGAAACACTTCCAGTACAAAGACTATACCTAGGCTTGTTATGCACAATTAGCTTAATCCTTGTTTTAGAAAGGTTTTTTAAAAAACGCAGGAAAACGTATTTAATTCTAGCTTTAACTTTTACTGTATTTGTATTTTTAATAGCTGCTAGAATAGCAATGCTTTCAGCTATAGTTATAATTATATACTATTCTTTTATAAAGCTAAGATCTATTCAAAGGTACTTCGCTTTATTTTTAATTTTAGCAGTAACATCAACAGCCATATTTTCAAACGACAATTTATCTAAAAGAGTACTACATTTAGATGATAACCTAAGAGAGAGTTATATTGACAAAATTGCAATGCATGAACCTAGATTTTTGATTTGGAAATACTCGTATGAAGTTGCAAAAAACACTAACACTATTTTAGGAAACGGATTTCGTTTAACACAAGAAAAACTGCTAACTAGCTATAGACAAATACCTCAATTAAAAAAGAGGGAGTGGTTTATTAGTAAAAGGTTTAATAGCCACAATCAATATATAGATATCTTTTTGAGTCAGGGATTGTTAGGTTTTATTATCTTTTTAATCTTTCTTTTTCAACTTTTTATTTCAGCCAAAAAATCACCAACTAAGACATTATTACTTATAAGCTCCCTTTTATTTATGTTAATTTATAATAATTTTCATAGACTAATAGGGGTGTTCATTTTTTCTATATTAATTGTCTTCATCTTAGATAACAAGACTCTCCAAAAATTAAAAAAATGAAGAAGGTAATTGCGGTTGATTGGCTAGATAAATACGGAGGTGCTGAAAGAGTTATCTCTTCACTAACAAAAACATTTCAATTTGACACTTGCTACACCTTAATTAACATAATGAGTCAAAAAGAACAAAACAAGGTTTTTTCTGATAATAAAATAACAATAAATAAGTCTCCAACTCTTCAGTTATTCAAAAGTAATTTCAGATACTTATTTTTTTTCTTTCCCTATTTTATCAAAAGAATGAAAGTAGACAAAGAGGCTCTATTAATTTTTTCATCCTCTTTTTCTGTTGCTAAAGGAATAAAAAAATCTTCGCCAAAACAAATTCATATTTCTTATATACAGGCAAGGAATCAAAGGTATTTATGGGACAAAGAAGGGATTTATTTTAGAAAACCCGCAAGGTTTTTATTATCTCCAATTTTAAGTATCTTAAAAAATATCGATATAAAGCAGGCATCAAATCCTGATTATCTAATTGCTAACTCCAAATTTGTTCAGAAATGGATAAAGGATAACTATAAACTAGATGCAGAATTGATATATCCACCAGTGGACGTCGAAAAATTTAAACTACAAAAAAACAAATCAAATTATTTTGTAACGGCATGTAGGCTTGAACCCTACAAAAGAGTTGATTTAATTGTTAAGGCGTTTAATAAAACAGCAGAAACATTAATAATCATAGGTTCAGGTTCACAGGAAAAGTATCTTAAAAAAATCGCAAACTCAAACATAGAGTTTGTTGAATACTCAGACCCTTCCGTTGTTTACGGCTACGTTAGCAAGGCTAAAGCTTTTATACACGCAGGAATTGAAGATTTTGGTATAGCTCCTGTAGAAGCGCTTGCATGTGGCACACCCGTCATAGCTATTAAAAAGGGAGGACTAAAAGAGACCGTGATTGAAAACAAAACTGGGGTTTTTTTTGAAACACAAAATGAAGATGCAATTTTAAAAGCAATAAACCGTTTTAATAAAATTGACTTCGATTATGAGTTTATAAGGAATTCTTCGTTGAAATATAGCGTGTTAAATTTTGAATCAAAAATAAAAGAGTTTGTTAACTCAAAAACAAAAAATGGTAAACACTAAAAAAAGAAGGTTTTCTGGTCTTATCACACCAATCTCTTACTTAGTTGATATAGTGCTAATTAATTTAGTGCTATTTCAGTTTTTTGTTTTTTTCACGTTTAAAGAACTTCAACTAAAACATGTTTTTGTATTGTCGACTCTTTGGATTTTAATTTCTGTATTTAACAGGTTTTATTATATATATAGATATACAAATATTGTTAGATTAATTAGCTTACTTTTTAATCAAATGTTATTATTTGCACTGGTGCTTTTTTGCTTTTCTGGCATTTTTCCTAATTTAAGCCTGGAGCCAATTATATTAATTAAAATATTAATTCCAGTTTCTGTTTTAATAATATTAGTGAAGCTTCTAACCTATTACTCGATTAAAACATTTAGGTCCTATTTTGGAGGTAACTACCGCAAAACTATTATTATAGGAGATAGTATAGAATCTCAAAATTTAGAATTGTTTTTTAACACAAACAAAGAGGCAGGCTACTTACATAAGAAAACCTTTTTATCTTTAGATGATACATCTGTTGAAGAATGTCTTCAGTTTGTTATAAATAACGAAATTGATGAAATATATTGCTCTCTTGAGAAGATTAAGGATCATGACCTTAAATTGCTTATAAAGTTTACGGACAATAACTTAAAAACGATTAAGTTTATTCCAAACACTACTAAGCTAAGCTCTAAAAAACTCATCTATGAAACATACGAATCTTTACCCATTTTATCTTTAAGAAAGGTTCCTCTCCAAGACTCTATTAACCAATTTTTCAAACGACTTTTAGATATTATAATTTCAATAATTGTGCTTGTTTTCATTTTGAGCTGGTTAATACCTATTATTTCCTTATTAATTAAAAAAGAATCGAAAGGCCCTGTTTTTTTCAAGCAAATAAGAAATGGGATTAATTATGAAGAGTTTTACTGCTTCAAATTCAGATCGATGTTCGTTAATGATGATGCTCACGAAAAACAGGCAACAAAGGGAGACTCCAGAGTGACAAATTTTGGTAAGTTTTTGAGAATGTCAAGTTTGGATGAAATGCCACAGTTTATCAATGTACTTCTAGGAGACATGTCTGTAGTAGGACCTAGACCTCATATGATAAAAGAGAATGACAAATATTATAAAACTGTAGATAAATATATGTTAAGGCATGTAATTAAGCCTGGAATTACTGGATTAGCTCAAGTAAGTGGTTTTCGTGGAGAGGTCCAAAAAGACTCCGATATAATTAATAGAATAAAGTTTGATATATTTTATTTAGAAAATTGGTCAGTTTTATTGGACATTAAAATTATCTTTAGAACTATAATAAACCTGATTAAAGGAGAAGAGAAAGCTTATTAGTTTTCTTTTTCTTAATTATTATATAAGCAGTATTTTTACAAAAAAAATCAATGAACATACTAATACTTGGTTCTGGCGGAAGAGAACATGCTTTTGCTTTAAAAATAGCGAACAGCAAGCTGACGGATCAACTTTATGTTGCCCCAGGAAATTCTGGCACTCAGCAAATAGCTACTAATATTAGCATAAACATTAATGATTTTCAAGAAGTAAAAAAAACAGCTCTTGAATTAGATATTAAAATGATAATTGTTGGTCCTGAAGACCCTCTTGTCAATGGCATACATGATTATTTTGCAAGCGACATTGAAACAAAATCAATTGCAATTATTGGGCCAAAAAAAATGGCTGCAAGTTTAGAAGGAAGTAAAGACTTTGCTAAGGAGTTTTTGGTTAGACATAACATACCAACAGCGGCGTACTCTACATTTACAAAGGAGAATTTGAGTAAAGGTTTTGATTTTTTAAAAACATTAAATCCTCCATATGTGTTAAAGGCAGATGGACTCGCCGCCGGAAAAGGAGTTTTAATAATAGACAACCTAGCAGAAGCAAAGAAACAATTAAGCGAAATGTTAATTGGAGAGAAATTTGGAAAAGCAAGCTCTAAGGTGGTTATAGAAGAGTTTTTAGACGGTATTGAGCTTAGTTGCTTTGTAATAACCGATGGAGAAAACTATAAAATACTCCCAACGGCTAAAGACTATAAAAGAATAGGCGAAGGAGATACAGGATTAAATACAGGTGGTATGGGAGCCATATCCCCAGTTCCATTTGCTGATGATAACTTATTGTATAAAATAGAAACCAACATAATCATTCCAACAATAGAAGGTCTTAAAAAAGACAATATTGAATACCAAGGGTTTATATTCATAGGCCTGATAAATGTCAATAATGAACCAAAAGTTATTGAATATAACGTTCGAATGGGAGACCCCGAAACAGAAGCAGTATTCCCTAGAATTAAAAATGATTTTGTTGAAATATTTCAATCATTTAAAAACAAAACATTAGACCAAATCAATATCAAAATTGATGAGAGATCTTCAGCCACGGTAGTGTTAGTTTCTGGAGGCTACCCAAACAAGTATAAAAAAGGCCTTAAAATATCGGGTATCGAAGATGTTGTAAACTCAACAGTTTACCACGCTGGTTCAGTCCAAAACAGTAACGAAATTCACACAAATGGAGGAAGGGTATTAGCAATTACATCTTTTGGAAACGATTTTAAAAAGGCACTAGAGACATCATATGAAAGCGCCTCTAAGGTTCACTTTGAAGGAATGTATTATAGAAAAGACTTAGGGTTTGATTTATAAAAATGAATGTGCAGAAACTGATTTATTTTCTTCATTGTTATCTTCAAACTTTTTTAATTGAAGCATCCAATATGTAAATGCACAAATAAAAACAGCAATAGAAATCCATGTCATGATATTTGCAATCCACCAATTATCAAGTTCTTTAAATCTTAATAGTTCAAAGGGCACTAAAAGGTAATTCAAAAAAATGTCTTGAATTCCATAAACTAAATCACGCATAATCTTAATATATTATTTTTACCTTGCAAATATACAAACTCTTTAGATGATAGCAACTTTTTTCACAAAATCTAACCCTATTCATTACATATTTGCATTTGTATACTTGTCTTCATTGTTTTTTATTAAAAACAGTCAAATTATTACAGGGGACTTAAATACAATTGTAGCTTACTTTGTATTGCTAATCACTCTGTGTAGTTCGATACTTTTAATTAAATTTATTATCAGCAAAAACATACTCAATAAAAAAAACAACTATGGGATTGTAGCTGTTTGCTTTCTAATAGGGCTTATAATAGAAGAGTCAATCTCTTACAGGGTTTTGTTTTCAAATATTTTTTTGCTGCTTGCTTTAAGAAAAATTTTCAGTCTTAGAACCCCAATAAATATAAATAAAAAAATTTTTGATGCGGTTTTTTGGATTCTGATTGCTTCAACATTTTATTCCCCCACCATTTTATTTCTGACTTTATTAATTGTCACATTACTTTTGTATTCACACTTTAATCTAAACAATATTCTTGTAATTATTTTTGCAATAATCTCCACAATTTCTTTTTTGTACATTTTAGAAATATCCAGTCATTCATACTCTTCTTTTTTTGACTTTATTAATCTGCTATTTTTTGAGATTACGACAAACGGATATTCTGCACTTTTTTTTAAACAAGAAGTTGTTATTGATTTTAAATGGAGCTTTAATTTCGTTATGATTTTTATTTTTATTTTTATTTTTTTATGTCTCTATGTTTGGAAAGGCTTTGTAAAAACAAATGAGCGTAGGAGATCAACAACGCTAATTTTATTAACAACAACATTGTCATTAATTATTTTAAACCTGGCCATCCCCGAAACATTTATTTTCTTATTATTTTCTATAATAGTGGTTTTTACAACTTACTTAGAGCGCTCTTCAAGTCAGGTAATTAAAAACCTGATTTTAATTTTATGCCTTGCAGCGCCTTATTTTTCTGTTCTTTTTTAATTACTTTCGTAGACATAATATAACTCATAATGAAAATAGAAACATCAAATGGAGAGCTATTAGATAAACTCTCAATATTGGAATTAAAACAAAAGAATATTTTGGATGAGAAGAAACTCGCTAACGTAAAGGTTGAGTTTGAAGAGCTAAACCCATTGGCTTTAATAATATTTAAAGAAAACTCACCCATCATCAGTGAGCTTTATTTAAAGCTATCGCAAATCAACGCTAAGCTTTGGAAAATTGAGGACGATATAAGACAATGCGAAAGAGAGAAAAGTTTTGACTCAAAATTTGTTCAACTAGCTAGAGACGTATATTACACTAACGATATTAGATCTGAATTAAAAAAAGAAATTAATATTTTGACTAAATCTGGACTAATTGAAGAAAAGTCATACGAAGATTACTCTTAAATAACTATGAAAAAGTCTAAACATATTCTTATAATTAGACTTTCCGCAATGGGAGATGTAGCGATGGCAGTCCCAGTTTTAAGAGAGCTAAAAAAAGCGAACTCAAGCTATAAAATCTCTATTTTAACGAACGCCCACTATTTTTGTTTTTTTAGAGAATTCAATGACCTTAATTTAATCAAGTTTGACAAAAAGCAAAGACACAAGGGTCTAATTGGACTTATAAGGCTTTATAAAGAGCTTAGTAAGCTAGAAATTGATTATGTTATTGATCTTCACAACGTTTTAAGAACAAAGTTTTTAAAACTATTATTTAAGATCCCTTTTTATCAAATTGACAAAGGAAGGCTGGAAAAACAGAAATTAACATCAGGAAAAGTGTTTAAAGCCTTAAAAAACACTCACCAAAGGTATAGAGATGTTTTTAACAAGCTAGGAGTTATAATCACCCCTTTAATAAACCCACAAGTTGATAAAGTAGATATTTCAAATCTTAAAATCAGATCAGAAAACAATCCAATTAAAATAATAGGAATAGCCCCTTATGCAGCCCATAAAGGAAAAGTATACTCAATAAAACAAATGGAAGCAGTAATAAAAGATCTCAATAGCGATTTTTCAATATTTTTATTTGGAGGTGGTCAAAAAGAAGAGAACTCTCTAGATAAGCTAGCTAGCAAGTATACTAATGTCGTAAATCTTGCGAATAAACATTCGCTTGATAAACAGATGGATATAATGTCTAACTTAAATATCATGGTCTCTATGGACTCTGCTAATGGTCATATCGCAGCCTTATTAGGTGTTAATGTATTGACAATATGGGGACTTACTCACCCATACGCGGGGTTTAGCCCATACGGACAAAAAGACAACAACAACATTATGGTTAAAAGATCTAAATTCCCCAAAATACCAACATCAATTTATGGAAACAAAATTCCTGCAGGATATGAAAATGCCATTAATTCAATTACCTCAAAAGAAGTGATTTCAAGAATTAGGGAATTAATTTAAACATCATCAAAATCAATTTCTATTATATCCGATACAGGGATAGCTTGGCAAGCTAAAACCAATCCGTCTGAAAGCTCAGAGTCAGTCAACACAGTGTTTTTCATCATTTTAACTTCCCCTTTTATTATTTTACCAATACAGCTTCCGCATACTCCTCCGTTACAAGAATAGGGAGCATCTATATCATTGTCTAAGGCAGAGTCAAGAACTGTTTTTTGTTTAGTAGATTTTATTTTTGTGGAATAATCATCGACTGTAAATGTGATTTCAACACCTCCAATTTCTGAAACATTTACCTTGTTTTCTTGCGTACTTTTAAACAATTCGTAATAGATATTTTTTTCTAAAACATTCTTTTTTTCTAGGCCTGATTTAACTTCAAAGAGCATTTTTTCTGGGCCGCAGATATAAACCTTGTTTTTACTTAAATCTGAAATATTAATTAAGCTAAAAACATTAGCTTCAGTTATTCTTCCAAAAAAATGATTATCAACTTTTTGTTGTGTGTAAGCTAGCGTAATAAAAAACCGGTCAGGATATTTTTTTTTTAATTCATTTAACTCAGAAAGAAACATAGTTTCTTCTGGAGTTTTATTAGAATAAATTAAATGAAAATTATTTGAGCTTTCAAATAAGGTGGTTTTCAGCATTGACATTATTGGAGTTATCCCACTACCTGCCGCTATACCGATTGAAGCTTGACTAGAATTAGTATCTAACACAAATTTACCCCTTGGGGCAGAAACCAAAATAGCATCCCCAATATTAATAGAGTTGTTCAAAAATGAAGACACATATCCGTTTGGAATTTCTTTAACAGCGATTGTTAGCTCTTCATTTTTAGAAGAACAAATTGAATAATCTCTTAAAATCTCTTTATTATTTATTGTTAATTTAAGGCTAACATATTGCCCAGGTGAGTATTGAAAAACAGAGACTAAATCTTTTATAATATCAAAAGATAAAGCAACAGAATTTTGCGTTTCTTTTTTTAGATTTTTAACTTTTAAAGTGTAAAATGCGGACATTTATTTTATTTCCAAAGATAGCTTTGAATTATATTAATTCAAACATATAAAATAAAAATTATGATTATTTTATTGTTCATATATACAATTTATATAAATTAATCGTTGTTAATTTACATTATAAACATTCAATTGAGAAAACTTACACAAAATATAAGCTTAGCCCTCCTTGTAATTATTTTATTAGCAGGTTGCTCAAGAAAAAAAGACAAGTTTTTAAATAAAGGGTTTCATTCAACAACCACGAAATACAATTACTTATTTAATGGTAATAATTTACTTAATCAAGGTAAAAATGAAATCAATGTATCTGTATTAGATAATTTTTGGGATGTCCTACCAACAGAAAAATCATCTTTAAAACAGGACACTAAGTTTGAAAAAAAAGAAAACGAGAACTCTAATTTATTTGCTCAATCTGAAGAAAAAGCAGTGTTAGTAATACAAAAACACGCAATGAATATAGGTGGTAAAGAGAAAAACCCACAGATGGATCAGGCTTATTTTCTTTTAGGAGAATCTCGATATTTTGATCAAAGGTTTATTCCTGCTCTAGAAGCGTTTAATTATATCTTATTTAAGTACCCCACAAGTGAGCTTGTAAATAAGGCAAAAATTTGGAGAGAAAAAATTAATATTAAATTAAATTACAACGAGTTAGCTGTTGATAATCTAAATAACATAAAAAACAAAGGAAGGTTATCAAAAGACGATAAAACAAATTTAAATGTTGTGCTTTCTCAAGCTTACTTAAACTTAAAAAAAATAGACTCAGCATTACATTATTTAAAAATTGCATCTGAAAACACTACTGATTTAAAGTACAAGGCTAGATACTTTTTTATTCTAGGTCAGTTATATAGTAACCTTGATAAAAAAGATAGTTCATCAATCTTTTTTGACAGGATAATCAAATTACACAGAAAGATCCCTCGTGATTACTACGTTTATTCTTTTATTGAAAAGTCAAAAAATTACGAAAACCAAAATGAAGCAATTTTAGAGCTTAGTGAACTTGAAAAAGATATTGAAAACAAAGAATATTTGAGTGTTATTTTTCATCAAATAGCTAATCTAAAACTTGAGATAAATGCTGATAGCCTCGCTATTAATTATTATAATAAATCATTAAGAAGTCCGGCAAAAGATTATCTGGTAAATGTTAAAAACCACAATATACTTGCAGATTATTATTTTGATAATAAGCAGTATTTAAGCTCAGCAGCACATTACGACAGTACACTTCTTAATATTAGGAATGACAAAAGGCTGTATAGAAAGATTACCAAAAAACGATCAAGTTTGGACGATGTAATATACTATGAACTTTCAGTTAAAAAAAATGATAGTATTTTACGTCTTGTGAATATGTCTGAGGATGAAAGAGTTCTTTTTTTTAATAGTTACCTGCAAAAGATAAAAGACAAATTAAAGTTTGAAGAGGATATTATAGACAACAAAAACAACATCTCTTTGGCTTCAAAAAATAATAGCATAAGCTCAAAAGACGCTTTATTTTATTTCTACAATCCTACGGCTGTTGCATATGGAAAAAATGAGTTTAAAAAATTATGGGGCCAAATAAAACGTACTGACAACTGGCGAAATGGACAAAAAAAAGCTACTTCTAAGGTTTTGAATACTAAAAAAAGCAATATACTACAGAAAAAACAACCACGTGATTTAGAAAGCTATTTAAAGACAATCCCAAGCTCATTAACAGTTATTGATAGTATTTCAATACAACTAGATTATGCTTATTTTCAATTAGCATCTATTTATAGCAGTAAGTTTTTAGATTATGACTTGTCCAATAACAAAATTGCTAAGATTAATTTTGAAATAAAAAATGACAAAATCATATTACCCGCAAAATATTTAAATTATAAAAACTGCCTAGTTTTAGGATTGATTAAAAAAGCTGACAGCATAAAGCTGGATATAATCAAAAACTACCCAGACTCTAAATATGCTGAAATATTGAATAACCCAGATTCCCTTGCTTCTTCAGAGTTGGATAATTTGACTGAGATTTATTCAGGCTTATTCAAGGATTTTCAAAATCAAAAATACACACAGTTGATTGTGGAACTAGACGAGCTGATAGCTACTTATGAAACTGATCCACTAGTGCCAAAAATGCAATTACTAAAAGCATCTGCTGTTGCGAGAATTCAAGGTTTTGAAAGCTATAAAACTATATTAGAATTTATTAGTACAAATTACTCGAACTCTGTTGAGGGAAAAGAAGCTAAGGTATTATTAGACCAAGTGATTCCATTACTTAAAAACTCTAAATTTGAACAGATGGATGAAGGAGAGAACTTTAAATTAATTTATTCTTTTCCGAAAGAAAACAAAAAAGAAACTGAACTCTTTAAAGTCCAGTTAAATTTAGCAGTTAAAGATCTAAAGAATATTGAATTAAGCTCATCTACAGATATTTACGATAATAGTATTACCTTTGTAGTGTTACACGGACTTAAAAGTTTTGACGGAGCAATGGGATTGAATATTATATTAGAAAAAAACAAAAACATCATTAACGACTCGTCGTTTGTTATTTCATCTAAAAATTACCAAATCCTTCAAATCCATAAAAATTTAAGTCTGTATTTAAAAAATAATTTATAAATTTATGTTTACAGAATCCAAAAAAGAAAAAAACATGTCTACATCGTCCACTCAACAAAATATGATTACTCAAGGGACTTCCTTTGTGGGAGACCTAATTAGTGAAGCTGGCTTTAGAATTGAAGGAAATGTTAGCGGTACAATTAAAACTTCAGGTAAAGTTGTTGTTGGTAAAACAGGTGTAATTAATGGTACTTTAGAAGGGGTTAATGCAGATTTTGAAGGAGGTTTTTCTGGAAAGTTAAAGCTTAGCGGAACACTAACTCTTAAAGCTTCAGCCTATGTAGAAGGGGAGGTTGAAGTAGTTAAATTAGCTGTTGAGCCAGGAGCAACTTTTAACGCTAGTTGTAGTATGAAAGGTGGAGTTAAAGAATTAAATAAAGGTGAGCAACAAAAAATCACATCCAAAGCAGAAAAAACAGCTTAATAAATTAGCTTATCTGTCCGGTTTGGCATTTCAAATGGTTACAATTATACTGCTAGGAACCCTCTTGGGCTACAAAATTGATATATACCTAGAAATAAACCAAAGCATTTTCACAATAATTTTTTCATTACTATCCATTGCAGCCTCTTTGTTGTATGTAATTCAAAAAACTAAAGAAACATAGAGTTTAATGATTAACAACAACACTTTTTATCTCAGGTTAGCTTTATTTTCGTCTTGCCTATATTTTATTAACCTTGGGTTTAATAAGTTTGTTTATGAAATTCTTTTTATAATACCTCTTTGGAAAATATATCTTTTTAATGTTGCCTTAGTTTTGATTACTTTTTGGACAATAAAACTAATTACTAAAACAAAACTAAGCACGTTGTCTGCTTTTGTAATTGCTTCAATCAATAAAATGCTTTTAACTGTTGTATTTATTTCTCCAGTTATTGATTCTGAAGGAGATAAAGAAGGTTTAGTCTTAACTTTTTTTGTAATATATTTTGTTTTTTTATTCTTTGAAATTAAATCTCTTCAAAAAGTCTTTCTTAGATGAAATCATTCTTGTTTTTTTATTTGAAATATAAATTTATGTATGTACATTTGCAACCAAATTTATAGGATCAATATCGTAACATTAAAAACCGTATCATTAATTTGAAAAATTTACTTTTTTACGCACTTCTTTTTTCATTCTCCATTAGTTTTTCCAATTCGCTAGAAAGCTCTAACGATGAAGAGAAGTTCAATGTGACAGATATGATCATGCATCATATAAAAGATTCCCATGAATTTCATATTTTAGACTGGAAAGGCGAAGGTGTCTCTATACCCTTGCCTATTATTTTATGGACAGATAATGGGTTAGTATCTTTTCTTTCTTCTGAATTTCATCATGACGATGAGGCCAATGAAGTAGTTGTTAAAAACGGACAATCTTTTGTCAAGTATCATGAAGAAATTTACTATGCCAGCTTAGAGCCAAATAAATCAGGCCAGTATGTTAATTTTGATAAAGACTTATATCCAACTAATTCTAAACCACTAGATTTTTCTATAACCAAACTTGTTTTTTCAATGTTCTTGTCTATAGTATTATTGTTGTTAATTTTTGGGGCATCTGCAAGAAATTACAATAAATCAGACAAGGGTATTCCTAAGGGCATAGCTAAATTCACCGAGCCACTTATTGTATACATAAGAGACGAGGTCGCTATTCCTAACATTGGTGAAAAACACCATAAAAAATATATGCCTTATTTACTAACATTGTTTTTCTTTATCTGGATCAACAATGTAATAGGACTTATTCCTATTTTCCCTTTTAGCTCCAACTTGAGTGGAAATATCGCTTTTACCGGTGTTCTTGCTGGTATAACTTTTATAATTACAACAGTTGGCGGAACTAAAGATTACTGGAAACACATTTTTTGGATGCCAGGCGTGCCTATTCCCATGAAATTGTTTTTGGCGCCAATTGAATTTATGGGAATTTTTGTTAAGCCCATTTCATTAATGATTAGACTTTTTGCTAATATTTCCGCAGGTCATATTATAGTGTTAAGTTTAATTTCTTTAATATTTATTGCTGAATCTGTATGGATTGCTCCGGCATCTTTATTCTTTTCAGTTTTTATAAGTGTAATAGAGATTTTAGTAGTAGCCATACAGGCATATATATTTACCTTGCTGTCCGCATTATATATAGGTGCAGCAATCGAAGAACATGAACATTAATTAATTTTTAAATTTTAAACTATGAGTTTAGTATTATTACAAGAAGTAGCAGTTGCAAGTTATGGACCTTTAGCAGCAATCGGAGCTGGATTAGCAGCAGTAGGTGCTGGAATTGGAATTGGTAAAATTGGTGGAGCTGCTATGGAAGCAATGGCTCGCCAACCAGAAATACAAGCAAAATTACAGAGTTCGGCAATTGTATTAATAGCCTTTATTGAGGCTGTTGCATTATTTGCAGTAGTTGTATCTCTTATTAAGTAATTAAACTACAGGGTACGTTTGGGAATCCCATAGTACTCTGTAATTTTTTATTAAAAAAACATTAAAACCTAACAATATGGATTTAGTTACACCCGATGTGGGGTTGTTATTTTGGACCTTTATATCATTTACTATTTTGTATTTCTTGTTAAAAAGATTTGCATGGAAGCCTATATTAGGTTCAGTTAATGATAGAGAAATGTCTATAAGAGAAGCTCTTTTAGCGGCAGAAAATGCTAAAAAAGAAATGCAGAACCTTAAATCTGACAATGAAAAGATCTTAAAAGAAGCTAAAGCTGAGCGCGAAAACATGCTAAAAGACGCAAGAGAAATTAAAAATAAACTAATTTCGGATGCTGAAACTCAAGCTAAATTACAGGCATCAAGACTAATCGAATCTGCACAAAAAGCAATACAAAACGAAAAAAATTCAGCAATGAATGAGCTTAAACAAACCGTTGTTGAGCTTTCTGTTGAAATTGCTGAAAAAGTCATATCTATTGAGTTAGAAGATAAAAGTAAGCAGTTAAAAGTTGTTGAAAATATGTTAAATAATGCGTCTTTAAACAAGTAAAATGAAACAATCTAGAGCCGCAATAAGGTATGCGAAAGCAGTTTTTTCATTAGCAAAAGAGAAAGAAATATCTCTTGATGTTTATAACGATATGTTTTTTTATGTTGAGTTATCTAAAAATGATAAAACTTTTTCTCAGATGTTAATAAATTCCGTTATTGATCTAAATTCAAAGCGAAGTATTATCCTATCATTAAATTCTCAAACTTGTGATTTATCAAAAGATTTAATAGGATTATTAATATCAAACAAAAGATTACCAATTTTAGTAGATGTTGCAAATTCATACAAGACGTTATATGAAAAAAGTAACAATATGACTAAAGCAATTGTTATTACTGCATTACCTATTACTGAAGACATAAGAGTTAAAGCATTAGAAAAAATCAACTCTATTTCTAATAAAAAGACAGAAATCATAAATACTATAGATAAGGGTATTTTAGGGGGATTTATACTCCGCTACGAAGGAAAAGAATATAATGCTAGTTTATCTAGTAAATTACAGAAAATTAAAAAAGAACTTATATAAAGGTTATTAACCAAAAATATTAAAATGGCAGAAGTAAATCCAGCAGAAATATCAGCAATCTTAAAACAACAACTTTCTAATCACGACGCTAATATATCATTTGATGAAATAGGGACAGTATTAACAATAGGAGATGGAATTGCACGTGTTTACGGCTTATCTAATGTTCAGTACGGTGAGCTAGTAGAGTTTTCAAATGGTATTGAAGGGATTGTGTTAAATCTTGAGGAAGATAATGTTGGAGTAGTTTTATTAGGAGCATCAAATGACATTAAAGAAGGAGATACCGTAAAAAGAACAACCAGAATTGCCTCAATTAAAACAGGAGAAGGTATAGTAGGAAGAGTAGTTAATACACTTGGGCTACCAATAGACGGTAAAGGACCTATTCAAGGCGAGCTATATGAAATGCCTTTGGAAAGAAAAGCTCCTGGCGTAATATATCGTCAGCCTGTTAACGAGCCTTTACAAACTGGTATAAAGTCTATTGATGCAATGATACCTGTTGGAAGAGGCCAAAGAGAATTAGTTATTGGAGATAGACAGACAGGTAAAACAACTGTATGTATAGACACTATTTTAAATCAAAAAGAATTTTATGATGCAGGAGAGCCTGTTTATTGTATTTATGTAGCGATTGGTCAAAAAGCCTCAACAGTTGCAGCGATAGCAAAGGTTTTAGAAGATAAAGGAGCTTTAGCTTACACAACAATTGTTGCTGCAAATGCTTCAGATCCTGCTGCAATGCAAGTATACGCACCGTTTACAGGAGCCTCTATTGGAGAATATTTTAGAGACACAGGAAGACCAGCGTTAATTGTATATGATGATTTATCTAAGCAAGCCGTTGCTTACCGAGAAGTTTCATTACTACTTAGAAGACCACCGGGACGTGAAGCTTATCCTGGAGATGTGTTTTATTTACACTCAAGACTTTTAGAGAGATCTGCAAAAGTAATAGCAGATGATAATATAGCAAAGGAGATGAATGATTTACCAGACTCTTTAGTTCCTATAGTAAAAGGAGGAGGGTCGCTTACAGCTCTACCAATAATTGAAACTCAGGCTGGTGATGTTTCAGCATATATACCTACAAATGTTATTTCAATAACAGATGGACAGATCTTTTTAGAATCAGATTTATTTAACTCTGGAGTTAGACCTGCAATTAATGTAGGTATTTCTGTTTCAAGAGTTGGTGGATCAGCTCAAATTAAATCTATGAAAAAAGTAGCAGGAACATTAAAATTAGATCAGGCTCAGTTTAGAGAATTAGAAGCCTTTGCTAAGTTTGGTTCTGACCTTGATGCGGCCACTCTTAATGTAATCGAAAAAGGTAAAAGAAATGTAGAGATATTAAAACAAGCACAAAATGATCCATTTACAGTTGAAGATCAAGTTGCCATAATTTACGCAGGAGCTAAAAACTTACTTAGAAATGTTCCAGTAGAAAAAATTAAGGAGTTTGAAAATGATTATCTAACAATACTTAGATCTAAACATCAAGATGTTTTAAATAACCTAAAACAAGGAAAATTAACGGATACTGTAGTTCAAACTTTAGAATCAGTTTGTAAGGACTTGTCAGACAAATACTAATTTTATACAATGGCTAATTTAAAGGAAATAAGAAATAGAATTTCTTCTGTATCGTCTACTATGCAGATAACTAGCGCTATGAAAATGGTTTCAGCAGCAAAGCTGAAAAAAGCTCAAGATGCAATAACAGCAATGAGACCTTATTCCAATAAGCTAACAGAGATTTTACAAAGCTTAAGTTCCTCTATGGACTCTGATAATAAGTTTTCTCAAAATCGTGAAGTTAAAAAAGTTCTTATTGTGTCCATCACCTCTAACAGAGGTTTATGCGGAGGGTTTAATTCAAATATTCTTAAAAAGTCAACCGAATTAGCAAATACAACTTATAAAGACAATGATGTTTCGTTTGTTGCAATTGGGAAAAAAGGTAATGACTTTTTACAAAAAAGTTTTAACGTAGACTCTAACCATATTGATATTTTTGACAATCTTAATATGTCTAATGTTTCTTTGATAGCAGAGTCATTAATGTCAAAGTTTGTAAATGAAGAGTTTGATAAAATTGATATTATTTATAATAAATTTAAAAATGCAGCAACTCAAATTGTTGTAAACGAGCAGTTTTTACCCATATCTCAAAATGAAGATACTTCTAACAATAACTTAGATTATGTCTTTGAGCCTTCCAAATCAGAAATAATTGAAGAATTAATTCCTAAATCTTTAAAAAACCAATTATTTAAAGCTATTAGAGATTCTTGGGCAAGTGAGCATGGAGCGAGAATGACAGCAATGCATAAAGCCACAGATAACGCCACAGAACTAAGGGATGAGTTAAAATTAGTATACAACCAAGCTAGGCAGGCAGCAATTACAAATGAAATATTAGAAATTGTTGGAGGGGCAGAAGCGCTAAACAACTAGAGTCTCTAAAATTGAACTTACTTTGATAGCTTTAATTAAAAGCTTATTTTAGGACAAATATTTGAATTTGAATAAATTAAAGTTAGCTTTCAAACAGGCTATTGTTTATGGAGTTGCTACCGTGTTTCCTAGGGTAGTAAGTGTATTACTTGTCAGACTACATACCGATAAATCTGTACTTGAAAATATTTCAGATTATGGAGATTTATCTATTATTTTCTCTTATATAATTTTATTCAATGTTCTTCTTTCTTATGGTTTGGAAACAGCTTTTTTTAGATTTTTCAATTCTTATAAAAATAAATCTAGCGTTGTCAATACCTCTTCTATATCAATATTAATAACTTCTGCTATATTTTTAGTTTTAGGACTTTCCTTTACAGATCAAATTTCTAGTTTTATAGGAATTAGGCCAGACTACCTGACTTTAGTTATTTGGATTTTAGTTTTAGACTCTTTAGTTGTTATTCCTTTTGCATATTTAAGATTAAAAGACAAAGCTATAAAGTACGCAATGATTAAAATATTTAATGTAGTTGTTAATGTTTCTCTTAATGTTTTCTTTCTGATTTTTCTTAAAAATAACCACACAGAAAATCTAACTCTGGGAATAACATATGAAGACAATTTTGAAATAAACTACATCTTTATTTCTTTATTAATATCTAGCGCTCTTACTTTTCTAGTAATGATTAATTTCTATTTTAAAATTCAATATAAAATCGACTTTCTTTTATTAAAGAAAATGCTTAAATACTCCATGCCTATTTTACTTGCTGGACTTGCGTATTCAATAAATGAAAGTTTTGATAAAATATTATTAGACTTTTTCAATGTAGAAAAAGCACAAATTGGAATGTATGCAGCTTGTTATAAGCTAGCGTTATTTATCACCTTATTTTCAACAGCATTTAAATTAGGAATAGAGCCATTCATTTTTAGCTCAGCCCAAAATAGTTCGGCAGAAAAAACATACGCTTTAATTTTAGAAATTTTTGTGATTTTTAGCTCGTTTATTCTCCTTGTTGTTGTTGTATTTATTGATGTACTAAAATTCCTTTTTATTGGAGACTCGGCATATTGGGAAGCTTTGTATATTGTCCCAGTTATTCTTTTAGCGAACTTATTTTTGGGGATTTATCAAAACCTATCTGTTTGGTACAAAGTTACTGATAAAACAAAATTTGGAGCTTATATATCAATGTTTGGCGCCTTTATTACGCTTTCAGTAAATATTATTTTAATACCTGTATATGGATATTTTGGATCTGCTTTAGCAACATTTTTTGCTTATTTTGTTATGGCTATAATTTCTTATTATTTAGGTCAGCGTCATTATCCAATCCCTTATAATATTACTAAAATCATAAACTATATTTTATTTAGCTCCGTACTAGCGTTCTTATCTTTTTATGTTTTACCAGGTAATTATTATTTTGGAGTAGGAATATTAATTCTTTTTGTTTTATTAATTCTTAAATTTGAAAAGAAAACCATCAAATTCATGAATAATGAAAATTGAGATTATAAATAAATCAAATAACCTATTACCTCATTACGAGAGTAAATATAGTGCTGGGATGGATTTAAAGGCTTTTACAACAAAAGAAATAGTACTCAGTCCATTACAGAGAATAATTGTCAAAACAGGCTTATTTATTAGCCTGCCTGTTGGCTATGAGGGACAGGTTAGATCAAGAAGCGGACTTTCCATTAAACATGGGGTTTGTGTTCTTAATTCACCAGGAACAATCGACTCAGATTATAGAGGCGAAATCGGAGTTATATTAATAAATCTTTCTATCGAACCCTTCCTTATTCAAAATGGAGATAGAATTGCCCAATTAGTTATAGCACAGCATGAACAAGCAGAATGGATAGAGGTAAAGCAACTTGAAGCTACAACACGAGGAGATAAAGGCTTTGGTAGCACTGGCGTAAAATAGTTTATATGAAAACATTAAAATATTTCCTTTTACTATTATTGTTTACTTCTTGTAAATCTGTAAAAAATACAATACCAAGTAGTGAATACAAAAACTTAAGCTCCAAGCAACTAGTTAGAAAAGTAAACAAATCACAATCAAAATTTAAAACCTATCAAGCAAAAGCAAAATTCAAAATTAATAGTAATGGTGCTAGAAAAAGCTATGGGGTAAGCTTAAGAATAAAAAAAAATGAAGCCATATGGTTAAGTTCTGCAGCGGGAATAGTGAGAGCGTTATTAACTCAAGACTCGATATATTATTATAATAAATTAGACAAAAAATATTTAATTTCAGACTATAAAGCTCTTGAAGATCTTATTGGCTTAAATTTAAACTACAATATGGTTGAAAATATACTTTTATCACAACCTATCAACGGCATTAGTAATTCTACTTTTAATAACAAAATGAGCAAAACTGGTCTATCCTATATTTTTAACTGGGACCTAACCACAGATCAATATAAAAAACTAAAAATTGATAATTTTGAAGGTATATATAAAATAAATAGAGATAATTTCAAACTTGATTTATGTTCTTTTAAGGTATTTAATTCTGATAATATAGTTACTCTTTATGAGATCCAATATTTAGATTTTACTAAAATAAAAAATCAAAGTTTCACTTCAAAAATCAGCATAAATGAAACTTTTTTTTCAAAAAACATTACAAACCTAGAAAAAAAAGGGAGTCTTATAAATCAGATTAATGTCGAGTTTAAATCTATTAACCTAAATAATAAATTTAAACTTCCTTTTAAAATCCCTAAGAACTACACCAAAATATTGATTGATGTTAAGTAGACTAAGTTTTCTTTTATTTACACTATTCTTATTTGCATATAGTTTAAATGGCTACTCTCAATATTTAAATCAAAGTGATTTAGAGCGTAAAAGAATAGAGCTCACCAAGGAGATTAATAATATTCAAAAACTCATTTCTAACTCTAAGAACAAAAAGAAATTAGTAGTTGAAAATATCGAAAACCTAAATTATAAATTAGATCTCCAAAATGAAGTCATTAAAATTATTAACAATGAATTAAATATAATTTCAGCCTCTATCAACAATAATCAGTCTGTTATTAATCAGCTTTTGAAATCCCAAGAACTGTTAAAGTCCCAATATGCAGATATGATTTTGCGATCCTATAAAACTAGGTCAAAAACAGGTAAATTAATGTTTATTTTTTCCTCATCTAACTTTCAGCAAGCTTTAAAAAGAATCCAATACTTTAAACAATACTCGGATTACCAAAATAATCAGCTCGAACAAATAGAAATCAATACGGCTGAATTAAAAGTTCTAGGCACTCAATTAATTGAAGAAAAAACGATACAAGAATCTTTAATTATTGAGAATCAAATAACAAAAAACAATGTTAGCATTCAGCTTCTAAGTAAAAACAAGCTTTTACAATCTATCTCATCTAATGAAATACAATACGTCAGGGAAATTAAGAATAAGCAGAAAACATCTGCTAAAATTGACAAAGAAATTGAAAAGATCATAGCTAGAGCTATCGCTGAGTCTAATCGAAAGAAAAAGATCTCTTCAAAAGTTTTCGCACTTACACCAGAAGCAAAAATTCTTTCAAATAATTTCACATCCAATAAAGGTAAGCTTCCATGGCCTGTCGAAAAAGGATATGTTACCCTTAAATATGGCAAACAGCCACACCCAGTGGTAAAAACCGCTACAATTCAAAGTAATGGCATTAGAATAATTACTGCTTCTTCTCAAAATGTGAGGTCTATATTTGACGGAGTTATTTACAGGATAATAAGCTCTAAAAATGGTTCTAAAACAATTTTAGTTCAACATGGAAACTTCTTCACTGTTTATAAAAACCTATCAACTATATATGTTGAGAAAGGAGATCAAGTTTCTACAAAACAAAATTTAGGTAAAATTATCACCAATAAAAGTTCAGGGCAGACAATTCTTAGTTTTAGTTTATTTAAGGATAATAAAACAGAAAACCCACTATTATGGCTTGGACAGAAATAATGCTTTTAGTTCAGTAGCATCTTGTGCTTTTAATTTACCCGCTAAAACAAGACTAAGTTGACGCCTTCTTAAAGCCCCGTTATATCTTTCAATTTCTTCCTTTGACTCAGGTGTTATTTCAGCAACAGATGTTGGCTTTCCGTTAGCGTCTACTGCTACAAAAGTGTAAATAGCTTCGTTAGCTTTAATTTTACCACCCTCTTTAGTATTGTTTATCCACACATCCAAATATACTTCCATAGAAGTTTTGAAAGCTCTTGAAACTTTAGCCTCTATAGTAACTATACTACCCAAAGGTATTGCTTTATTAAAGGCAACATGGTTTACTGAAGTTGTGACAACTATTTGCCCAGAATGTCTTCTAGCGGCTATGCATCCAGCTCTATCCATTCTTGCAAGTAATTCACCACCAAATAGGTTGTTAATTGGGTTTGTTTCACTCGGCAGAACTAGATCTGTCATCACAGTTAAAGATGAACTAGAGGTCTTAAATTGCATTTATTAATTAATTTTTTTATTTAAAATCCAGGCAGCTTTGTTGTCAGACAAACGTATTTCAGCTAATGCTACATCAGCCTCAGATCGAGAATAAAAGCTCGAATATGCAACTTGAAATAAACCAAACTTATTTTGCCCTATTTTTCTAGCATTATAGCCTTCACTTTTTAATTGATTTAACCTTGTAAAACTATTTTGCTCTATACTAAAAGATCCAGCAACCACATGAAATACTCCAATGTCTTCTCTTATAATCATTTTTACTAATGGAAGAGGGTTTTCAATTACGAAGGTTGCTTTTTGAATTTCTTCTTCAATCAATAAGTTTGCTTTTTCATAAGCAATTATATTTTTTTTAGCAGTTTTAGTTACTTCATTATTGTAAACAAAACCAGAAATCAAAAACCCTATAATTAATGCAGCTGCATATTTTGTAAAGTCTGGAAAACTTCTTTTTTTACTTCTTTTAATTATAGAAATTGACACATTAGAAAGACCGTATGCATGCTTTAAGTAATTTTCAGTTTTAGAAGATTTAAATTCTAAAATGTTTTTATTATGAGAAATAACGCCAACTTTGTCAAAAGGTATATCTTCTTTATTAAGGATCATATTTCTAAAATTAGAAACACTTAACTTAATTATTTTCATCGCTTCATCAAATGATATGCCATTTACCTCTGCTATATAATTAGCTAAAACTCCATCATTTTTTTGTAGTTTACTATTAAAAGAAATTGATTTTGAGGGTGGCATAAACACACCATCTTCATTGGGCTTAGCAGAGTTCACAGAAGTGATAAAAGCTCCAAAATTAGGTATTACAACACATTCATACCTATAAAGTAGGTCTTCTATATATTTGTCTAAGTTCATTTTTATGATTTTTTGTAGAAACTAAAGTTAGTAATCTTTTTAATTAAAGCCAACTTTTAACCTAACTCTATTTAGAACAGTATCTGCAGTTTTAGAGGCCTGTTTAGATCCATCTTTTAATATTTCATCTATCTTTTCAAGATTAGTTATATAGTAGTTGTATTTCTCTCTTTCAATTTTATATTTATTCAGAATTAAATTTAATAGCTCACCCTTTGCATGTCCATATCCATACCCTCCTTGCTCGTAATTGTTCCTCATTATTTCGGCCTGACTTTTATCAGCTAATAATTTATATATGTTATAGAGGTTGCAATTGCTCCAATCTTTAGATGCCTCTAAAGGCAGGCTATCTGTTTTTATATTAGAGATCTGTTTTTTTAAAGCTTTTTCTTCTAAAAATATATTAATAATATTGTTTTTGCTTTTACTCATCTTATTACCATCAGTACCAATAACTAGCATGTTTTCTTTGCTGATTTTTGACTCAGGGACAACGAACGTATCTCCATTATGATTGTTAAACCTGCTTGCAACATTTCTTGTGATCTCAATGTGCTGAAGTTGATCTTTACCTACAGGAACTATGTCCGCATCGTATAATAAAATATCTGCAGCCATGAGCATTGGGTAAGTAAATAACCCAGCGTTGACATCTTCTAAACTATCTGACTTGTCTTTAAAGCTATGAGCTAGCGTTAGCCTTTTATATGGGAAATAACAATTCAGATACCACGCAAGCTCTGTAACTTGCGGCACATCACTTTGTCTGTAAAAAACTGTTTTACTAAAATCTAATCCAAAAGCTAGCCAGCAGGCAGCTGTAGAATAGGTGTTAAACTTTAATTCTTTAGGTTCTTTGATTTGGGTTATGGAATGCATGTCTGCTATAAATAAATAGGATTCATTTTCAGAACCATTTGCCATTTTTATAGCAGGAATTATAGCGCCTAAAATATTTCCTAAATGTGGAGTTCCCGTACTTTGTATTCCTGTTAAAATTCTACTCACTTATTAATATATTTGATTTAAAAGTTAAATTTTTTATTAAAATACCTCAATTAATTTAATTAGTTTTGAAATAATGAAAATATTCAACTATTTTTTTTTGATTATTTATAGAACTTGGTTTTATTTAGTGTCTTGTCTTACGTGGATTATTCTGTTTCCCCTACTATATTTTTTTAGCCTTAAAGAATCTTGGTATATCAAAGTTTTTAAGCTCGCAACAATATGGTCATATATAATACTATTTTGTATGGGTTTTTACCGAAAAATTGACAATAGTCCAAAGCTTGAAAAAGGCAAGAACTATATGTTTATTAGTAATCACACTTCTATGATAGATATTCTACTAATGATCACTATTTTTAAAAATCACCCATTTGTTTTTGTTGGTAAAGTAGAGCTTTCAAAAATTCCATTTTTTGGAGTCATATATAAAAGAGCATGTATCCTTGTTGATAGGTCTAGTCAAGAAAGCAGAAAGTCAGTTTTTTTTAATACTCAAAAAAAACTAGCAGACGGTCTGAGTATTTGTATTTATCCAGAAGGAGGGGTTCCAGACCCAAGTGTTATTTTGGATAAGTTTAAAAAGGGGGCTTTTAAAATAGCAATTGAACATCAAATCCCAATAGTTTGTGTAACTTTTTTAGATAATAAAAAAAGGTTTCCTTTTTCTTATTTTAGCGGAAAGCCAGGCCTTCTTAGGGCAAAATACCATAAACCTTTAGCTACTAAAGGACTGACAAGTGCGGACATTCAACCAACAAGCGATCATTTTAGAAAACTAATCTTAACCGACCTTTCTAATTAATTAGACGCCACTAAGTCTTTAACCTTAGCCTCCAGTTCATCCATTAATTCAGGGTTATCTTTTATCATAGTCTTTACAGCATCTCTTCCTTGACCTAGTTTTGTTTCGTCATAACTAAACCAAGAACCACTTTTTTGAATAATATTAGACTCTACAGCTATGTCAAGGATTTCACCTACTTTAGAAATTCCTTTGCCATACATGATGTCAAATTCAGCCAACTTAAATGGTGGAGCAACTTTGTTTTTTACAACCTTAACTCTTGTTTTATTACCTAAAACGGCTCCGCTACTATCTTTTATTTGAGTGGACCTTCTAATATCTAACCTTATTGATGCGTAGAACTTTAATGCATTTCCTCCAGTTGTTGTTTCTGGATTTCCGAACATTACACCAATTTTCTCTCTCAATTGATTTATGAACATTACAGTACAGTTTGTTTTGCTAATAGAACCTGTAAGTTTCCTAAGAGCCTGTGACATAAGCCTAGCGTGTAATCCCATTTTTGAATCACCCATTTCTCCTTCTATTTCACTTTTAGGAGTTAATGCTGCTACAGAATCTATAACAACCATATCAATTGCTCCTGATCTAATTAAATTATCTGCAATTTCCAATGCTTGCTCTCCATGGTCAGGTTGAGATATAATTAAATTATCAATATCCACACCTAAATTTTCAGCATAATATCTATCAAAGGCATGTTCTGCATCAATAAATGCAGCTATACCTCCTTTTTTTTGACACTCTGCAATTGCATGCAAAGTTAAAGTTGTTTTACCAGATGATTCAGGTCCATAAATTTCAACAACCCTACCTCTTGGGTAACCACCTACGCCTAAAGCTAAATCAAGACCTAGTGACCCTGAAGATGTTGCTTCTACATCTTTAACAGGAGCATCACTCATTTTCATTACCGTGCCCTTACCATACGTTTTATCTAACTTGTCTAATGTTAGTTGTAATGCTTTTAATTTATCTTCTTTGTTATTAGCCATTTTATGTAGATTTTGAAATTTATTCCATTGCTAATTTAATATAACTTTAATGACAATACAATTATATTGTCATTCGTTTTAATACTTTTTTACCATTAATTTAATTAATATTATTTTTGCACTATAAATTAATTAAACTAGTATAGAATGCAACTGTACAACAAGCTAAGCTCTAAAGAAAGAGCAGCACTAATTGACGAATCAAACAGGGAAAGAATAACTCTTTCCTTTTATCAATACGCTAAAATTTTAGACCTTCAATCTCTTAGAGACCAATTATTTCTTAAATGGGATTCATTAGATGTGCTTGGCAGAATATATTTAGCAAATGAAGGTATTAATGCACAACTGTCAATCCCTAAGGATAATTTTAGCAGATTCAAAACACATCTGAAATCAGTCGCATTTTTAAAAAACACTTCGTTAAATATTGCGGTTGAGCATGACAATAAATCCTTTCTCAAGCTAAAAGTTAAGGTTAGAGATAAAATAGTCGCTGATGGTTTAAATGACAAGACTTTCGATGTTACAAATTCGGGTATTCATTTAAATGCTATCGAATATAATAAATTAGTTGAAGAAAAAAATTCCATTATTGTAGACATGAGAAATCATTACGAAAGTGAGATTGGCCATTTTAAAAATGCAATTAAGCCAGACGTTGACACCTTTAGAGATTCATTAGATATTATTGAAGAGGATCTAAAAGATCACAAAGAGGATAAGAATTTAATAATGTATTGTACTGGAGGTATCCGATGTGAAAAAGCAAGCGCATATTTTAAACACAAGGGTTTTAAAAATGTTTATCAATTAAAGGGAGGTATTATTGAGTACACAAAACAAGTAAATAAAGAGAAATTAAAGAACAACTTTATAGGCAAAAATTTTGTTTTTGACGATAGAAGAGCAGAAAAAATAAGTGATGATATAATTGCAAAATGTCATCAATGTGGCTCTGCTTTTGACATACATACAAACTGCGCTAATGACGCATGTCATATTTTATTTATACAGTGCGAAAAGTGTAAGAAAAATATGAAAAATTGCTGCTCAATTGAATGTAAACATGTTAATGACTTGCCTTTTGAAAAGCAAAAAGATCTGCGTAAAGGAAAAAAAAATAGCAATGAAATTTTTAAAAAAGGAAGAGGAGAAAACCTTTCTATAAATCAAGCTAATCAAATAGAAGATTTGTAAAAAGTATATATTATATTTATTAAAATATTAAAATTAATGTCTTGTAAAACATGTAGCTCTAAAACAGACGGTTCTCCTAAAGGATGTAAAAATAATGGAACATGCGGAACAGACAGCTGTAATAAGTTTACAGTTTTTGATTGGCTTTCAAACATGACACTTCCATCAGGGCAATTAGAATTTTTATACTCAGAAGTAAGGTTTAAAAATGGAAGAAAAGAGTATTTATTAAATAAAAACTCACTCTCACTTTCCGTTGGCGATATAGTTGCTACTCAGGCCGATAGCGGTTATGATATAGGAATGGTGACCCTAACAGGAGAGCTTGTAAAGGTTCAAATGGACAAGAAGAAAGTTGATTACTCAGAACAAAATTCAAAGGTCACATATAGAAAAGCAACCCAAAGAGAAATTGATAAATGGTCCGATTTACGAGATAAAGAAGAGGCTATTAAAGTTAAGGCAAGAAAATTTGCTATTGATTTGAGATTAAAAATGAAAATATCTGACATAGAATATCAAGGAGATGGAAGTAAGGTCACTTTTTACTATACTGCTGAAGAACGAGTAGACTTTAGAGAATTAATTAAACTTTACGCTAGGGAATTTAGAACAAAGATTGAAATGAAACAGGTTGGGCTAAGACAAGAAGCTGCGCGTCTAGGAGGAATAGGTTCTTGCGGAAGAGAACTTTGTTGCTCCACTTGGTTGAGTGATTTTAGATCCGTTAGTACTTCTGCCGCAAGGTATCAACAATTGTCGCTAAATCCCCAGAAATTAGCAGGCCAATGCGGTAAATTAAAGTGTTGTTTAAATTATGAATTAGGCTCTTACATGGATGCTTTAAGAAACTTTCCAAAGAAAGAGATCAAGCTTAAAACAGAAAAAGGCACCGCCGTGTGTCAAAAGACAGACATTTTTAAAAAAGAGTTATGGTATGCTTATGAAGGTCAATGGAATAATTGGTTTTTACTAACTGTTGAGCAAGCCAATAGCATTATTAAAGTAAATAGGTTAAATAAACTAGTTTCTAGCATAGAAGAATACACCTCTGAAACTAATGTTACCGTAGAGAACAAATTTGAAAATGTTGTAGGACAAGACAGTTTAACAAGGTTTGATAAGCCTAGAAAAAAGAAACACAACAAAAGAAGAAAAATAAATAAGCATGTTAAGTAGGGTATTAATCTTATTAATTTTATTTGGTTTTTTTTCATGTGATCAAAACAGGGTGTTCGACAAATATCAGTCCATACCTAATCAATGGAGTAAGGATAGTTTGGTAAAGTTTGAATTTGATTTAAAAGCTAATTCTTACAATACTTTTATAAATATCAGAACGGATAAAAACTATAAGTTTAACAACCTATTTTTAATAGTCGCTCTTGCGGACTCATCACGAATATTAATGAAAGATACGCTGGAGTATAAAATGGCTGGTTCATCAGGAAGACTACTTGGAAGAAAGTTGCTTAATACTTTTCAAAACAAGCTTTGGCATAAAGAAGGTATGAGCTTCGAAACAGGAAAATATACAATTAGCATTGAACACGCTATGAGAAAAATTAATCAAACAGAAGGTCTAAAGTTATTAGACGGAATAATAAATATTGGCTATAGAATTGAAAAAGAAACAAAAAAATAAATTTAAAAAATACACCTTAATTATTTGGGCACTTTTTGTGTTTGGGGTCTCATCGGTTTTCGGTATTTTTTATTACGCATCAATTGGTGGTCTTGGCGACATGCCTGATCTTAAAGTATTAGAAAACCCAAAGACAAACCTAGCCAGTGAAATACTTTCTGAGGACGGAAAAACTATTGCTAAATTTTATTTTAATGATAATAGAACTCCAGTTAGTTTTTCAGAATTCCCTTCGCACTTAGTGAATGCTTTAATTGCTACTGAAGACATCCGCTTTTTTGAACATTCAGGAATAGATTGGATATCAACTTTAAGAGCAATTATTAAACTTGGAAAAGATGGTGGAGGAAGCACTATTACTCAACAATTAGCGAAACTGCTTTTTACAGGGGAGGGTTCTAGAGATGTTTTAGAACGAATTAATCAAAAAATTAAAGAATATATTATATCGATAAGACTAGAAAGACAGTACACCAAGAATGAAATCATTGCACAATATTTAAATATTTACGATTTCGGAAATAACGGAGATGGTATAAGAAGTGCTTCTAGAATTTATTTTGGCAAAGAACCTATTGATTTAGATATCAGCGAATCTGCTATGTTAGTAGGAATGTTAAAAAACTCCTCGTTATATAACCCTAGGCCTCACAAAAACCCAGTTGGAGTAAAAAATAGAAGAAATGTAGTTTTTAGCCAAATGCATAAATACGGATTTCTTGATAAAAAGTTAAAAGACTCTTTACAGCTTAATGATTTACAACTAAACTACACCCCTGAATCTCATAGAGACGGAATAGCGCCATATTTTAGAGAGTATTTAAGATCTTATATGAAAACTTGGGTAAAAGATGAAAACAACAGAAAACCAGATGGATCTAAGTATAATATTAATACAGACGGTTTAAAAATTTATACAACAATAAACTATAAGATGCAATCTTATGCAGAAAGCGCAATTAATCAGCACATGCCAAGGTTGCAAGAAGAGTTTTTTAAACAAAATGATGCATCAGAAAACCCAACTACACCATTTAGAGAATTGACAGAAGGAGCTGTCGACACATTACTTAGACGATCAATGAAAAGATCTGAAAGGTGGAGAAGGATGAAGTATGATTTGAAGAAAACAGACGAAGAGATAAAAACCTCTTTTCAAAAACCAGTAAATATGACTGTTTTTAGCTGGAAAGGAGAAATAGATACAATAATGAAGCCCTGGGATTCTATGATCTACTATAAATCTTTTTTAAGACCAGGGATGATGTCTATGGATCCAATTACTGGTTTTGTAAAAGCGTGGGCCGGGGGGATGAATTATAAGCATTTTCAGTATGATATGGTTAAAAAAGGCAAACGTCAAATTGGATCAACCTTTAAACCTTTTGTATATGCAGCAGCTATTGATCAATTACACCTATCTCCATGTGACACTTTCCCAGACAGTCAATTTTGTATAGAAAAAAACAAATTTGGCAATCCTGAAAAATGGTGTCCTAGAAATTCTGGAGATAAGTACGGTAGAACAAGAACTTTAAAAAATGCGTTAGCAAACTCAATAAATACTGTTACTGCAAGACTAATGGATAAAATTGGGCCAAGGCCAGTAATTAAATTAGCAAAAAATTTAGGTATAGAGCAAAAAATATTGCCAGTTCCTTCAATTGCATTAGGAACTCCGGATCTTAGTGTTTATGAAATGGTTGCCGCATACTCAGCTTTTGCTAATAAAGGTGTTTATACTAAACCTATATTAATTGAAAGAATAGAAGATAAAAATGGAACAATTTTATTTGAATACAAACGTGAAACAAGAGACGTATTAAGCGAAGAAGCTGCGTATGTTACAGTAAACTTATTGGAAGGTGTAACTCAAGCAGGGTCAGGAATTAGATTAAGAACTACGGGTGCAACGAATAAGGCATATGAATCTGTTGTTACTGGCTACCCATACGAGTTTGATAATCCAATTGCCGGTAAAACAGGTACAACACAAAACCAAAGTGATGGCTGGTTTATGGGTATGGTTCCTAATTTAGTAACTGGAATTTGGGTTGGAGCAGAAGATAGATCTATACATTTTGAGACCATTGATTACGGCCAAGGAGCGACAATGGCTTTACCTATTTGGGGTTTATATATGAAAAGCTGTTACAATGATACTATTTTAGGTATATCTAAAGAACCTTTTACAAGGCCAGAAAAACTTACTATTGAATTAAATTGTAATAATTTCAAAAACGATTCATTAAATAAAATAAAGAACAACAACAAGAAATTATTAGATATCGACTTTTAAAATATTTATTATGATTAACAAAAAAGTATTGAATGTAAAGAGTGCTTTAGAAGGTATTGAAGATAACATGACTATAATGTTGGGAGGCTTTGGCTTGTGCGGAATACCTGAAAAATCTATTGATGAATTAGTTAAACTAAAAGTCAAAGGCCTGACTTGTATTTCTAATAACGCAGGAGTGGATGATTTTGGACTTGGACTACTTTTGAAAGATCACCAAATAAAAAAAATGATATCATCATATGTTGGTGAAAATAATGAGTTTGAAAGACAAATGCTTTCCGGAGAACTTGAAGTTGATTTATTACCTCAAGGAACTATTGCAGAACTATGTAGAGCATCTCAAGCTGGATTTCCTGCAATATACACACCTGCAGGGTTTGGAACTGAAGTTGCTAAAGGAAAAGAATCTAGAGAATTTAACGGCAAAATGTATATTCTAGAGTATGCTTTTAAAGCAGATTTTTCTATTGTTAAAGCTTGGAAAGGGGATGAGGCTGGAAATTTAATTTTTAAAGGAACTGCGAGAAACTTTAACCCAAACATGTGTGGAGCTGCTACAATTACTGTTGCAGAAGTTGAAGAGCTGTATCCAGTAGGAGTTCTTGACCCAAATGAAATTCATATCCCCGGAATATTTATTCAAAGGATATTTAAAGGTAACGATTATGAAAAAAGAATTGAACAGAGAACGATAACACAAAGATAATGCTAGACAAAAATGGAATTGCTAAAAGAATAGCAAAAGAAGTAAAAGAAGGCTATTATGTTAACCTAGGAATAGGGATACCAACTTTAGTTGCTAACTATGTAAATAAAAATTTAAGTGTAGAATTTCAAAGTGAAAATGGGGTTTTAGGAATGGGTCCATTTCCATATGATGAAGATGTTGACGCAGATATAATCAATGCTGGAAAACAAACAATTACTACACTGCCAGGTGCAAGTTTTTTTGATTCTGCGATGAGCTTTTCTATGATTAGAGGAAAGCATGTAGACCTTACAATTTTAGGAGCCATGGAGGTTTCTGAAAATGGAGATATAGCTAATTGGAAAATACCTGGAAAAATGGTGAAAGGCATGGGTGGCGCTATGGACTTAGTAGCAAGTGCAGAAAACATTATAGTAGCAATGATGCACACAAATAAAAAAGGAGAATCTAAGCTTTTAAAAAGTTGTTCACTACCATTAACCGGAGTTGGATGTGTAAAAAAAATAGTGACTAATTTAGCCGTTCTTGAGGTTACAAAATATGGATTTAAGTTACTAGAAAGAGCGCCAGGAGTTAGTGTTCAAAAAATCAAAGATTCAACAGAAGGAAATCTTATTATTGATTCAGAAATTCAAGAAATGAAAATTAGCTAATCCCTTTAGGGATCGAATTAATTAATTCTTTTGTATAATTTGTTTTTGGGGAGTTATATATTTCTTCAGAGAAACCTATTTCATTAAACTTTCCATTTTTCATAACAATAATTTTATCTGCCATATATCTAACAATTGACAAATCGTGAGATATAAAAATATAAGTTAACTTAAGTTTTAATTTCAGCTCATTTAATAGGTTTAATACTTGAGCCTGAACGGAAACATCTAATGCAGAAACAGATTCATCACAAATTAATATTTTTGGCTTTAGACTTATAGCTCTAGCGATACCAACTCGTTGTTTTTGACCGCCAGAAAGTTCATGAGGGTATTTATAAAAATCATTTTTTTCTAATCCAACGTTTTCTAATAATTCAATACACTGTTCATGTAATGAGGCCTGTGCGTTATCAATCCCATGTACGATCATTGGCTCCATTATTAAAGATCCAATTGTTTTTTTAGGGTTTAATGAAGAGTTTGGGTCTTGAAAAATCAATTGCACATCTTTTCTATATTTTTTCAAGGCTAAATCTGATAATTTAGTTACGTCAGCTCCGTTATAGTAGATTGAACCACTACTAGCTTTCTCAATCTGAACAATTGTTTTTACTAGGGTAGATTTTCCGCAGCCGGACTCTCCTACTAGCCCAAGTGTTTCTCCTTGATATAACTCTAAATTAATTTTATCAAGGGCTTTGAATGAATTAGCTTTGTTAAGCCAAATTTTGTTCTCAAGATAATATTTATCTAAGTTTTTTATTTTTAGTATGGGTTTTTTTGAATAGATATTTTCATGACTAATTTTAATTTCTTCATCACTTATAGTTGATAAATCAACCGAGTTATTAATATAATCGTTTACAGTAGGCAGCTTGCGCAGCTTAACTTTATTGTTTGGTCTAGAATACAATAACCCTTTAGTATAATCCTTTGTCGGGCTTTTAAAGATCTTAGCGGATTTCCCTTGTTCAACTATTTCACCTTTATACATTACAATTAGTTTATCTGCAATCTCTGAAACCAATGAAAGGTCGTGAGATATAAAAATTATACTCAATCCTTCTGAGTTTCTAATTTGTAGTAGCAATTCAATTATTTCCTTTTGAACAGTTACGTCAAGAGCTGTAGTTGGCTCATCAGCTATTAACACTTTAGGGTTAGATGAAATAGCCATGGCTATCATTAATCTTTGCTTTTGACCTCCAGACAACTGGTGCGGATACTTAGAATTAAAATTATCAACCCCATCTAGCTTAACCTTTTTAATCAGTGTAGCCATTCTTTTTTCTACACTTTCTTTATTAGTAGTAGTATCTTTTATGCATTCACGAAGTTGATCTAAACATTTCATTGTAGGGTTTAGCGCAGACATTGGTTCTTGAAAAACAATAGCTATTTCTTTACCTCTTACTTTACGTATCTCAAAATTATCTAACTCTAATAAATTCTTTTTTTTATAGTTTATCGCCCCCTTTAAGACAGTTTTATTTTTTGGTAATAACTTTAGAATAGACAATGCAGTAACTGATTTTCCGCTTCCAGATTCTCCAACAATACCTAAAATCTCGTTCTCTAGCACATCAAAGCTAATATCATTAACCACCTTGACTAATTGCTCGTTTGAATGAAAACTAATGCTTAAGTTTTGTATTGAGATTAGTGGTCTAGATGAGGTTTCTTTCAAAACAAATGGCTTATTTGATTATATTATAAGCTTCATCAATATATGTATAAAAGTCTTTTGAATGAGCACTACCTTCTTCTTCTCCAGAAATGAAGTTTCCTAATCTTACAATAATTAAGTCGTCTTCTGGTATAACGATTGATAGCTGGCCTAGGTGACCTCTTGTATAAAATATTTCTTTGTTCTTATAATTTGCTAGCCACCAACCGTATCCATAAAATGGTGCATTAGAAAATTTTGGGGTTATTGATTTTGCTATAAAAGTAGAGTCTAGCAATTGAACTCCATTCCATTTCCCATGTTGCTTATATAGCTTACCCACTCTAGCAAAGTCTCTAGCGCTACTTGCAATACAACAAAAAGCTTTTACCATATTGTTTTCTTTGCTATCTAATTGCCATGGGGCAGATATTTTAGTGCCCATTGGTTTCCAAAAAGATTCACTTAAGTATTTAGAAAGGGTTTGTCCAGTCGCTTTTTCAAGAATCATTCCTAGTAGCTGAGTATCCCCACTTAAGTATTTGTACTTCTGTCCAGGTTCTTCCACAACTTCTAAATCTAAAATTAAAGACTTGATATCTTCTGTAAAATAACTTCTTGCTGTAAGAGAAAAAGGGCTGTAATATTCTTCAACATAATTTAAACCAGAAGACATTGAAGACAAATCTCCAACAGTTAAATTGGCAGCCTTACCTTCACTAAATTCTTCGAAATAATCTGAAACTGGCTGATCGAGACTCTTAATGTATCCATCCATTATAGCCTTGCCTAGCATGGCACTAACAAAACTTTTTGCCATTGAAAATGAGTTTGAAATAGAATCTTTATGGTAGCCTAAATAATATTTTTCAAAAATGATACTATCATTTTGAATAATTAAATATGAAGTAGTTTGCTTTGTATTATTTAATTCAATTAATTTTTCAGATTCATTTTTGCTATTATAGCTATCACTAATTGGCCATGGTTGATAATCACCAGCCTCAATTATATCATTGTCAAAGTGTATGTAATCGGACAAGAACGCAGTAGTATGACCTTTTAAGTATCCTATTTTTATGGCTTTAATTAAATAGCCAAGATCAAACACATAAAAGCAGATTGGAATTAATAGTAGAGTAGCTATAACTACTTTTTTTTTGGATAACATAATTATGAAATTAGTTTAACAACATCTTTTGCGAAATAACTAGCAATAAAATTAGCTCCAGCTCTTTTAAACGCGATAGAGGTTTCTAAAATTGCTTGATCTTCATTCAACCAGCCGTTTTTAGCAGCTGACTTAATCATTGCGTATTCACCACTTACCTGATAAGCAGATATAGGAATATTAAAATTATTTTTAATATCTCTTATAATATCAAGATACGAAATCCCAGGCTTAATCATAATAATATCTGCACCTTCCTGAATATCTAATTTAACCTCATTTATTGCTTCATTCCGATTTCCAATATCCATTTGATAAGTTTTTTTATCTCCAAAACCAGGCTTAGAATCTAAAGCATCTCTAAAAGGTCCGTAGAAACATGAAGCATATTTAGCACTATAACTCATAATTCCAGCATTATAATAACCCTCAGATTCAAACAATGTTCTTATCGCTTTTACCCTTCCATCCATCATGTCACTAGGAGCAACAAAATCTGCTCCAGCCTCAATATGTGTTAGACTCATTTTTGATAATATATCATTTGTAATATCATTCATGATTAATCCATTTTCTACAACCCCATCATGTCCATTTGATGAATAAGGATCCAAAGCTACATCTGTCATCACCAAAATGTCAGGGTACTTATCTTTAATGCTTTTTATAGCTCTTTGCATAAGGCCATTTTTGTTAATAGCTTCACTACCGTAATTATCTTTTAACCCTTGATTAACTTGGGCAAATAATAATACAGATTTTAGCCCTAGGCTCTGCAGAATTTTAATTTCTTTTAAAAGAACATCAATGCTCATTTTGAAATAATTAGGCATAGATTGAATTTCTTCTTTTTTGTTTTCACCTTCTATAACAAAGAGTGGTACTAAAAAATCATTTGGAGTAATAACGGTTTCTCTAATTAAACTTCTTAAAGTTTCTTTTGTTCTAAGTCTTCTATTTCTATTAAGTGGATACATATATCGTTATTTAATTAACCCATTTAATAGGGTTTTTTAATATTTCTAAAAGTTTTGATTCTTCGCTGTTTTGTTTTGGCTTAAAATTATATTTCCAACTCACTTTTGGAGGCAAACTCATTAAAATACTCTCAATTCTTCCGTTAGTTTTTAAACCAAAGAGAGTGCCTTTATCATGAACTAAATTAAACTCTACATACCTTCCCCTTCTAACTTCTTGCCATTCTTTTTGAGATTTAGAATAACCTAATAACTTTCTTTTTTCTACAATAGGAATATAGGACTTAATAAAATTATTACTAATATCTTCAATGAAATCATACCATTGTGAAATACTCTTGATTGAAGTTTCTTTACAATAGTCAAAAAACAGCCCTCCAACTCCTCTAGCTTCATTTCTGTGGGAATTATAAAAATACTTATCACAATTTTGCTTAAAATTAAAATAAAAATCATCACTATGTTTATCGCATACCGATTTACAAACTGAATGAAAATGTTGAATATCCTTTTCATTTATGTAATATGGAGTCAAATCTTGACCTCCACCAAACCAGCAGTCAGAAACCTCCCCATTTTTATCATACATTTCAAAATATCTCCAATTCGCATGAACAGTTGGAATCATTGGGTTTTTAGGGTGAATTACTAAACTCAGGCCACAAGCAAAAAATTTACTATCGCTAGTTTTTAATTGTTTTTGCATACTTTCAGGAAGTTCACCATAAACTTTTGAAATGTTTACACCACCTTTTTCAATCACTTGACCTTCTTCGAGGACTTTAGTAGTGCCACCACCACCACCTTCTCTAGCCCACTTATCTTCAAAGAACTTACCTCCTCCATCAATCTTTTCTAACTCTTTACAGATAGTTTCTTGCAGTTGGACAATATGATTGTAGAATTTTTCTTTCATTTTTTAAGCTCTGTATTCTTTGACAGTGTTGATAAATACTTCAACATTTTCTAATGGTATATTTGGCAATATTCCATGCCCAAGATTAACTATATAACGATCTTTCCCAAAATCATTTATCATTTCGGTTACCATATCTTTTATTTTCGACTTACTTGATAGTAACCTGGAAGGGTCTAAGTTTCCTTGCAGAGTTACATTACCCCCACTTAAATACCTTGCATTTCTTGCAGATATTGTCCAATCTATCCCAAGAGCAGAAACATTACTTTTGCTCATTTCATTTAATGCGAACCAACAACCTTTACCGAAAACAACTACTGGTGCAAAATCTTTTAGTTCTTCAACGATCTGGTTTATGTATTGCCATGAAAACTCTGAGTAATCTTTTGGAGAAAGTAAGCCTCCCCATGAATCAAAAATCTGTACAACATCTACACCTGCTTCTACTTTTTGCTTTAGGTAAGCTATTGTAGTTGCTGTTATCTTGCTTAAAAGTTCATGTGCCAAGATTGGATTTTTAAAACAAAATTCTTTTGCCTTATCAAAGGTTTTGCTTCCTTGGCCCTGAACTATATAGCAAAGGATAGTCCATGGAGACCCAGCAAAACCAATTAAAGGAATATCATCGTCTAAAATTTCTTTAGTCATTTTAATCGCATCAAAAACATAACCTAAAGATTCGTTAACATCAGGAACAATTACATTTTGAAGATCTTTCTGGTTCCTTATAGGGTTCGGGATATAAGGTCCAAAATCCGGCTTCATCTGTACTTCAATATTCATAGCCTGTGGAATTACCAGTATATCACAAAAAAGTATAGCAGCATCCATACCATACCTTCTAATTGGCTGCACAGTAATTTCACTAGCTAACTCAGGAGTCTGACATCTAGTAAAAAAATCATATTTTTTTCTAATTTTTATAAATTCAGGTAGATATCTACCAGCTTGACGCATCATCCAAACGGGAGGTCTTTCGACATTTTCACCCTTAAGAGCTCTTAGTAATAAATCATTTTTTATCATCTGTAAAGTATTTTATAGCATTATCAACTACCTGTTCGATGCTATTAGATTTAGAAGTTATAATTTTATTTGAATAATTTTTAGCTTCATTAGCTGTAGTTTGTCCAATTGTAAATAAGACTTCACTTGTAATTTTATTGTAATGGCAATAGCTACGAATAGCACTTGGACTAAAAAATAAAATTCCGGATGAAGTAGGGTTAATTTTCCTATAATTTAAGCTTGTTTTATAAACTTCTTTAGTAGAAAAATTAATATTGTTTTTTGATAATATATTTGGCAATTCATCTCGTTTCTTATTTCCGCAAAAAAACATAAAATGATCATTTTCATGTAATTTTACTATATAATTAGCCAATTTTGATGCATTTTCTTCACTTTTAACTACTTTTTGGCCATTTTTTAAAAGCAGTAATTTTGTTTTTTCACCTACACAATAACAGTTTTTAATTAATATTTTTTTATTTAAAACAGCCTCTACTGCATTTTTGCTTGTGAATATTGCGTTACTAATTGTATTATCAATATTGAAATCGATTTTTTCAATGCTAATTGCATTATAACTACTTATTTCTATGCCTGAACTAATTATTTTTTCAGTGTTAAAAGAGTTTAATATTTTAGTAGACAATAAGTTTATCATACTTCATTTTTTAAAGAATCTAATATTCTATTTCCACCTAGTGAGATAATTTTTCTAGCAAACTTTTCTCCAAGATTTAAATTGTTTTCTATTTTTTCAATCTCTTTAACCTCTATTTTGTCCTTGCCGTCAACAGATAAGATGACTCCACAAAACTCTATACAACCGTCAACTACTTTAGCGTGCGCCCCAATTGGTGCAGAACATCCTCCTTCTAGTTTATTTAAAAAAGCTCTTTCTATGTTGGTGCACATTTCTGTCTCTGAATGAGTTATTTCATTTAATATTTTTGTTATTGAAGAGTTCTCTGCTAGGTTCTGTACGGAAATTGCTCCTTGTGCAGGAGCTGGAATCATCCAGTCTAAATCCATATAATTTAAAGGCAGTAAATTTAATCTCTCTAGTCCTGCCTTTGCCATTATTGTGCCTCTCCAGTTACTTTCTTTAAGTTTTTTTAACCTTGTAGCCACGTTTCCTCTAATATTGACAATTTTATCTGACTCGTACTTGTTTAGCCACTGAGCTTTTCTTCTTAAACTTCCTGTAGCTATTGTGTTATTTAGTTCGAGTAAGTCCTTGTTAATTATTATAATGTCTTTCTCTGAACCTCTTTTTAAAACAGCACTTTGAATGACCCCTTTTGGTAAAGTGGTTGGAACATCTTTAAGGCTATGTACAGCAATATCTACCTCCTTATTAATTAACGCTATATCTATCTCTTTAGTAAAAACCCCTGTTATACCTAATTCATAAATGGGCTTGCTTAGATCCTTATCTCCGCTTGAAGTTATTTGGACTATAGTGGATGAAACATTTATTTCTTTTAATTTTTCTTGAACCTTTTTTGCCTGCCAAACAGCCAATTTACTAGATCTGGTTCCGATTCTAATATTGTCCATTTAAAGTGTTTTTTCAAGATTAAACACTTTTTTTATTAGCTCTTCACTTTTATCTGCTGTCACATTTTCATTTATCAAGTGATGAGCGAAGTGATTTGTAATTTTCTGAATTATATTATCACTAATTAGCTCTGCATGGTCAAAATTAAAATCACTTTTTTTCTTTTTAAAATTTTCTAACTCTAAATTTTTAAAATCTGTTAACTTACTTTTCAAAGCTCTTATTGTAGGAGCAAATTTCCTTGCCTCTAACCAGTCTTCAAATTCTTTTATTACTGAATCAATTATTTGTAATGCTTTTGGTATTTCTTTTTCTCTCGATTCAAATGTTTTATCCGTAATTTTAGAAAGGTCATCTAGATGGATTAATTTTACGTTTTTTAATTCTGACACATTTTTAGAAACATTTTTTGGAATTGATAGGTCTAAAATTAAGAGTGGTTTTTTATTTGTTATGATGCTTTTATCGACGGTGGTTTCTAATGCACCAGTAGCAACTACTAGCACATCTGTATTGGCAATTTCTTCACTTAAATTTGAAATATCTTTCACTTTAAGGTTAAATTTACCTGCAATTTTCTCTGCTTTATTTTTTGTCCTATTTATTAATGTTATTTGGCTATTTTTAGTTTGTTTTATTAAATTTTCACAAGTATTTCTTCCAATTTTACCAGTACCAAATAGTAAAATATTTTTATCATTTATATTTTGAACATTATTACATATATATTGTACGGATGCAAATGAAACGGAGGTAGCACCTGTAGACATACTAGTCTCTGTTTTAATTTTTTTACTCGCTCTAATTACTAAGGATATTAATTTTTCCAGGGAAGTATTTAACAGTCCTTTTTTCTTTGAAATTGCCGCACTGTGTTTTAATTGCCCAATAATTTCAAAATCACCTAAAATTTGACTTTCTAATCCTGACCCTACTTTAAACAGATGTTCAACTGCTGCTTTCCCGTCAAGTGTGTATGAATATTTTTTGAAATTATCTTTAGATTCATTTGTTGCCTCACAAAGAAGGTTTATCAACACTTCAGGATTGCTAACAAACCCTAAAACCTCTGTTCTGTTACATGTCGAAACAGCCATTATACTTTCAAGGTTATATTCTTTTGCTTTGTCTAGCAGTAATAACTTAGATTTAGTATCGAGACTATACTTACCTCTAGTTTCTGCGTTAGCATTTTTGTAACTAATTCCAATAATAAAAAAACTCAATGAATTCATCTGCATGAAATAAATACTTTTTGCAAAAATAAGTATGGTTTTATTTAAAAAACAACGCTAAAAGAACTTTAAGTATCGTTACTAGTTTTTTGATAAATCAATTTTTTTTATTTATAAATTACCTTACTTTTGTAAAAAATTACAGATAAGACTGGTAAAATTTATTTATAATGATTCTAAATAAAGAGGAAAACAATAATTCAAAGAAATTTTTAGAAAGTGTCGACGCAGGTTCTATCTCTGAAATTACCGTTGACAAAGAAATTTTTGTTGCAATTCACCAAAACGAAACAAATGTTTTGCAGAACTTTAATAAGCTTGTTAGTAAGGAGTTTATACAATTTCACTTCTGTTTAAAGGGAAGCTGTGAGCTAGTTTTTAACGAAGGTTCTTACAAGCTAAGTTTATCTAAAGGTAAATCTCTACTACTTTATAATCCACAAAGGACTTTACCTATAAATCTATTAAACAACACAAACTCCACTGTCATCACTCTTTTAATTTCAATTAAAAAATTTCACTTGCTATTTTCAGATGAAGCAAGTTATATCACATTTTTAAGCAAAGAAAATATTTTAAAAAAATACTACACTGAAGAAACAATATCTCCTTCAATGTCAATTGTTTTAACTCAATTGTTAAACTTTAGTCTTAACAAATCCGTTAAACCTCTTTATTTTAAGGCAAAAACTTTTGAAATTTTAAGCTTATACTTTAATACTAGTGATGAAGCAAATCTAGAGCAGTGTCCTTTTTTAGTTAGTGAAACAAATGTGAATAAAATTAAATTAGCTAAAGATATTATTATTAATAGACTTGCAGAACCTCCTAGTCTTATTGATTTAGCTAACGAAATTGGTTTAAGCTTAAAAAAGCTTAAAGAAGGATTTAAGCAAATATATGGAGATTCAGTATATAGTTTTTTAATAGATTACAAAATGGAATTAGCCAGAACATTATTAGAGTCTGGTGATTATAACGTTAACGAAGTTGGCCTTAAAATTGGCTATAGTACCTCAAGTCATTTTATTGCTGCTTTTAAGAAAAAGTACGGGGTAACCCCGAAAAAATATTTTATGTCATTATCATCCTAAATTTAAACGAATGAAAAAAGGTGTATTACTAGTAAATTTAGGCTCTCCAGACTCTCCAGAACCTAAAGATGTAAAAAAATATTTAGGAGAGTTTTTAATGGATGAAAGAGTTATTGATGTTCCTAAATGGGCAAGAACCTTGTTAGTAAAAGGAATTATTCTAAATACTAGACCAAAAATTTCAGCAAAAGCATATCAAAAAATATGGTGGGATGAAGGTTCTCCATTAATTGTTCTTTCTGAAAGACTACAAAAAAAACTACAATTAAAGTCTAGTATTCCTGTTAGTTTAGCGATGAGGTATGGTAGCATGACAATACTAAAAGGAATACAAGAGCTTGTTGATAAGGGAGTAGAAAAAATATTATTATTTCCTTTATACCCCCAGTTTGCGATGGCAACTACAGAAACAATTAGTGTTTTAGTTAAAGATATTTGTAACGAAAAATTTCCAAATTTAGTTATTGATGAAATACTTCCTTTTTATAATAACCCTGATTATATTAATGTTTTGTCAAAATCTATTGATTCTAATATAGAGCTTGACAAAGTAGAGCATTTACTTTTCTCATATCACGGAATTCCGGAGAGACATATAAGAAAAAGTGATATCACAAAATCACATTGTAAGATTGACGGTTCATGCTGTGAAACTCCTTCAAAAGCACATGATTTTTGTTATAGTCATCAATGTAAGGAAGTCACTAGGTTAGTGGCGAAAAATTTAAAACTAAAGAGCTTCTCAACTTCTTTTCAATCTAGATTGGGTTTTGACCCATGGCTTCAGCCATATACCGATAGAACTATCGAAAGACTAGGGAAATCTGGAGTTAAAAATATGGCAATTGTCACCCCTGCTTTTGTTAGTGACTGCCTAGAAACCTTGGAAGAAATAGCAATGGAAGGTAAAGAAATATTTGAGGAAGTTGGCGGTAAAGAGTTCACTACGATTCCATGCTTAAACGATAACAGTGATTGGGTTCACTTAATTTCATCTTGGGTAGAAAACTGGAAAGATAATGGCAAATGTTTTTAGATGAATAAAAACAATTCATCAAGTCTTGGGATAGAACCAATTCCAAAAATTTTACTTAAACAAGCCTTACCAGCATCTATTGGTATACTGGTTATGTCTCTAAATATATTGGTTGACACAATTTTTGTGGGTCAATGGATTGGATCTATCGCTATTGCCGCTATCAATGTAGTTTTGCCAGTTTCTTTTTTCATTGCAGCACTTGGTATGGCAATAGGAATTGGAGGATCTTCTATTATTTCAAGAGCTTTAGGTTCTGATAATATTAAAAAAGCTAGATATACTTTTGCCAATCAAATTACACTTACAATTCTAATTACAGTTAGTTTTGTTCTCTTTGGTTTGTTTTTTATAGAATCAATTATTCCAATGTTTGGCGGTAAAGGTATGATATACGAACCCTCAAAAATATATTATACTATAGTCCTTTATGGGGTTCCATTTTTAGCTCTATCTATGATGGGGAATACTGTTATAAGGGCAGAAGGAAAGCCTAAATATGCTATGTATGCAATGATGATTCCATCTGTAGGTAATATTGTTTTAGATATAATTTTTATTAAATATTTAGACATGGGAATGGCTGGAGCAGCCTGGGCCACTACAGGTTCTTATGTTTTATGTTTTATGTTCGTTTTTTGGTTTTTCGCTTCAAATAAATCAGAACTTAAAATTAAAATACATTATCTCATTTTAAATAATTCTATAGTTAGAGAAATAAGCTCGTTAGGCTCAATAACACTTGCTAGACAAGCCACTGTTAGTGTCACTTATTTACTGATGAACAATATTTTATATAATTATGGAGGTGAAGTTTCTGTAACTGCTTATGCAATAGTTGGAAGGATGATGATGTTCGCTTTATTTCCTGTATATGGAATAACTCAAGGGTTTTTACCAATAGCTAGCTATAACTATGGAGCTAAAAATTATATAAGAGTAAAAGAAGTGATTTATACCGCTATTCAATATGCATCCTTTTTTGCAACCCTTGTATTTTTAGTTTTGATGATTTTTCCAGAGAGCATTACAAGAGTATTTACTTCAGATGTTAATGTTATTAAAGAAACTCCTCCAGCAATGAGATGGGTATTTTTAGCAACTCCTATAATAGCAATTCAATTAATTGGAGCGGCATATTTTCAAGCTATAGGAAAGGCAAAAATAGGATTAGTTCTAGCACTGTTAAGGCAAGGGATTTTATTTGTTCCTTTAATACTAATATTACCTTTATTTTTTGGAGAAATAGGCATTTGGATATCATTTCCTATTTCAGACTTGCTTGCAACAATAATTACATGGATAGTTTTATTAAGGGAGACAAAAAAACGACTTGTATAATAAATTATTCTTATTTTTAGTTAGAATAAAACTAACACACGATGAAAAAATTAACTTTAATATTAGCAATACTTAGTTGTTCATTTTCTGAACAAACATTTTCTCAAAACATAGATACCGAGCAGTATTCAGGTCTAGACTATAGGCTAATTGGCCCTTTTAGAGGAGGTAGAAGTGCAGCAGTCACAGGAGTTCCAAATAAACCAAATTTATATTATTTTGGGGCTGCAGGTGGTGGTGTTTGGAAGACTGAAAATGGAGGAGATCATTGGAAAAATATTTCAGACGGGTTTTTTGGCGGTAGTATCGGTTCGGTAACAGTATCTAAAAGTGATCCAAACGTAATTTATGTTGGAGGAGGAGAAAAAACAGTTAGAGGAAATGTATCTTCTGGTTATGGAGTATGGAAGAGTATTGATGCTGGAAAAACATGGTCTTTTTCAGGACTTAAAAATTCAAGACATATACCCAGAATTTCTGTAGATCCAAATGATCACAATATTGTATATGCGGGAGTTTTAGGGAATATTTATAAATCGACAGAAGATAGAGGGTTATATAAAAGTATTAATGGTGGAGAGAGTTGGGAAAAAATATTATTCTCAAATAAGGATTCTGGAATTGTAGATTTAATAATTGACCCATCAAATTCTAGAATTATTTATGCTTCTACGTGGAACGTAAAAAGAACTCCGTATAGTTTAAGCTCTGGAGGAGATGGTTCAGCCCTATGGAAAAGTGTAGATAGCGGTAAAACGTGGAAAGAGATATCATTAAATTCAGGGTTTCCTGATTCAACTTTAGGAATTATAGGGGTTACGGTTTCGCCTGCAAATAATAATAAAGTATGGGCAATTGTTGAAAATAAAGACAAAGGAGGTTTATATTTAAGTAATGATGGGGGTGAATCTTGGAGTATAGTTAATTCTGAGAGAAAACTTAGACAAAGAGCTTGGTACTACACTAGAGTTTATGCGGATTCTCAAGACGAGAATTTAGTTTATGTTTTAAATGTTAGATATCATAAGAGTACTGATGGAGGAAAAAACTTTAAAACCTACAATGCACCTCATGGAGATCATCATGACTTATGGATTTCTCCTGAAAACCCAAAAAGGATGATAATTGGTGATGATGGTGGGGCACAAGTATCTTACGATGGAGGAGAAAACTGGAGTACGTATATGAATCAACCAACATCACAATTTTATAGAGTTACTACAGATGACCATTTTCCATTTAGAATTTATGCTGCTCAACAAGATAATTCAACGATAAGAATAAACCACAGGTCTAGTGGAAGTTCAATAAGTGAATCTGATTGGGAATCAACAGCAGGTGGAGAGTCTGCTCACATTGCAGTAGACCCTTTAAATAATGAGATTGTTTACGGTGGTAGTTATGATGGATTTTTATCAAGAGTTAACCATGATGCTAAATCCTTAAGATCAATTAGTGTTTGGCCAGATAATCCTATGGGCCATGGAGCTGAAGGAATGAAATATAGATTCCAATGGAATTTTCCAATAATTTTCTCAAAGCATAACCCCAAAAAGCTATATACTTTTTCAAACCAGGTACATGTAACTGAAAACGAAGGACAATCGTGGGATATAATCAGTCCGGATTTAACAAGAAACGATCCAGAGAAATTAAAATCATCAGGTGGACCTATAACCCAGGATAACACTTCAGTAGAATACTATTGTACAATATTTGCCGCTCAAGAATCTTCCCTTAAGGAAGGATTAATTTGGGTTGGAAGTGACGACGGTTTAATTCACGTAACTAAAAACGGGGGGGAATCTTGGGAAAATGTTACTCCTAAAAATATTCCAGATTGGACTATGATAAACAGTATAGAGCCAAGTGCTTTTGATGAAGGGACTTGTTATGTTGCTGGAACAAGATATAAGTCAGGTGACTTTAGACCTTACTTATATAAAACAACAGACTATGGGAAGTCATGGTCAAAAATAACCAAAGGCATAAATGAAGAGCATTTTACAAGAGTTCTAAGAGAAGATCCAGAAAACAAGAATATTTTATACGCTGGAACAGAAACAGGGATGTATATTTCCTTTAACTCTGGAAAGAACTGGAAGACTTTTCAGCTAAACCTACCCATTGTTCCAATAACAGACCTTACTATAAAAAATAATAGCTTAATAGTAGCTACACAAGGTAGAAGTTTATGGATGATTGATGATTTAACTGTTATTCATCAGAGTTATATTAGCCAGTTAGACAAAGATATGTTGCCTTACAATAATTTACAGAAAAATTTTCTTTATAAACCAAAAGACACTTACAGAACATCTGGAGGAAAAAGCAATAGAAATAAGCTAACAGAGGGTGAGAACTTAGATAATGGGGTGGTAACCTATTTTAATATTCCAACATATACAGAAAACGATAAGGTATTCCTAACCTATTTAAACAGCAACAGGGATACCATAGTCTCTTTTGGAACTAAACTAAAAGAAGAAAAGAAGCTGAAAGTAAAAAAAGGAGCCAATAAATTTGCCTGGAATATGTACTACGACGGAGCAAGTGATTTTAAAGGAATGGTACTTTGGTGGGCTAGTTTAAGTGGGCCAAAAGCGGTGCCAGGAAATTATTATGTTGACTTAAATGTTAATGGAGAAGTGATTTCTAAATCATTTAATATTTTAATTGACCCTAGATCAGAGAGTTCAATATTAAATATGCAAGAACAATTTAATTTTATAACTTCTATAAATCAAACAGTAGATAAGTCGCATAAGTCTATTAAAAAAATCAGAAATATTAAAAATCAGCTTTCAAAGTTTATTACAGAATATTCTGAAAATGATGTTAAAGATTTAATTGACAAAGCGTCTGTTTTAGAAGGTAAACTCTCTGCTATAGAAAAAGAATTATATCAAACTCAAAACAGAAGTGGACAAGATCCGTTAAACTTTCCTATTAGACTCACAAATAAGTTAGCTCACTTAAACTCGCTTGTAAGTATGGGAGATTTTCAACCAACTTTACAAGATATTCAAGTAAAAGAATTTCTAGTTCAAGAAATAAATAAGAGTCTTGATAGCTTTGATGTATTGATGGAAAATGAAATTATAAGCTTTAATAACCTTTTCAATTCTAACAACTTAAATTACATAATAACTACTAATTAATATGGAGTATTATCAGTATTTAAAGTCATTACATTTAATCTTTGTTATAACATGGTTTGCGGGGCTTTTTTATATACCTAGATTATTTATTTATCATATTGAAGCAAATTCTAAAGCTAAAAATGAAAAAGAAATACTGATTCCACAGTTTAAAATTATGACAAAAAGACTGTGGTTGATAATTACTTGGCCCTCTGCTATTTTAGCAACAGGGTTTGCGATTTCATTATTTGTGTTAAATCCAGGACTTATTAATTTTGACTGGATGAAAGTTAAATTAGTATTTGTTTTTATACTTTGGTTATATCATATTAAAACGGATTTTATTTATAAAGAACTTCAAAATGATATAATAAACTATTCATCTAACTTTATGCGTTACTGGAACGAGGGAGCGACTATAATATTATTTGCAGTGATTTTTATAATAACCTTAAAGAGTGCTACAAGTTGGATTTTCGGAGTTTTAGGAATAATATTTTTGTCATTAATTTTAGTCATGGGAATTAAACTTTACAAAAAAATCAGAAATGAATAAGGCAAAACTAAATGGAATTTCTTTAAGGTTTAGAATATTTATTTTTATGATTTTGATGGTTGTTATTTCCTCAATATTAGTAGCGGTCCTTACATTAATTGAGTACAATAATCAGTCCGAATATTACCACAACGAAAGACTAGAAAGAAAAGAAAATCAACTAATACTAAGTCTTAATTATGTTATTCAAAACTCCAGTTTTGAAAATGCTAATATTATTAAAAACATTAGTGACAGTAAAATTGATGAAATTTCCACTATTCAAAATATTGAGTTCAAGCTCTATAACCTTAAGGGAGACTTAATAAAAAACTCTGATTTAGAATCTAACATAGATGAGTTAGAGTTAAAAATACCCAAAAACATAGTTGACAAGTTTCAAAGTCAATCAATCAATAGGTATGTAGAAAATAATATAAATAACAAAAATTATAAAGTAGCATACGATATACTAAAAGACACAAATAATAATTCAATTGGTATTTTATATATACCTTATTATGAGTTTGATTTTTTTAATTATGATAAACTAAACTCAATACTTTACGGACTTGGTGTTGTTTTATTTAACATAATTATTATTTCTACTTTGTTTGCTTATTTTTTATCCCGATATATAACAAAACCACTTTTTCAAATCAGTAATAGGCTAAAGTTGACAAAATTATCTCAAGGTGATAATAAAATTACACTGACAAACCCCCCAAGAGAGTTAGCTGAATTAGTAAACTCATATAATCTTATGATTGATGAACTAGAAGAAAGTGCTATGAAATTAGCAAAAAGCGAAAGAGAAAATGCTTGGCGAGAAATGGCAAAACAAGTTGCCCATGAGATAAAAAACCCACTTACTCCCATGCGCTTAACTATTCAGTCTTTTCAAAAGAATTTCAATATTGATAAAAAAGACATTAATTTAAAAGTTAATGAGTTTTCAAATACTTTAATTCAGCAAATTGATGTAATGAGTTCTATTGCTGTTGCATTTTCAGATTTTGCTAAAATGCCTGAACAAAAAAAAGAATTATTAAACCTTAATGAGGTTATTGTATCTGCCCTAGATATTTTTGATCATAAATCTATTAATTTTTCTTCAGACAATAATGAAACCTTTATTAGTTTAGATAAATCTCAGTTGATAAGGGTCTTAACCAATTTAGTTAAAAATGCAATACAATCTGTACCCGAAAATCGGGCACCAATTATAGATGTCTATTTGTCAAGTAATAAAAATAGTGTATCCATTAAAATTAGTGATAATGGATCTGGAGTTGACGAAATTTATAAATCACGAATATTTGAGCCAAAATTTACCACTAAATCCAGCGGAATGGGACTAGGACTTTCTATGGTTAGCAGTATTGTTAAATCTTTTAATGGTACAATTGATTTTGAAACTAAAAGAAATGTTGGAACTACCTTTTCGTTAACTTTCCCAAAAATTTAAATATGAAATTTGAAAATTTACTGATAGATACAAATGACAAGGTGTCTGTAATTACAATTAATAGACCCAATAAATTAAATGCTCTTAACATACTCACTATTAATGAGTTGCATTTGGCTTTAGAGCTTTTATCTAATACCGATGATTGTAAGGTTATAATTATAACTGGCTCAGGAGAAAAAGCATTTGTTGCTGGTGCTGATATAAGTGAGTTTTATAAATTCTCTAAAGAACAGGGGTATAAACTGTCACTTGATGGTCAAACAAAGCTTTTTGATTTTATTGAAAATTACTCTAAGCCTGTTATTGCTGCAGTAAATGGATATGCTTTAGGAGGAGGATTAGAGTTGGCCATGGCTTGTCATATTAGAATTGCAAGTGAAAATGCTTTAATGGGGCTACCAGAAGTTTCATTGGGTGTAACTCCAGGATATGGTGGTACTCAAAGGCTAGCGCAGTTAATTGGAAAGGGAAGAGCTATGGAATTAATTTTAAGCGCAAATATGATTAATGCTGATAGAGGCGAAAAAGTAGGGTTAATAAATCATATTACTAGCAAGGAGGATCTCATGGATTTTACTAATGATTTAGCAAAAAAAATAAGCACAAATTCTTCTTCCGCAATTAAAGCTTCTATAAAGTGTATAAATTCTAACTTTAAAGACGGTGAAAATGGCTACCTTACAGAAATAAATGAGTTTAGTGACTGTTTTCAGTCTGAAGATTTTATTGAAGGCACCAATGCATTTATTGAAAAAAGAAAAGCAAAATTTAAATAACAATATCTCTCCCCCACGTTATTTTTTTGAATTTAACTTATTACAAAAAAACATCATTTAAGAAATAATTAACTGACTAAAAAAACATAGTTGTTATGTTTGTAAAAAATTTAAAAAACATGAGTAAAAATCTATTTTTATTGTTATTCTTTTGTGCCAATTTTATTTTTTCTCAATATGATATAAAAATAGAAGCTCTGATTCTAGATTATAAAACTAGCAAACCCATAAGCTTAGCAAAAGTAAACTTTAAGTACACTAGTGTTGGTACTTTTACAAATAACAAAGGGAAGTTTAATTTAAAATATGATGAAAAATTAATTGGTGAAGACGATGTTTTTGTAATAAGTGCAAAAGGTTTTATATCCCAAGAGGTAAGCGCATCTAAATTATATAAATTTTTACGTAACACAGATAAATTTTATTTACAGCGCGAAGAAAGCGCTGATAGTTGGGTTAAAAACTTATCACTAACTACAATTGAAGATAATAATACCAGTTTATTTGGGAAAATATTTAGTGTTTCAGGCCCGATCCAAGGGGCTACAGTACGCATTAAAAACTCCCTAATAGAAGCTCAATCTGATTTTGACGGGTATTTTAATATTAATGCTAAAGAAGGTGACTTATTAATTGTCAACTACTTAGGAATGATTGAAAAACAAACCACTGTTGAGAATTTTAATGATTTGTATATTCTACTAAAAACAGAAACTCAAATTTTAGATGAAGTAGTTTTGTCTTCTACAAATAAAAATGGAGAGAATGAAGTTGATACTGGATATGGTAAGAAAAATGTAGATGCTGTAGGTTATTCTAACTCTACAATTACAAAAAAAGATATCTCACCTGGAGCTAATAATTTAGTCGATGTCATTAGAGGTCAATTCGCAGGAGTTAGAGTAGAAGGTTTTTCAACTCCAAGAGTTACTATAAGGGGTGGCACTGGATCAATGAATACCCCAGCTTATGCAATCTTTGATATTGATGGATTAATATTTGAAGACTTTCCAACTTTTATTAACCCTAAGCAAATTGAAAGCATAACAGTATTAAAATCTTACGGGGCGACCAATAGATATGGAAGTGTTGGAAGAGGTGGAGTCTTTGTAATTAAGATGAGTAACCTTTACAAAGGATCATCTCAAACACTTGACTCTGCCCTAATAAAAGGCAATGATTATACTGAAGAACTGAGTATGATTGGCTTTGAAGAGAACTCTAAATATCTAGACGAACTTGAACAGTCTTTTTCTTTTGAAAATGCTAAAGAGATATATGAAAGTCAAACATCTATGTTGGAGTTTAAATCTGTTCCTTATTATTTCGACTGTTTCGATTATTTTAAAAGGTGGAACGACGATTTTGCATTTTCGATTTTGACTAGTGCGGTTATCTCAGCCAAAAGTAATCCAAAGGCTTTAAAAGCATTGGCATATAAAATGGAAACAATTGACAGGAACTTAGAAGCAGAGTTGGTGTATGAACATCTATTTAAAATCAGGCCTTTTCATGAACAATCTTATAGAGATTTGGCTTTAATATATTCTAAAAACAAGAAATATGTTTTAGCTGCAGATATTTATAAAAAAATTCTACTTAACTCTATTGAAGATGTTGAGGTTTTAGGCCTTCAAAAGACAATCGCAAATGAAGCTTATCATTTGTACTCAACTAATCGAGCATCTTTTGATTTTAAAAACTTCCCAATTAAAATTCTAAAAAACTTATTACCTGATCTTAATCTTAATAAAACAAATGTAAAAAACATGCCTTTTATTAAGTCAAAAGATTTTGGGTATGACTATAGAGTTGTTTTTGATTGGAGCGATTCAAACATTGAATTTAATGTTCAATTTGTCAGCCCTTCAAAAAAGTTTTTCAACTGGTCTCATACTAAATTTGAAAATAAAAATCAATTAATTGACGAAATAAAATTTGGTTATAACACGGAAGAATTTATAATTGATGATTCTCAAAAAGGAGAGTGGCTTATTAATATTGATAACTTTAGTATGGAGTCAAGTATTAATCCTACTTTTTTAAAGTATACTGTTTATAAAAACTATGGAAGGGACAATGAGATTCAAAAGACTAAGGTTATTAATCTTAACAAATTAAATCAAAAAATAACTTTAGATAAGCTTTTCTATAATTAGCAGTGCTCGTTAAAAGCATCTTGTAAATTTTCAGAAATTAGTTCTGCTGGTCTTCCTTCAATGTGGTGTCTTTCTAGCATATGAACCAATTCTCCATCCTTGAATAATGCCACACATGGTGAGCTTGGAGGAAAAGGAGCCATATGGTACCTAGCTTTATCAGTAGCCTCTTTGTCTACACCTGCAAATACAGTAGCCAAGTGAGTTGGTGTTTTAGAATTACTTAAACTTGAAATCACTCCAGGTCTTGCGTTTGCAGCAGCACAACCACAAACAGAATTAACTATAATTAAAGTAGTTCCTTTTTTACTTATTAAATCATCAACTTCTTTTTCAGAAAACAATTCATTAAAACCATTAACGGTTAATTGTTCTCTCATCGGTTTAACTAATTCTGGAGGATACATACAAGTTTATTTTAAGTTTAAGCGACAAAGATACGAAGCAAAATTATTTTATTATTTATATTTGTCTAAAATAATATTTATGGAAGCTTTATTAGAAGGTATAGTTAGTTATTTAGGATCAATAGACCCAGTCCTAGCGGCACTATATGCTTCATTGTTTACTTGGGGCCTTACTGCACTAGGCGCTTCTTTAGTTTTTGTTTTTAACGGAATGAATAGAGCCTTGCTTGATGGAATGTTAGGTTTTACAGGTGGTGTTATGGTAGCTGCTAGTTTTTGGAGCTTACTCGCTCCTGCAATTGAAATGAGTGGAGGGTCTGTATTTCCAGCCGCAATAGGTTTTGGACTTGGAGCATTATTTATATTTGGGTTAGATAAAATCTTACCTCACTTACATATCAATTTTGGTGATGACGAAAAAGAAGGACCTGATACTCCTTGGCACAGAACAACTCTTTTAGTATTAGCCATCGCTTTACATAATATTCCTGAAGGGCTAGCTGTTGGTGTTCTATTTGGAGGAGTAGCTGCAGGTATTCCAGAAGCTTCTATTGGAGCTGCTGTAGCTTTGGCAATTGGTATAGGAATTCAAAATTTCCCTGAAGGGTTAGCGGTTTCCATGCCTATGCGAAGAAATGGAGCTAGCAAATTTAAAAGTTTTTGGTATGGACAAATGTCAGCAATTGTTGAACCAATAGCTGCGGTTATAGGTGCGCTAGCAGTAACAGTATTTATACCAATTCTTCCATACGCACTAGCTTTTGCTGCTGGAGCTATGATATTTGTAGTTGTTGAAGAAGTTAT
>Ga0209384_1000052_pt1 | contig 82492 bp, 72 predicted proteins | sample CoawatmetaG05DNA_FD_187511 | JGI IMG/M metagenome (GOLD analysis project Ga0209384, IMG submission 187511) | Marine microbial communities from the West Antarctic Peninsula - Coastal water metaG058-DNA (SPAdes) (version 2) | ecosystem: Environmental > Aquatic > Marine > Coastal ... | reverse complement strand
ACACCACAACCTTGCAGGTGCCGCTAAGGATATGGGTTCAGCTGCCGTATTTGTAGCTGTGCTATTTTTTGTTTATGTTTGGGCCGAATTTATTTATCGTAGCTTTAGCTAGTAGATCAGTGTGAGCATGAAAATGGCCTGATACACGCGAGTTCTCACAGACCAGTTGTCACAAACCGGTTGTCACGTCTAAATTAAAACCTAAAGTGTTCTTCATGTAAGCCTTGCAAGGTATCAGCACCTGCTAACATCGCACTGGCATGAGCTTGTGTTCGAGGTAATAGGCGGGCAAAAAAGAAACGGGCCGTAAATAACTTCGCTTCATAGAAATCCGTTTCGGAGGTGTCCCCTGCTAGTGCGTTTTGTGCGACCTTGGCCGCTCTGGCATAAAAATATGCCTGCGTCACATATCCTGCGTACATTAAGTAATCTACCGAAGCTGCGCCTACCTCATTGCGATCTTTCATGGCCGCCATTCCCAGTTTTACTGTGAGATCACCCCACTCCTTGTTGGCTACTGCAAGGGGTTTGATAAACTCAGCCATAGCTTCATTCTCAATTTCAGCTTGGCAGAATAAATGGATTTTTTTAGTAAATAGTTTGAGACTTGCACCCTGTGTCATGAGCACTTTGCGCCCTAATAGATCAAGTGCTTGGATACCTGTGGTGCCTTCATAAATAGTAGAAATTCTAGCGTCTCGGACAATTTGTTCCATGCCATACTCACGAATATAACCATGGCCACCAAAACACTGCATGCCCAAATTGGCAGACTCTACCCCTGTTTCAGTCATAAATGCCTTGGCTATCGGGGTTAGTAAAGACAGCAATACCTCAGCATCTTTGGCGTCGTCACTGTCACTATTGCGGGTAATTGTGTCATTTAATTGAGCCAAATAATAAACTAACATGCGTCCGCCTTCGGCAAAAGACTTTGCAGTAAGTAGCATTCTACGTACATCAGGATGCACAATAATCGGGTCTGCAGGTTTTTCAGGGGCGACTGGGCCAGCAAGTGAACGCATTTGCAATCTCTCTTTGGCGTATTCTAAAGCACCCTGAAACGCGCCCTCTGCTGCACACAGACCTTGCACTGCTGTGCCGATACGAGCCGTATTCATAAATGTGAACATGCAATTTAAGCCCTTATTTGCCGGGCCAATAAGATAACCTTTGGCACCATCAAAGTTCATCACACAAGTTGCATTTCCATGTATACCCATTTTTTGTTCCAAAGCACCACACTTGACTTGATTGCGCTCACCCAGACTACCGTCTGCTTGTATACAAAACTTAGGCACAATGAACAACGAAATTCCCTTGGTACCGGCAGGCGCATCGGGTAAACGGGCAAGTACAATATGCACAATGTTATCCACCATATCGTGCTCACCGGCAGAAATAAAAATTTTCGTGCCAGTAATGTGATAACACCCGTCTGCTTGTGGCACTGCTTTGGTTCTTAGCAAGCCTAGGTCTGTGCCACAATGGGATTCAGTTAAACACATCGTACCCGTCCAACGCCCTTCTACTAGGGGTAATAGATAGCACTGCTTTTGTTCTTCAGTACCATGAATCTCTATCGTGTTCATGGCCCCATGACTTAAACCTGAGTACATGCTCCACGACCAATTAGAGGTGCCATTTAATTCACTAACCATGGTGCCCAGTGACTCTGGCAAGCCTTGCCCACCAAGATCTGGACTATGTGAGAGAGATGGCCAACCCCCTTCTACGAATTGTGCATAAGCTTCTTTAAAGCCTGCAGGCGTTGTTACAACACCGTTGTTCCACTGACATCCTTGAGCATCACCCGAAGCGTTGATTGGAGCAAGCACATTTTCAGAGAACTTTGATGCCTCCTCAAGAATTGCATCTATCATGGGTGCATCCATGTCTTCACCACCAGGCACAGACTTATAATGATCAGCCATGGCTAATACTTCGTGCATTACAAATTGAATGTCACGTTGGGGAGCTTGGTAGTTAGGCATGTTGACTCCTAAGTTATATGCAATCAAACTTCTATGTTTCAAACAGTTGTTTGAAAAATACTCTGTTTCATAGCCTAAGGTCAATTGTGAGACTTTACAGTCATCAAATGGGGATATAAAAAAGCTAACTGCTTGTATTGAGTTAGCAGGTTAATGCCGTGAGTTGCCCGCCAAACAATTAAATTAGATCGCTGCCATCCGCATTAGTTAACCAGCGTATCAAGATCTAAATAGGTCTGACAAGCGTCAACCCTTGCCGCAGGGGTGCCTATGCCAGTCAGGTGTGGTACCAAGCCTATCATGGGAGCCTTGATACGGCTTTGTAAAGTAGCAATATTAGCCTCCAACTCAGCCATCTCTGGATCAACACAGTTAGCAACCCAGCCAGCAAGTTTTAAGCCGTCTTTGGTAATCGCCTCGACTGTTAATAATGCGTGATTGATACAGCCTAAGCGCATGCCAACGACCAATATGACAGGCATAGATAGAGATATCGCCAAATCTGCTAAGGTTTCACGCTCGTTCACGGGCACGCGCCAACCACCCGCTCCTTCGACCAGTGTGAGGTTGGCCCCTTGCATGAGGACGCCACTAGTGAAGCCTGCAAGACGATCCACCTGCATGCGCTGGCCTAACTTTTGAGCAGCAATATGGGGCGCAATAGGCTCCAAAAAGGCGATTGGGTTCACCTGTTCGTAATGCAAAGGCACGGTACACTGGACCAGTAATTGATCTGCATCATCATTTCTTAAGCCATCTTCAGTTTCAATGCACCCAGCAGCCACAGGCTTAACAGCAGCTGTGGTTAAACCACGGCTGCGAGCTTGGGCTAACAACGCACAAGCGACCAAGGTTTTACCAACATCAGTGTCTGTGCCTGCTATAAAATAGCGTTGCTTTAAGCGCTTCATTTATCTACCTTAGCCTTGATGTAATAAATTTCATAAGTCACTGGTAATTGGGCCTCATCATCACGCAAGTGTTCATAGGCCTCTACCATCTTACGAAAGCGTCCTATGCCCATTAAACCTTGGGATGCTTGAGCGTTCTGGTTGCTGGCACCAAGTTGTTTTAAATCTCTTGTCAGTTGATGCACAGTCAGGTATCTGAGTTCAACAGGCTCACACTCAATCGTTACATCTGCAAACTGCTTTTCAAGCAGATTGCGCAGGGTTTCCAAAGGCACAAAGTCATTAACGTGCTGATAGTTATCGACTTGAGCCCAAGCCCACTTTAACTGGTGTAAGGTTTGTGGGCCAAGAGTCGCACAATGAAAAACTCCACCATCAGCTAGGCATTGAGCCACTCCAGCAAACACAGCATCAAGATCTTTGCACCATTGGATGGATAAAGAAGAAACAACTAAATCGAAGCGCGTGACGTTATCGGCCAAAGCATGGGGTAAGTTTTGTGCATCACCTAATTGCCAATTCAGTTTTTTATCAGAGTGACACAATTGGGCATAATCTATCATACCCTGAGCAATATCTAATCCTATTACTGAAGTCACGGCCTCAAGTGCTGCCAACTTGGCACTGACATAACCTGTTCCACTGCCAATGTCTAACACCTTACCTTGATGGGCTAGTGGACCTTTTTTCAATAGCTGGTCAGCAGCGATGCGTTGCAACCCTGCAACATCATCATAGGTATGTGCGGCTTGACTGAAAGCCTGAGCGACTTTATCAACATCAGGTAATAAATTTAGATTAGGCATCAACAAAGCACCTCAAGCCGCAGGAATCTGGCCATATTTGCCCCTACTCCATGTGTCTCCAAAAAGTAGGCATGTCCACCTGATACAGCATGTATCTGCACATTATTAGGCAGTTTTAATTCTCTAACCCATGCATTGGGTACTAACTCATCAGCATCAGCTAGCTCAAGGAAACAAGGCTGAGATAACTGACAAAGATGGTCTCGCTCATCTAATTCATATAGTAGTTTAAGACCTAGTATTTTTTGACGTTTTGGCAGCATCAGGTTCACCAAGTGAACCCCCAATGGCTTGGGTTTCGCTGCACCTTGGGCCTGCAACATGGCAAATCGACGCAAAGTCTTTTCTGCTAGGGCCTGATATCCTTGGTCAAACTGGAGCAGAAGTTTAGGTAACATTGCTTTAGGCCAGTCATTACTACTAATAAATTTAGGATTGACAGCCATTAATATAAGTCTCTGTATACGACTATCGTTATGTGCCATGCGAATGGCAATTTGCCCACCTAGTGACCATCCCATTAAATCATAACGTTGAGGCAGTCGGGCCTTAGTAACCCGTATCCATTCATCCAGTTGATTGATACTATCGTGCTGGATCAGCTCTGAGGGATCTTGCCCATGACCCGGCAAATCTAACACAATTAGCTCATAATCGACTCTCAGTTGTTGCAACATTTCTTGCGGCCAGCATGTGTTGTCATAACCCCAGCCATGGAGCAAAACTAGAGTTCGTTTGTGGCTCTTTGGATTAGCGCCTGCGGTCTTGGGACAGTTTAGGCACATTTAATCATCTACCACAGCCAATAAACCCTGATGTTGTAACTTTAACAGAGCGGCTAATAATTGCTGCAGGTGGTTTTCTGTATGCGCGGCAGATAAGGTAATGCGCAGACGAGCAGTATTCTTAGGCACTGTTGGTGGACGAATAGCCGTGACCAAAAAGCCCATCTCTTTAAGCGACTCACTTAACCTTAGTGCCACCTCAGATGAACCTATTAATAGGGGCTGAATTGCCGTATCACTTGGCATCAATGGCAATTTCAAGTGCTCAGCCTGCTGTTTAAATAACCTAATCAGATGGTTTAGGTGTTGCTGCCGCCAAACTTCGTGCTGCAGCAGGTTGACTGCAGCAAGGCTGGCGGCAGCTATGGCAGGGGGCAAGGCTGTAGTATAAATATAATTACGAGAAAATTGGATTAGAGTTTCAATCAATACATCGCTACCTGCGACAAAAGCACCATAACTCCCCAAGGCCTTGCCCAAAGTTGCCATGTAAATAGGACAGTCATCAGTGGTTAACCCCTGAGCTAAGGCACTGCCCCCACCATCCGGCCCAAGCACTCCAAAACCATGGGCATCGTCAATCATCAACCATGCTTGCTGAGCATGGCAAAGCTGACTTAGGGGTTTTAGCAGTGCAGTGTCGCCATCCATGCTAAACACAGCATCCGTAGCCACTAAATGACGTCTAGCTTGGGTCTTGTCTAACTGTCGTTGCAAATCAGACAGATCCTGATGACGATAGCGCTGGAATTTGGCCGCGCTCAACAGCCCACCATCTAGCAATGAGGCATGATTCAATCGATCTTGATAAACCGCATCTTGGCGGTCTAATAAGCTGCTCAGGACTCCCATGTTAGCCATATAACCACTAGAGAATAGCAATGCTCTGGGCCGCTGAGTCAGCTTCGCTAAGGCTTCTTCTAACTCGTGGTGAACGTCCGTATGACCGGCTACCAAATGAGAGGCACCACTTCCTAGGCCATAATCAACACACGCATTTTGCGCGGCCCTAATCAGTGCAGGATGGTTGGCTAAACCTAAATAGTCGTTGCTACAAAAGGCCAATAATGTTTGGCCATTTATTTTTAGTTGCGGCCTCTGTGGCCCATCATGCGAATTACGTTTACGATAAAGGTGGTCAAGTTGTCGCTGATTAAGTTCTGCGCTCAGAGCATGATCTAAGTTTTGCATTAGAGACTAGCATCAACAAACATATGCTCCATCTTAGTACTCTCCATGGCCTGTTCGATGGCACCACGATGAGCTTCATCTGAAACATCTTGACGTTTTTCTGGGCGTATGCCCAGCTTTTCAAACAATGCTCTATCTTTTTCTGCTGCAGGATTTTCCGTAGTAAGTAAGCGCTCACCATAGAAGATTGAATTAGCTCCAGCAAAGAAGCACATAGCCTGCATCTGTTCATTCATTTGTTCTCTACCCGCAGATAATCGAACATGGGATTTTGGCATGAGGATGCGGGCCACTGCGATAGTGCGTATAAAGTCAAAAGGCTCTAGATCTTCAACTTGATCAAGGGGAGTACCCTCAACTTTGACTAGCATATTTATTGGCACACTTTCGGGATGCTGCGGCATATTAGCTAATTGCTGTAACAAGCCTACACGGTCTCGTAAGTTTTCACCCATCCCCACAATACCTCCAGCACAGACTTTCATGCCCGCTTCGCGGACGTTAGTGAGAGTATTTAAACGGTCTTGGTAGGTACGGGTGGTAATAATGGAACCATAAAATTCAGGTGAAGTGTCTAAGTTATGGTTATAGTAGTCTAGGCCGGCCGCAGCCAGTTTTTCAGCTTGTTCGGGCGCCAACATACCCAAGGTCATACAAGTTTCAAGGCCCATGGCCTTGACTTCTTTGACCATCTCTAAAACATAAGGCATGTCTTTAGCCCGCGGGTTTTTCCATGCTGCACCCATACAAAAGCGACTGGCACCCGCGGCTTTTGCTGCCACAGCTTCTTCAATGACTTCTTTCACCTTCATCAGGCGTTCAACTTCTAGGCCAGTGTCATTATGAACACTCTGGGGGCAGTATTTACAGTCTTCAGGGCAGGCACCTGTTTTGATCGATAGTAAAGTGCTCACCTGAACCTCATTGGGATTGAAGTGGTCTCTATGAATCGTTTGAGCTTTAAAGAGAAGGTCATTCAATGGCAAACTGAAAAGCAGGGTAATTTCATCGACTCCCCAGTTATGACGACGGTGATTATGTAGATCTGGGCTAAACTTGATATCAGTGTTCATGGAAGAGGTCACGGTGGCAGTTGTCATAGCTGGTCCAGCTTTTGGAGTTCAGCAAGCATCTTAAAAGCTCGGCATTTTTAGTCAACCAATTAACTTGAGGAGGTTTACATCTGGTTATTTATTAATCAAATACTAGGCTTTATTCAACCACCCTGCATGCTGTGTGGTGCACATCCCCACCACAAGGATAATCTGTGTGCCTCCTGCATGAACGACATCCCATGGAACAAAAACGCTTGTATTACGTGTGCTGAATACGTTGGACCTTATGTGTTTGAAGGAGACATGGTGTGCGTTAATTGTCAGCAAAAGCCCCCTCTTTGCAAAACAACAATCTGCGCCTTGAACTATTTAGCACCAATTGATGGTTTGATGAACGAATTTAAGCATGAGCGCAATCTCGCCGCAGGTCGACTCCTAACAAGTTGTCTGTGTCGGGCCGTAATGGAGGCAATAATGCAAGGTAGAATCACTATGCCACAACTACTCATTCCTGTGCCCCTTAATAGCCTAAGGTTAAGAAAACGAGGGTTTAACCAAGCCCAATTTATAGCCAAAGGCCTCAGTCAGCTTTTGAACGTAAACGTTAATACTCGCCTATGCAACCGTAAAGGTTATCAGGTATCGCAGCAAAGCCAGACCCGTTGGCAACGCCAAAGTAGTTTGAGTGCGGTTTTTCAGGTGAAGAAATCAGAAGTCGATCGGAGGACTAATCAAATCGCCATCATTGATGACGTTATGACTACTGGTGCCACAACTCAAGCATTGAGCCGAAGTTTGATTAAGGCTTGGAATGGCCCTTTAGAGATTCAAGTATGGTGCATTGCGCGAACACAATCATTCAACACCAAACTTGATTGGTAAATAATCTAGCTTTCCTCAGATGACTCATCAGCACCAGTTTTTTCATCTTGAATGCGCTGATAAATCTCCTCACGATGGACTGCAACATCACGCGGAGCATTCACACCAATACGAACCTGATTACCTTTTACACCTAAAACAGTGACAGTGACTTGGTCACCAACCATGAGGGTTTCACCCACTCGGCGGGTCAAAATTAACATAATAAAGCTCCGTTTTATTGGGCCGGTAAATCAAGACTTGCCAATTTCCGAACACCTTAATTATTCCTACACTACTTGCTTTCTAGCGATGTAAGTAAAATAGAGATCAATGCCAATACAATCCTTACCTTGTGATCATAGTTGCAAACTCATTATTCTTCAACCGTTTGTGGTTGATCCATTTCAAAAGTGGAATGCAATGCACGCACAGCCAGTTCTAGGTATTTTTCGTCAATAACTACGGAAACTTTGATCTCTGAAGTTGAGATCATCTGGATATTAATGTTTTCGTTCGCTAAACTTTCAAACATACGGCTAGCAACACCCGCATGAGATCGCATACCCACACCAACAATTGAAACTTTAGCTATTTTTTCACTACCAATAGCGCCTTTTGCATTAAGGCTTTTAGCAATGGTTTTTATGGTTTCAAAGGCTTGGTCATAATCATTACGATGCACAGTGAAAGTGAAGTCTGTGAGGCCTTCAGCACTGACATTTTGCAAAATCATGTCAACTTCCACATTAGAATCGCTAATGGGACCCAAAATTTTTGATGCCACTCCGGGTATATCAGGTACCCCAGTAATGGTCAGTTTAGCTTCGTCACGGTTAAAAGCTATGCCGGATATAACAGGTTGTTCCATGGTATCTTCACTCTCAGTTGTAATCAGTGTTCCCGGGCCTTCTTTAAAACTATGCAGCACCCGCAATGGCACATTGTATTTGCCTGCAAATTCGACAGCACGAATTTGCAGAACCTTTGAACCTAGGCTCGCCATTTCTAGCATTTCTTCAAAGGTGATTTCGTTTAAACGGCGGGCATTATCGACCACTCTTGGATCAGTGGTATAAACACCGTCGACGTCCGTATAGATCTGACATTCGTCAGCTTTCAGAGCGGCGGCCAGAGCCACTCCTGTGGTATCTGAACCTCCACGTCCCAGAGTGGTGATATTACCTTCGTCGTCGACTCCTTGGAATCCTGCAACAACCACGACCCGACCTCCATTTAAATCCCTGCGCATATTGTCAACATCGATGTTCTGAATACGGGCTTTAGTGTGGGAGGAATCGGTCTGGATCTTAACCTGGCCGCCCGTATAGGAGCGAGCAGGGCATTGGCGTTCAGACAGTGCCATGCATAACAACGCAATAGTGACCTGTTCGCCCGTAGAAACTAGGACGTCCATCTCTCGAGGTGACGGTTTATCCTGCATTTCGTTAGCCATACTAATCAGTCGGTTAGTCTCACCACTCATAGCAGATACGACCACTACTATATCGTGGCCTTGGTCCCTAAAACCCTTAACTTTGTCTGCCACCTGTTGGATACGCTCGACTGATCCCACTGATGTGCCACCATATTTTTGTACGTACAACGCCATGTTAAATTCCTAATTACTATCTAAAAGCTATATGACTTTGCCGTTGGTTTAGGTTTAGTCGCACTGTGCTTATACTATACCAACGAATCTTCTAACCAAGTGTGGGCGCTAGCTAACGCTTGAGTGAGTTGGTCCGCTTGTCCACCACCTTGGGCCATATCAGAGCGCCCGCCGCCTTTCCCAGACATATTTGACGCCGTATGACGGATTAGCTCCCCAGCTTTGACTTTATCAGTAAGGTCTTTGGTAACACCAGCGACGATGCTGGCCTTGTCTCCTTGAATGACTGCGAGCATCACCACACCAGAACCTAGCTTATTACGTAACTGGTCCATGGCATCTCGCAGGGACTTGGGTTCCACTCCTTCAAGCACACTGATGAGCACTTTAACACCATGTATTTCCTTGGCTTGAGAAACGAGATCAGCACCTTGTGATGCCGCCATCTTCACTTGAAGGTGTTCTAGTTCCCTTTCTAGTTGGCGGTTTTTCTCGATTAAAGCTTGTACTTTTTCAGTCACTTTATCCCTGCCAGCCCTAACCAAACTACTGACCGCAGCTAGGGTTTTTCCAGTGGTCGCTAACCATTCACTCGCCGCAGCTCCTGTTAGTGCCTCTACTCGTCTGACTCCAGCCGCCACTCCTGATTCAGAGGTGATGATAAAGGCGCCAATATCACCTGTTCGCTCAACGTGAGTGCCGCCACACAGCTCTAACGAGAACACCTGCTCACCCTGCCCTAAGTCTACTGCAGCAGTATTACCCATAGTAATCACGCGAACCTCATCACCATATTTTTCACCAAATAATGCCATAGCACCTGCAGCTTTAGCGTCATCAATGGCCATTGTTTCAGCTACAACTTCGGTGTTATCTCGAATTTCTTCGTTAACCATGGCTTCAATAACGGCTAATTGCGCAGCAGAAACTGGCTCGGAGTGGGAAAAGTCGAATCTTAATCGATCAGGATTTACTAGAGAGCCTTTTTGAGTCACATGGTCACCCAAGGTTCTGCGCATCGCTTCATGAAGCAAATGAGTGGCTGAGTGATTTTTTGCAGAATCAGCCCTAAAGCGTCCATCGACAAAAGTTTCAACCACGTCACCCACACCCAGTTCGCCTCTAATTAAATGCCCATAATGCACGAAGTGTTGGCCTTGCTTGAGCGTATCTGTGACTTGAATTGAGCCACCCGGCCACTCAATCATACCTTGGTCGCCTGTTTGGCCCCCCGATTCTGCGTAAAAAGAAGTGCTGTCCAACACTAACTGGAGTTTTCCCTTCTGGCTTACCCTGTCGCTAGGTTCACTGTTGACAATGATTGCCAAAACTTTGCCCGTGTGGGTTAAGTTAACATAGCCTTGGAAATCAGTTTGGCCTGCTAGGTCGATCTTGTGGCTATAGTCCACAGCAAAACTGCTGGCTGAACGTGCTCGTAGTCGCTGTTGCTCCATCGCCTCTTCAAAGCCACCAATATCCATCTCAAGGTGTCGTTCTCGGGCGATGTCAGCCGTTAAATCCACAGGAAAGCCAAAGGTATCATACAACTTAAAAATGGTGTCACCTGGAATGGTATGGCCCTTTAAATCGGCTAAATCCTGTTCCAGGATGCGCATACCCTGATCCAATGTTTTAACAAATTGTCGCTCTTCTTTAACAATGACCTTTTCAATGACAACTTGGGCCTCTTTAAGATCCGGATAAGCTTCGCCCATTTCCTTCACCAGTGGTGCCACCAGTTGGTGCAAGAAACTGCCTTGGGCGCCTAACTTATTACCATGGCGAATGGCACGTCGCATGATGCGACGCAAAACATAGCCACGACCTTCGTTTGAGGGTATCACACCATCCAAGATTAGAAATGATACTGATCGTATGTGATCTGCAATAACTTGAAGAGATTTGCTGTCCACGTCGTCTGTTCCGATGATCTTCACAGTGGCCTGCAGCAGGTTTTGAAACAAATCTATTTCGTAGTTTGAGTGAACATTTTGTAAAATCGCTGCAATCCGTTCCAGTCCCATACCTGTATCGATTGATTGTTGGGGCAGTGGCGTCATCTCACCGCTGCTATCACGGTTATATTGCATGAACACCATATTCCAAATTTCGATATACCGGTCGCCATCTTCTTCAGGAGAGCCTGGAGGTCCCCCCCAAATGTCTTCTCCATGATCATAAAATATTTCTGAACACGGACCACAGGGTCCAGTATCACCCATAGACCAGAAGTTATCTTCGTCTAGGCGTGAAAAACGTTGTTGGTTGATACCAATTTCATCAAACCAGATTTTTTCTGCTTCGCTATCACTGTGATGAACAGTGATCCAAAGTTTTTCTGCGGGCAGACCCAATTCTACGGTTAAGAAATTCCACGCAAACTTTATTGCATCTTGCTTGAAGTAATCACCAAAACTAAAATTACCCAGCATTTCAAAGAACGTATGATGGCGCGCAGTGTAACCAACATTTTCTAAATCATTATGCTTTCCACCCGCACGCACGCAACGCTGAGAAGACACAGCTCGATTATAGGGACGTTTGTCATCACCTAAAAAAACGTCTTTAAACTGAACCATACCTGCGTTAGTAAATAACAAGGTGGCATCATTACCAGGAACAAGGGAACTACTAGGCACTATTTCATGGCCTAATTGTTTATAATAATCAAGAAATGCCTGACGGATAGCCGCGATTTTCATGGTCAGTCTCGCTGTTAACGCAAAAGCGTAAGTATATACTGAACCACTAATGGCTTTCGACCATTGCAGGCGATTTACGTTCTAATTAAGAAGATTATTCTATATTTTGATAAAAAAGTATGCAGACTCACGGACGGTCGTCTGGTAGCGCTTCGATGGCGTAATAAATATGCTCTTGAGCAAACCCTCGTTGATACAAATAGCGTGCTTGTTTAGCTCTTTCTTTTAGGTTAATTGCAAGGCTTAATCCACAGTGTTTGCGCTTTTGTTTGAGGGCGTTAGCAAACCAATCAAATTGCTGTTCTTGCATTTGAGTATGCACCAATTCGCGGTCTAGACCATATTGCACACCCCACTGATAGAGTCGAGATGGACCATACCCTGCATTTGCTTTTGACCTTATGAGAACTTCTGAAAAGCGCAAATCTGACTGTAAACCTTGGCGGTGAAGTTCGTCGAGTAGATACTCTAGGTCAACGTCCCAGCATTTTTCTAGCATTCTAAGATGCAGTTTACGCTGCAGTTCACTGCGGGACTGCTCACGTCGTGCCAGTAATCCAATGGCTTGATAGCGCAAAGCAGAGGCTTGCTTTGCGCTATCTATTGATACAGAAAGCTTATCCATGACCCACTAAATTGTACTAATAGTTTAGAATGTTAGTGGTGTTACCACGTCATTGTCGGTTTCGCTGGCCTTAGGAATGCTCAAAAGCTCTTCTCTAATTTGCAGTTCGATTTCCTCAGCAATCTCTGGATGATCTAGCAAATACTGGGAAGCATTGGCTTTACCTTGACCAATTTTGTCACCTTTATAAGCATACCAAGCACCCGCTTTATCAACCAAGTTCTGCTTAACGCCTAGATCAATAACTTCACCCATGCGGTAAATGCCTTTACCATAGATTATTTGAAACTCTGCTTGTTTAAAGGGAGACGCAACCTTATTTTTGACGACTTTGACACGGGTTTCGTTACCTACTATCTCATCACCATTCTTTACCGCACCAATACGACGAATATCCAAACGCACAGAGGAGTAGAATTTTAGTGCATTACCGCCGGTCGTAGTTTCAGGGCTACCAAACATGACACCAATTTTCATTCTTATTTGGTTGATGAAAATGACTAGAGCATTGGCATTTTTAATATTACCGGTAATCTTGCGCATGGCTTGAGACAATAGCCGTGCCTGAAGACCCACGTGATGGTCTCCCATTTCGCCTTCGATTTCAGCTTTCGGTGTTAGAGCTGCAACTGAGTCCACAATAATCACGTCAACTGCGTTTGAACGGACTAACATGTCTGTTATCTCAAGCGCTTGTTCACCCGTATCTGGCTGGCTAACCAATAAGTCATCCACATTAACACCCAGTTTTTCAGCATAACTGGGGTCCAATGCATGCTCAGCATCAACAAATGCACAGGTCTTGCCAATTTTTTGAGCTTCCGCAATGACTTGCAAGGTCAGGGTTGTTTTACCTGAAGACTCGGGCCCATAAATTTCACAAATACGTCCAAAAGGTAATCCACCTATTCCAAGGGCGATATCTAAACCAAGAGATCCTGTAGATACTGCAGGAATGGCTTCTCTGGGCTGATCACCCATGCGCATTACTGCACCTTTACCAAATTGGCGTTCGATTTGGCCTAGCGCTGCATCGAGGGCTTTTTGTTTATTTGCATCCATGAGATTCACCTTAATTTTTTTGGCTTGAAGACTAAGCTTCTGGTCATTGGTCTTTTCTTGACACTGTGATTACATACAGTAACTGTCTGTATATACAGTATTAAACCATACTTGAGAAAAAGTGCAAGACTTAATGTATAAATTGTTAAAGAGCGGTTTTTTGAGGAAAGTTATATTGATTGGACAAATGTGCTGGCCAAAGCAGCACAGACTTAATTACAACCCCCTCATGGAATGATTTATCTCCACATCTTTCTCGTGTTGAGGCAATTCAATGTGTTTTGAAATTTTCACTACTGGTTTTCAAAGAATACATCCAGTGGCTGTCATTACCTAATGCCTGTGATCTACGTAGGTTAATCATTTTGCTTTTTTTGTTGGCAAGACAGTGCAGTAAAAACTCAGCATTTTTTATGAGCTTTATTTAACTGGGTCATAATTCAAAGGATTATCGTTAATATCCTGGTCACTATCTCTATGTTCTGAAAGGGATTAAATGCTTCTATAATTTTGATGTAACTTATTTGTAATATCCCTAAACACCTGACTAAAAACTGTAGTTTTACAAACGGCCTTACAGCGTTAATAGTAGGCCGAACATTCAATGTAGACTAAAATCCTCGCTAGAGACCATAACGTATTAATTTCAACCACAACTGTGGGTATTACTTAAGCAAAGCAGGGGTTTGTTAGTGCTATACTGCCTGCTAAATAGCAAACCACTAGTGACTTGATGAGTCGTTTTTCGATGGTGCCTTGTCGCAGGTAAGTTAGCCCAAAATTGCCATCCTATATAGTCTAGCGCTCAGTCTGAAGAAGATCTTGATCTCAATAGTGGCTAATGTTTTAGTTTTGCCGTTACCAAACTGATCTAGACTCATGTGGAGAAGAATGCAGCATGAAAATTATTCACGTTTCTGATACCCACCTTGTCGCTGCTGGAGGAAAACTTCATGGCCTTGATCCGGGTGAACGCTTGCGACAGTGCTTTGAGGATATTGTGACTCACCACACCGATGCTGAACTATGCGTGCTCACTGGAGACATGGCTGAAGCTGGTCAAACTGGCGCTTATGCGTTATTAAAACAATTACTGATGCTACTGCCCATGCGCACTTTTTTGCTACTGGGAAATCACGATCACAGGCAGCACTTCTGCGATGTTTTTAGTAATGTGCCCAGGGACTCTAATGGGTTTGTGCAACAGTCGAAGGTCACTTCCAAAGGGGTCCTGTTGTTTCTTGACACCAACGAACCAGGCACCGACGAAGGCGTTTATTGTGAACTGAGGCATGCATGGTTGCGTGAGCAGTTAGCTCAGCACCATAATCGCCCTGTATACTTGTTCATGCATCATCCACCGTTTGATGTTGGTCTACCTAACCTGGATGCAATGCGCTTGCGTGATTGCGAAAAATTCACCCAAACACTGTCAGACCATAATGATATTCGACACCTATTTTTTGGTCATGTGCACCGCCCCATTTTTGGAAAATGGCGGGGGATAAGCTTTTCTGCCATTCACGGCACCAACCATCAAGTTCCCCTCTTGCTGAATAAAGATCCACACAATGGTGCTTTTGCCTTTTGCCAAGAGGAGCCATCTTATGGCGTAATACTTATCGCTAACGACATGACCACTGTTCACCTACAGCCGTTTCTCAACCGCCAAACCATTTACTACGAAGACTACAAGTAATCCGATGGACTTACTCGTTATAGCCTTGGTACTCGGTTCTGCAGCGTTACACCCCTTTCGTGACTTATTGATTAAAGGTCAGAATTTTCCGGAATCAGCTTATCTAGGGATAACTGGTTCGTGGGTTATATTTGCTGCAATCCAATCAACTATACTCAACCAGCCACTTAACCTACCAATCGAGGCTTGGCCATTGGTGGCTGGTTCAGCCTTGGGCCTGTTTCTCTATTATCTGTGCGTGATGCTAACCTTGAAAGCGGGTGATCTTTCGGTCTACTATCCGATTATTCGTTCTTCCCCGCTAGCTATTGTGGCTATAGGCTATCTATTTTTAGAACGATATTATTCTCCACTGACACTAGTAGGTATCAGCCTAATACTGGTGAGCGCAATAATGATCCAGTATCGACGAGGTGCCAGTTTACTGCAACGTCCTAAGTTAATCTTTACCGCTACAGTAGCGATGATTGGCTCTGCCATTTTTGGCCTAGCAGATTCAGTGGCCATGGAAACCATTACCCCAGCGCCCTTCTTATTTTGGGTTTATACCACTTTAACGTTAGCCTTTATCGTTTTCTTTACTCTCACCCGAGTGCAGAAACGGCCATTAAGTCTGCAGTTATTTGGCTGTTGGCCCAAAGCCTGGTTACGTGTATTCGCCTCAGGTGCACTTTCCTACGCTTCGTATCTACTCATTTTGTTAGCCTTTCAGGCTGGTGGAGAGGTTGCTGTGGTCAGTGCTATCCGACAAGTGTCGATCCCCCTCTCAGTTTTGCTCGGTGCATTAGTGCTCAATGAAAAACGCTTTCTAGTAAGACTGGCCTGGTCACTTTTATTAGCGGGTGGCGTGGTAATTATTATACTTGAAGGGTAAGCACTCGCTAAGGGATAAACCCTCCCTAAAATGATCGTTGCCTATATGGCAACTTTCGTTGGTGCCCCCTACTGCATTATTGGGCGAGTTCCTATTCAGTCGTTCAAAAACTCTTGTATACCTGCGCGCCAAGGAGGTCGAAAATAAGCCACTATCCGACCCTCGAGGCCTTCGCCTTCGTCTGCTGTCCAGGGGGCAACTCCATGCAATGCCAAGCGGTGCAGTAAATAAGCCTCGCCCGGCTGGGCTGGCAATTCAAGGCGTTCGCAGGTGGCAAACACTTCGCGCCTAGCGGCAGCATATATCTCGGTCACATCGACCCCAGACCATTGCTCGACAGGCATTTGAGCAAATGCAGCAGCTAGATGACGCCGCACAATTGCTGGGCTATCTGGCCATACGACAAGCGGGCTAGCACCCGGTGATGTATGGTTCAATGGAAGTCCAAGGACAAAGGCATGGGGTTCAATTAGATTTCTTCGCCTGTCTGGCCCTTGGGGTAAAATACCGTCGATATGCGCGGCGTCTCGAGTCTGACGGAACCGGAAAGCGGCTGGCGTCTCTTGAGCGCGGGGTTTTGGGTATCCTGGGTAGATCACCGACACCTGCGCTGGATGCAGTGCAGGCAATCGCCCAAAATTTTGGATAATAAAGTCAACTGCGGTGCCTGCTAGTGGAACCGAATCACCGAGGCGACCCGCTGGGTCATTTGGCAAGGCATCCACACCAACAAACCATGTGCCTTCGCATTGTAACCAGAGCTTTTGCATTTTCTGATCAGCGATGACCGCATCAGCGTATAACTTGGCGGCCTTTGCCCAGGCAGCAATTTGCGGGTCAAATGGGAACTTCGCCCAACCATGTCGCCAAGTGTCTTTCACCTAGTCACCCCTGAACCCGCATATACACGCTTTAAAAAGCAGCAGTGTATTATGTTTTGGCCTGGCATCATCATTATCTGAATTGAGACAATAATTCAGCTTGTGGTTTTAACTTGCATAGGTTTGGGTACGTTTGGGTATAAATGATCAACATTGATTGATCACTCCTTGCAATGCCATGCGCACGGCCGCACTTTGGATCTCTTTGCGCGCACCATCGAAATGGTATAAACGACTCGTTAGCCTTTGTTCAGGGCCGCACCATGCTATCCAAACACTGCCAACAGGTTTCGCAGCAGTACCGCCACTTGGACCTGCAACACCGCTCACCGCCACACAGATATCAGCTGCCATGACTTCGCAACCGCCTACCGCCATCGCCTCAACCACTTCTTTGCTCACTGCCCCATGCACGTCAATGTATTTTGAGTCTACCCTTAGCAGTTGTGTTTTTAATTGATTGCTGTAACTAATTACGCCACCATTAAACCATCTAGAACTACCGGCAAGAGAGGTTAGCAAAGCTCCGATTGCGCCACCGGTGCAAGACTCAGCTGTCGCCATTGTGTGGCCTTTGTGCATAAGAGTTGCAGCTACGTTATTGGCTAAAACTTGATCTTGTTCTGAGTCTGACATCAACTTATTCTGCATTATTAAAAACACCACCATGACCATAGAGGCTTGAGCCTCCAATAACAATAGCTAACTATGGCCTCAAATAGCACCTCAGTGCAAGTTTAAGTCAGATGAGATGGCAGGCTGCTGGCAGCAACGGTCAGTTGAGACCATGGCCATCAATAGCGCCACCCACTGCCTAACCCATAATTGGGCCTAGGTTGTTGTAAAATTATCTTTGTGTCGATCCCTAAGGATATTTTTTAATACTTTACCCATGGTGTTTCTGGGTAACTCATCAACGAAAAAGATATTTTTAGGCCGTTTATATGCAGCAATTTTTTGTTTTAAATTATTTTTTATGCTGTCTTCGCTTAGGTCTGCACCTGTGGCCAACACGACAACAGCCAATACCCCTTCACCAAAGTCAGGATGGGGCACGCCGATAATAGCCGACTCGTAGACACCCTCAACGTCGTCTAAAATGATCTCTATTTCTTTTGGATAAACGTTATAACCACCCGATATAATGAGATCCTTTGAGCGACCCACGATGGAAAGGTAATTATCGCTATCGATGGTACCAATGTCACCGGTAATAAAGAAACCATCGTCACGAAACTCTTGCTTTGTTTTTTCGGGCATTTGCCAATACCCTTTAAATACATTTGGCCCCCGTATTTCAACGGAACCAATTTCTCCTTTAGCCAATGGTTGGCCACTATCTGCATCGGCTATGCGCACCTCAACGCCGGGCAGGGCCATGCCTACAGTACCTGCACGCCGTTCACCTTGATAGGGATTAGAAGTGTTCATATTAGTTTCTGTCATGCCATAGCGTTCTAAAATGGCAGTACCAGTAACTTCTTGCCATTGCTTATGCGTTTCTGCCAATAGGGGTGCTGAACCAGAAATAAACAGGCGCATGGGGGCAACGGTTGCTGCGCAAAGATTAGCCGACTCTAACAGTCTGACGTAAAAAGTTGGTACTCCCATTAATACGGTCGCCCTGCTCATTAGCGAGATGATTATTTCACTATCAAAGCGGGGCATAAAAATCATCGATGATCCAGCAGATAAGGTGACGTTAGTCGCTACAAATAATCCATGGATGTGAAACAAAGGTAAAGCGTGAATCAAAACATCAGTATTATCAAAATGCCAGCATTGGCACAATGATTGGGCGTTAGAGACGAGGTTGTCGTGAGTTAGCATTGCGCCCTTAGAACGGCCAGTAGTGCCAGACGTATATAAGAATGCTGCAAGGTCACCCTTACCGCGAGCCACCTCTTTGAAACTGTGCGTATGAATAGGCAGAGCATCAATCAACGACCCCAGGCCATCAGCTGATAGGGTAAAGACTTTACCAACACCCGTTTGCTCAGCTAGAACCTCTAAAACAGCAGATTTTTTAGGATCACAGACAAATATTAGTGGCTTAGCATCAGTTAGGAAATATTCAAGTTCTGATGGTGTATAAGCGGTGTTGAGAGGCAAAAAAATCCCACCTGCTAATACGGTGCCCAAATACAGTTGTATCGACTCTATGGACTTCTCGACTTGCGCGGCAACGCAGTCGCCTGGTTTTAAACCTGCCAATTGCAGTGCCCTAGCATTTTGTTCAGCAGTGCTGAACATTTCACCGTAAGACACTTTTGTGCCATCCAACATTTCAGCACACAAGGCGCTGTCACGGCCAACAGAGGCAGACCTAAGATGATGGGCAAGATGATTAGTGTCATACATTAACGGTGTCCTCTAAATTTTTACTTCACAAGCCGACGCACAGACTCTGCACAGACAACAGTTTGGTGGTTGGCAAAGGCTTCATGGTTGTGTTCAATGGAGTTGAGGTCATATAGGTAATTAACCATCACCCCCCAAGAACTTTTGAGTCTGGTGCCACTCGCGTCAGCCTCACTATTAATTTGTTGAAGGCAGGCGCCATTGCCCAAATGAAAGCGAGACACATAATCGAACGGAGTACCATTGCTTTTCTTTGCCTTGAGTAGATACCAGGCCGTCAATTTCTCAATTTGGGCGCAGTCAACACCACTTGCGTCTTTTGAATCATTCAGTAAGTGGATGGTTTGGTGCAGTGTTTGAGGGATATCACTGAGCTTATTCTGAGCTACTTGCTGGCGCACCCAATGGCGCATTTCAGGCAAGGGAGATAGGGTAACAAATTGACTGAGGTTAGTGAATTCATGGCGCAATTCTTCCACCACCTGCTTGATCAGAAAATTACCAAAAGAAATGCCTTGAAGCCCTTTTTGACAATTGGAAATTGAATAGAAGACCGCTGTAGTAGCTTCGGCAGGATTAAGGTGTTGCCGCTGCTTCGCAAGAATGGGGGCAATCGCTTTAGGAATACTAGCAGTCATCGCCACTTCGACAAATATCAATGGCTCGGCACTTAGGGCTGGATGGAAGAAGCCGTAAAGGCGTCGATCTTCTGCCGCAACACGCAAGCGTAATTCATCCCAACCATTGATTTCGTGGATGGCTTCGTAACTAATGATTTTTTCTAAAATAACAGCAGGGGTATTATCCCAATTAATAAGCCTGAGCTCTAAGAAGCCACGATTGAACCATGAGCTAAACAGGTGACGAAAATCATTATCAATCTGTTTTAGCTGGGGGGCGTTCACCATCGCCACCAAAAGATCGGCGCGCATAGAGACTAAATCTAAGGTGCCTGCTGGTGCCCGATTTAACCGTCGGATCAATTCTTGACTTCTAGGCTCACTGGCGAGGTGAATATCACGCACCAATTTTTGACTTTGAGTTTGAGTTTCGCCCTTGACTGGAGTTTTAGTAGCCAATGATTTCTGCGGTACTTCCCATGCCTCAATGGCGGCACTTAGATTGGCTTCATCAACGCCAAACTGGCTCATCATGTCTGTAAAAAAATTGTATTTATGCGCGTCAGTTAATTCACTATAACGATCAAGTATTTCTCTGGCGAGGGCCAAGCTGGTGGCTTCACCTCGCCTTGACAGTAATGTTTCGCAGCGGTCGATGAGAGTTTCCTGTTTGTCCGCCACAGGCATCAGAGAGCGGCCAATATCACTCACTCTAGAAAGTAAATCACTCAGTATATTAGCTGTTCTCATTATAGCACTTTACCTCAGTCATGAATCTAGTCAAATTTCATCAGCAGTTTGCCTTTTGGTCTAAGGTTGCATAGGGCTGTCGATATTCATCAATGGCTTATTACCACTCACCTAAGCCTAACCACAGCCAATTTAAAGCGTTTATTAAATCAACCACAATGACCATAATGGATAGGTAAAGTAAGCGTTTTTTAACCCCTTACCTATTACCTATTACCCATTACCTTTGTGTGAGCAAAAATCCACCACCTGGCGCCACCGGCTCAAGATTAAGGGTTTTTAGAATCTCGTAGGTGGTTGCCACAGCAGCTGATATGGTTGGAATGCCTGAGGCCTTCTCAATTTTTTCAATGGCAGGTAATGAGGGCATCTGCACGCAGGCAGAGGCAACAATGGCATCAACACCAGTGACATCTAGCTGTTTCCATAGATCAGCGGGTGCATTAGGATCTTGCGCCGCAACATCAAGGTTATTGGGGATTTCAAGCGCCATAAAGTCTTTGACTTCAATGCCTTCACTTTCAATATAATCCACTACCATTCTTGTTAAGGGTTTCATATAAGGACAGATGATAGACACTTTTTTTGCGCCCATAGCATGCAAAGAATCGACTAAAGCGCCAGCCGAGCTAACGATAGGGGTGGGCAGTCCATTGGCGACAGTAGCCTCATAAAGACGCTGTTGTGATACCTTATGATAGCCAACACCGCGACTCATAATCGCCACTAGGCAAGCATAAGCTTGCACTTCAACCGCAGCATCTGATAGCTCGGCAGCACAGCGCAAGCTATCATCATCCATGCGTTCCAACTCTTCTTTGGATACATTCTTCATGCGCATTCTTGAGGCATGAAAAGTAAACCGATCAGAAAATATTGCTTCACGGGCACGCAATAAGGCAGGAATTTCCGTTTCCATAGTCACATTAGAGCTAGGTACAATAAGCCCAATACGACGGTACGAGTTGTTTGAGGTCATAAAAGTTAAATCCAAGGTAAAACGAGCACTTAAGCACTAATTAATAAAAGGTTAGTTAAACTATATCGATGATCCCATAAGGGTATCGGGTAGCCAGGTCGCTAAGCTAGGCATTAAGCAGAGTAATAAGATGGCAATCACCATGCAGCCTACAAAGGGTAATGATCCCAATAAAACAGATTTCAGAGGTATCTGAGGGGCTATGCCATTAATCACGTACAGGTTTAAACCTACAGGTGGTGATATCAAACCAATTTCCATATTAATGGTCAGCACTACGGCGAACCATATGGGGTCAAAACCTGCATTCACTATAATAGGCAGCAGGATTGGTGATGCCATCAGTATGACGGCAACAGGGGGCAGAAAAAAGCCAGCAATTAAAAGAAAGAGGTTGATGATCATCATCAAATACCAGCGATTAATGTCCAATGTGCCAATCCATTCAGCGATTGACTGGGTGATAAAGAGGCTGGAAAGCATGTATGAAAAGACACCTGCTGCAGCGATGATGAATAAAATCATCACACTCTCTTTGGTACTGTCCCTTAACACTAGCCATAAATCTTTTGGGCTGGTTAATCGATAAATAACAACGGCGATAATGAGGCAAAGCAAAGCGCCTACGGCCGCAGTTTCAGAAGGCGTAGCCACGCCTCCATACATGGAATAAAGCACACCAATAATAATGGCAATAAAAGGAAGAACCCGTGGCAAAATTTCAAACTTCTCTTTCCAGCTATAGACGGTCTTGACCATTAAGGCATGGTTACCTGAACGCCATGTAGCATAAATGGACCAAGCCATAAATAATGCAACCAACAATAGACCGGGTATGACGCCTGCTAAAAATAAGCGCCCGATTGAAGTTTCAGTTGCGATGCCATAAACGATCATGGTGATTGATGGTGGGATTAAAATACCTAAAGTGCCACCCGCGGCAATAGATCCTGCAGCGATGCCCTCTGGATAACCCCGCTTAAGCATTTCTGGAATACCCATTTTACCAATGGCAGCACACGTTGCTGGACTGGAACCTGACATGGCGGCAAACATGGCGCAAGCACCCAGATTAGAAATAACCAATCCACCGGGCACACGGGTCAACCATCGCTCAAGAGCTTCATACAGGTCTGCCCCAGCCCGAGTTGAAGAAATAGAAGCGCCCATAATAATAAACATAGGAATTGATAACAGGGCAAAGCTATCTAACTTGCCAAAAAATATTTCAGGCATTAAAGCCAATGACGGAGCGCCATCGAAAATCATGATAAATAAAGCAGAGACAACCAGTAAACCAATGCCTACTGATATACCAGAGAAAAGGATTAAAATAGTACTGGTGCCTACTAAGGCACCTAAAATAAGAGGATCCATTAATCTTCTCCTAAGCCGAAAGGTAGTTCAATTTTTAAGACTATGGCGGCTAAGTCAGCCAATAACTGAAGTATGAGTAAGCCAAAACCAATGGGTAGGGAAGAATAGACGATCCACAACTGAGGTGCCCAGACCGTATCTGAAGTCCAACCACGCGTAAAGGCAAGATGCCAGAATTCATAACTGAACCACAGCATCATAGAGATGGTAATGATGGCAACCGAATAAGTGAAGATGGCTAGAAAATAACGGCCTTTGGCGGGTAACATCAAGGGAATTAAATTGACATTAACATGGCCCCTAAGTTGTTGGACAAAAGGTAGACCAATAAGGGTAGCAGCAACAATTAAGAAGACGACCGCTTCAGTTTGCCAGACAGTAGAGCCGTTAAGGACAAAACGTACAAAGATCATTTGGCAGGTAATGGCAATAGCAATCAGGGTCATACCTGCTGAACACCAGCCAGATAAGGTCGATAAGAATGAAACTACTTTAAAGAATAATGGCTTAGTAGATGTGCCAGTTTGATCATTGATGTTTGAGTGATCGCTCATGCAAATACCTTTCTTGTGCCTATTTTTTGGGGTTTTTAGAAGCGTTATGCGGTCTTGCTTTGTGACTAATAAAATCCAAAGCAAGACCTATATCGATGGACTACTTAACAGAAAGAGCCATATCAAGTAATTCTTGACCACCAGAAACAGAGTTTACAAATTCTTTGTAAGAGGTTTCTACTGCGATATCACGCCATGAGTTAAAATCAGCTTGGGTCATTTCAGCAATCTCAACACCCGCCTCGCGGAACACTTCAGTTGATTTGGCATCTTGAGTCTTAGCTTCTGCTAAATAAAAGGCTTCAGCTTTTTTTGCAGCGGCTAACAAAGCTGTCTGTTGCTGCTCATTTAACCCATCAAACTTATCCTTGCTCATGATAAGTGGCTGGTACAAAAACCATAGGGCTATGTTTTCAGAAGCAGGTGTATAACACTTCACTTGCTCGTAAATACGGTAAGATACGAAGGAAGATGACGATGTGTTAGCTGCGTTGAGAACACCCGTTTGCATTGCACTATAAATATCAGCGGAACTCATAGAAGTAATGGAAGCGCCTGCACCAATCAACATTTGTTCAAATGATTTGCCAGCAGCGCGAATTTGCATACCCTTTACATCTTCTGGCTTAACAATGCACTTGTCCTTGCCTACAAAACCACCCGCAAGATAACCGTGCACCAAAACCATGACGTTGTCATCTAGCATTTTTTCTTGCAAAGCGCTCATGAATGGAGACTGGGTTAAACGAGCTGCATGATCATGGTTTTTAACCAAACCAGGCATTAGAGTTAAACTAACCGCTGGTTGCTGACCAGCTGCATAACTCAGTGGAAAGACGGACATGTCCAATAGGTTGCGACTGATAAAGTTATACTGTTCTTTAGGCTTAACTAATGACTTTGAGGGGAAGATCTTAATGTTAAGATCAACGCCTGCGGCGGCGACTTCATCGGCGACGATTTGAGCTACCTTATGGCGAACGTCTTTAGTTGACCACTGGTGTGAAAGCTTTAGCTCCGTGGCATTAACTGCCCCAGATGTGGCTATTATAGTAGCAAGTGCTGCCGTTTTTATTATACGTGACTGAAACATTTCTACTTCTCCAATTTTAATTGAGATCTGATAGTATAGTCTTTATTATACACATGCAATCTATAAAAATACATATAACCATTATACCTGAACATTGCATAATTGAATGTAAACGTTATAATTTGGTGGTTTGAACTAATGGAATAATTCATGACCCGCGCTGCCGATAAACTCATTACGCAACTGACCGAAGAGATTTCCTCGGGTATATTGCGTCCCGGTGACCAATTAGAAGAAGCTGCTTTAGCAGAAAAATATGCTTTGTCACGCACCCCCATTCGTGAAGCTATTCGAGCCATGGTAGCCATTGGCTTATTAGAAACAAGGCCCAGAAAAGGGGCTATTGTTCGGATTCTAACGGCCAAAGAGTTGCTTGATCTATTTGAAGTGGGTGCAGGTCTCGAAGGGATGGCTTGCAGACTAGCGGCAGCAGCGCTCACACAAAAGCATGCAGAATCAATTGAGCAAGCTCTGGAAAAGTGTATTGCTGCATCGGCGACTGGTGATAAAGTTCAGTACAGTATCGCTAACCTTGAGTTCCATGCGGCAATCCATGCGGCTACTGATAACCACTGGCTCATTGAACAATTACAAAATATAGGCATACACATTAATCCCTATCGGTCTTTACCTTATGACCTTCGAGGGCGTCTTGCAAAATCAACAGAAGAGCACACCATGATTTGTTTGGCCATTCTCTCTGGTGAAGGAGAAAGAGCCAGCGAACTAATGCGTGACCATATACTATTGCAAGGCAAACGCCTGCCTTCAGTCCTCAAACTTATTGCCCATTGATTATCTGAACAGCAGCCTCCCTTAGCCTTAGCTTAGTTTTTAATACAAAATTATTAATTAAGGCATGCTTGTCAAATGACCTCATGGTCTTATAGGCGATACCAAAATTCTCTCTGCCCACCCAGTGTTTTCATAACTCAACAACAATCAAGTTCAAACCAGTGGTGTTTGCTTGAAGCGACTACTGACCGTACAATTATGGCTTGCTTAGTCACCATTTGAAAAATAGCTTTGTGACCTACTCTGCAAGTTGATTCACTGTTTGCAGAAACCATTTAACGAGGTCAAGAATTTGTTCTTGAAGTGAGACAAATTTTGATCAAGAATAATCTAAAGGTTGGAAATGACACTCTATGAGTGAGATTTTTCCATTTAATTAAAGAGTTATGCCGAAAAAATGAACATATCCAAAAACGAAAAAACAATAAACAACGGCATTAACTCTAACCACACTCCCATGATGCAGCAGTATTTAGGGATTAAACATGACCATCCACACGACTTGGTCTTTTACCGCATGGGGGATTTTTATGAAATGTTTTATGAGGATGCCAAACAGGCTTCTGAGTTACTCGACATTTCCTTAACCTCAAGGGGTCAGTCTGCAGGGCAACCCATACCGATGTGTGGCATTCCTTACCATGCTGCAGAAGGATATATTGCTAAAATAGTTAACGCAGGTCGGGCTGTGGCAGTGGCTGAGCAAGTTGGAGACCCTGCTACCAGCAAAGGCCCTGTGGACAGAAAAGTAGTGCGTGTGGTGACTCCGGGTACGTTAACGGACGAGGCTTTAATGCAGGCTAATCAAGATCACTTATTAGTTGCCACATTTAAGCTTCAGGACATCTATGGCATAGCGAGTTTAGATATGAGTAGTGGCCGGTTTGCGGTGACTGAGGCCAATACTGCAGATGAATTACAGACCCAGTTACAGCGTTTAAGACCAGCAGAATTACTTTTTGATGAGAGCAGTGAAATTATTGATCATATCCAAGAGTGGCCTTGTCGCCGCCCTCAAGCGAGTTGGAATTTTACTTACGATACCGCCCTGCGCATACTCAGTCATCAATTTAATACCCGCGATCTGAGTGGCTTTGGCTGTGAAACTATGCATGCCGCTATTTGTGCCGCCGGATGCTTATTAAATTATGCCAAGGAAACTCAAAGGGGTGACCTACCCCATTTACGTAATTTACAAATAGAACTGCCCCAAGACACGCTTATTTTAGATGGTCCAAGCCGAAAAAATTTGGAAATAGACCTTAATATTCAAGGGGGCGAGCAGTTTACTCTAGCAGCAGCTTTAGATACCACAGCCACCCCCATGGGTGGACGATTATTACGCCGCTGGCTCAATAATCCATTGCGAAATATTGAGGTGCTTGAGCAACGCCAAGATTTTATTTGCCAGATGCTCACGTCTGATAAGACTGAAGATCTGCAGCAGGGTCTTAAACCCATTGGAGATATGGAACGTATCTTAGCTCGGATTGCATTAAGATCAGCCCGCCCTCGTGATTTATCAAGACTTTGTGCAAGTCTTAGGGCATTGCCTCACATCCAAGTTTCATTATCGCCTTTAGAGTCTAAAAGGGCCCAATCGTTAGCTCATGACATCAGTGAATTTCCAGCGACAGTGGATTTGTTAATGAGAGCTATTGTCGACAACCCCCCAGTGATTATTCGAGACGGAGGAGTGATTGCTAAAGGCTATGATGAAGAGCTCGACCGGTTGCGAGGCTTAAGTCAAAATGCAGGTCAATTTTTGCTTGATTTGGAAACTCAGGAACGCGAGCGTACGGGCCTATCGACACTAAAAGTAGGTTACAACCGTGTCCACGGCTACTATATCGAAATTAGTCGCTTACAATCTGCCCAAGCGCCGAGCGAATATGTGCGGCGGCAAACCTTAAAAAATGCTGAGCGTTTTATCACCCCCGAACTTAAATCCTTTGAAGACCGAGCTTTAAGCAGTAAGAGTCGCAGTTTAGCGCGAGAAAAAGCGCTTTATGAAGACCTTATTGAAGACTTGGCCACTCAACTGCAACAACTGCAGCAGGCATCAGATGGGGTTAGTGAACTTGATGTGCTTTGCTGTTTAGCTGAACGGGCAATGTGCCTTGATCTTAATCGGCCAAGCTTGAAACTTGAGCCTGGAATAGACATAAGACAAGGCCGTCATTTAGTGGTTGAACAATTAATTAGCGTTCCTTTTGTAGCCAACGATACCAGCCTTTGTGCAACGTCCAGCATGATGATGATTACTGGCCCCAATATGGGCGGTAAGTCTACTTACATGCGGCAAATCGCTTTGATCGTTATCATGGCCCAAATTGGGGCCTATGTGCCTGCCTTAGAAGCCTCGATCGGCATTGTTGATCGCGTATTCACCCGCATGGGCAGCAGTGATGATTTGGTAGGCGGACGCTCAACATTTATGGTTGAAATGACAGAAACCGCCAATATTCTCAACAACGCAAGTGCAAAAAGTTTAGTGTTGATGGATGAAGTGGGTCGGGGAACAAGCACCTTTGATGGATTATCTTTAGCTTGGTCTTGTGCCTTAAATTTAGCAAGGGATATTGGCGCCTTAACGCTTTTTGCGACTCACTATTTTGAGATGACACAATTATCTGAGCAATTAGCTCAAGTAGAAAATGTTCATTTAGACGCCACAGAACATGACGACAACATCATTTTTATGCACAAAGTTCTTCCCGGTCCAGCTAGTAAAAGTTATGGCCTGCAAGTGGCTAAACTCGCCGGTGTACCCCATCAAGTGATCGATGAGGCAAGGCAAAAACTAAACTATTTGGAACAGAGTGAACATAAGCAAACATCAGCCACAGCCAAAAATACGCTCCTCGAGACACCTCAGCAATCTGACTTATTTAGTCACCTAGCCCACCCAATCGAGGCGTTACTAGAGAGTCACAAAGCGGATGAACTAACCCCTAGACAAGCCTTAGAGCTGATTTATCAAATGCAGCACTTGCGTAATAGTTAAAACAACTCAAGGCCTCATTTAAAATTAAAGTGTAGGGCTGGCACGTTAAGTTTGTCCCGTGAGGAAATATTCCTTGAGCCATCTTCTTTAGGGTGCTGCCAAAGAAGTGATAGCAGCCAAAGTCATGAGATAAATTGTTATGTCTAACCATACTGCCAGTAAGAAAAAATGATGCACAAAGCATCTGAACTTCCACATCGGCCTCAAGGAACGTGGGTGACTCTTGCTAGTATGGTTTTGGCGTCAGTACTCGGATCAGTGCACGCCTTTTCCGTTTTTTTGGAACCCATGGAAAACTACTTTCAAACTTCACGATCTCAAGTCAGTCTAACCTATTCCTTTGCCCTATTATCCTTAACAGTGGGGGTATTGTTAGGCCATCGTTTTTACAGTTTATTGCGTCCAGCAAGCTTCTCGATTGCAGTTTGTGGGCTAGCCTTAATCGGTACGTTAATCGCTGCATCAGCCACTCATATCATCATAGTTTGGCTTGGGTACAGTTTGTTGTTTGGTTTAGCAAACGGCCTCGGCTACGGCTTTGCATTGCAAATCTCTGCTCAGTCTAACTTAGAAAATAAAGGTTTTGTCATGGGACTGGTCACAGCCAGTTATGCCCTAGGATCTGTGCTTTCACCGTGGCCCCTGGCTTTTGTCTTAAATAATTTTGGTTTAATGTGGGCGATGCTGAGTTTGACCTTAGCGTTATTCGTCATTATGCCCGTTGTTAGTGGCTTGTTGTATTGGTCTCGGGCTCAGTTACATGTCTCACCACCTGACCATAAGCAGAGTCCCAGGGTAAATCAACAGGTGATTTTTTTCTTTTGGTTAGCCTACGGTTTAGCGGTTATGGCTGGACTCATGGCTATAGGCCATGCTACTGCAATTGCAGATGAGGCGGGCCTAAATGGGCAACTGATATTAATAGCGCCAAGCGTATTGGCACTTTTCAGCATGAGTGGAAGCTTGTTGGGAGGTTGGATGGCAGACCGGGTCTCATTTAAAGTGACCTTAACAGTGTTACCTTTATTATCAGCCCTCAGTCTTGCGTTATTAGCCCTATTTTTAGTCGATATTAGTGTGTTGTTTGGCATAGGAGTTACTGGGTTTGCCTATGGGGCAATCATCTCGATATACCCTGCGGCTATTGCAACTCATTTTGGAGCAGTTGAGGGGATTCGAATTTATGGTAAAGTCTTTATCGCTTGGGGCATCGCAGGGTTTGTTGGCCCATGGTTGGCAGGCAGTTTATACGACTTGAATGGAGATTATAGGCTTGCATTAATTATTGCTAGCATTGCAGGTTTAGGTTCTGCGCTGGTTGTGTTTACTTTATTGAATGAAAAGTAGGCACCGCTAATGAAGCTTACTGATGGCCTAGATTAATGAACCATTTGAGGCTCTTTTTAGAGCCCTATTTGCGAACCTATTTGCGAACCTATTTCCGAACCTATGAAGAGTTTATGCCACAGATGACATGCGTTTAAAAGACTAGAACAGACTCACTAAGCACGGTTCGCTTGCTAATACTGATAACCCATAAGGTCTATGGGTTATGTATCTGCATACAAACGACTTTTAGGGGGTTAATTAAAGTTTAGCATCCAACACATCTGTGCTGTTAAGGCCTTCCGTTTCAAGAATCTTACGCAGGCTGCGCAAAGCCCCCACTTGAATCTGACGCACCCTTTCTCGAGTTAAATTAATATCTTTACCAACGTGCTCGAGAGTGCAGACAGAATAACCGCGCAAGCCGAAGCGACGGGAAATAACATCTTTTTGTAGGTCCGTCAGCAAATCTAGCCACTGTTCCATGTTAGTCATTAGGTTACTATCAACTAGCGTATTCTCCGGTCCTTGGGTAGCAGTATCAGGTATCGTCTCCAGCAGCGTAGTGTCGCTGTCAGGACCCAAGCAGTTATCCACTGAGCCAACTCGATCATTAAGGTTGAGCATGGCACTCACTTGCTTTACAGGCTTGCCTAAGTGGGTAGCTATTTCTTCTGCAGTGGGCTCATGATCAAGCTTTTGGGCCAATTCTCTGGCGACACGTAAATACACATTGAGTTCTTTAACGACATGAATTGGTAGCCTAATGGTGCGGGTTTGGTTCATAATGGCTCGTTCGATCGTTTGGCGAATCCACCATGTGCCATAAGTTGAAAAGCGAAAGCCTCGTTCTGGGTCAAATTTCTCTACCGCACGAATTAAGCCAAGATTGCCTTCTTCGATTAGGTCAAGCAAAGTCATACCACGGTTCACATAACGGCGCGCAATTTTCACCACTAATCTCAAATTGCTTTCGATCAGACAATGGCGTGCTGAGACATCACCCTTGAGCGCCAGACGAGAAAAATGTTGCTCTTCCTGTGCCGTTAGTAAGGCTCGAAAACCTATTTCCCCTAGATAGAGGTGGGTCGCATCTTTAAAGTCAGTGTCTTTGTTTGAGTATTTGCCACGCGACTTATATTTTGCATATTGTATTTCGCTACGGTGCTGATGCGCTTCTTCTACAGATAATTCTTGCGTCATTTAACTCACCTATTAATTAAACTCACCTATTAATTAAACTATCAATTAACTTCTTAACTGACCTAATTAACCAGCTCATTTCATCAAAGACTACGCTAGGCACTTTGTTGATAAACGACCTATAGCTTGGGCAAATACCTCAGTGGGTTAACAGGCTTGCCGTTTTTGCGTATTTCAAAATGTAGCCTTGGGTCTAGTTGTGGACCCTTACCTACTTCTGCAATCACTTGGCCTGCACTCACTATGGCGCCTTCTTCAACCAAAATACGGCTGTTGTAAGCATATGCACTAAGGAAGGTATCATTGTGTTTTACCACTACCAGTTTACCGTAACCCTGAATACCGCTTCCAGAATATACTATTATTCCACTAGATGCAGCTTTTACCGGTTTTCCCAGACTGGATGATAAATCAATTCCATTAGAAGCGCCAGCTTTATTAGCAAAAACTTGTATCAATTTTCCCCGTAATGGCCAAGACCACTTCACCGACTTAGATCCTGTATAGGGCTTTAATATAGGGGATTTATCTGCTTTTTTGGATACTGAAGAAGGTTGATTTTTAGGTGTTTCCTTGGCAATGACAACAGGCTTTTTTACAGCTCCTTTTTCTACTGGGGCTTTAATAGCACTATTATCATTTATTTCATTAAAATAAATCACTTGCCCAACATAAATAGTGTAGGGCGAGTTAATGGCGTTAGCTTTGGCTAGTTTTTTATAATCCCAACCAAAACGCCAAGCAATGGCGAACATCGTGTCACCCGGTTTGACTTGATAGGATAAGGGAGTATTTTGCACACGATTGGCTGATACAATTTGTGCCGTGCTATAACCTAGATCCTGCACGGGCGCATATTGACTGGCACTGCAGGCTGACAGTAATAAAATAACTGCACTAGAACTTAACAACCTGATCATGCACAAAACCCCATAACTAGAGCTCATATTTATTAGCCCGCCAAGTCTTTTAATTGAATACGTCCAAACTTACCCACCAACAAGCCTCCTAAGCAACACACCAATAGGCACCAAATTAGTTGGTTATCGTTGCCCGTCATTTGACTATACACCCAGGGCATAAGATTCTCTTGCTGCAGCGGAACCTCTATACCTGTGCTATTCAAGCGATAAGTAACCGTGTGCTTCCAAGGCCATAACTTCACCACTGAACCCATCATTAGACCAGTCAAAAAATTCATTACCGCAATCGAATGCTGCTTGAGTAAATAAACAATCACTCGACTGAACGCCACTAAACCCAAACCACAGCCAAAAGCAAAAACAGCAATCACTTCAATATCAAAGGCAGCCAAGCGAGCAATTAGAAATGGATAAATACCCAACATTAATAGGATGAAACTGCCCGATACACCAGGCAATATCATCGCAGTGATGGCCAAGGCCCCAGCTGCCATTAACCATAAGTAGCCCCAACCAGAAAAGCCATCAGCCACCTGCAGCATGGGCATGCTGGCTAATATTAAACTTACTAACAAACCAGGCCAAAGCCAACGCCATTGAAGCTTCTTTTGCCCATATAGGGCCTGCAGCAGCATCAGACTTGCCACCATAATCAAGCCCAAAAATAAACTCCACATGATCAGTGGCTGAACTAATAAAAGCCAAGTAATGAGTTTAGCAAGAATTACTAGCGCGGTGGCCATACCAAGACCCAAATTAATCAGGAACAAACCGTCGATGTAATGCCACGCCTTAGCTAACTGACCCTGCCGTATTAGTTTTAATAAATGCCAGTGACTGAGGTGACTAATGGCAGTTAATAACCGACCGTAAATACCACTCAGTAAAGCCACAGTTCCACCCGATATTCCAGGCACTAGATCAGCGCCACCCATGAGCAACCCTGTAACAAATGTTCGCCACTGTATAAATGTGGTTTTTGTGGTCATTATATTAATCCATTGACTAAAGGGACAAAGTTAGCAGCTTCTATTTTTTGTTTGCTGAAATGATTGCCAGAGCGTGTTATTTTTAATAAATACTGATCATCATTACCCACGGGAATAATCATACAGCCCCCCTCAGCCAGCTGCCACTGCAAGGCTTGAGGCACCTGTGAAGGCGCCGCTGTCACCATAATACCATCGAAAGGTTCTCGCGCAGGCCAGCCTTCGTAACCATCACCGTGCTTGTAAACCACATTATGGATGCCCATTTGCTGCAATCGGTCTCGGGCTCGATCTAGCAGGGGTTCTATACGCTCCATAGTCAGTAATCTGGGTACTAACTGAGCCAAAACTGATGTTTGGTAACCAGATCCTGTGCCTATTTCTAACACTTTTTTAGCAGCGCATGAAGCCAGCAAAAGCTCACTCATACGAGCTACTGTATAAGGGCGTGAAAGGGTTTGATTGTGACCAATAGGTAATGACTTATCTTCATAAGCTCTATGGGCCAAAGCCTCATCTAAGAAAAGATGGCGAGGCGTTGAGCGCATTACATCCAACACTCTGACGTCTTGCACTCCTAGAGCGATCAATTGATCAATTAAACGTTCTCTTGTGCGCTGGGATGTCATGCCAATACCTTGTCTGTTGGCAGCCGTGCGTTTAGGGTCCGTCACAACGTGGCGCATTAAAACTTATCCTGCAGCCAATGAGTCACGCGATCGAAGGCTTCATGACAAGCCATGTCTGGTGACAGAGGAGTAACTGACACAAAGCCCTCCTCGACAGCATGAAAGTCGGTGCCAGGGCTGCCATCTTTGACCTTACCCGCAGGTCCGATCCAATAGCACTGATGACCTCGAGGGTCTTGGGCATCCATCGCAGTGCCACCTATTTCTCTACTACCCAAACGGGTCACTTTAATGCCTTTAATTTTATCATAGGGCAAATCTGGCACATTGACATTGATAATGCACCGCTCTGGTAGATTGAGCTTTTGCATCCCCGTCATGAGCTGCCTAGCGACTTTTGCAGCTGTCAAAAAATGAACTTTTCCCACTAAAGAAAGTGCCATCGCATGATGGGCAAGGTAACGCCCTTCCATCGCTGCAGCCACTGTGCCTGAATAAAGCACATCATCCCCTAAATTAGCCCCATGGTTAATTCCTGAAACCACCATATCAGGGGCTATATCTAACACGCCATTGATTCCAAGGTGCACACAGTCTGCAGGCGTGCCATCGATACTAAAATAACCATTTTTCTGAGGCATCATTCGTACTGGACGAGATAAGGTTAACGAATTACTCGCCCCACTTAAATCTCGATCGGGAGCAATAACCGTCACTTGATGGTCTTGCTCTAGCTCCTGCACAAGATACGACAGGCCTTGCGCATGCACGCCATCATCATTAGAGATCAGTAGTTGCATCTTATTATTCCTTATCTTGAATCCGTTAGTCTGTTGTCATTATGGCTGTTCTACTAAAGTGATTTCTCGCACTAAGGCCGTTGCGTAACTTCCACGCATCAAATGGAAATTCAGTTCCAAGATATCACCCTCACACCAACGCCACGTAAAATCTTTTGGCCACAAACGCAAACTACGTCTTTGAGCCATCATATCTTGGGCAATTAAAGCCTCAATCCAAGGCCGCCATGGAGCAAGTATTTGTGCTTCATAATCACTTGCTGGATTGGCTATAACATGGCCTACAGTCCCAACCATGGGGCCAGTTGGGGCTAAATCACCCGTATAAATGCGCGCTTGGACCTCATCTAGTTCAATTTCTGCACCCGCATCAAACTGACTAAACCCATCACTAAACATACAACGCTCACCCACCGCTGCAGTTAGCCAAGTACCGTCATGAACACGAGCGCTCAACAACTGATTAAACAAATAAGAGCGCACTGACGACAACGCCATGCCCCGCTTAAAACGATCTTTTATACGTTTGCCCTGCAGCATTAATAAAGCAAGGTTCAGATTGCCACCTTGGCGACCAAAGCGCTGATCACCAAAGTAGTTTGGTGCCCCTTGCTGAGAAATAAGGCGGAGTTTTTGTTCTAATGCCTCAGTTGCATTCATATTGCGCAAACGAATACTGAAAACATTACCTTGATGGACTCCAGTTTTTAACTTGCGCAAATGTCGAACTGTTTGATGCAAATTAACCTCAGGGCTGTGTAATTGCTGCCAATCAGGATCTACTGTTTCTGCCTTACCAGGCAGGTGAACCCCAAACCACTGGCGCGTCACGCCTCGGCGATCTTTTAATCCTGAATAACTAACTTGCCGGGCAGGCACACCCGCAACCTTTGCAATGTGGCGGGCTAAGAAATCCGTATTAGTGTCCGTTTTAGTGATATCAAGATAAACGTGTTCTCCCTCGCCACAAGGAACATAGCCTAAGTCTTCTGTGACTATAAAATCACTGCATTGAGATTTAATCTGACCCTTAGAGGTAGGCTCACCAGAAGCATAAGCCCATTCAGCCGGCCAATTTAGAGGCTGTAATACAGGTGCAGTCACTGATCTTCCACAAGCTGGTAAAAGGTTTCATTAGGCTTGACCATACCCAAGTCGTGACGTGCACGCTCTTCGATTGCATCAATACCTTGCTTTAAATCCAGCACCTCTGCATGGAGCTGTTGGTTACGCTCAGACAGGCTAGCATTCACTGCTTCTTGAGCAGTAATTTTGTCCTGCAGACGTTCCACTTCTAGCAACCCAGACTGACCCCACCAAAGGCTGTATTGCATAGCTATTAGGGTGACGAAGATTAATCCAACTAACCATTTCATAAATATATCAACAAAAAAGGGAGCTGACCTTGGCAATAATTCACCAACGCAAGCTCCCTAGACGAGGTCAATCGTTGTTATTGACCTTTAATTTCCTGACGTCCGCGATAAGGAGCGTCAGCACCTAGTTCCTGCTCGATGCGAAGTAAGCGATTATACTTCGCTACTCTATCTGAGCGACACAATGAACCCGTCTTAATTTGGCCCGCTGCCGTAGCTACAGCTAAGTCGGCAATAGTTGTATCTTCTGTTTCGCCAGAGCGATGAGAAATAACCACACTAAAACCAGCTTTCTGAGCCATACGTATGGCTGCCAGTGTCTCTGTAAGGGTACCAATTTGATTAAATTTAATCAAAATAGAGTTGCCAATGCCTTGCTCAATACCCCGGGTCAATATTTTCGTATTAGTGACAAATAGATCATCACCTACAAGTTGAACACGATCACCACACTTTTGGGTCAGGTCTTGCCAACCATCCCAGTCACTCTCATCCATGCCATCTTCAATGGACACGATGGGATGTTTATTAGTTAATTCAGTTAGGTAATCTGCAAACCCAGAGGCATCAAATGACTGCCCTTCTCCACTAAGGTTATAGGTACCATTTTCATAAAATTCGGATGCTGCACAATCCAACGCTAAAGTCACATCAGAGCCTAATGTATAGCCAGCATACGCTACTGCTTCAGCAATAACATCTAGTGCCGCTTCGTTTGAAGGCAAGTTAGGCGCAAATCCACCTTCGTCTCCAACTGCGGTACTTAAACCTCGATCACTCAGCACTTTCTTAAGGGCATGAAAAATTTCTGCACCACAACGCAGAGCCTCTGAAAAATTTGGCGCACTCACAGGCTGCACCATAAATTCTTGGATATCGACGTTATTATCAGCGTGTTCACCACCATTGATAATATTCATCATTGGCACCGGCATGCTGTATTGGCCCGCGGTCCCATTAAGCTCAGCAATGTGTGCGTATAAAGGCAACCCTTTATGCATTGCTGCAGCTTTAGCTGCTGCCAGTGATACCACAAGAATAGCGTTGGCACCGAGAACTTCTTTGTTTTCTGTAGCATCCAATTTGATCATAGCCTCATCCACAGCCTGCTGATCAGTCGCATCCATGCCTCTCAAGCATTCTAATATAGGCCCATGAATGCCAGCAATAGCGTTCAGCACTCCCTTACCTAAATAGCGAGCTTTATCTCCATCGCGAAGCTCTAGAGCTTCTCTGGACCCAGTGGATGCACCAGAAGGAGCGCAAGCAGAACCAAACGCTCCACCTGCAAGCAACACATCTGCCTCAATGGTAGGGTTGCCACGCGAGTCCAACACTTCTCTTGCCTTAATGTCGGCAATTAATTGGTCCAAAATTTACTCCTATATGTTTTTTTAAATTAACAATTTCCTTATTGCAAAGGTCTACTTTTTTGCCTGAATAATGGCTGCACCCACAAACCCTTCAAACAGACCGTGGCCCGCACGCGGTGTGGAAGTGAATTCTGGATGAAACTGGCAGGCCACAAACCAAGGGTGATCTACAATTTCAACCATTTCCACCAAACTGCCGTCCATAGAACGACCAGAAAACTTCAAACCCGCCGCTTCTAGTTGCTCAACAAAGGTATTATTAACTTCATAACGATGACGATGGCGCTCTGTAATAACGTCTTGTTGATAGCACTGGTGAGCCAAAGACCCTTCTTGTAAACGGCATTGCTGGGCGCCCAAGCGCATGGTACCACCTAAATCTGAACCTTCTGAACGCTGTTCAACATGTCCAGCCTCATCGGTCCATTCGGTGATTAGACCCACCACACAATGCTTAGAGTTGGCATCAAACTCACTGCTGTTAGCATCACTCCATCCTGCTACATTGCGAGCAAATTCAATCACTGCCACTTGCATCCCAAGGCAAATACCTAAATATGGTATTTTATTTTCACGAGCATATTGCACTGTCTTTATTTTACCCTCTGTACCGCGCTCTCCAAAGCCACCAGGTACAAGGATTGCGTCCACCCCTGCTAGCAAACTGACACCCTGCGTTTCAATGTCTTCAGCGTCGATGTAGCGCGTATTGACTTTGGTATAGGACTTAATACCAGCATGGCTGATGGCTTCAATTAACGACTTATAAGCATCTAACAATTCCATGTACTTGCCAACCATAGCAATAGTTACTTCACGCTTAGGGTTCAGTTTGGCTTGCGCTACTGCATCCCATTCAGTTAAGTCAGCTTCCTTACAATCTAAACCAAACCGTTGCGTAACAATTTCGTCTAAACCCTGCGACTTTAATAAACTTGGGATAGTGTAAATGCTCTCTGCATCAGGCAATGAGATCACTGCTCGCTGTTCCACATTGGTAAATAAGGCAATTTTGCTTCGCTCAGGGGCTTCAATAGCCACTTCAGAACGACACACTAAAATATCAGGTTGAATACCAATAGAGCGCAACTCCTTTACAGAGTGCTGCGTTGGCTTAGTTTTAGTTTCACCAGCGGTCGCGATGTAAGGCACTAAAGTGAGGTGCATGAAGAGCGCACGATTAGAACCCAGTTCAAATTTCATCTGCCGGATCGCTTCTAGAAAAGGTTGCGATTCAATATCACCTACGGTGCCACCAATCTCAACCAATGCAATTTCTGCACCTTCCGAGCCCTTGTAAACACGGCGCTTAATTTCATCAGTGATGTGTGGAATAATTTGTACCGTACCGCCTAAATAATCCCCCCGGCGCTCTTTTCGTAACACATGCTCATACACACGACCAGCAGTGAAATTATTACGCTTAGACATTTTAGTATCAATAAAACGCTCATAGTGTCCCAAATCTAAATCAGTTTCTGCACCATCTTCAGTAACAAAAACTTCACCATGCTGGAAAGGACTCATGGTGCCAGGATCAACATTGATATACGGGTCTAATTTCAACATAGTGACCTTGAGACCCCGGGCCTCTAAAATGGCGGCCAAAGAAGCCGAAGCAATGCCCTTTCCTAAAGAAGAGACAACGCCGCCGGTAACGAAGATGAAACGAGTCATGAAATACCCTATGTCTTATATGACGTGCCATACGTCGATTGGAATTAAAACACGACAGAACAACCACACCAATACGCTGCAACTAGGGCGAACGAGTGTCCACTTTTTAGCAAGCGGGTGGAAATGCCTAACGTTTATAAATTTTTGACGCGCAATACAGGGTCTGTTTCCAGCATGCGTATTACGACTTAAGATGGGAAAGTAGGATACCAGAAGAGGCTAATCGGAACAATCAAAAGCTTTGTTTTTAGTGGCCGTTTTCCAGCCCCAAGCAGGCGCACCTATCGCCGCTTCAAAACCAAAATTAACCCACAAGTCTGCCACCATAGCGAGTCTGCCATTGACATAAAACAAAGGCAGTTTATCGCGCTCCCATGCTGGCACTCTAGCTTCTTGAAGCAGCTTCTTAAGACTTTGGCTATGATTCCGCCCCAAGGGCTTGCATCGTTCGCCACCCACCCTAAAGCGCCGCTCCAAAAGATCACCTTGAGCTAAAAAAAGCCCCCACTCGGCGCCTTCAACGATTCTCAAAACACCTTCAGGGAGGGAAATCAATCCAGCTGATAGGGCCTTTGGGTCTATGCTGCCACTCCAATTAACAGCAGTTTTCTCAGATTGATCGGCTCCAAGCATCAACAACAAATCACCTCGATGACGACGCAAACACCAACCTCCAAGCTGCATATAAGGATGACGATCGGCGGCACTGAGGATAAAGTCCTTATCGATCGTTTGCATTACTGCATAATCAGGCATAGGCACATTTTGAAGATGCAACCAGTAACGCAGAACATTGTAACGCCGAGGTTGGCTCAATGTCTGCATATCTGCACACGAGATGCACCCGCCTAATTCTGTTTCTCTGTGGATCAATTTAAAGTCAATGGCCGCAACTTCATCTAACAAGACCTGTGTATCTGTCATTAAAGAAGTTACTTTAGCTACCTGCTGATCTAATGCCGGCCACCTATTTCGCAACCATGGCATCACTTGATGACGTAAATAATTACGATCAAAATCATGGCTTTGATTACTTGGATCTTCGTTCCAAGTTAAGTTATGAGCTTGAGCATAGGCGTAAAGGTCAGTCTGTCGAACGTGCAAAAGCGGCCTTACTAGGCAGCCTAAACCTAGCTGACGCTGCTGAGGCATGGCTCGTAAACCATTTACTCCAGCGCCACGCAATAACCTTAAGAATAGGGTTTCACTTTGGTCATCAGCGTGCTGCCCTAACAAAAGCACCTCGCCCACCTTTAAATGCTGCTTAAAACTCTCATAGCGCGCATTTCGAGCTGCCGCTTCTAAACCAAACTGCTGATGTTCTAACGGACTAAGGGTGACTTTATGGCTGATGCAGCCGACACCATATTGCTGGCATTTTTTTTCAACATCATGCTGCCAATGATCTGCTTGTAATTGCAGGCTATGATTAATATGAATCACACCCAAGGGTGGGCAAACATGATCTTCCTGAAGCTTAACAAGGGCATGTAATAGGCTCATAGAGTCTAATCCACCGCTCACAGCAACCCACCATTTGGAGGCTTTAAGATGGGGTTTTAAAGCACCTGCGCTAGTGACTAGTTGCTGGTGAGAGAATTGCATAGAGGAATTTTAGGCCCTAAGGAGCGGCCTAAGAACTTAGACCATAAGACATTAGGCGCTTGTAACGGCGGTCCAGCAGAGCATCAGTTTCCATCGGTTCAAGCTCAGCCAACTGACTGATCAGTGTCGATTTAATGCTTGCTGCAATGAGTTCAGCATCACGATGAGCGCCACCCAAAGGCTCTTTGATGACATGATCAACTAAACCTAAATCATATAAGCGAGCCGATGTTATACCCATAGCGTTAGCAGCATCAGCAGCAAAATCTGCACTTTTCCATAAAATAGAGGCGCAACCTTCTGGCGAGATCACTGAATAGGTGGAGTATTGCAACATATTAAGTTGGTCACACACTCCAATCGCCAAAGCACCCCCAGATCCACCCTCTCCAATCACTGTAGAAATAATCGGCGTTTTGAGACCCGACATTTGTGCAAGGTTAAAAGCAATGGCTTCGCTTTGACCTCGTTCTTCGGCATCAATACCAGGATAGGCACCCGGGGTGTCGATAAAGGTTAAGATGGGCATTTTGAATCTTTCCGCCATCTTCATCATACGCAGAGCTTTGCGATACCCCTCTGGGCGTGGCATGCCAAAATTACGTGCCACTTTTTCTTTCGTAGATCGGCCTTTTTCTTGGCCCATGACCATAACAGCTCTACCATTAAGCCGGCCAATACCGCACACCATGGCAAGATCATCACCAAAGTGACGGTCTCCATGCAACTCATCAAACTCATCAAAAATACTCTTAATGTAATCTATGGTATGAGGACGCTGGGGATGACGAGAAACTTTAGATACTTGAGCTGCGCTTAAATTAGAGAAAATGGATTCCGTTAGGCTAATACTCTTATCGGCAAGTTTAGATATTTCTTCGCTGATATTAAGATCATTGTCGTTGCCTACTAAGCGCAAGGCTTCAATCTTGGCTTCCAGGTCAGCGATAGGTTGTTCAAAATCGAGATAATTTGGGTTCATAGGGCCTAACTTTATAGGTGTCGCGAGTAAATATTGAAGTTATTATAACCTATATTTTGCACATTTTATAATTTGCGATAACGCATTTTGACAGCATGAGCACCTAACAGGTAGACCAACTCTTGCAGCATGTCATCTTCGACTTCTAGGCGCCAAGGTGAGGCGCAGCGGATGACTCCTCGCCCAACACTATTTTCATATTGCAACTCGAGTTTTGCCGCAGGTTTATCACCATAGACTTGATGGGGAGAAAGAATGCCCAGTAGTTGCTGCAAACCTTTACCTTGGGCAAAGTCGGGTGCTATGGATAAGCGCAGGCCCTTAGAAAAAACTGTGCGCGCTTGAGGCATCGTAAGAATCTGCTGCGCACTGACCTTAAGACCCCCAGAATAATCATCTTCAGACACTTCACCTTCAACAATTAGCAACCGATCAGTTTGCAATAACTCTCGATACTTTTCATAGGTATCACCAAATAGGGCAACATCAACCCTTGCTCTTCTGTCATCTAAGGTTAAAAAAGCGATAGTTTTACCACGCTTAGTTTTCATAGTTCGGCTAGCAACTACTAAACCAGCAATCCATTGCTTATCTTTTTTCGCCATTAACTGATCTAGGCGGCAGCGCAAAAAACGCCCCAGCTCATGATCATAACTATCAATAGGGTGGCCTGTTACATATAAGCCTAAGGTATCTTTTTCACCTTTGAGACGTTGTTTAAGGGTAAGAGACCTCGTCGTAATGTGGCGCTCATACGCCAACTCTAAACTTGCTGAATCATACGCTGTCGCAGCAATTTCGCCAAACAAGTCCATCATTCCTGCGTCACTATTGCGCTCGCTTTGGTCCGCTGATTGCACAGCATCAGGAATCGCACTATAGAGCACCGAACGCTCTTTATTCGGCACTAGATCATCTAATGCACCACTGGCCACTAAGGCTTCTAACACCCGCTTGTTAATTTTTTTACTGCCAACCCGCTTACAAAAATCAAACAGGTCTTTAAAGTCTCCAGATTTTTCTCGCGCTTCTATAATGGCGGCCACTGGCCCTTCACCTACGCCTTTGACTGCGCCTAGACCATAGACCACTTGGTTAGCTGCATTCACAGTAAATTTATAATGGCTTTCGTTCACATTCGGTAAATTAAGCGGCAGCTCCATGCGTCGACACTCTTCAACAAAAATAACGATTTTGTCTATGTTTTGCATATCTGCTGATAGCACAGCGGCCATAAATTCTGCAGGATAATGGTGCTTAAGCCAAGCCGTTTGGTAGGCGACTAAAGCGTAGGCGGCAGAATGCGATTTATTAAAGCCATAGCCAGCAAACTTTTCTACCAGATCAAAAATATTACCCGCTAAACCTTCATCAATGCCATTAGCCACGCTACCGGCTAAAAATCCTGATCGCTGCTTGGCCATTTCTTCTGGCTTTTTCTTACCCATGGCGCGGCGCAACATATCAGCTTCACCAAGGCTGTAGCCTGCCATGACCTGAGCAATCTGCATTACCTGTTCTTGATACAAGATAATACCGTAGGTGGGTTCCAAAACGGGGCGTAAAGAATCTAACTGATAATCTTCATGGGGCCATGCCAGCTTAGCGCGCCCATGTTTACGATTAATGAAGTCGTCGACCATACCAGACTGTAGAGGCCCAGGCCGAAATAATGCGACAAGGGCAATAATATCTTCAAAGCTACTTGGCAATTGACGTTTAATGAGGTCTTTCATGCCCCGTGATTCTAACTGAAAGACACCCGTGGTTTCGGCCCCTTGAAGCAGTTTGTAAACAGGTTCATCTGCCAGGGGAATAGTTTCAATGGCTATGGCTTCTTCACCCTTAGCCTTGCGCCTCTCATTGATCATGCCCATGGCCCAATCAACAACTGTGAGGGTTTTTAAGCCTAAGAAGTCAAACTTCACTAATCCTGCATCTTCAACATCATTTTTATCATACTGGGTCACTAAACCAGATCCGTCGGCGTCACAATATAAGGGGGAGAAATCCGTCAGTTTAGTGGGTGCAATAACAACACCACCTGCGTGCTTGCCAACATTGCGAGTCAGGCCCTCAAGCTGATACGCCATGTCCATAATTTCTTGCACTTCATCATTATTGTCAATGAACTCGCGCAGTGTATCTTCTTGTTCTACGGCTTTGCTTAGGGTGATCCCTACTTCAAAAGGAATCAACTTCGACAGCTTATCAGCCAAACCAAAAGGTTTACCTTGAACTCGGGCAACATCACGCACTACCGCTTTTGCCGCCATCGTGCCAAAGGTAATAATTTGAGATACCGCATCCTTACCATAGGTTTGTGATACGTATTCAATCACTCGATCACGATTATCCATGCAAAAATCAATATCAAAATCAGGCATTGATACCCGTTCTGGATTCAAGAAACGTTCAAATAAGAGATCATATTTAAGGGGGTCTAAGTCAGTGATCTCCAGCACATAAGCGACTAAAGATCCTGCACCAGAACCCCGCCCTGGCCCCACAGGGATATCGTTATCTTTGGCCCAGCGAATAAAATCCATAACGATGAGAAAGTAACCTGGAAAACCCATTTGACAAATAATATTGAGTTCAAATTCGAGCCGATCATCAAATATTTTACGTTGCTCCTGGTACTTTGGATCCGTAGCATCCAGAATAACCTTGAGGCGCTTTTCCAAACCATCGCGAGACACCTTACCAAAGAATTCGTCCATGGTCAGACTGTCTGGCACAGGAAAGTTAGGCAAAGAATAATGGCCTAATTGAATGTCTAAATTGCAGCGCTTCGCAATCTGTACACTGTTCTCTAGGGCAGAAGGTAAGTCAGCAAACAGGGCCTGCATCTCCTCAGCACTGCGCAAGTATTGTTGATTAGAGTAGGCCTTTAACCTTCGTGGGTCGTCCAAAGTCATGCTCTGGTTGATACACACACGGGTTTCATGAGCCTCAAAATCTTCGGCAGAAACGAACATCACATCGTTAGTAGCGACGATGGGGACCTTCGCTAATTGTGCAAGCTGTGCCGATAGATGCAGGCAATCTTCATCGTATTGTCGCCCTGTGCGCTGAACCTCTAGATAAAATCGGTCACCAAAGATGCCTGTCCAGTAGAGCAAAATTTGTTCCGCTTCGGCCACTCCACGGTTAATTAACGCTCGGCCAACTTCTCCTTCAGCTGCCCCAGACAAAACAATAAGGCCCTCACTTTTATCAGCTAGCCATTGCTTTTGAATAATAGCTTTACCATCGATTTGGCCTTCCTGAAATGAGCGTGACACCAATTCAGTGAGATTGAGGTAGCCTTTGGAGTCCATAGCTAATAATGTCATGCGGCTAATAGTGGAGTCTGTTTCAGCGGTTTCAGCGATAAAAACATCGCAACCACAGATCGGTTTAATACCCGCACTTTGAGCAGCTTTATAAAACTTTATCATGCCACTCATGGTCGATTGATCAGTTAATGCAATGGCTGGCATCTGCTCTACCTGCAAGGCTTTCATCAGCGGTTTAATGCGAATCATGCTATCAATCAATGAAAATTCAGAGTGCATGCGCAAATGCACAAAGGGCACAGCTTGGGTCATATTAAGTTCCAATTAAACGTCTTACGGGGGCAAAACTGCGCCTGTGTTGAGGGCTGACACCATATTGTTCTAAGGCCTTTAAGTGCAACGAGGTGGGGTAACCTTTGTGCTTATCTAGGCCATAGTGAGGGTATAGTGTATGCCATTCTAGCATCTCCCTATCGCGCGTTACTTTAGCAATAATTGAAGCTGCGCCAATACTAATTTCTTTGGCGTCTCCTTTAATAATGGCTTCACTTGCACAAGTTAACACGGGACAACGATTACCATCAATAAGTGCCAAGTCAGGTTGCCGACTCAATGATTCTACGGCACGCTGCATGGCCAGCATGCTCGCCTGTAATATATTCAACTGATCAATTTCTTCAACACTGGCCCGGCCTACGCCGACACTAATAGCACGAGCATAAATCTGATCATATAACCTTTCTCTGACTTTTTCTGTCAACTTTTTAGAATCACCCAAACCCTCAATGGGTGCTGTGGGGTCCAATATCACGGCCGCCGCAACCACGTTACCAAATAATGGTCCTCGGCCTGCTTCATCAACACCACAAATTACACCGACTCTGGGTTCAGTGAATAACAGATTTTCTACCCCAATCATGGCTTGCACCCTGAGCCAAACTCTTTATTACACTGGTTAATCACCTCTATCACTGCCTTCGCTGCGCCCACATCTGCTCCACAAGCCAATAGTTGATGTATATCCTGAAACTGACTACGCTGTTTTTGGGCTGCCGCTTGGTCAACTAACAAGGTTTGCAAATGATTGGCAATGCGCTTCGGTTGAACTTGATGTTGAAGCAATTCTTCCACTACTTTGTGGCCCGCCAGTAAATTAGGCAAGCTCACAAAAGGGACTTTAAGTTTACGTTTGAATAAAGCGTAACTAATGGGACTTAAACGGTAACAAACCACCATGGGCTTTTCAAACAATAACGCTTCTAAGGTGGCCGTCCCAGAGGCTACCAAAACAGCGTCTGCAGCTGCCAGAACCCTATGCGACTGCTCTAGGACAAGCACTATCTTTAGCTGTGGATAGCTCTGCAATAACGACAGTAACTGCTGATGTCGTTGCACATTTGCTGCAGCTAAAACCAATTGCAAATGTGGCATTTGACTTTGCAATATAGCCGCTGCCGCCAAGAAATCAGGAGCTAGCTTTTGCACTTCCATAGCTCTGCTACCGGGTAACAAAGCCAGCACTGGCTGGTCTTTTAACTGTAATTGATGCCGAGCTTGCTGCAGCGTTAATGGGCCTGGAATAACATCAGCTAAAGGGTGGCCAACAAATGTAGCAGGAATCTGGTGGCGTTCATAATAAGGCACTTCAAAAGGCAATAAAGCCAGCACTCGATGGCATGCTTTAGCTACAGTAAACACCCGATCTTCACGCCAAGCCCAAACAGATGGGCTTACATAATGAACAGTTGGAATATTATTCAATTTCAATTGAGTTTCTAAGACAAGGTTAAAGTCCGGCGCATCAATACCAACCATGGCCATTGGATGGGTTTGGGTTTGGGTATAACGCTTAATGAGTCGTCTTCGTAGCAGCAATAATTCGGGTAAACGACCCAAAACCTCAACCAAACCCATGACCGAGAGACGCTCCATTGGCACTAGGCTTGTGAAACCTAGCGCTATCATTTGTGGACCACCAATGCCTTCAAATTTAAGATCTGGCCGCTGCTTTAGCAAGGCTCGCATTAGGCCTGCGCCCAATATGTCTCCTGAGGCCTCACCTGCAACAATGACAATGGTGTTATCTGACATGGACAACCTGCTAGCGAATGATACCGCGGCTCGTATTTTTCAAAGAAGCAATGAGCACCGAAAGTTCATCGCCTTCAACAGACAGCTCTTGCAAGTGATCGATAGCAGTGTCTAGGCTTAGTCCTTGGCGATAGACTATTTTATAAGCTTGGCGCAAAATTTTAATGCTAGCTTCACTAAAGCCACGACGCTTTAGGCCTTCTGTATTCATACCATGGGGTGATACTGAATTGCCATTGGCCATAACGAAAGCTGGTATATCTTTAAGTACAACACTACCAGCCCCAGTCATGCAATGGGGGCCAATGTGACAAAATTGATGAACCGCAGTAAAGCCACCTAAAATAGCATAGTCGCCCACTTTAACATGTCCGGCTAAGGCAACATTATTAGCCACAATAACATAGTCACCCAAAACACAGTCATGAGCTACATGCACATTTGCCATGAGTAAGTTATGGTTGCCAATTAAAGTTACACCAGCATCTTGAACTGTGCCACGATGCAAGGTGCAGCCTTCACGTATGACATTATGGTCGCCAATTTCTAGGCGTGTTGGCTCACCGTTATATTTCATATCTTGGCAAGCTTCGCCAATGGAGCTAAATTGGAAAATATGGTTATTACGCCCTATGCTCGTTGGACCTTTAATCACCACATGCGACTCTAACTTAGTGCCCGCTCCCAACTCAACGTTGGCGCCTATGACCGTATACGGACCAATTTCCACATCTGCAGCGATACGAGCGCTAGTATCAATAATAGCTGTTTCATGAATCAATGGCTGGGTCACTCAACCTTCCTGTCTGCACATAAAATAGTTGCCGAAGCAACCAACTGACCGTCCACACTGGCCCGACAATCAAACTTCCAGATACCGCGTTTTTCAGAGACGATGGCCGCATCTAACTGAAGTTTATCACCAGGCACTACGGGACGTTTAAATCGTAATTTATCAGAACCCACAAAATAATAGATAGATCCGTCTTGTGGGGTTTTGTCCATGGTCTTAAAACCAAGGATGCCAGCAGCCTGGGCCATCGCTTCTATCACTAAAACACCTGGCATGACCGGATGATCAGGAAAATGTCCATTAAAGAAAGGTTCGTTCACTGTGACATTTTTATAGGCCACTATGGAGTCACCTAAATTCAGCTCTGTGACTCTATCGACTAATAAAAATGGGTAACGATGAGGTAAATACTCTCTAATTTCTTTGACATCCATAACCATGGTTGTACATTCCTTTTGAAGTGCTTTTGATATTGATCAGTTGCGTAGCTGTACAATTTCTAATTCGAGTTGTTTAAGGCGCTTGGCCATCTGCTCAAGCTGCTTAAAACGCGTGGCGTTGCGGCGCCATTTTTGATTCTTATCTAAACCTGTACCCGATGAGTAGGCCCCAGGCTCAGTAATAGAATGTGTTACTAGAGACATGGCCGTCACATGCACACCATCAACTAGGGTCAAATGCCCAGTAATGCCGCATGCCCCTGCTATGGTGCAATGCTTGCCTAATTTTGTACTGCCCGCAATCGCAGTGCAACCTGCGATCGCAGTGTAATCACCCAGCACTACATTATGGGCAATTTGTACTTGGTTATCTAGCTTAACACCATAGCCTATAATAGTGTTATCTAAAGCCCCACGATCTATGGTGGTACCAGCACCCACTTCAACATGATCATCTATGATGACACCACCTAATTGGGCGATCTTAACCCAGTCAGGGCCATCCTTAGCAAAACCAAACCCATCGGCGCCAATCACTGCGCCGCTGTGAATCCTGCAGTGGGCACCCACCTCAATGTCATGATACAAGGTCACGTTAGCTGCAATGTTAGTGTGTTCTCCAATCTTAGAATGAGACCCCACCACACTGTTGGGACCAATAGAAACATGATTTCCTAGATTCACATAGGGTCCTATCACAGTGCCTGCCGCTAAATTAACGCCACGACCAAGTATAGCTGTGGGGTCGACTTGGGCCGTTTTATCAATGGCACTAAAATAAGGTATGGGCGCAAAAGATTGTGAGAGTTTTGCATAGCCCAAGTAAGGGTTTTCTAAAACTAGGCAGTGTCCAGAAAACAGCTGAGCTTGATCAGCATGCAAAATAACCGCACCTGCTTGGCTAGAATCTAGCTGGTGCGCATACTTCATATTAGCCAAAAAGCTCACTTGATGTGGTAATGCAGAGGCTAAGGTGGCTAAGCCAGAAACAAGGTGATTTGGGTCACCTTCTAATTTGGCACCAATAAGTTCAGCCACTGCACCTAAAGTTAACTGATCCACTTATGGCTCCAAATTCAGCAGCTCAACGACCTTAGGAGTAATATCAATCGCGTCACTGTTGTAGATCACAGATTGGCCATTAACAATTAAAGAAATATTGTTTGCTTTGATCAATTGTCGTAATACTTTATCCAAAGCTGGACGCATACTTGCTAAGAATTCTTGTTCAGCTTGGGCTTTGGAATTTTTTAAGTACTGTTGCAGCTGCTGGAATTCGATGTTTAAAGTTTGAATATCTGCTTCAAGCTGTTGCACCTCATCACTACTCATGAGGTCTTTGTCAGCCACCATACGCTGCTGTGAGGCCTGCAATTTTTTCCCAATAGTATCAAAGCGCAGCGCTTGAGGTTCAAGTTGTGCCGACAAGCTTTTTCCTAAAGCGATGGCTTTTCCTGTAGCAAAAACAGCCTGTTCTACTTTGAGTACAACAATAGCATTGGCTAAGACCCATTGTGGCAAACTCAAGCAGAGGACAAAGGCCACAGTATTGAAAGTTAACTTCACTTTATTCATTATTATTCCTTGTGAGGCTGGGTTAGAACGAGCGGCCTAATGTAATATGCGTTGACTGTGTTAAGTCACCTGTTTTTTGTTTTAACGGAGTTGCCACAACTAAGGTTAAGGGTCCCACTGGCGTCAACCACGCTAGGTTTAGACCACCAGCAGATCTTAGATCGGCTGCTGAGAATTCCCCAGTTGTGTGGACGTTACCTACATCAACAAACAATGATGTACGTACTGATGGGTTATCATTGAACATTGGGAAAATTAGCTCTGCAGAGGCAGTGGTAAGCAACTGGCCACCCAATGGCTTGCTATTCGAGGCACTTTTAGGACCTAAAGAGTTGTTAGAAAAACCACGCACACTGCCAAAACCACCGGCAAAGTAGTTGGCAAAGAAGGGGGTCGTGCTAGTAGAACCATAGGCGCCTATAACGCCCACTCGAGCACCTGTGGAAAAGACAAGAGATTCTGTGTAATTCATAGGTATGAAGTTACGGTAGTTATAACTCAGTTGATAAAAGTTCAAGTCACTGTTGGGCAGGGCCAAGTCTAGGTTAACCCCGTGTGAGGAGCCATTTGTTGGGTACCAAAAGTCATTTAAGGTATTGTTGTTCCAATTTACTGAGGTTTTAAATTGCTTATACTGCTTTCCCTCTGCAGCTACAAAACTGGTCGCTTCGGATGCAGCAGCTGTGCCTAGCTCTAGGTCAATACGCTGATACCCTAGGGTAAAGTCCAGACGAGTTTCATCGTTAATTGGATACCCAAAGCGCATATCAAAGCCTACGGTATCTGTGGCGAAGTTACTCACATCGACTTTGGAAAAGTCTCGCTTGGTATAGTACACATCAGCACCTCTACTAACACCATCCACAGTGTAATAAGGGTTAAGGTAGCTAAATTTATATGAATCGGTGCTGCTACTTGATGTAAAAGATGCTTCCATCTTATTGCCCGTGCCCAAAAAGTTATTTTGATTCACTGAACCACCAAAGAAAGCACCTTCGCCATCACTGTAGCCTAGCATGATCGACCAATCTGCAGTCAACCCTTCTTCAACTTCAAAGTCTACATCTAGCTGGTCATCGGTACCCGATACAGGCACTGTTTCTACGGCTATATTATTGAAGAAACCTAAGCGTTGAAGGCGTAATTTTGATGCTGTTATATCTGCCATGGAAGCCACTCCACCTTCCATCTGACGCATCTCACGACGCAAAACATCATCACTAGTGCGAGTATTACCACGGAAATTGATGCGGCGTACATAGGTACGTTTGCCCGATCTAATCTGATACTGGACGTCAACCGTTTTGTCTGCTTCATTCACTAAAGGAACGGGTTCCACATCGGCGAAGGCAAATCCATTATCTCCGAATAATTGACGCACGTCTGCGGCAGCATCAATTAGGCTTTCCCGAGAAAATATCTGACCCGAGTCAGCATTAATAAGGGGCCATATCTCTGCTTCTTCAATATCATATTGACCTGCCAGACTTAGTTTGCCTATATTATATTGAGCGCCCTCAGTGACGTTGATGGTAATGAAGACATCCGCTTTGTCTTCAGAAATCGCCACTTGGGTAGATTCAATATTAAACAGAACGTAGCCTTTGTTTAAGTAATAAGATCGGATATTTTCTAGGTCTGCCGTAAGTTTTTCGCGGGAATACTGATCATCCTTAGTAAATAACGTCCAAAAGCCAGGGGTTTGTAGGCTCATTAGATCTATTAACTGATCATCAGCAACACTGTCATTGCCAATAATATTAATGTAGCCAATTGAAGAGGTGACGCCTTCATTAACTTTAACGTCAATGGATACACGATTTTCACCTAAGTCCTTGACCACAGACTCCACTAACACAGCGTATCTTCCTTGGCGGTTATATTGCCGCTCGAGCTCTAACTCTATCTGAGCCAAGGTAGCGCGTTTGAAAATTTCTCCTTCCTTCAGTCCTGCAGCACCTAAACCTAAGCGAAGGTCTTCAGTTTTAATAATTGAATTACCTTCAAGGCCAATAAAACCAATCGCTGGGCGCTCTTGCACAACTACCAACAATAAATTACCTTCTTGCTCCAACCGAATATCTTCAAAAAAGCCACTTTTAAATAGCGTTCGAGTGGCATAAGCAAGGGTGCGCTCATCTGCGGTATCACCCACTTTCAAAGGCAATTCTGCAAAAGCTTGGCTTGACGAAAGCCTCTGTAAACCTTCAATGCGGATATCTTCAATGGTGAAGCCCAAAGCCAAGGCCACATGTGAAGCCATCAACGTGCAGCTTAACAACACACCTAAAATTATTTTTTTCATATTTCTACTAACCTAAAATAAGATTAAAGTCGCATCAGATCATTAGCCACTGCGATAATCATAATACTAAACACTAACGCCATACCAATTCGTAAACCGATAGCTTGGATATTTTCAGGCACTTTACGGCCCGTGATGACTTCTACAAGGTAATATAACAAATGTCCGCCATCCAGCATAGGAACTGGCAATAGGTTTAGTACACCCAAACTGACACTTAAATAAGCCATGAAACTAATAAAGGCAATAACACCAGATTCCGCCGAGGCTCCAGCAATTTTAGCAATACTAATAGGCCCACTTAAATGCTCAATAGAAACAAGGCCTTGAACCATGCGGCCTAAAAAACTTAGGGTCAAGGCTGCCATTTCTAAGGTCTGCTGACCACCCGCTACCAAGCCATCAAACACTCCCAGTTGCTGTTGAAAGCGCATAGACTGAGGCCACTCAATAGGCGCCACACCAATACCGATTCGGCCGACACGTTTGCCCGCCTCGTTAACATAAGAGCCCAGCTGGACGGGCACTTCTAGGCGCTGCAACGATCGCTCAAGGGTTACCATAACGCGCATGTCTGCTTGACCCTGAATAAAGTCAACAAACTCGTTATAGCCCACCATAGGTTGATTATTGACCGCTAGTATTGTGTCACCTAACTTTAAACCCGCTATCTCTGCAGGTCCTAAAGGGACAATATGGTTGAGCAGCACTGGTACATCTGGCCGCCAAGGCTTTAAACCCAACTGGCTCAAAGGGCTCACTTGCACAGAAGCTGACATCCACTGTGTCACTGCAAAGAAACGCTCTTCCTGGTTGCCTAAAACTGGTAATGCATCCAATTGATTAACCAAAATGGCTTGTTCTTGCAATACCTGCTCGTCAAGTGTCTGTATGGATAGCCTGATACTGGCTGTTTCACCGATGCGTTTAGCAAGGGCAATATTAACAGCCTCCCATGTGGGAGTTGCATGACCATCAATAGCTAGAATGCGTTGCGGCAATTCAAAGCCAAGCTCCCCTTTATCAATGGCCACAGCCACAGGGATCAACTGAGGGGTGCCCGCTACATGCACCAGAGCATAAAGTAATCCAGCAAATATCAGATTCACCAGAGGCCCCGCAACTACAATCGCAATGCGCTGCCAGGGTGATTTCTGATCGAAGGCGCTGCTAAGGTGCTTTGCATCTACCTCATCATTGCGCGAGTCTAACATGCGCACGTAGCCTCCTAAAGGCAGCCATGCAAATACGTATTCAGTACCATCTTTACCTAGTTTTTTAACGATAGGGCGTCCAAATCCTACAGAAAAACGGATGACTTTTACGCCACACCATCGCGCCACAAAGTAATGCCCCGCTTCATGCACAGTCACAAGCACCGCTAAAGCAAAGAGAGTTGTTAAAATAGTTATTGCCATTATATGATCAAACCCTATTTATCAAAAAAAATAAGACACAAGGCAAACACGGGCGCCGCCGCTGTTACGCTATCAATGCGATCCATAATTCCACCATGCCCTGGCAATATTGAACCACTATCTTTAATGCCACATTGGCGCTTAAACATGCTTTCTGTTAAATCCCCTACTACAGAGACAAACAACAGCACTAAGGCTAGGATATAAATACCAAAGGACAAGTTTTGGGAAAAGTGGAGGTGTTGTTGGGTCATCATAGTGACCAAAAGGACAGTCACAGAGGCCCCACCAACGCCCGCCCACGATTTAGCAGGACTGACACGGGGCATAAGTTTACGTTTACCAAATCGCTTACCCGCAAAATAAGCCCCCGTATCTGCGCCCCATACCAACAAAAACATATAGACGATCAACCAAGGGCCCTGGGTCAATTCGCGAATATAGATCATCGCAGCCCATGTTGGCACCAGTACCAGGAAGCCAACCACTCCCTTACTTACGCGCCCACACCAGAGCCCAGAAGCTCTGGGGTAAAGCATGACTAACACCGTCGCAATTAGCCACCAAACAGACGCAACAAAGAAGATCGCCTGTTCAAAGTAGGGTAGCGTTTTCTGCACCACCACAATAGCAAATAGAACTGCCAAAATATAAACTGTGCGCTGGGTTCGGCTCACCAGTCGCATCATTGCTGTCCATTCCCAAGCCGCCATCAGCACAATAAGGGCCATAAATGAAGCAAACGCTTGAGGGGGGAAAAAAAATACCGCAGCTAATGTAAGTGGCGCAATAATCAAAGCGGTAGCAATTCTAGATTTCAGCATATTATTATTTTATATTTGGTCAAAGGGGCCAGCCTATCCTTGGTTAAACATTTGATTCTTGTTGCACTAATTGCCCATCTGTTTGGCCAAATCTTCTTTGCCTCTGACCAAATTGAACCAAGGTATCTACCATTTTTTGATGTTTAAATTCTGGCCAGAGCGTATCAACAAACACCAATTCTGCATAGGCCATTTGCCAAAGCAAAAAATTACTGATGCGCTGCTCACCACTAGTGCGAATGCATAAGTCAATAGCCGGTAAGTCCCCCAAACACAGATATTTACCAAAATCACCCTCACATATAGTGTCTGGGGTGTTACCTGTCTGCTGGAGTTCTATGGACATTTTTTTAGCCGCCTCTAGAATATCCCAACGACCTCCATAGTTAGCAGCGATGGATAACTGCAACCCAGTATTAGATAGTGTTTTGGTTTCAGCAGCCACTATCAGCTTTTGCAGTTCAGAGCTCAAGCCTGCGACATCACCTATAATACGTAAACGAATATTATTGTCATGTAACTTATTGACTTCGCGCTTTAATACGAATACAAACAGGTCCATCAAAGCTTTCACTTCAAGCGCAGGCCTGCGCCAATTTTCACTGCTAAATGCAAAAAGAGTCAGTGCTGGAATTTTATAGTGCACCGCAGTTTCAATCACTGCCCTAACGGCACCCACACCTGCTTTATGGCCCGCCACACCCGTTAAATTCTGATTTTTAGCCCAGCGATTGTTACCGTCCATAATAATGGCGACATGCTCAGGCAGCACTTCCAGCTTTTGGGCTAGAATAGTGTGACGCGGGTCAGTCATGCTTTAATCCTTTGGGTGAGCATTATTAGACATAGTGATATCGATTAGACCTCCATCAAATCCTTTTCTTTGGCAATGAGCGCAGCTTCGATCTTTGCCACATGGGCATCTGTGACCTTTTGCACCATATCTTCTCCGCGGCGCGCATCATCTTCTGAGATATCCTTGTCTTTTAAGAGCTCTTTTATGTCTCCATTGGCATCTCGACGAATACTGCGCACAGACACGCGGGCTTTTTCAGCTTCTTCACGCGCTCCTCGAATAAAACTTTTCCGAGTTTCTTCTGTTAACGCTGGCATAGGGACTCTAATTAAATCTCCAGATGTTGATGGGTTGAGCCCCAAGTTAGCTTTCATAATGGCTTTTTCTATCTCTGGCACCATGGGCTTTTCCCAAGGTGATACGGCTAAACAGCGGCCATCTTCAACCGAGATATTAGCCAATTGGTTAAGAGGAGTATCACTCCCATAATAAGACACCATGACACTATCTAAAATACTCGGATGAGCACGGCCCGTGCGGATCCGTTTAAAAGCTTCACTCAGGGCCGTTACACTCTTGTCCATGCGACTATCAGCATCTTGCTGGATATCATTAATCATTTCATTCTCCGCCTTTTGGCATTGTCACATTGACCAAGGTGCCTTCATGACCACCCACCACTAAATTGACCAAGGCCCCTGGTTTATTCATATTAAATACCCGCACGGGCATCTCTTGATCACGGCATAAACACATAGCCGTGAGGTCCATGATACCTAATTGCTTTTCGATTGCTTCATCAAAGGTAATGTAGTCATACTTGACCGCATGGGAATTTATAACGGGATCCGAATCATAAACCCCATCTACTTTTGTGGCTTTGAGGACCACATCTGCTTCAATTTCTATACCACGTAATGAAGCCGCTGAATCCGTAGTAAAAAAGGGGTTACCAGTGCCTGCAGAAAAAATAACCACATTGCCCTGTGACAAATACAACATGGCATTGCGGCGGTCATAATGGTCTACCACCCCACTCATTGGGATTGCAGACATGACCCGAGTAGTAATATTAGAGCGCTCTAAGGCATCACGCATGGCTAAAGCGTTCATGACGGTCGCCAGCATGCCCATGTGGTCGCCCGTTACACGATCCATTCCTGCTTCACTCAGGGCAGCGCCACGAAATAAATTACCACCTCCAATGACCAAGCCCACCTGCACCCCAATGCCTACTAACTGGCCAATCTCGAGGGCCATCCGATCTAAAACCTTGGGATCAATACCAAAGTTTTCGCTGCCCATCAGTGCTTCTCCACTAAGTTTAAGCAAAATTCGCTTATACCGAGGCTGTCGCTTATCAGAAACTGGCATTTATATTCTCCAAAATATTAGTCTACACAAACCCCATTCCAGGTCCCAAAGCATCGCGCTTTTAAAACCCTAGAATAGTGACGTATTAGCAGCCCAAGGGCAAGTTAGCCTTGAACTTATATCAAAAAAAAACGCCACCATAATGGACTCATCCACTATGGCGACGCTTTATACAAGCAAAAGATCTTAACCCTTTAGCTGCTGTGCCACTTCTGCTGCAAAATCAACTTCTTCCACTTCAATGCCTTCACCAACTTCTAAACGATTAAAGGCAGTCACAGATGCGGATACAGCGTTTAATAAATCACTGATTTTTTCATCTGGGTTTTTGACAAAGGGCTGCTCAGTGAGGCTATTTTCAGCCAAAAACTTATTAATGCGACCCATCATCATCTTATCAACGATAGCGTCTGGCTTGCCTGCCATGTCTGGCTGGGCCTTGATAATTTCTTTTTCTTTGTCCACTTCTTCAACCGTCATGTCTTCACGACTAATCACTCGCGGATTAGTGGCTGTCACATGCATAGCAATATTTTTAGCCAACTCACTTTCTCCAGCAGTCAAGGCGATCAGAGTGGCCACTTTATTATTACTGTGCACATAGGCAGCAACATTAGCCGCTTCAAGCATGACAATGCGACGGGGAGTAATGTTTTCACCAATTTTTTGCACTAATGCCTCACGCGCATCAGATAATTCACCCTGCATTAATACGGCCATATCATCTTGCTTAGCAGCAAACGCTGCATCAGTCACCTGAGTTACAAAGGCTAAGAAGCCTTCATCACGGGCAGCAAAGTCAGTTTCTGAGTTCACTTCAACTAACACACCAAAGGAGTTATCAGCTGCAACCTTTGCACAAACAACACCTTCAGCCGCAGTCCGACCTGCTTTCTTAGCAGCTTTCATACCACTGGATTTGCGCAAGTCTTCAATCGCCTGCTCAATGTTACCGTCAGCAGCAGCAAGTGCCTTTTTACAATCCATCATGCCCAAGCTTGTGCGCTCACGCAGTTCTTTAACCATAGATGCAGAGATTGCAGCCATTAGAAAATCCTCAAATTAGGTTCTCAACGCCCAACTGGACGTCGTTAAAAAAAAGGGAGCCAAGCTCCCTTTTACGTATTCACCATGCTAAACCCAAGGTTTAGACTTACTCGGCAGGTGCAGACACTTCTTCTTCGGCAACTTCTACGAACTCGCCAGCGACTGAGGTGCCGTCGTCTTTGCCCGATGCACATGCATCAGCCATCGCAGAAACGTAAATTTCTATGGCGCGCAAAGCATCGTCGTTGGCAGGGATTACATAATCGATGCCATCAGGGTTGCTATTTGTATCAACAATCCCAATGACAGGAATGCCCAGTTTGTTAGCTTCGTTAATGGCAATACGCTCATGCTCTACATCAACAACAAATAAAGCGTCTGGAAGACCGCCCATATCCTTAATGCCGCCGATTGCACGTTCAAGCTTTTCCATTTCACGTTGACGCATCAACGCTTCTTTTTTCGTTAATTGCTCAGAGGTACCATCGTTGAACTGAGTTTCTAAGGTCCGAAAGCGGTTAATTGACTGACGGATAGTCTTATAGTTTGTCAACATGCCACCTAACCAACGGTGGTTCACGTAAGGCATACCAACACGGCTAGCGTGTTCTTTGATCAGCTTACCTGCCGCACGCTTGGTGCCAACGAATAATACCTTGTTCTTGTTGGAAGCCATGTTCTCAACGATAGCGAGGGCTTCGTTCAAGGCTGGCAAAGTTTGATCAAGGTTGATGATATGTATCTTATTACGAGCACCAAAAATATACTGACCCATTTTTGGGTTCCAGTAGCGGGTCTGGTGGCCGAAGTGGGCGCCGGCTTTGAGCAGGTCGCGCATACTTACTTTAGTCATTTTAATTTCCTTTGTATGGGTTAGGCCTCCATAAACCCCCGTTCTACTTAAACTTTTTGTAAAAGAAAAATAGAAACCACGATTCGATCAGAAGTCTTAAAGCAGACCCCCAACACCCAGAACCATGTGCCGGTTTATGTGTGACGTTATAGTTAAGCTCCAAACTCATAGGCCTTTTTTTCAAAAGACGCCGGATAGAATTTAGGCGCGCAATTAAACCATAACTAGCCGATGATCTCAAGCTGCAACAGAAAGTCGTTAGCGCGTGTTGCATAATAATTGCGCTTTTGAAGACTATTAACTCTTTAACAGCCCATCAATTTTTAATTATCAAATTACCCTTTAGCGCATAACCTGAGTTGCGCTTATTCTGTAGCGTAAGCTCATCGCGATCAAAGCCTACCAATTTGCGTCGCAAACGGCTCATAAAAGCTTCTAGAGTATTCTGCCGAGCATGATCTAAATCAATACCCATCACTTCCATAATTTCGTAATACTCTGCCCCAGCTGGACTTCTCAAAGCTAAAAATGACAGCACTCTGGCTTCATTAGCCGTTAAAAGTACATGTTCATCTTTTTGGGCAAGCTTATGGGTTTGCATATTCAGGCTTAACTGTGCAGATGCCAACTGCGCCAATGATTCATTAGTACCAAAGATGCCCGACAGGCAGGCCAGCAAAGCCTCAGGTTTAAAAGGCTTGGGTAAATATACCATCGCCCCCGATTCATAACCCAACATTAGATCCTCATTTCTACTCAAAACACTCATCATAATCACTCGCAGACCGGGCAACGTTCGCAAATAACGCTTTGCGATGCTATACCCTGTCTCGCCGGGCAATTGCACATCCAGCAACAAAAGATCGGGCGCTTCACTATTTCCCTGCTCATCCATGTCTTGTGGATCCGCAAACCAAGTGACTCGATAACCTTCGTCTTGCAAACGAGACATAATGGCTTTTCCAAGGTCAGGATCGTCTTCACAAATATAGATTAACGGGGTGGTCATCACTTGAGCCTCACTATTGCCGAAAATACACCCTCAATACACTCTAACGAGAGGGCATATTTATTAGCCCCACAGAGATTTTTTACAATCCATAAACCGAGACCTGTGCCACGGATACCCTTCGAATTTGGGCCCCGAAAGTATTTATCAGTTAATTCATCAATATTGGACTGAGGTAATTCGTCAGTCTCATTTTCAATAATCACGCATAATCCATTAGTGTTATCTGACCCAACTAATTTTACTTTTATACTCGAATTGTTGGCATACTTTCTGGCATTAGTTAGCAGGTCGTGCACAATAACTTCTAAAGCTAATTTATTACCCACAAAGTCAATACAACCACTAGAAGTGAGATCTAGCAATCGCTCATCAGCATGCAGTAATGCTGAAGCACGCCATTGATCCTGAATTAATTCAGTAAGAAAAACCTTTTCAGAGCTGACAAAATCAGTGCCAACCCTTCCCATAAGCTCGACTTTGTCGACCACATGTTGAATGTGAGTTAATTGAGCATCCATTTTGTTTCGCAAATCAGAGCCCCCTACGGTAAATCTCAGCGTGGTTAGGGGTGTTTTTATTTCATGGGACAGCATAGAAAGAAAAGCCGACTGCTCCACCAAATCACGTGCAAGTTTTTCATTCGTTAAGTGAACGATCGCTGCCTTCTTGGCCATATTTTGCTGACGACGTTGCAAGATTAATGTGCGCATCCAAAGCACCTGACCCATCATAATGATGGTCACCAATGAATAAAAATAAATACCATTAGTTTGAAGACCAGGGCCAAAACCTAAACGAGACACAGCGGCCAAAACTACAAGCGACATAAAAAATGTATAGGGGTTTTGGATTTTTTTAAAAATTAAACCTTGCAGGTGATCTTTTGGCCTGTACCAAGGCACCAACACAATCAAAATAACACCACAAATAGCGGTCAGCCCAGCGGCAATAATTAAGGACAGCCTTTGATCAACAAAAAAGTATAATGCAAGATTGATAAAGCTTAATAGCACAACCGCCAAGCAGAACCCCGAAAGCCAAGGGATGGTCTTCATATTGCGCAGCAATATCCAATGAAAACCAGCGCCTGTAATAACCACAATAATGACAACCGCGCCTAATAATCGACCGTTTAGAGGGTTGAGGTGGGGCCAAATACTGGGAATAAAATGACTCACACTCAGCAACAGCAAAAACCATACGAGCTGGTGTGCTGCAAATGCCAAAAACAGAACTTGCTTAAACCACACTCCTGCAACCAAAGCTAAACCCGCTGCTAATAAAATTACAGTCAGCACAGCGCCCTTGAGAGCTAAACCCCATGTATGCTGACTGGCAACCTGCTCAGTAGAAGGGTAGCTTAAACGCACATTTAGATTTTGAATCGCTTTAGCATTTAATTGCGCAGTCGCTGCCGCATTAGGCACGTCAAAAATCAATCGATCAATGTCATAATGATGATCAAGGGTTTTTGCAGCGACACCACCCCCTTTTATTTGCTGATTAATAAGCTGTCCATTTTTATCAAAAAACTCGACAGCAACGCGTTCTAAATAGACAGGGCTCACGCTAATGTGCGGCACATCAATTGAGGCTTGAAACGAAAGTTTAAAAGTGACACTTTGTTTAGTAGAACCCGCTGCAACTCGATGCCCAGGCTGCCAAAGTAGAGCGTCGTCAAGTACCTTGATACCTGCATCATGCAGCACCCAAGAAGCTTTAATGCCGCGCGTATCCGTGGTCTTTTTTTGCGTCAGTTGTTGTGCAGCAACAATTAAGCACAGCAACATAAAAATGACTAAAAGCGGCTTTATTTTTGTGTAGTAACGATTAAATTCCACTCTCCAACCTCTTCAGCCTATATCACTCTGTTAACCCTGCACTAATGCGCATTTACTAACCTACTCAGCTACTTATACTAAGCCATATTAAAAAAAGTCGCATTCACTAACGCTAAAAAACTCCTTACTAGTTATTATTCAGGTAACGAGTTTGCTTGATTGACAGATAAAAATGTGGGGTCTAAGCGACGGGTTTGGCCAAGCACCAATCTATTTGGGCACCATAGCGATGTGCTTGTGAGTTGAAACAGTGGGTTAATGTTTAAATAGCTATTTATGGCTCTATCAAGAAGCCATTTCGAAGGGCTGGGCATATCGGATCATGGCATCTTTTGAAGATAACGAAGCTGATTTTTGTTCCACTATGGTTGCTAAAGTTGTCTCGTCGTTGATGCCAAAAAACATAAACCTAAGACTAGTTATAATATTTCGTCCATCCATGTGCCTGCGCATATGGTGTATTTCTGCATTGGCCTTGACGATAAACCCATCGACAGTGAGCTCAATGTGCCTGATGGCTTTACCCACTTGTATATCATTAAAATTAGCTTGTGGAATAAATACCGAGGCTCCATCACTCGATAAATAGGCAACTTCAACATTTTGCCCCTTAATGGTCATATTAATTTTTCTGTCCAGCTTCGCTGGCAAGCGAACCTCGTCATAATGCGATTTAACACACAAATTTTCAGGAAGCTTGGCACTAAAACGCCAGCCTAAATCACTATTATTAACGGCTGTGACCTCAATATCAAAATAGTGGATGAGCCCCTCATCCACGAATTCAATACGAAGCTGATCCGCAGCCTCAACCTCAAATTTGAAACCTTGATTGCGCATGGCCTCTAGCACTAAGGTCACATTTTCACTGTTTGCTTTGGTGGTCGCTTGAGGCCTGTACCTCACCTCACAAACCTGAAAGTCTGCTACAGCTTGATCAGAGGGATCTCCAAAACTGATATAAAATACTGTTTTGCCCTGTTTAGCAGACAAAAAAAACTTATACAGCTCCTGAAAATCATTAATTTTAACCTTGTCTTTCAAAATACATCCTTTTATTCTTCAGAAAGAATAGTCAACTTAACTACTTCTCAATACTCTCAATTTTCTGCAAAAGCTCATCACAAGAAAATTTTTAATCACGTTCGATAAACATGAGCATGAGTGGGAATAACTAAACAATAACAAGAGCCCATTAAGTTTTCTTACAACACGCGTCAGAAATAGGCTTAATTTAAGTATTAATCAGCTCAAATCGCTGATTTTAGAGCAATCTCAACAACTCTTTTGCAATACTTCTTCACCAATCAGGCTATAAAAGTATGTTTTGATCCATAGGTTTCAAAATATTAATAATTTGATTCCTTATATCCGCGTTACCTAATTAGCTATTTCAGTGGCGATCACTAAAAACTAGGGTTTAACCCACTGCAAGATTCTCATGCCTCAGGAAAAAAACACCACATGATTAAAATAACTTCTCATGCATCAGAAGTTAGCTTAGTGATGCATTTGCCTGTGGTATATACTTTTTATTGGTCTTTTAAATCGGCCTTTTCGTTTTCAAATCATAGGTGACATATTATAGAAAGAATTGTTGATACAAATATATCGAACTTGGGTATGTCTGGTATAATTTCGAGTGTGAGCTCTGGATAGAGTTGATTCAAAATAGATAGAGTATCGTTAAAGTGAGAATTCCATGAACATATTAATCAAAGACGCAGCAGCAATTGATAAGATGCGTATAGCTGGCCGCTTGGCCGCTGAAGTGTTGGAAATGATTCACCCGCATGTGCAAGTGGGAGTGACGACCAACCAGCTTGATCAAATTTGTCATGATTACATTGTGAATGTTCAAAAAGCGATTCCTGCGCCATTAAATTATCACGGATTCCCAAAATCCATTTGCACCTCCGTTAACCAAGTAGTGTGTCATGGCATTCCCAATGACAAAGCCCTCAAGCAAGGTGATCTGGTTAACATTGATATTACCGTCATTAAAGATGGTTATCATGGCGATACTAGCCGCATGTTTGCTGTTGGCAATATTGCGCCTCATGCTGAACGTTTAGTGACTATTACTCAAGAATGCATGTACAAGGGCATCGCTCTAGTCAAACCTGGCGCACACTTGGGTGACATTGGCCATGTCATTCAAGTGCATGCTGAAGCGAACCATTATTCCATTGTGCAAGAATACTGTGGCCATGGCATTGGCGTAGGTTTTCATGAAGATCCTCAGGTACTGCATTACGGCAAGCCCAATACTGGAGTTGAACTCAAAGAGGGAATGATTTTCACTATTGAACCCATGCTTAATGCAGGTAAGCGTCATGTCAAACTAAATAAACATGACGGCTGGACCGTGACGACTATGGACAAGCGTTTATCTGCTCAGTTTGAACATACGATCCTAGTCACCGCTGATGGTTACGAAAATCTTACGATTCGTAAAGAAGAAATGGTCTAAGCATGGTTTTGGTTAGCAAGGAGCTACAACACCAACTCATCGATCATGATCATCTGCAGCAGCAGCTTGCTGCGCTCCCTTCAGTGCAAGTATTAAAAGCCACTTTGCAGGCGGGTCAAAGCCAGCTGGATGATATTTTTCAAGAGCATAAAGAGAACCGCATTAACGAGTTGGTCCATGCTCGAGCTTGGCTTGTGGATCAAATTTTGCGCATGGCTTGGCAGCAATATTCTTGGCCCGAGGAAGCGGCATTAGTTGCTGTGGGTGGCTATGGTCGCCGTGAACTGCATCCTCAGTCTGATGTGGATTTACTCATTCTTTTAGGCAACGGTCTTAACGCCTCAAGTTGGCATAGATGTACGCAAGAATTTATTACTTTTATCTGGGATTTGGGTCTGCAAATTGGCTCCAGCGTACGTACCCTCGAAGATTGTTGTGAACAAGCTAAAAATGACATTACCATCGCCACCAGCCTCATTGAGTCCCATACCATTATTGGTAAGGCTGATTTGAGAGAGCAGGCATTTGATTGGGTTATTTCTGAACAAGCTTGGGGAAATGAAGCCTTTTACAAAGCCCGCATTGAAAGCCAACAGGAGCGACATAGACGCACCAATGACACAGAGTACAACCTAGAGCCCAACATCAAAAATTCGCCCGGTGGGTTGCGTGACATTCAAACTATTGGATGGATTGGCAAACGTCACTTTGGGCTGAGCAATATGGCACAGCTTGCTGGACACAACTACCTTAACAAGTCAGAACTAGACACCCTCAGAAAAAGCACTGACTACCTTTGGACCATTCGTTACGCACTGCACCTAATTGCAAAACGTCCAGAGGAACGATTACTGTTTGACCACCAGCGCAAACTGGCAACCTTTTTTGGCTATGAGGATAATGAAGAAGAGCTCGCCGTCGAACAATTTATGCATCGTTATTATCGCACAGCCATGCACTTAGCCGAACTTAACCAAACGCTTTTGCAACTTTTTGATCAGGGCATTCTCCATGCTCATGAAGCCGATTTAGTGGTGTCGATAAATCGCCGCTTCGAACTCCGCAATGGTCGCTTACAAGCCTGCTACCCTAGCCTTTTTTTGCGCCAACCTTTTGCTATGATGGAAGCCTTTGTCATTCTGGCACAACATCCTCAATGCCAAGCTATTGGGGCAGAGTGTAAACGTCTGATACAGACCTATCGTCATTTAATCGATGACAAGTATCGCCGAGATATTCGGGTTAATAGTCTATTCATGGAATTGCTTCGCTCACCTCAACGCATGTCTCACACTTTATTAGAGATGCAGCGTCAAGGGGTGCTGGGAGATTACCTACCTGCTTTTAATAGGATCGTGGGGCGTATGCAACACGACATGTATCATATTTACACCGTTGATGCTCATTGCATGAAGGTTGTGAAAAAAATGCGTGAGCTATTATTACCAAAAGAACGAGAACGTTTTCCTGTAGCGAGTCGTTTAGTGCATCAACTACCCAAGATTGAGCTCCTTTATATTGCTGGATTTTTTCATGATATCGGTAAAGGCAGTGGCCGAGATCATTCTGTTGTCGGGGCTGAAGAAGTTCGGCATTTTTGCAAACAGCATCAATTAGGTAAGTGGGATACAGAATTGGTTAGCTGGTTAGTTCGCCACCACTTACTCATGTCTATGACCGCCCAAAAACGTGACATTAGCAACCCCGATATTATCCATGAATTTGCCACTAAAATGGGTGACCAGTTACACCTAGATTACCTTTATGTCCTCACAGTGAGTGATATCAACGCGACCAACCCAGCCCTCTGGAACAATTGGCGCGCATCCTTATTAAGGCAACTTTATACCGCAACTAACCGCGTGCTGCGCTTAGGCCTAGATGTTCCTGTAAATCACCAGGGGCTCATTGAACAGAGCCAAACTGATGCTCGCAAGCTGTTGCAAGCCCAGCGATTTAACCCCGCCTCAGTCATGCGTTTATGGAAAAATTTAGGCGACGATTATTTTATCCGCGAAAATGCTAAAACCATTGCCTGGCATACAAGGACCATACTCAACCATCAAATTGAAGGGCCTTTAGTTGCCATTAGTGAAACCTCCTTTAGTGCCTTTGAGGGTGGCACCCAAATCTTTGTTTACACTCAAGATAAAGCTAATCTATTTGCAGTGCTGTGCGCCATTCTTGGTCAGCTTAACCTAGACATCCAAGATGCACGCATTATTACCACTGAAGATGGTCACAGCATGGACACCTTTATCGTGTTGGATAGCCATGGCAATACCATTAATGAAACTCCCACCCTATTAGCGCAACTGCAAGAACGCCTCACCCAAGCCTTACTCTACCCCAATGACTTCGCCTATATCGTGCAACAACGCCAACCTAGGGCTCACAAGTTGTTCAATCAACCATCGAGCGTGAGCTTGACCAACCCTGAGGGTCGTAGCTGGACACGTTTAGAATTGTTTAGTGCTGATAGACCCGGTCTCCTAGCCCAAGTGGGCTTAGTATTTATGCGCTTGGGCATTAGCCTTCAAAAAGCAAAAATTCAATCCATTGGCGGCCGCGTTGAAGACGTGTTTTTTATTACACTCAATAATGGCCACCGCATTAGTGATGAAGGTCTTCTTGCTAAGCTTGAAAACGATATTTGTAGTTCTTTAGATAAATAACACTTTTAGATTGAGCGCTGTTAAGAAACTAAGAGTAGGATTAATGCATAACATTCACAAGACCACCACGGCCGCAATTCGCTTGGGGATTTAGACCCAACGAGATAGGTACATCGGCTCGTGCAAAGGCGCTGGCTTTAGAAGCTTAAAAGGAGCCAATCATATTAAACGCATTGGTCACTTGATCATTAGTCTCATCCTCTTTACAGAACAGCAGAACGTCTAGCACCACAGACCCTAAGAGATCTTCTAGGGACATTAAAGCTCCACTTTCGAGCTCTGTTTGTATCAAGTCTTTGGCCAACCAAGCAATACCCATGCTACCTAAAACCATTTCTTTGAGACTCGCAGAGAATGCAGACTCACACACCAGTTCAACACGGTAGTCGCGAAAAATGGGGGGCAAGCACATATGCGCTAGAGATTCTGCAAGAAATCCACCTTTGGGATACATTAAAATGGGCAGCCTCATACCTGCTTTGATGGGCCCCATTTTAATGGCTAACTCTTTAGAGACCACAGGCAGCAAGTAATCATTGCCCAGTTTGATTTTAACAATCGAAGCCTGAGTGAAATTGATCGGTTGGCTACTATTCTGGTAACACAGTAACAAATCACCTTCCTTAAGGAATAAGTTTTGGCAATCATTATTGTTGGCAGGCATGACGCGAAAGCTCGTTTTGGGTGAAAGTGTATTAATGTTGCGAATAATTTGTGGAATACGAGATACCGACAGGGTATGTTGGGCGATAAAGGTAATTTTGTTTTGGTTTTCATGGGCTTTGTTACGTAAGGCATAAAAACGATTAACCAAGTCGCGCACGTCTGCCTCCATTGCAAGTCCTATGGGGCGGATATTGACTGGTTTTGTTGCCCTATTAACCAGCTCAACCCCCAGCCACTCCTCTAGCTGCTTTACTCTGCGTGAATAGGCCGGCTGAGTAACATGTCGCCGCTCGGCTGCACGGGTGATTGACTTTTCTTCGAGTAGTGCTAATAAGTCTTCGAGCCATTTGAGTTCCATAGGTGATCTTACTGCCCCTAACATTCAATTTTGTAACTTTATACTAAAGAAATAGCATTATTATTGCAAAATAATTTATGTAAACATGCATTAAATTAATTATGGAATACCTCATGCATACTTCTAACTTTTCCCGCTTACATTTTGCTCACCTGCCAACTCCCCTAGAACCTATGCAAAATATTTCAAAGGCTTTAGGTGGTCCTAATCTATGGATCAAGCGGGACGATTGCACCGGTTTATCTTCAGGCGGCAATAAAACCCGCAAACTAGAATTCATCATGGCCGACGCTGTTGATCAAAAAGCAGACTCCATTATCACCCAAGGTGCTACCCAATCCAATCATGCGCGGCAAACTTGTGCCATTGCTGGCAAACTGGGCATGCGATGTCATATTTTACTGGAAAGCAGAACTGGTTTTGAAGACGATGCTTACAATCATAATGGCAATGTCATGCTCAATCAGTTGCATGGTGCCACCATTTCAACACGTCCCGCTGGTACCGACATGAACGCCGCAATGGAAGAACTTGCACAAAAGCTGAGAGACGATGGTAAGCACCCCTATATTATTCCTGGTGGAGGTTCCAATGAAATTGGTGCCCTTGGATATGTCAATGCAGCCATAGAACTGACGACACAAGCCAATGATCGATCGCTAAAAATTGATCACTTAGTCCATGCTACGGGTAGTTCAGGCACCCAGGCGGGCTTAGTGTTAGGCATGGCAGGCATAAACAGCGGTATTCCTGTGTATGGTGTAGGGGTCCGCGCACCAAAGGCAAAACAAGAAGACATGGTTTATGACTTAGCCCAACGTACGGCTGTTTATATGGGTCTGAATCCGTCAGTGGTGGCTCGAGAACAGGTTGTAGCCAATAGTGATTACGTAGGCGAGGGTTACGGCCAGCCCACGAAATCCATGGTCGAAGCTGTCAAAATGTTGGCTCAATATGAGGGCATCTTATTAGACCCTGTCTATTCAGGTAAGGGTTTTGCTGGCCTCATTGATTTAATTCGCAAAGGCCACTTTAAAAAAGGTGAAAATGTAGTGTTTTTGCATACTGGAGGTAGTGTTTCCCTGTCGGGATACCCTGATACTTTTGATTTACCTGGCTATATTTAAATCTATAAGCCAAATATTGGGTTAATCATTCGCACAAACTAAGGTGAATGAGGGTCTCATTTAGAATGAGTCTGGTTTATAAAACGGGTCATTGGGTTGTTAGAGCAACAATGGTGCAGCTAAACAAAAACTCAATGGTTCTGCACCAAAGATGACCTAAACGATTTATTTTTATGAGCATATTTAAACACAACCCATTGTTTTATATATTATTTTATTAATTGGCATAATAATCGCTAAGCAAGGTTACTTAATTTTAAATGCCTAAGAATTTGGATCAGGCGTTACCGTTGGAGCGAGCACTATGATTTTTAGTGTTGGTAAAATAAAAATGATCACAGCTACTAAACCTAGCACAAGTGATTAAAATACATACTTGGAGAAATCAATGAAAAAAATATTTGTTAACAGTTTATGCGCTCTTAGTTTGACACTAGGCAGCGGTGCCAGTGTAGCCAGTGAAAGTGTCAATATTGGCGCCCCTTCTTGGACTGGTGCACAAGCTATTGCAGCCCTATTGCAAGCGGTCGTTGTCGAGCGCATTGGTGGTGAGGCAAATTTAGTACCTGGAAATAATGCCACCATTTTTCAGGGCATGGACCAAGGTAAGGGAGACATTGATGTGCATCCCGACGTTTGGTTGCCCAACCAGCAAAGTTTTACCAAAAAATATGTTGATGGTGCTGGCACCGTTCAATTAAGCACAAACTTCTATGAAGGTAATCAAGGCTTTTGTGTTCCAGAGCAATTTGGTAAGGCTAATAACATTACCGACATTGCTGACCTTGGACGACCCGATGTTGCAATGAAGATGGACAGCGACGGCAATGGCAAAGGCGAAATGTGGATTGGTGCACCTGGCTGGGCTTCAGCTAATGTAAACGAAGTAAAAGTGAGGGATTATGACTTACTTCCATTTATTGAACCTATTCGTGCTGAAGAAAGTGTGAAGACCGCTCGGGTCAAGGATGCAATTGCTAAGAATGAAGGTTATGCTTTCTATTGCTATAAGCCACACGCTATTTGGTTTATGTTTGACGTGGCGATGCTCACAGAGCCTACCTATGATCCGGCAAATTATAAAATGGTGCAGCCTTCTGACTCACCAGATTGGTATAAAGAATCAAAAGTTGCGACAAAAGATGCCCTTAAAAATGTTCAGATCGCTTGGTCTAAATCTTTACAAGGACGCTCACCTGCTATTGTAGAGTTCTTTGAACGCTTCTCCTTAACCGCAGATGATGTCAGTGGCTTTGCCTATGAAATTTCAGGCAAAGGGCGCGATGCATCTGAGGTTGCTAGTGAATGGATTGCTAATAACCCAGAGCGTGTGGATGCTTGGTTAGGAATGTAATAGTTAGGGATAAGTACCTTTGCGGGTATGGGTCTATGACCGATACCCGCTTTATTTTTATAATTTGCTTTTATCAAGCCGCTAACAGGTCTCTTGTATGCCGTCCCAGCCTATTGAATCACCCGATGATATTGTTATAGAAATTTCCAATGTATGGAAAATTTTTGGCGACCAAGCAGACCAAGCTTTAAAAGCTATCAGGGAAGAAGGCCTCACCAAGTCACAGGTACACGAGACTTACAACGCCGTAGTGGGTGTCGCTGACGTTAGCCTAAGTGTTAAGAGAGGTGAAATTTTTTGTGTCATGGGGTTGTCTGGTAGCGGTAAATCTACCCTTGTGCGTCACCTCAACCGGTTACTTGAGCCAACTGATGGGAAGATCCTCATCGATGGTACCGACGTCATGGCACTTAATCCTCAAGAGTTGCAGAAATTCCGTAACTTAAAAATAGGAATGGTTTTTCAGAATTTTGCATTGTTACCCCATCGGTCCGTGCTGGACAATGTAGCAATGCCCCTAGAAATTCGTTCAATGAACAAAAATGAACGAACCAGATTGGCCTCAAAAATGCTCAAGACAGTGGAACTGGATGCATGGGGAAATAAGTTTGCACATGAGCTATCTGGCGGTATGCAGCAGCGCGTTGGTCTTGCTAGAGCGTTGGCTGCTGATCCAGAGGTGCTGTTGATGGACGAGCCTTTTAGTGCCTTAGATCCTTTAATTCGACGCCAATTGCAGGACGAGTTTATCAAGTTGTCCGCAGTGATGAAAAAGACCACATTATTCATCACTCACGATCTTGATGAAGCCGTGCGTATAGGTGATCGTATTGCCATTATGCGTGATGGCAGAATCATTCAGATTGGCACCGCTGAAGATATCGTCATGAATCCAGCTGACGATTATGTGGCCGATTTTGTGGCAGGTATATCCAGACTAAAAATTGTTCGTGCCCATGCAGTAATGCAACCCATGGCCGACTATGAGACTAGGCATGGCAAACCATCGAACGACGCTCCACGAGTCCAAGAAAGTGAGACATTGAGTCACTTAATTCAACTTTCTATTAAGGTAGATCTGCCCATTGTGGTGCAGGAAAAAGGAATTGATGTTGGTGTTGTTACCCGTCGCGATATATTACAGGTGATTGTAGAGGGTGCAGAAACATCATGAATAACTTAACCACCGAAACCATGGATAATAATAGGCCTAGCCAGAACGACGATTCAACAATTGTGCGTAAACAACAGGTCGCTGAATTTGTCAGAACCAATGCAGACTATTATGATCAACAGTTCACCCGTATTGGTAATGACTCCCGCTTTGTCTGGACCTGCAATATGTGGGCCGGCATCATTGGCCCTATCTGGTTTGCGGCCCGTGGCATGTGGAATTGGGGACTTATATTTTTAATTGTTGAGACCTTTGCCCTAGTGCAGATTGTACGTGGCCTTTTTGGTGATCTTGCGACCGAGGCATGGGGCAGGATTGCTAGCATAGAAGGCACCCTTGAATTAAGACGCCAGCAGCTCACATCTGCCATCGAAAATAATACCGATAAGATCGATGTCTACCGGCGTACAGTTGAGTCCCTAGAGAATGCTATTGGTGGGATTCGCTTAGAGGCAGAGCAACTTGAAGGTAATGGATTGGTGATCACTCTTGGCGGCATTGCCACCTTAATTGGGATCAAAATCGTACAAACAGTGACGGCTAATACCTTATTTGAAAAGCGTTTCTCAGATTGGCTGCTTGATGCGAATATCGTCTCGGGTATGCCCACTAAACATATATTTTTAGCCACTGGCTTCATGCTGCTCATCATAGGAGCCACAGTCACTCACTACAGTTTTCCTGGTCTATATCCTTGGCTTATCGAATTTCCCACAGAGCATGGCATCAGATTGGCAAGTATTGATTGGGTAGAGAATTTATTCGCTTTCGCAGTCATTAATGGCGAAGCCTTTTTTGACTCTATTACCTATGGCATTCGGCTTATGCTGGAAGGCTTAGAAATGATCTTTGTACAAACTCCTTGGATGGTGATTGCAAGTTTCATCATCCTCCTAACTTGGCTTTCTGCGGGTTTGCGCCCTGCTGTCTATTCAGGTGCTTTTTTACTCTATATTGGGCTCTTGGGCTTTTGGGAAAAGTCTATGACCACATTGGCTTTACTCGGAACAGCCGCATGTTTATCGATTTTAATTGGTATTCCCCTGGGCTTGTACTGTGCCCGCAGAGTCAAGTTTTATGCATTTATTCGGCCCATTATGGATTTCATGCAAACCATGCCAGCATTTGTATTTATGATCCCAGTGATCGCTTTTTTTGGCACGGGCAAAGCCGCAGCTGTGGTTACAACAATGATCTTCGGTGGCACACCCGTTGTCCGTTTGACGGTACTTGGCTTAAGGGGTGTGCCTGAGCATGTACGTGAGGCGGCGATTTCATTTGGTGCCAGTAAATGGTACTTGCTCACCCGTGTGGACCTACCTCTAGCGAGTCCCTCTATTCGTGCAGGCGTCAATCAAACCATCATGCTAAGTTTGGCAATGGTGGTAGTTGCGTCCTTGATTGGCGCTAAAGGCCTGGGAGAAGATGTGCTCGAGGCCCTTCAGTATGCCAATGTCGGCCAAGGTATTCTGGCTGGCTTTGCTATCCTTTTTTGTGCCATGATGCTCGATAGAATAGTTCAAGGTGAAAGAAAATAACCCATGCTGATGGTGGGTGTTAGCCTACAGATTTGAGAATGAAAGATTAATGAAGAAAAATTTGGTTTTAGTCCATGGTTATTTGGGTGGCAGCGCACAGTGGGCACAACAGGTCACCTTGTTATCTCAGCACTTTAATCTTGTCACCCTAGACTTGCCTGGATTTGGACTCAACCAAACCATGGAATCGCCCCAATCTATTAAGGGCTATGCTGAGTATGTATTTGGCCAACTTGATCATTTAGGGATAGAGTACTTCCATTTGTTAGGACACTCCATGGGCGGCATGATTGTGCAAGAAATGGTGGCCATAGCGCCCTCTAGAATTGATCATTTAATTTTATATGGGACTGGCCCAATAGGTATGCTGCCCAATCGGTTTGAAACTATTCAAGAGTCTAAGCGACGGGTCACTGCTGATGGTGCAAAAGCCACAGGGTGTCGTATCGCAGCCACTTGGTTTATTAAAGGCGAGCAGGCAACACAATATAATGTGTGTGCAGAACTTGCAGAAAAAGCCTCACTGCAGGCATCTTTGGCAGGGCTTAATGCCATGGAGCCTTGGTCAGGTGAGTCATATCTGACGCAAATTAAGTCACCCACGTTAGTTATTTGGGGTGATGGTGACCGGACCTACCAGTGGAGTCAGCCAGAGCAATTATGGCGTAATATTGTCGCCGCACAGTTAGCTGTAATGCCCGGTTGTGCCCATGCAGCTCACCTAGAAAAACCGCACTTGTTTAATCAATTACTCATGGACTTTTTCCAACTTTAGGCCAACCCCAAAATTTAATCATAATCATGATTAATGAACTTGGAGCCTAACCATGTTTTGGCGCTTAAAGCTTTGTCCTCACTTAGTTCAAGAAAACGGAAGTTAAATGAAGGTAAATGAAGGTAAATCAGATCAAGTCACGCAGATATAAATCAGTTGATTAACATTATTTTAGCGCCCCTAAATAGCTAATCAAAGCAGGTTTCTGGTATTATTTAGGCGGCGCTTCTTTGGGCCATCTACAGCTCTTCCCATCCGCGTCTCAACTTTTGTTTGGAAACCCCTGTGACTCATATACAAATGCACGGCATCAGTAATTGCGACAGCATTAAAAAAGCCAAACAATGGCTCAAGGCTGCAGGCATTGAATTTAGTTTTAGGGATTACAAGAAACACCCCCCAAGTGTTCTCGAACTTCAGACTTGGTCGCTTCAAGTAGGTTGGGAACTCCTGCTTAATAAACGCGGTACCACCTGGCGCAAACTATCTGCAGCGCAGCAGGAAGCTGTGAGCGAGTCTAATATTTGCGAACTTTTGGCCCAAAACCCTAGCATGATTAAACGGCCCTTGCTGACCCTGCAACCGGCCTCAGAAAACCGAGACGAATTAGCTTTGCAAGTCTTTTGTGGTTTTAAACCTGAGCAATATGCCATCATTTTTAAACGATAGTTTTTAACGGCAACTTTTATTCTATAATATCGAACGATTTAGTTTGTACACAACATTTATTGGAGATTCCCATGAGCCATTTCAGTTTTGCCTTTGGCATTGGTAGCCAATCTAGTCAGGGAGAATGGCTAGAAGTTTTCTATCCACAGCCTATTTTAAATCCTAGTGTTGAATTAGTGACCGTGCTCACTGATGTTCTAGGTAGTCAAATAGCGACGGGGAACCACGCCTTATTAATCGGTGCAAAACAGGCTAGCGCGCTGGCAAAGGCATGCACTGATGCTGGAGAATTAGATCAAGCTAAGTGGTTAACCCAGGCAGCTAATGCGGGCCAACCGATGGTCATTTCATTGTTAGAAACAGACTCTGGCCCACAAACCACCCCTGAGGTCTATCTTAAACTTCAACTGCTCTCTGCAGGCCTTAAGCAGCCTAATTCTATGGATCTAAGTGGTATTTTTGGGCTCTTGCCTAATGTAGCTTGGACTAATGAAGGTGCTATTGCTATTGAAGATTTAACTCAACGCCAGATGGACGCACGTTTACGGGGTGAATTACTGCACGTTAACGCCGTTGATAAATTTCCCCGCATGACTGACTACGCCGTGCCCAAAGGGATTCGCATTGGTGACGCCTCTCGGGTGCGTTTAGGAGCACACGTGGCTGAAGGTACCACAGTAATGCATGAAGGCTTTATTAACTTTAATGCAGGCACCCTGGGCCACGGTATGATTGAGGGACGTATTTCAGCAGGTGTAACCGTAGGTCATAACAGTGACTTAGGCGGTGGCTGCTCTACTATGGGAACTCTATCTGGAGGAGGCAAAATCGTTAATTCGGTCGGTCAAGATAGTCTTATCGGCGCTAATGCGGGTATGGGTATTCCCATTGGTGATCGCTGCATTATCGAAGCAGGCCTTTACATTACTGGTGGTTCAAAAGTAGCCTTATTAGACGCACGTAATGAGTTAGTAGCCACTGTTAAAGCGGCAACGCTAGCTGGCAAACCTGACCTTTTATTCCGCCGCAATTCTCTCAATGGTCGCATTGAAGTCAAGCCTAATGGTACGGCAGTGGAACTCAATTCTGATCTACACAGTAACAACTAAAGTGACTCAAATTATGTCTCAGTCCCCTACCATTGCTTTGACCCAAGATCTGATGGGCCGTGCCTCAGTAACGCCCGAGGATAAGGGTTGTCAAGAATTGATGATTGCTCGCCTTGAAGCTATAGGTTTTAATATTGAGCGCATGCGCTTTGGCGCAGTAGATAATTTTTGGGCCCGCCGTGGCACAGAAAAGCCAGTCTTGGCCTTTGCTGGGCATACGGACGTAGTGCCCAGTGGCCCATTAGACCAATGGCATACCCCTCCATTTCAGCCGACGCTGAAGGATGGCTTTTTATACGGCCGAGGGGCGGCTGATATGAAAGGTAGTTTAGCCTCCTGGGTGATTGCTCTGGAGCAATTTATTGCCGCTCATCCAGATCACCAAGGCAGTTTGGCCTTGCTAATAACCAGTGATGAAGAAGGCCCCTTTGTTGATGGTACCACCCGAGTGATCGACACTTTAGAAGCACGCGATGAAAAAATAGACTGGTGTATTGTCGGCGAGCCTTCGTCCACCGCTTCTTTGGGTGACGTTATTAAGAATGGCCGGCGGGGTTCTTTGACAGCGTCTATTACTGCCAAAGGCATACAAGGCCACGTGGCCTACCCTCACTTAGTGGACAATCCTATCCATAAAATTGCACCCGCATTGGCTGAGCTCGCAGCAACCAAGTGGGATGATGGTAATGCATTTTTTCCGCCCACCAGCTTTCAGATTGCTAATATTAATGGAGGTACGGGTGCGTCTAATGTGGTGCCTGGCCATGTAGAAGTCATGTGCAATTTTCGTTATTCCACAGAACTTACTGCAACTGACCTGACGACTAAACTTGAAGCTATTTTGCATCAACATGGTGTGACTTACGATATTTTATGGACTTATAATGGCCTGCCCTTCCTAACGAAATCGGGTGCTTTGGTGGACGCTTGCCGCCATGCTATTAAAGCCATCACCGGCACTGAAACCCAATTGTCCACTGCAGGTGGCACCTCTGATGGCCGGTTTATTGCCCCAACAGGAGCCCAGGTGGTTGAACTTGGGCCTTGCAACGACACGATCCATAAACTCAATGAATGTGTCAAGGTGGCAGATTTAGAACAGCTTACGCAAGTCTACTTTGAGATTCTGACGCGCCTCATGGTGAAAGGTTCATGAGTAATATGCCATCTGATATTGAAATTTACATTAAGTCAGTTGGTCCAGAGGCGATCCAAACTTGGTTACAAACCTGTACGTCTAGCCTTGAAATTAAGGATTTTACTCCTAAGCGTCAATCTTACTGGGCGACTTTTAGAGACCAACCCCAAGCATTCGAAATTCTGGTGCTCAACAAGGTTAATGCTAACTTTAGTAGTATTTGGTTTAACACCAAATTCACTCCCTGGGCCGATGACAAAGACTGTGCCCAACAAGCCTTCCAGCACTTTCAGTCGACTGTGCGTTGTGTTATTTCTGGTTGGCAGGAGGGTGATGCCCCAGATCAATGGTTAAATATTGACACCGACGGTGAAAACACTATTGACTGGTTTTAGCCTATAGGTGACTGGCTGATAATGCTTTGCCCATGGCCGTACCAAACACTCATGCGATGGCCCTGCTAGTTGTTCAAGCACAGAGGCAGATAAACTTTGGATCTTGAATGAATGGCACCTAATGCTCTGCAATTTCTGGAGTAAAATCCACAATTAAATGCTCTTCAATCGTCCCGAATGACGAGCAGGTGATATTTAGTTTTACAAAGACTATGGATGGCTATGGTCTTAATCACCTCAATAGAGAAAGAGTCAATAAAGGTTTTGTATATTACGGCGTTTTATGCAAAAGTCAGAGTTTAGTCTGTGGATCTTAATTATGCTTAGCCCTCAACAACTTCAAGAATTCGACCAACAAGGTTACCTTGTTATTCCTGATTTTATATCGCCAATCCAGCGTCAGGGCCTAATGCAACGAGCCGAAGAACTTATTGAAGCGTTTGAACCACCCCCAGTCCGCTCCATTTTTAAAACGGATGAACAAGAACGAACCAGTGATGATTACTTTTTAGCATCTGGCAGTAACGTTAGCTTTTTCTTTGAAGAGAAGGCCATAGACAGTGAAGGCCATTTTACCGTGCCTAAACAAAAATCTATTAATAAAATAGGCCATGCCCAACACCGACTAGATCCGGTATATAAAGGCATTGTAAACGAGCTGGGTTTTACTTCTTTGGGTCGTGATCTTGGTATAGAAAAGCCTGAGGCAGTGCAATCTATGCACATTTTTAAGCAACCTAGTATTGGTGGTGAAGTAGGCCTGCACCAGGATTCAACCTTTCTCTATACTGAGCCTAAAAGTTGTATTGGATTTTGGCTCGCCTTAGAAGATGCGACAGCCAGCAATGGTTGTTTACAGGCCCTTAAGGGTGGTCACAAAATTACGCTAAAACAACGTTTTAAGTTATCAGAAAATGGAGGCACAGAATTTGAAATATTAGACGATGAACCGTGGCCTTTAACACCGTTGGAATTACTAGAAGTTCCCGCAGGCACCCTCATTATTTTACACGGGCAACTGCCCCATTATAGTGCAGCCAACACCTCAGAAAAGTCACGCCAAGCTTTTACCCTGCATTTAGTAGATGCCGTTTGTAATTATCCCACCAATAATTGGCTACAGCCCATGACAGCCCTATAAAGTCACTACCCGCAGGGCCAAACCTAGCAATATGACTCCACTGATCTTGTCGATGATAGCCGATTTAGACTGCAACTTTTCAAGTACTGTGGAGTGCGACAAGGCCAGTGCCACAATAATATACCAACCAGCATCAATGATCGCAGCGGTACCTGTCATCACTAATTTGTCCGCTAAAACTAATTCGGCAGAAACAAACTGAGAGAACAACGCTATAAAGAAAAAGGCTAATTTTGGGTTTAATAAAGACACCATTAATCCGTCTCTAGCTGCTTCGCCAAGGGGTGCAATCAAAGGTTCTATATGCATCGGACCCGCACCATTTGAGCGCAAAGCCTTAATGCCCATCCACATCAAATAGGCGGCTCCCGCATAGGTCAATAACTGATACACCAAGGGCCATTCAACCACTAACAGGGCTAGTCCCCAAACGGTAAGCAACGCCCATAAGGCAACTCCTGCTGCGTGACTCACTGCTGTCGTTATGCCATGGGCACGGCCGTTACTAATAGTATGCCTCAACACAACGGCTAAGCTGGGTCCGGGAGACATTGCCCCTAAGCAGCAAATTGCAACCAGGGAAAACCATATCGTAAGTGTCATTTTTTCCTCTGCCGTTTGCAGTATCAAATGTTGAGGTAATGCCATACGTAGCATTCGTCTAGGGTGGTTTGGCGATGCTAGCAGGCTTAATACAAGTCGAGAATTATAGCGTAAATACCTAATTTAGTGAATTTCAGAGCAAGCTAAAGGTCAGTTTATGGTTGATGCAAAAATAGTCAAAACAAAATGACTAAAATAGACTCAATAACCACAACAAATTCCAACTTACATACCGGGGTCATAATAGTCATCGAATTCATCAAGAATTCTGATTGAGTGACTTTGACTCTATTGAATAAACTTTACCTTTTCACAATTTTTTTTGCAGCCAAACTAACAAATCTTGAATAACCTGCTGCTTATTCAACTCATTAAGCATCTCATGTCGACCATTGGGATATAAACAACAGTCGACCTGTTTAGAGCCCGCCCGTTGTAGGGCTTTTTGCAAAGCAATCACTCCTCTACCTTGTTTTCCAACAGGGTCTTTATCACCTGAAAAAAGGTATATAGGTAAATTATTATTAATTTGAGACATAGACTCTGGCTCAGATAATTCAGCCAGACCGAGCAGAAAGTCATACCAAAACTGATTACTAATACCATGACCCGCTAGGGGGTCTGCGATGTAAGCATCCACTGCCGCTGAGTCTGAACTGATCCAATCTTTCGGTGTGCGAAGGGGCTTAAAGTTATTATTAAAACTGCCAAAAGATAACTGGTCTAATAGCCAGCTTTGATCAAATGGACCTCGATGCCACCTTTCAAATGAGGCGATTACAGAACCTATTCTAAATAACCAAGGTGGACTATAGTTAGACCCTGAAAGCACTAAACCCTGTAGTTGATTAGCTAATTTTTTGGCATATCTTTGGGCCACTCTAGTGGCCAAAAAAGACCCCATGCTGTGTCCTAAGATGGTTAACGGTTGGCTCCATTGTTGTTGCAAATGAGTAATCATCTCTGCCTGATCCACCACCACTTTATTCCAACCATTTTGGTTGGCTAGGTGGCCTAAGGTATTAGCAGCCTTGCCAGTAAGCCCATGGCCTCGGTGATCGCCAGCACTGACATTGAAACCCTCACTATTGAGGACTTTAGCTAAACCATCATAACGCCCCCCATGCTCACTCATGCCATGCATAATATGCACCCAGCCTATGGCATTTTTAGTGGGCCACAGGTGCACATGCAGCGTGACCCCATCCTCCAAGGAATCAAGTTGTATGATGTGATATTTGGTGTTTGACATTAAAGAAACCTAATAACGAACTAACAATAATTCCCTATTAGAAAGCATGTCTGATTAAGGTGCAAATAAGCGTTCATTAGCTCACATTAAAATTGAACGCAAATAATTCACGACTCCAGCAACCTGCGCGGGTGAGTTCTAGGGCTAAAAGCTCATCTCCATAGCCTAGTTGAGCCAACACCTGGGCGTCTAACTCATCCGTAAGGGAAATTTTCGTTGCAGCTAATCGCTGCTTAAAGTCGTCACTCTTAAAGGTAAACTGCTGAGCTTCTTGGTCGTAACAACAGGCGAGGTGTTTACATGGCCGCAAAACTTGGAGCTCATCTTCTTGGGCGGCACCACATACAGGGCAACATAATCCTGCCACCGATGCAGCTTGGTAAACTGAGGCGCAGGATACGCGGCGTGTTATTAGAACATTAGATAAGTTCACAAGGCTGGCTTCCATGAATTAATTTCGACAATGTGACTATAATACAAGCCTTTCACGGCTTTCTGGGTGAATATTTTGACCTGAACATGAATCAAAATAATACAGCCTACTGAATTGCACAAAAAGCATTGTGGCGTCATAATAACGCTAGTTTTAAAGATTAATGGAATAATTAAGGAAAAGTGAAGATGAAAAAATTAAGTCTAGTGGCAACAGTAGCTGCCACGGCAGTTTTGTTTTCCATACCTATCACAAGTATGGCGGCAGGTAATCAAGCCACTGCTGGTTTGACTAAAAATAGTGGAAAAGTCTACGTCAATAGTACCCTTTATTCCCTCAGTGGAACAAAAGCGAAAATTAGCGCAGACATCGCTATAAGTGAAAAATTAGGCTTCATGCTGAGTTCCAGTAGTGCCTCGCCCAGTAGCGCTGATAACTCCATTAGCTTCATGGATCTTGGCGTGCGTTATCGGTTGGGGGAAAATACATCCACCTATTTTAGTGGCAACAGAGCAAAGGTAGGGACTAATAGCGAAACTTTAATGATGCTGGGTGCAATGCACCACATCAGTGTAGGCGAGTCCTCTAGCTTAGCACTCAAACTAGGCACTAGCACCTCTAACCTATTTGATGATTTAGAAACTGGATTTGATTTAAATATAGGTTTCATGGATGCTTTGATACTAAATATTGGCTACACATCTAAGGTGACAACTTTGGCCAAAACTAGCACTAAGGCGACGTCCTCTAGCTTTAACGTAAGCATTGGCTCGAAATTTTAAGCGCCTCTTTACAGTAAAGACTGATCAAAGAACTCAATCACCCGACGCCTGAACTCGTCGGGTTTTTTCGTATCAAAGGCAGTGTGGCCGAGGGTTTCTTCAAACCAAAGGGTTCTTTCGCCACAAGCACTATCATAAAGCCATTGGCCACTCTCCACCGAAATAACGATGTCTTGACCACCTTGCATTATAAGCAAAGGCGTATTACACAAACTCGCAGCGCCCTTGGTGGCATTGACCTGTTCAACATCAACTCCGAGTATCAATTCTGCCCAAAATGAAATCATGGGGGCAAAAGGAAAGGCAGGTAGGCCAGTGAAATATTCTACTGAAACATTAATGGTATCCTGCAAGGAAGAAAATGCACTGACCGCAACAACAGCGGCAATGTCCTGATTAAAAGCGGCATAGTTAATAACTATGGATCCGCCCAAAGAGTTACCCAATAAACCAACTCGATCTTTTATAGCGCCTCTTTGATGTATTAAATAATTATACCAAGCGTGTAAATCGTCTATTTCTTTGATACCAAAAGTAATTTCATCCCCATCATTAAGGTCATGAGCACGTATACTCGTGACCAAGATACCATAGCCTGCATCCTGTAATATTTTTGCTTCCTCGAACATCTCACTTCGGTTATTTTTGAAGCCATGTTGCAACATTACGAAGGCACCATTGCGGCTGCCTGAAAAATAACCATGCAGCTTTTGCTTGTCCGAATTAATCAACTCGACTTCTATAACTTGCAAATCTAAATCTTGTGGTGCATATTTTAAAAGGCTTCGCAAAGGCAAGGGGTGATGCACTAAATGATTCGCTTGTTGGTATGTCAGCCACAAAAATGTACTTCCCAAGATTAAGAATATCAGTCCCAAGACCCAACCAAATACGCGTTTCATAGTGAGTCCTAGCTACACTCTGAATGACAAAAACAATGGATTAAGTGATCATTAACCATACCAATAGCTTGCATGTAAGCATACATGCCAATCGGTCCAACAAACTTAAACCCGCGTCGCTTTAAATCTTTGGCAATACGCTTAGAAAGCTCCGTTTGGACTGGCACGTCAGCGTCTTTGCTATAGCGATTAACTATTTTAACGCCTCCAACAAAATCCCAAATATAAGCATCAAAGCTGCCAAATGCTTCTTGTACCGCAATAAACTTTGCGGCATTGTTGACCACGCTTAGGACTTTTAAACGGTTCCTAATGATGCCCTTGTCTAGCAAGGCAGCAGCAATATCAGCCTCAGTAAATGCAGCCAACTTGTTTATGTCATATTGACAGAAGACTCGCTTATAGTGATGCCGCCGCTTAAGTATAGTGAGCCAAGACAGTCCAGCTTGGGCGCCTTCTAACACAAGCTGTTCAAATAATCGCGTATCATCATGCACAGCATGACCCCATTCTTGATCGTGATAGGCGAGATACAGTGCATCTTTTGTCGGCCAGCCACAGCGCTTTTTATTATGTTCTTGCATGTATTTTCCATCATTATGGCTAAGTTTTTAGTTGCCCATAGCGGTAACTCTGAGCTGAGATTAAAGTAAAGTGCCTCAATTTCAGGCTAAAAACCAGTCAATTCTTGTTCCAGTATGAGATCAGACAAGATCAACTTGCAAAGCCGCATACTTAAACTCAAATAATACTTTTGATCAACTCACTTGAACTCGAAGTAACCTTTACTTGTGCTATCAT
>Ga0209384_1000049_pt1 | contig 83783 bp, 67 predicted proteins | sample CoawatmetaG05DNA_FD_187511 | JGI IMG/M metagenome (GOLD analysis project Ga0209384, IMG submission 187511) | Marine microbial communities from the West Antarctic Peninsula - Coastal water metaG058-DNA (SPAdes) (version 2) | ecosystem: Environmental > Aquatic > Marine > Coastal ... | reverse complement strand
GTTTCTGAGTTTCTTTGTGTTTTATGTTCTCCAAGAAGGTACAAAAGTGTGGCTGGTACTGCTGTATGCGACCAATGCCCAAAGAATTCCATATCTTTACGAGGTGCAGTCAACATAGATGACTGTCATTGTACAGCTGGATATTACAACAACAATGATAAAGACTTAGAATGTGTCGCGTGTAAAGATGGTTCAAAAAAGGAAAGAATTGGCAAAGGAATGTGTACTAAGCACAAAAGAATAATGAGGAACAACTATACGAGTTGCTCTATGTGTTTGTAAAATTATTAATGTCTTACACTTTTATTTTGATTTTTGCAAAAATCTTTAATGTGTACTAGTATATAAGCATCATGGGCGAATCAAGGCACTCGGATCACCACGCAAATCCTAGAACATATCTATGTTTATATCATGGTATATGCTACATGGGCTGTGGTGTGCTTGCGTAGACCTACAGTGGGAGCATTAGCACTCAGTATTGGCATACGCATAGCTGGCGGGCATTCTCGTCGCGCTGGTCAACTTTCATTTTTTTAACGGAAATCGGGGTTTTATATGACGGTATTCATGTAAAATGATAAAAAATATTATTGTATGATATTTACATGTCTTTAGAAATATAATAGTATATAACGAGATACAAAACTAAAAAAAAAAATGAGAAATTACCATTCAAATAATCTGTCGTCTGCTGATCTGTTGGATCATTATCAAAAGTTGGATCATTATCAAAAATGTGCTGCGGAAGCTGAGGCGCAGGAGCGGAAGCTGAGGCAGGAGATATTGGATGAGAAATTTTTGCTTCAGAAAGCTCGGGAGCGGAAGCTGAGGCAGGAGATATTGGATGAGAATTTTTTGCTTCAGAAAGCTCGCTGGTTTGTAGAACCTTATAAAGAAATAGAGGAGAAAATGCTTGAGGCAACGAGACGCGTCTGTCAGGAGCCCGAAGTGTGGACTGCCAAACAGGAGTTAGACGCAATTCGTAAGATGTTCACTGACAAACAGGAGGCCAAAGCGCTCCGGGCCGAAGCTGACATTGATGGCCTGTCGCATTTGAAACCAAGCGGATTTTTTTGGAATTCTCCAAAACCAAAAACTGAATCAAAATCTGAATCAACACCTACTCCAAACCTTAATCCTTGGAGTACTATGCCAACAACGTGCTCTGAATGCCATGTACTCTTAGAACCAAAGATGTTTTGCCCTCAATGCAAATTACTAACAAGCCTTGCTAAAAAACGTTTGAGTTTAGATACTCCAGAAATGAACGACTTTATAAGAGATCATAACGACAAAATGCCTAAACCCAATCTCACTGAGATGCCGTATGGTGAAAGAAAAGGGGGACTTTATTGGGACCTTGATTTAAATGACCCTCAACATAGCCAACAAAAAAGGGAGGTTGAAAATGAACGCAGTCGCCGATTGCAATGAAAATTTTGAGAAGATATTTTTACTGTTAGAAACAGAATGTCACAAGATTAAAAAAAAATAATACATAATTGTTTTCTACTAGGTCTCCTAGTAGAAATCGACAATTCTGTACACATTTTGTCTGTGGTTGGTACAGACTCCCATCCCAACTCTTTCATTTTTGAGTTATGGATTTAAATAGTTTATAAAAATATCTTTACGCATTCCCGGCCCTGAAGAGATCATTCTATTGATTATGCTTTCATATAATTCATACAATGCATTGAATGTGTCATGATTAGCCATTTCACTTTTTTCCAGTATTTTTCAATTCATCTAATTCTTGTTGGTAAATAGTTTATAAAAACATCTTTACGCATTCCCGGGTTTATAAAAATATCTTTACGCATTCCCGGCCTTGAAGAGATCATTCTATTGATTATGCTTTCATATAATTTATACAATGCATTGATTGTGTCATAATCAGCCATTTCTTTTTTTTCCAGTATTTCGTGCTCTATTATCAATTCATCTAATTCTTTTTGGTGTCTAGTAGGAGAACTTGTACAACTTCGTTCTTCATACCCATTATGTTGAATTACTATAAAATCAGCCATATTTTTCATTTTGCCTAATTGTAAATGTTGTTGCTCAATAATTGAACGAATCCGGGCAAGTTGCTCTTTACTTTTTTCTTTTGCGAATTGTTGATCTGTCTGGTGTTGAATGTCATAATCATCAATTTGAGACACAAAATCATTTAGAAATCTTTCAGAAAAAGAGAGTGTTGTCATTTTCATCAAACAAATACATTCATATATATATGTAATGTGCCCGGAAAATAAATTCGTTTTTAGATTGTGTGATGATTAATTAATATCCAATCAAAAGTATGCTTTTGTACTATTTTGTAAAATGTTTTTGAAATAACAGAATTATAAGGAAAATGTGTTCATTTAATGTGGTATGTCTTTTTCAAATTGGAAACATAAAAATGAAGAAAGTGTAATTGTTAATAGGATTGGCAATAATATCATCAATAGTATCAGTATGAATTTCTTATCAAGGATTATTTTTGCTCGTGTGTATTTCTGTATTTTAAAATCGTACTTATATACAAATTCAATGTTTGAAAAATGTGTTGGTGGAAAAAAGCTGATGTGATTGCTAATTTATAAACCAAATATGTATATCCATAACATGAATGAATATTTTTGAAAGCTGATATTTCATTTCAAAGAAAGTATGGCCATTGCTATTTATAATGAAGGATGTACTTGTTTTCTGAATGCAGTTATCCAGTCATTGTCGTATATTCCAATTGTCGTAGAAAAGTTAACAAGCATCCATAAGAAAGAACATAGCAAATTTGATGATATGATTTTAAAGAAAATAAACTTCAAGGAGCATCAAAAATACGGCGTATTTTCTGTGGAAACAGAACTGATTCAAAATGTATATGGAGTGGGCATTGGTTTACAAGGTCAACAGGACCCAGCAGGGTTTTTGCAAGTTTGCATGGAAAGTAGTGGAGTGATTTCCAATTTATTGAAATGGAATGAAGTAGAAAAAATGAAATGTAGTTCTTGTTCTTGTGTTTTGAGGAAATGCATAAATGAAGACAATTATATATTAATGCTAAAATTTGACAGTGAAAACAAAGAAAAAAATATCCGCGATTTGATTGTTACAAATACAAAGGGAAAACATATAGAAGGATATAAATGTGAGGCTCATGCTACTGTAGACGGTACGTCCTGTCTTTGTGTGAAGAGTGCTTTTCAGGTACATTATCCAAAAACATTTCCGGATATATTGTGTGTAAGTCTACCATCTAGGATTTATTATGACAACACACGTCGCGAAAGCAGAAAAGACAACAGACACTTCGATCCTCAAAAAGAATTATATCTACCGGACGTTTTCGACAAATCCCAAAAAAAAATGAAAATGATCCGATACATACTAATTAGCACAATTGTTCATCATGGAATGTATTCAAATAAAGGACATTATACATCATACGTGCGTATTGGCGAGCGGTGGTATCATATAGACGACGAAATAATAGTGGAAGTGAACTCTAACACGGCTCGATTTCCACCATCATCTCAGAATATTTACATGATGTTCTATGAACGTATTTTTTTTTGAGAAATGCAATTGCTTGTCACATATTATATTATGCATAATTTTTATGTTTTAGATTTTCGTAATCTGAAATTAAAACTTCTATATCTTTTCTGATATCCAGCCTGTTTATATTTTGTGCACCCATGTAACGAATTTTTTCGTACATAAGACAAACTAAACAAAAAATCCTGTGTAGTGTATTTGAGTTGATTGAATATGGGATTGTCAATGGTTCAAAAATGGATTTGATTTCGTTACATTCAAACACTAAGTCAGATTTGTAAATTCCACAGAACTCCGTTTCTATTTTATGTACAATTGATAAAAGTTCAGTACCCGGCGAAATACTCTGATCTCTTAATTGACATTTATTTTGAAATTGATTTTTCACAATGCATTGGCACGCACAACTGTATTCTTGTGATTTTGCGTGATTATTTTTAGTTAAACAAGAATAATGAATATGAGAATTATGGGCGTCAGTTGATGCTTGCGTTAACCCTTTTTTTACCATTTCCAAACGATTTTCAATTTCTGACTGACATTTTCGAAGGATATTAGGAATTTTTAACATGTTCATATTGTATGGACCATAGTTTGAATTATTGGTAATATGTGATGGGAATAAGTGACATTCCAAATTCCCCAAAATAATTGTTTTCCAAAAATCATTTTCTGAACAAGTAAATATATCAGGGTGTAAAATTTCGAAAAAATCAACAGCATTGTCTTTTTGTCTATTTTTGGTGTTCAGTATTAATTTTTTTTGTGTGTTTGGATTCGAATAAATGTCTATATTTCCTGGTTGTTTCGTTGACGTCATGTAAAATGGATAAACAAATGTTTCAAAAAAAATATCTATGACATGTGTGTACATCTTTAACATGTACGGGACATTACTAACATTTTCTGATTTGTCAAAATTTGAACACTTGTATGTTGTCATGATATTATATATTGTATTATCAAAAAACAAAGTGGGTGTTACTAACAACAAGAAGTTTTTGTTTTCTAATATTTTGATTTTTATTTTAGATACAGTACAGTCATAAACAGTATCCAGCATCATGAAACCACCATTGTACTGTGTGTAAGGCATTGCTCCAGCCGAGAATTCGTTATCCACAAATTCGAATACATAATATTCACCTACCACAAATATATGCTGATAATGATGTTTTGCTTGTTCTTTAGATATGACTTGTATTTTGGTTTGATACTCGGGCTTCAGATGTTGTGTTTTTTGTTTATATTTATTGAGTATTGATGCACAATCCATTTCACTTACTTCTTGAATAAGAGAGGGAACCACATTTTCTATTATAGAAAAGCTTGCTACATTATTTGCGTTGTGCAGAATTGTTGTAAATGTATGATTTTGTGCACCTTTGTTATCATCTACAAACACACCTCGGGTAATGAAAGGTGTCGCTTGTATGGTTGACGTTGGTCCGAATATTGCATCAATTTTGGCAATTATTTTGTCATTTTCAATCTTTGATCTATTGTTGTTGTTCCTAACATTTCCTTTGATAATACTTAAGTTGTCTGTAATCGTTAATATCAATTGCATGAATTTCTGTGCAAAATCTTCACAATCACCACACGCGAACAAACTTTGTGTTCGTGATATTTTTTCGAACAACGTACTACAAAATCTACGCATATCTTCACACGTCAAGTCGTCTCTGTAACAAATATTTCCAAGCTCACATCTATGCATGTAATAGCATATTCTAAAATACGCAAAATCAAGATCATCTGATGAGATAATGTCAAAATCTGTATTAATAGATGCCATCAGAATAATTTCGGCAATGTACAATGGTATTCTATTCTGTAATAAAGCAGTGTGTGCTTGCGTGATGCAGCAGTAATTGCCAAAATCTAGTGATAAATAAGTCATTGGATTGAAACTGCGAACAACATCATTTTCTCCAAATGACTTAGGTCGTTTTTCATTGCTCATAAAAGGTTGTATTATGCTTTTTCCCATCCTCATAATTATCCTTTCTTCCATGTTCTGTCTTATTTGTAGGACTCTTTTGTCACACTCTTGTAAAATTTTGTAATTCGGAGTGATAAATATTTCATCAGAGAATGTACCTGTGTTATTGATTTTTTTTTCCCAATCATTTGGATTCCATGGCAAAAGTGGTATCATGCTGTCACCGTTGTTGTATATTGGTATCAAGCATGAAAAATTTTCAGAAAATTTTTCTTGACCTACAATACTGAAAACCATTTCTATCCAACATATTGATTTATTTACATTGTCCGGTCCTAATTCTGTATGCATATCAAGAATTGCTTTCATTCCTGACAACAAAGCTGAAAATTGTTTTACATCATAGTTTCCATGAATATCAGTGAGTTGTTGATTACGTACGTGTGAATGAGCTTGCAAATATATGTCATCAATGAATGCATTAAGTTTTTCCCGACAATGCTTTTGTTTCTGAGTCAATGGTGAAAATACAATTTCATTTTTGTCAATAAATACTCTGTTATCATGCTTGTCTTCAGAAACACTGGCAAATAAATTTTGTTGTGTTTCGATATTGTAACCTCTAAATTCTATTTTGTCTGTTTCATGTTGATTCAAATTATCTTGGTGAATATGACATATTGTCAATAATTTCGATTTAGTAGATGAATTCATTCAAATCCGTCTTATTGCAACTGTATATAATCTTGTACACATACATATATATATATATATATATTTTGTAAAAGTGCTTTTTTCGAAATAATCAAAATAAAGAATTTATGAAGAATCACCCTGGAAGAATGAATTATTGAGATACATATATTGTAATGATGTATTTGATTCTTGTGAAAATAAATGTATGGGCAACTTATGCAGGAATAGAAGCGTGTCAGACACACTCATTACGGTCCCTGCTGTATTACAGAAAAAAATTGTGTTATTTGCCAAGTATTGTTCATAAAGACTTTGGATGTCTTGACCACATTCTGTACTTTTTGTTTGCCATATGTGAAAATCCAGACCAAATTTTCCGTCTGGAAAATTTTTCAAGTACGATACAATGAAAAATTCTGATATTTTATTATTAGTACCCCAGTGTAACAAACTCTTATCTAGTTTTTTTATCATTTGTATATTTTGGGTGATATTCTCAGTTTTGTTTTCTAACAAAAAATTTATTTTGTCAAATGCAAGTTTCATGACAGTTGATTTTTGTTTGACTGATACTCTGTATTCTGGCATTTCTCGGTTTTTTCTATCGGCTTCTGGAATACGACTTAACAACACAGCAAAAACACCATTCAATTCTGGTGATTCTGACATATTTTGCAATTTTATCAAGCGCAATGAAATACAAACTTTTAATTCTGGAATTTGTTTGTCATTCATGTTTCTGATATTACATAAACTTATAGAATCACTTATATAGTAATTGTATTAACACAGAGTTTACAAAAATGTTCATTTTAATATTTTTTCAAACTGTAAGTGTTTTGAAAATAGAGGTGAAAACATGCATGTCAAACTTATTACTTTTACAATATAAAGATGTGACTTTTAAAAAATTAATAGGAATATATTCTGAAATACTTAATTCTTTATTATGAATTTGAAGACGTCTGTTGAAATTTGATATGGTATGTTGATAAAAACGAGCTTGTATTGTTGACTCCAAGAATGATATTAGGTATAATTGCACAATGAATGGTAATGTCATGACAGATTGTTGTTTTTCGCCAAAAATTCCAGTGAAACACTCCTCCGTAAATTTTTTCATGAGCACTGGTAGTTTCTCGTCTGATATGTCAATACTCTTGTTGATTTTGACTAGTAATGATATAGTATTTGAAATCACTGCCTCTATTCTGTTTTCTTTTATGATATAAGAATCAATTGATTTCTGTACAATATTTCCATACAAGGAATAAATTAAATGGGATCTGCTCTCAATAAACTCTTTCTTGATGCATACAATCAACAATATAATTTTTTGTTCGTTAGTAGATTTTTTCGACCATGATATAGGATCAATTGGCATATCTGGGGGAATATTTTGGATTCCATTGTTGTTCTTATCTTGATGCATTCGACTAATCTGAGCTTGTTCTCTAACTGTTGACAATATAGCACTGAGTGATTCTCTTCTGGAACTTTGATTTTTATCTCTAACTTTTGTACTATTTTTCATGTTATCAGCATGTGAAAAATCGTATATTGTCTGACACACAGTAGTTTCGCTGATGCTGATTGCCCTTAGAACTGTACAAATATCATTCATGATGTCTGTATTTGCCATACTTGTATTCATTGGACCTAAAATACGCAGTGTCAAATCAATTGAAACACTTTCTGTAAAATTCGAAAATTGAAGAATTTTGGAAACAATTTCTACCCTGTCTATTTCGCAATTGAAAACACCTAAAAAAATACGAAGACATAGTTGTCCTATGATTTCTTTTGGTATCATATTTTGCTCTAGCGTGTTATATATATTCAATATAGGGCTACTATTCGTGTTTGTATGATATTGTTCTCGTATGTCAAAAAATATCTGATCAAAATCTTCTACAGAAACTGCACATATCAGCACAAGCCATTCAGGCACGTACATTTTAGTCAAATTTCTATTCTGCGCAACTTCAATACAAACGTGGTCAAATTTTCCAATCTGTACACCATATTTTTCCAGGTGTATAACACATTCATTCACACTTAACATCTTTCCAAAAGAATATAGAAATCTTAGAATAATTAATCTTTGAATTCTTGTGTTTTTTGGGTTTATCGTAATATTGCTTGTTTCCATAAATCGATTCATCAATTCTGCTAAATTATGTTCTGACATAATTTGACAATTTATAGATCACTTCACATGCTTTATTTATATATACAATATGTACAAAAAAATAATATATATATCACCTTTAATTACACTATGTTTCATCAGAAGAAATGTGAAATTTGTATAAATGAATATTTCATATTAAATTTCGAATTTTGTACAGTTGAATAATGTAAATTAATGTTTTTTGCAAGTTTGTTACTCTTTTTGCTTTTGTCTGGAAAATAAATGTAATACCAAAATAAAATTCTTCAAACTGTGATATGACACAAAAATCATCATTCATATTCCATGAAACAATAACAAAAAATGTTACGGTGGAGTTGTAAGTAAAGTAAGGTATTATTGTATAAATGCAAATACAATAATGCAACAAGAAACAAATCAAAACAAACACGGGTACTTCTTCCCTTACAATTTCTCCATGAAAATCACTTTCTACTTCACTTTCATCTGATACTTGCATGCTATCATCTGATTCTTGCATGCTATCATCTGATTCTTGCATGTTTACTAAAACTAGATACCAGAGGAAGTGACAGTAAAGTCGTGTAGATCCTTACTAGGCTTTGCGCTGGAGGGATCAGAGCACTACAGAAAATGATGCCGACTCCGGCTAAGGACAAATTTGACAATTTATAGATCACTTCACATGCTTTATTTATATATACAATATGTACAAAAATAATATATATATCACCTTTAATTACACTATGTTTCATCAGAAGAAATGTGAAATTTTTATAAATGAATATTTCATATTAAATTTCGAATTTTGTACAGTTATCAAAATTTTCAATAATGAATAAATGAGAGGCTATTACATGTTTGAAAATGTATGAAAAGTATATAAATGATTAGCATGCGCACATTTAATGTACGTGTCATGGAACAAGAAAAAGATCCTTACAAAACTGTCAGCCCGCAAGCCCTTCAAGAATGGTGGGATTTAATGGTTACATCCACCTACAAGAATGGTGGATGCAATGCTGTTCCAAGAATGCAAAACAATACATTAAATCCAGCATCAATTCTACGGGAAAAAAAAGATGAATACCATGAAAAAAAAAATTTAATTCATGAGTCACGAGAACGCGAGGAAAAAAAACAACATCAAAATGTGGAAGAAAGAAGTGAAAATACCCGAAAAAAAACATTAAATCCACAATCACCTCTACGGAAACCCCAATATAATTACAATGAAAGAAGAAAATTATATAATCAGTCACGAGAACGCGAGGAAAAAAGACAACATCAAAATATGGAAGAAAGAAGTGAAAATACCCGAAACAATACATTAAATCGAGTATCACTTATGCGGAAAAATCAAAATGAATACTACGAAAAAAAAAAATCAATTATTGAGTCACGAGAACGCGAGGAAAAAAAACAACATCAAAATATGGAAGAAAGAAGTGAAAATACCAGAGACAATACATTGAAAACAGCATCAACTGCACAAAAAACCCAAGATAATTACCATGACAGAAGAAAATCAAATAATCAGTCACGAGAACACGAGGTAAAAAAAAAAGTACTTGAAGATGATTTAAGACGCAGAATAAGAGAAATAGCACGATGGAACATGGAGAACGAAGAATACGAGAAAAACGCAGAAGAAGAAGCAAAAAAGGAAGAAGCACAAAAAAAAGCAAAAATACTGAAGCAATTACAGAGGCAAAGACAGCACCAAATACTGATTGAAGAAGGAATAGCAAAACAGAGGCCAAAACAGAGGCCAAAACAGAGGGCAACACAGGAAGAAGAAACAAACAATAATAATTTAAGTCTCAGTCTTCTCGTTCATGATTTGCAATTAACAGGTTTCGTTGAGACTGATGAAGAAAAAGAAGTAAGGAAAGCTTGCGAAGAACTAGCAACCGAAAAATTTAAAGAAACAGAAGGAGAACAAATACGTGTGAGAAATAAATTTGATTGGGGGTTGCATCGCCTTGACAGATTGCACCACTCTGATAAAGCTCAAGAACAAGCCGTTCGTGGTATGGAGAATAAAGGTCCAATGGTTATGCCACCTCTTCCAGGAGAAAGTGAAGACGGTCCTACTTATGATCCGAGACGTTGGACCCAGGCACCAGATTCTTGGTCAACCAAACATATTATTTAGAGATTATTTTCAGTGAATTTTCAGTGAATTATGTTTGTCGAGATTATACTTTACTGTTTTGTAATAAAGCAGAAACCAAAAATTATGTTATTTTTGAATGTGCTGATATTTTTTTGCAATGACTCGTACCAAAGATCCTGTGTTGATTTACATAAAACTATAAAACATATTACCAACCCTCCTATTCAAAACAATATTTTCTCTCTGTGTTTACAGACATCTCATAAATTTTATCATACACAGTGGGTTCAGGTGGTAATATGAGCTACTTTCTGAAACAAACACCTTTCTAAAAAAAGAATACATTTATCAAGCGCAATTTAATTGATCTCATATTTTCTTGCGTGTCCATAATATAATATATCATAAGACAACCTCAAATACACAATACATGTAATTATATATTCACTATTATTTTTGCATCAGACATAAAATTTAAGAAAAATAATTTCAAGAAATATAAATATGTACTTCACTACATGCAAAGTCTGTTTACTTCCAGTTTTAAGTAAAAAAATATTGATATGATTTAAATATATCATCATTTGTCTTTTATATATGTATATTACAAATTTTTGGATGTGATTAGAACATGTCCATATCATGATTCATGTAATGAATATATGTCTTGTATATATGTACATTACATAAATTTAATCTACATTTTAAGATTTGTTTGAAGTTGAATTATCAGGCACGGCACCTTGCATCAAAAAACAAAACCAAACAAATCAAGAATAATAATTTCAAGAAATATAAATATATACTTCACTACATGCAAAGTCTGTTTACATCCAGTTGTAAGTATATTTAAACATTGATCTGATTTAAATATATCATCATGTGTCTTATATATATGTATATTATATAAATTTGGATGTAATTAGAAAATGTGCATATTATGGTTTATGTAATAAATATAACGTACATATGAAAGGAGAGCAATGAAACATGCAAATAATTTGTCATATCTGAAAGCAAAATATCCAAATATACAAAAAGAAGAAATCTAGATTTTTGTCATGATTTTTTTCAAAGATTTTTGAAAGATTTTTTTGAAGTTGAATTATCAGGCACGAGACCTTGCATCAAAAAACAAAATCAAAAAAATAAAGGAAAATCAAAAATCAAAATCAAAAAAATAAAGGAAAATGTATAAGGCAAAAAAAACTTATCTAATTCAGGCATCACAAAGAAATTTCAACTATCTGAAAATCTATTTCGGGAAACTCAAAAAAATTTCTATTTCATAAATTTTTACTTGTATAAAAGTTTCCAACAAGCACAGACACGCATTTGATAAGTGTAAATTGTGCACATTAGGTTTTCAATTGCCCTTTCTACTTTTATGATCATGTTGTTTTTATGATCTTGTTGCATGTACACAATGACCGTGCAAAAATGTTTCATATTTGATTGAAAATGTAAAGTTTTTTTTTTCGTTGTTTTAACATTTCTGGAACATCAAAATAGTATATAAGTAGTTTTTAAAAATATTTTGATTTACCAGAATTCATTGCTCATTTGTATATAAATTCTATTTCCACAGATCTATCGGAATATAATTGGAATTGCAGATTTGTGTCACTATCATTGTTCCATCAATTTCAATGAGTTCCGAAACAATTTGTATTGTCAAGGGCGTCAAAATCAACCAGGTTGCCGAAGTCTCTCAATTCATACAATCAGAACTTATGGGTAGGGGGTTGTCAACTGAACCTATATACTACAAGACAGATACTCAATCTGAGGATATGCACACCAGTGACAAAATTCTTTACGTCAAAATAGACGGTGTGTCGAACAGGAAAAGTTTTGTTACATGGGTCGAAAATGATTTGTCTAAAAAATTTGACATGCATTTGTCAGTTCGTCTGTCACAGCATAATGACAGATTTGCTGGCACTTGGGCTGTTCAGGCAAGATTTTTTAACAGGCAAAAAATTGATGAAAATGTGTTATTTCTTGAGTTAAAAGAAGCATATAATGTCCATAAAATTTATTGCAAGACATTTTCTGATAACACTGGTGGTGAGGTGCATTTGTTTTTCAATGAGTTGGAGGAAGCATCAACTTTCTTGTATGATCACCAAAATTCTAGAATGATTGGTGATTATGGCAGGGAGTTGCTTCAAAAAGTCAGGCCAATCAAGAAGACAAATGTTTTCTTGAAACTGATTTCAGAAATGGAAACATGGAATTTGCATGTGGGTCGAGCGATTTCGGTGAGTTTCCTTCGCGATTGGTACAGTAATCATCCAGATTTCCAGGACATGTACAAAAATAATGGTTCGAATGATCCAGTAGAAATCCCATATGAATCTTTGTCTGATGAAATCAACAAGCAAATTTTTTTGAAATATAACTTAGTTCTCAATGCCAAAAACAACATGTTCGAAGACGAGCTAAGTAAGATGGAGGAAATAACAGGAAATCAGTACAAGAATTACGGAAAAGAAGCCACAGCGCCAACGAAGTGCGCGTGGGATTCCCCTCCCAGGAGTGTGTCTATTGTTTCTGTGTCAAGTGAAGTGTGGGAGGAACTTGAAATTGTACCAGAATTCGTGGAAGAAATTCAACAAGTGACGGAGAATTTAATGCAAAATGATCATATAATCAAATTGCAATCAGAATTATTAATTGAATCAGAAAAAGTCGCCAAGGCTGAGCAGCAAATTCTCCAATTGACAGAAGAAAAAAATATTCAGAAAGTTGAATTTGAGTACCAGTTGTCAAAAGCCAGGATAGAAGAGAAAATTCGAAACGCTTCGTGTGAGAAAGTTATGGAGCTTAACATAGCGACTTGCAATGACAAAGTGAAACAAAGTGATGTGTTATTACAGGAATCGCAACAAAATTTGGATAAAATGAAGGAGGCTGAAAAGTTGTACGATATCAAATCCGATCGCGAGCGTGCACACATCCTTTCACTTGAAAATAAACTTGTGGATGCGGATAAGAAATTTATGGAACTTACTGAAAAGTTAAATCATCAAGTAATTGAAATTAAGAAAAATGAAGAAATGCTATTGGAGATGCAAGACAAATGCAAATCTGGAATTATGGCCACGGGGACTGGCATTACCACAAAACTTCACGTAAAACTTAGTGCCATGGAGCAGCTTAGTTTTGATAAAGTGCAAACCTATGTCATTTCTGATAATGAAACTGAAATGACAGAACTTTTCGAAGTTAGGATTGTTCTTCTGGAAAACCGATTCGGAATTCCGAAAAATAAAGAAAATCGCCTCCACACTCGTTTGAATATTCTGCACGAAGAGATCATGCAATACTAGAACATGCTACAGTAATTAAGTTGTTATTATATATGTATATATTTATATGTATGTTGGCTGGTTTTTAAAATAAAACAATTTTACTTTTTTCATGTTTCAACACCCTCCCTTTCAAAACATTTTGTATAAATTCAATTATTCAATTGTCTTCATGTACCAAAACATATATAAATGAAAATGGCCAAAGTATTGTTTTAAAAATGATGAACATCATTATGAAATCTCCTCGAGCAATTTGTATCATGATTGCTTTTTGTGAAATGCTCTTTCACGAATTCTGGTATATTTATTCGTGTTTTATCATATTTTCGTATTGGTCTGGATGGTGGCGCCCAGATTCGCAAATTGACCAAAATGTAGAATGTTTTTTAGCAATTATGATGATATTTTTGTCCAGTTGTCGTGTGGTGTATAGGGACTTACACGCTGCTCGCAGTACCAGGGTTACTTTGATCTCTCGTGTACTTGCGTTGGTGGTTTATTTTGTGGGTATGGGATATGTGATGATAGGCACTGGCACTACTTCATTTGAAACTTTAGTTTCCAGTTGTGTTTTTTCCATTTTAATGAGGATGTTCAAAGATTTTACTCGTGACAATCAAGATGTGGATGGCATTTCTGATAATGATAAATTTATACTGAAGTTTCATAAAATGAAAACTAGTTTCGAGATCAGACTAAATATGTATGAATCAACTTCGGATTCAACTAAAAAACAAGCCATACTACAATTATTTTACCAATTTAAGAATTCATCAAGAATACAATTCAACACGCGCTTAGATGATATGAAAACTGTTATGCAGGAAATGAAATATTTGATGAATATAGCAATTTTAGATACGCAAAACTGTTTAAATGGAACTATCATCAACGATCGAGACATTGTTTCCTTTTCTTCGTACCATAAAAATGCAAAAAATTTTTAATAAATAAAATTGTTTATCATATTGTTTGAGAATGCTTTGTATATAAGTTCACTTCATAAAAAAAACAATTCAATAATATATTTCAAAACATAAAATGACATTTCATAAACCAATTAAAGTACTTGGACTTATTACTGCTCGTGGTGGGTCCAAAGGTATTCCAAACAAAAATATTATATCTTTGTGTGGAAATCCACTTCTTGCTTACACTGCTATGGCAGCAAAAAACTCCAAACTTTTAGATCGCGTTGTTATTACAACTGATAGTCTGGATATTGCCAACGTTGCACTTCAGTTAGGAATTGAAGTCCCTTTTATAAGACCAGAATATTTAGCACACGATAATTCTCCACACATTGATTGTGTTAGACATGCAATAAAAGCACTTTATTTGCAAAATCAATACATAGCAGATTATGTCATGATATTACAACCAACATCTCCCTTCAGAACATCTGAAGATATTGATAATGCTATTCGAATGGCAATGCAAACATCTTGTGATGCTGTGGTTGGTGTCGTTGAAAATTGCACCCACGAAAGCAAGATGTATTTTGTAAACAATGATTTTTCTACCAGGCCATATATTGACAATGCATCTTGTAAGTCAGTAGAACGACGACAAGATTGTCCTGTTCATTATGTCGAAAATGGTGCTATTTACTTACAGAAAACTAATTCCATTTTTGAAGAAGGCAATGCAAGCTCGAGTAAGGGTGGTTTAATATCTTCAGATTTACGTGCGTTTATTATGCCAGACCACCAATCAATTGATATTGATACACCTTTTGATCTGAAAATGGCTGAATTGCTCATGACTTCGCTTTCAGAAAAAAGGGAAAAAACAATATAATTCGTGAAACAAGTTGTCCAGTGTTCAATTGCTCAATTTTTACATGCCAAAATTTCTTTCATGTGTGGTGATTGTATTGCAAAATACAATACATGAAACAAATCACAGATGTAGTATAAATTCTGACTGTGTTTGTGAATACAGTATCACGCAAGTTATTCCACAATTTTCAATAAAGTGTAGTGATAATACATCAATCACTTGCAATTGTTTGGCTTGTGAAATAAAAACAGAGATTTCTCAATGCAGTGGATGTAGTAATGTATGTTGTGCAATCGAAATTGTTGTCAAAAACAATAAAATAATTTATGATTATTGCTCCATTGAATTTCGAATTTTAGAGAACTACGCAATAGAAGTGGGGGTTGTCAATATGATTGGTATTGATGTGTTAAATCGTATGGTGAATGATTTGAGCAATAAATTTTTGGGAAGAATCAAAAAGTACGTATGTGACAATATTGTCTTAAATAGTAAATATGAAGGACATATTTCGAAAAAACAACATGATAGCTTAAGATGCGACATGTATAAATCAATTCCAAGGGTAGATGCAGAATTACTCAATGAAACAATGAAAATTGGAACAAAGTGGAAAGAAATGGAAAAAAAAAATGTGCCTTTCAATAAAAAGAATAAATCATTTCAATTTTCACAAATTATACCATTCTTGGATGAAAATTTCGTGATAGAAGGGGGCAATATTGGAATGAGCAATGGTAAGATAATAATGACAATTGCTGTTGAGAATGGTGTGTCTGAGTCCTCAGATGAATGTATTTTTTTATGTAACAGTGTATATCCACTGCATGTGACAATATGGTTGCGTGATGAAAATGAGCATGTTCCAATGCAAGTCAAAAACAGTATGAAATTGAGATATTGGAATTCTAAAAATACTGCGCCACCATCAATTACTATCACAAAACCAAGCAAAAGAGAAAGAGAATCCAACAAGATACATCATTTTTGCACAGAGATGTACAATGAATTGTGTTTTCCAAGATGTATTTCCAATTTTTTATTTCATAGAAATATTCATTATAAATCCACGAATTCTAGCGAGGCTTCAATTGCAAAAATAGTATCAACTGGCCATTGGAAATACCTTCAACAAATAACTGTAAATGAACAATACGCAATGTTCATGCTAATTGGATCCAATAATAGTGAAGATGTTGTTAATAGTTTGAAAAAGTGTAAGAAGATGAAAACCTCAAAAAGGCAAGAAAATGTGGAACATGATGTTGCCTTAGATTATTTGAGGGATGAAATGTTTGCTATTTGTCTCGGATTCAGGCCTTGTATGTGTTTTTTATTCGACCTGTGCACAGACGCAATCATTTCAATTTGTAAGACTGCTTGCGAATCATTTTTCCATTATAATATAACATTCGAGTTGATCAAGAAGATAGAATATATAGATAGTATTTTGAAGTCAGATGTAATTGATATTTCGAATATGGACTTTGGTATTCTGACAAGACAGAGTTGGGAAGTTTTGTTGCCATCATTACAAATGCACAAACACTTAAAATATACATTGATGTCTGAAATTATATGTTCTGTTATGCATCAGATCTTTTTTGGTGGAGCATTTTTCACGTTTTGCGTGCAAAAAAGTAAGCTTGAAATCATGCCAAATACTTCTAATTTGAATGACATAAAAAGTGAGGTTATTCACAGAATGGGAGCATATGTGAAAGACACTTGGGATGAAACTCGTTTTAGAAATACTATGCATATTTTGATCCAAAATACCCGAGTATTCCACAGTAAAAAGTACAGAAATCAAATATATAAACTTCGTGAAATAGTTATGAACCACCAAACACCAACACGTCAGAATTTAGAAAAAAGTGTATATTCAAAAACAGATGCACTGCATGTCATTGCTAAATTCGTAAATTTATCTCAAAAGAGAAATATATACAACATTGAAGAGATTGGTGACGATCATTTGTCATATTCAATAGAAATGATGAAGTTTTTCCAAAACTTTTCCATGTGTGCAAATGACAGTTTTTATCATTCCATGCACGTAGAAACAGAAGATTACTTTTGTGCTAGGAGAGCATTAAAATGTAAGGTAAATGAACAATTGCATTTATTTCTTCAGTCTAGATAAAATATCATTTTTGAAAACATATATTTTCACATTTCCCGACGTATATATATATGCACACACTAAAATTAACAGATTGAGTTTTGTGTTCATGGATGCGCTTTTGAATAAATGTGCGAAACGTCACACACAAAACAAAGATTTTTTTATACAAAATCTCCAAGTTGTCTCAACAAAACAGTCGACTAAAGTAAATACTCTAAAAGTATGGAATAAAAATAAACGCGTCTGCAATGACAAGTATATTGATTTCATGTTTTATACTCCAGGACCAAAGGACTTTGTTATCAATAAGGTAGTGGCAAAAGTAACTGCTGGAGAATCATTCACAAATCAAGGTGAGATAGTCTTCAGCGAGTTTGCTCACACAGAATTATCATTCAAGCTTGATCCTTATGGAAATAAATTTGAAGGCGACAAATGCATGGCATTTTCTATTACACAAGGCTCTAACGTTTTTTTTAAACCAAAACATTGGAGATCAGAATATACATCATTAAGATTATATATACCACATGAAACTTATCATAAACTATATGACATGTGCACTGTTCTTGCATTACAAAACATTAAGTTTGATCAATTTGCCATGTATACTGCAGTTAGTATAGTAGCAGATCCCAATAGAACAAGAGAAAAACATGGTACATATTGTACAAAAATCATTGTAGAGGTGTTACAGATTTTTGACATTGGAGGTCCAATCATTCATTCTATAATTCCATGCAAATCAACACCAAGTCTTTTGTACGAGTCATTACGCAAATTATCTGCACATTGAAAAAACACACAATTTTAACAGTTTTTTTATTACAGAAATGTAAAAAATAATATTGGCAAATTCAATGCACTGAAAAATCAGCTTCTGTCTATGTCCAATTATTCTTATGCTGCTCTTCCAGACCAGGATCATATTCTGTATCATCATCATCTGGCACCTTAGTCATAACTGATCTCCCTTGATTGCGTATATTATTCACTTTTTTTTTTTGCTGCGCGGGATTATTATAATTTTCATCAAGCAAATGTGTTGCCCAATCAAATGGTACTGGTACACGTTTTTGATTATTTTCAATATATTTTGTACTTGCACGTTCTTCTTCTTCCTTCCGTGCTGTAAGTTTCTTTGTTTCCTCTTGTGATTCACAACTCTGAACATACATTGATTGTACCTGTTTTTCGAATTCTGACAACATTTGTCTACGTGTTGCCAACGCCGAAAACTTTTCTTTTTCTATTTGAGTTTCACGTTCTAATTCTCCCCTTTCTTGTACCCATGCTAGTTTTTGTAATTGTTCCGCTCTATCATAATTTTTACGTATTTCGTGTTGTATATTGTACTTTTCTTGTTGTCGTTTATCATCATCATTACATATTTGTAAAATTTCTTGATGTCGTCTATGGTACTTTGCTTGTTTTTGTTTGTACTTTGCTTGAGGTTGTCGGTACTTTGCTTCACTTTGTTCTTTTCTTGTATCATCACTTATTCTATGATCATATTTTGCCATTTTTCTTGAACTATCATCATTATTAGATAAATTGAAATTTTCATGTTGTAGTCTATGGTCCCTTTGTTTCCTTCTTCTATCATCATCTCTGTTTTGTTGTCTGTGGTACATTTCTTGTTATTGTGTATGGTACCGTGTTCCTTGTTCTTGTGTATGGTACCGTGTTTCTTGTTATTGTGTATGGTATCGTGTATGGTATCGTGTTTATATATATTTTTACAAAATCAAAATGCCAAAAAGTATATCACAATCATTTTATATTTTTCTAAAATTGATCTAAACCACTGCAAACACTTTGGTATTTTGACAAAACTCTAAAAAATGTTGTTTAAAAGCTCTTGTATATGAACTTTATAAAAAATCATGGCAAAATGTACAGCCAGTATGCAAATTTGTATAAAAATTAAACTACAAGAACAAGGCACTCTGATGACACAAGTTGTTCCTATTATGCAAACGCCAAGTGCAATACATCCAATAATTACAATATCAAAAAATATGGAACAAAAATTGAGAACTATAATAATTAGATAAAAGAAAAATACATTGCAAACATTGTCACAACAAGTACATTCTGTCAAAATTTGTGTTGTCTCGGATGATGATATTTTGTTTAGGAATATATTATCAACATACCTATATATACTGTTATTCACTTTCACAATTATAATGTTCAATTAATTTTTGTTTTTTTATTTTTTATTTCTTTTTTTTTATTTTTTTATTTTTTGTATATTTTTCAAAAATTTGCCTTATTCTTTTGACACCTACATACATCGAAATCATTTGTCCTTCATTTTTTAATTTTTCGCATATCAAAAAATGCCTTTTTTTATTTTTCATTTTATCTTTCACACATAATTTTCTATGTTGTTTATAATTTCTTTCTATTGTGGACATATCTATTTTTTCTTGAAGACAATCAAAACTGGATACACTAGTTTCAGAATCTGATGAAACCCAATCATCACTGGTCTTGATATCTTTATTTTGTTTGGCTTCTATTTTCTGTTTCATTTTATTCTTCTCATCATTTTTATTTTTTTTTACATTTCTGAATCCTGGTGACCAGTTACCTTCTTCCACATAATAAATATTATCTTGATTTCTTTGTAATATACTCACATAATTTTGTAGAGCATCTATAATGTTTTGACCATTACTATTATACACATGAATTTTGCCAGAATCAATTTTGTCATGCACTAGTAACATACTCTCGACACCAGACATATCGTGCAATTCCCACGCCTTTTTAAAAACGGTGCCTGTGCGTTGTTTAGTATAGTTTTGTCGAAGTAGTACATCAGTTTGAAATCCACATCTTGTTTTACCATGACCCATTTTTTATTGTTCTGGGTTTATTCCTTGACATATATTATACAAAAATATTCTATTTGCGTAATTACTATTCAAAATTGATCAATTATCATATCATTTTTAATTTTTATTTCCCATGTAATGTTTGATTTTTTGTGAAATCTCTATGGCATTTTGTTCTGTACAACCTCCCGACAAAAAATTGTGTATCTGTTCAAAAATCATTGAAAAGTCTCTTTGTACACAGTCATAATCTGCTTCATGTTTAAGTGATTGCTCAGAAACCAAACTTCTGACATGATCATAGATTTCTTTGTTATGATGTTCAACAAATCTTTCAATTTCTGACAAATTGTTTTCATTGTTACTTGTACGATTAGTTAATTGTGTAAAACACTTTTCGTGAAAATTTAGATTCTTATCAATAGTTTCAAAATTTTCTTTTGTATTATTTGCTACACACAAGCAGTGTTCAATATTTTGGTTGAGGATTGTTTGATTGTTGGCATAGTGTGTTATAATTTTAGTGATTTCTAGTATTTTATTGCTGAGTTTATGTTCCAATGCGTGCATTCCTGATTTTAATTCTTCAATTTCTAAATCAGAATTTTTTGTTTTGTCCCTCTGATTCCGCAAATCATTCAACAATGCAGTTATAACTTCATTATATTGTTGTGTGTTGTTGTTATTGTTCTGCAAAATAAGATGAATTTGAGATTTTAGATACTTTCTTTCTGAATCGGAACTTTCTGCATTAGAATTGTTTGTTTGCATATTTTGATTCTTGTCTGTTATTAACCTCTTCATTTCAGTTTTCAATTTCTTGATTTCTTCATTGGACTTGTTGTTTTGATCTGCAAGATGCAAAATATTAGTATTAAAAACACTCATACTTTCTGACAGTCTTGCGCTCATCACATCATTACCACTACATTTCGAATTTCTTTTACAAGACATTATAATGTCTTCAGAAAAAATGATATATATACCAGACACACCGCAAAAAAATAAATTCTATTCCCCACATATAACTTTTCAAATATACTCAACTGTAATATCATTTCAAGACAAAAAGGTATCTTGTCGAGAATGTACTTGATGAAAAAAAAAAAATGTAAAAATATTTCAATACTAATATTTGTAAGAAGAAACATAAATCATGCATTTTTATAAAGATCTAATCATCCTTTTTATCAATATCCTATAATAAAATATATTAAAACAACAATCAACATTTTATAATAATCATGTAACAAGAATTTAGTGTAAACGTATATTTCCAATCGATTTTGAGAGATCCCAACTTTTGTTGTTTTACACGTTGCTCGTAAGTTCATTTACATATATAAGTATGTAAGATAAAACAAATAAACAAAATATATAATGCTCTCTCAAGTGCTCTCTCAAGGCACACCAAGCGTAGTGGATTTCATTCCCCGTACAACCCCATGTACACCAGTCAGTCATTGTACTCCAGATGGTCATTGTACTCCAGATGGTCCGCCGTGCGGTCCTGGACCTTGTCCTATACCCCATGGCAGGAGTGGACCCCATAGCAGCCATAGCAGGAGTGGAGGATTTGTTCCAACTGCACCTCAAGCTGATAGTCAATTGCAACGGATTCGCCATAAAGATTTTTCACGAGATAATATCGCTGATGAATGGGGAATTGCTTTGCACAATGAACGAAAAAATGATGAAAAGTTGTTAAAAAAATGTGATCATCAGGGAAATCAAATTCAAATTCTGAACAACAAAATCAAACATCTTGAAGGTAATTCTGGAAAAAATATTACAATTGTTTTTGGTAGTGATGGTAGAGTTTCAACAGATTCAAAAAACACTGCTCCTGATTGTGAAGATAAAAAATCCAAAAAAAAACACAAAAAAAAGAAACATACATCACAAAATATCAACAATCATTCTAGTCCTCATTGGCTGTATGACACATCTTCCCACAACCCTGTTAAAGTGGGTAATGGAATGTCAAAACTTCAAGAACGTTTAGAACAGCACAGAAATATGTCTGACGAAGAACATAAAAAACTTATTGAAAAGTATGCACATTTGCCTGATGACAACATTGAAAAAATGAAAGCAATGCGGTTTATGTATACTCGCGGGAATAAATTAAGTCCTGCGTATTACCATGATTATATTCAGACTGGAGCAGGAATGGGAAGTAATTTGCTTGGGGCACAACATTATCATCACTATGGTTATAATTCTCCATGGGCAGTGCGTAAGACAGATCCTGAGAGAATCAAAGCACATGCAATTCAAGCAGCACATGATTCTTTTACTGACAAGATTAAAAAAGAGGAATATGAGAAACGTGCTGCAGGTCGAGAATTGCTCTTTCATCAAAAACATATGGGAAATCCCGATATGGATCTTGCCCAGCTGCATAAGATTCAATCCGAACATGCCGAAGCAGTTGAACTACGAAGAAAGAGATCAGATTTAGCATATAGACTTAGATATGGGTTGGTAAAGCCCGAACCACAAGAAGATAACTTTCGCCATGACGCTATGGGTCGTATTATTTTATAGGATGGGAATTTATGAAAGTTGTGAAAGACTTAATTTTTGATGGAAGATATGTAAGTTTATTAAAATAAAAAAAAATTTAATCTCTCAAATTTGTTTGTGACACTATCAAACACAAAACCTACAATTAAATAAGACAAGACTCAAATATTGCGAGAGATTTTTCTATAACCATCAATTTTTCAACGCAAATTAATGCTTTTGTAGGAATTGTTATGTATCGTGTAGTGTATTTGTGCTTGGTATTCCAGTTAATAACTTGCCTAATGCCCACCCACACCTGTGATTCCATATTTGAATATGTGTTGTATTGAACAATACTTTCTGGCATATCATAAAGGAGCATACATTGTACAACTGGATAAAAATCATCTGAATTCGTGCAAAGTTCGTTAAACTTGTTGGGATATACCCCATATACACTCGATTTATTTCCGGGCTCAGTCTTTGCAATTGACTTATTGTTGCATTTAGAGAATTTAAGATTTTTAGTAATATCACTTGGCAGTGCTGGATGATGTATGTCCAAAAATAAGACTGTACCTACACCCACTATGCTGTTTTGTACATCCCTACTAGACAGTGTAATACAATTTTTTTTGATTGATGTAAAAACATCCAAAATTTGTGGCCATGTTTTTTTTGAGATAAAAGCATTTGAATTGTGATTGACAACACTTTCCAAGTCAGAAGACGAAACATTTTGTACCATTTTCATGTAAGAAGAATTTTCTTGAATATCAATTGCTTCAGTCACGGCTATATATGACATGGTATTGGGATTGAAGAATTGATCTGAAGATGCTATTTTTGTTGGCACAACAATTTTGATTAGGTCCTGTTTCCATTTTTTCAGCACAAAGAATCCAACATATTCGATGTGTATCAAAATTCCATGTCGATTGTAAATTGGAGCATATCTTATAAAGGAATGATTTGAAGGCATAACAGCATCTAGCAAACTAACTGGCATGCTATGCCATACTTTTATGTTTTCTGTTGTAATCAATTCTTCATATTCTTTCATGTGTGTAGAATTGTGCGGGAAAAGTGAATAAGAAACACATTTGGTAAATGTCTGTGTTTCATCATCAATAAATAGCGCAGTTTTTTGATATTGACAAGTTTCTGCCTCAAATGTATCTGTCTGTATATTTTCTGGTTTCTTTACAGTTTCCATGTAAATCCAAACAAAAAAAGGCAATGTCGGTGGTGTTAATTCTTCCATGTGCAAAGCGTTGACCGGAATATTCAAAATTGTTGCAAGCCTTGTGAATTTGTTCAAGACAGCAATATCCTCTACCATTGATCCAGAAATAACACCAGATATGCTGGTTCCACTCATTTCTTTGACACATGTGCATGGTAAAGCCCGTAACATAGTAGTTGGTTTTGTTAGATAAACTTTTTGCACATCTTGTACTTGCAAACTCAGACCAAGACTATCAGGATCAGGCAAACCTGTGAAGATAGTAGCATATGGGTAAAGTGTAGAGGGAATCCTGTGTTGAATTGTCTCATTGACAAAGTGGTCGAAAATACACTGCACTGACAATTGTGATACTAATGGACGATGAGCAATGATAGAACGAGCTAGTATCAAAAGCCTTGGTTCAACACCAAATGAATAAACGCTTCCTTCACGATTTACAATTGTCCATGGAGATATTGAATATGAATAGTTATTTTGTGACAATAAATGGTTCACATCCCCACTTGAACCATCAACAAAATTTGCACTATCTTCATGCTGTACTTCTTTCATTTCAGTGATTTCACAATTCAAGGAAGTGAGAATGGAATTCCAAGATTGAAATCCAACACCACAAGGTGCTTTCGCAAACTTTGGATATATAACAGGTGAATCTATGTACCTATAAATCATAATAGCAAGACTCTCTACGGAAGAAATGTTGCAAGCTGATCTAAGATGCTTTTGATATTTTGTAAAAAGAACATTTGCAATATGTTCAGACATTTTCCATGAAACACCGGAAGGACCAACAACAGAATCTTTTGCAGAATTTCCTGCACTTGCACCTTGAAAATTTTGTTGCGTGGGTAAATTACATGCCAGTGGACTAGAACTTATACTCATTTCAGTATTCCATTTCGAAGATATGTAGATGGCAGAACGTTCCATAGCATCACTGATGTCTGATACAAACAACAAGTCACCACTACGATTTTCATTACTCGATTTTTTGTTAACACCATATTCATCAAGCCATTTTTTCATTTTTGCCGATTTTCTAGTAGAGAGTTTTTGATTCTCATTACAAAATATTTTATTGACTGATTCAATATCCATATATGGCGTTTTGAAAAAATCTGCCAATATCGCCAAAATTAACCAAAATCCCCAATCAAACGTATTTTCGATCATGCTTCCCATAAAAACAGGAATTAATTCCAATGGACTCGGATCCACTATCCAATTGATAGAAGCTGTATACACGATGTCAGACCATGTCATATGCTGAATATTTCTATGAAGTAAAGCGTTTGCAGAATGCAAATACAAAGCAGTTGGTGGTAATCGAGCTTGTGCTTTCTGTGTTTCCCTGCCTCTTTGCGATGACAATTTTGCATCTTGTGTTTGGATTGAAGTGTGCATATAAACATAATTGGCAATGATATCAAAAACAGGTGTTTCAACTCCTGCTTTTGAATCTGGAAAATACCCTCGCCACTGTGCTCCCGATACTGATACACAAACGGCACGGACATCATGAGACCAAATGCGCTTGCACATTGAAACAATTTTATCATTTTTGGTAGCAGTGTACTTAGATGTATCCCCCATATCATTATGTCCTACACTTTTAAATGATACAGTAGAAGTGATATCAACATCTTCAGTATCCACACTTCCAGCAGGTACCGTAGTACATACCAATGTCAATGTTTGTTCCAATTGATTATCGCTTTCTGTATTTTGTGCAAGACTGAGAGGTTCTATATACCAACAAACATCTTGCGTAGCTTTTTCGAATTGACCTGTCTTTTCATTTTTCACAGTGTACGATCTTTTTCCTGCCTGATCCACTTCTGTATTCCTTGGCAGCAAACTACAAATTTTACCAACCAAATTAACTCCACCACTACGTGAATCATGTGCTGGAATTTCATTGCAATAGATGGGTATTGGCAATTCACCTGGAGGATTTGGAGATTTTCCATTACCAATTCTGGTGATGGTATATGCATGCCAAGTACCAGCTTCTGTGGTGCCTCTCCAATCTTCTGCGTTTGCATAAATTGACAAATCAATTGAATTTGGACAATCATTATTTCTTGGATGCTGTGCCTCCAAAAATTTTGCCATAGTATTATCAGCACCAACACCCCATTCTTTACTATTTCGTACCTCAAACTGAGAATTTGTACGTTTTGATTTTCGCATGAGACTACCACCAAAATTTTTGATATAATTTGGAAGCCCGATTCCATTAGGTGCAGGTCCAATTGAATTAACAAGATAACATAATCGAAAGCCAATCTCAGATTGCTGTAATCTGAAGAACAATTCAACATTATTTGACTTTAAGCGAAAATTTTGGTTCATATGATCAATCGAAGCTTTCCACAAGTGTATAGTATTTTGCAACATACCCTTATACCTGTCCAAATGCCAACCAAAATGAGAATTCTCATCACATTTCAAAAAATGACTATAAACTTTTTGAAAACCAGCAGCAACATTTGACAAATACCCACTATTTACCAACTGAAATTCCCCGATATCATTCATAACAGTTGCAATTCTGTCTTTACCTCCATACATCCCAGTATCTGAGCGAGCATTGGCATATGCGAGTGGGTACACTGTGCCCATCAAATAATACTGAATAGCATGACTACGTCTAGTATTATTTTTTCCCGAACAAACGCTATGCATCTGCTTATCACGGATAACAACTGCTTTTCTATACATCATAGAACCAGTATGAATATTATCACTCAAGAAAGAATTTCGCAAGTCAGATAATGTCAATATATTACGTGACATAGTGTCCTGTTCAGACACCATGTTGGCGAAAATTGATGTATGGCATATAGTTTTTTGGTGCATCATCACCAAAATTGAAATTGTCATTTGGTCTGGCAAAGCGCATTCTTTATTTTCTACCAACCATTCGTCCATTGATATATAAGTATTGGAATGTGGAAGTAACATTGTATTATCAACATAGGCAACCATATTAGTGACAGGAAATCCATGCATCTGGATACTATCTGGATACTTGCTCATATGCTCAACAAGTAACCGAACAGAATCAGCAGAAGTATCAACTGTATCACATACACATATAGAACACAATAGTTCACGAGTTTCTTCATGTTCCCAGTCAATTAAAGTAAATGTAGAAAAAATAAGAGGTGGGTCAAAAACTGGCATTTCCATTGTATTCTCGCCACCACCTCCCAATTCATCATCTGTCATGTCGTTTTCTGCAGATGTTCCATTTTTCTTGCTTTTACTAGCTTCTTTGTAATCTCGCACGCGGTTTTTATACAAATCAAATTCAGTGGAAAATTCAGATGCACAAAAATTCGAAATATTTACAAATAATGTATCAGTTTCAAGTGTCGAGCAATTTCGATTCCACACATTGTCAATATTACTAAATCTTATATTGATAAGAGTATTTGCTATATCTACAGAAATCTTAGAACGATTTGTGATATCATCCATGGCCCACATATGCATATGTGATCTTGCCTGTTGAATACATCTTGGAATTCTGAACAATTTCCAAAAAGCATTATATGAATCAGGATCAAATATATCATTAAATTGTATCTTCATAATAGTGTCTAGATTTTTGTTTGCAATTCCACTAAACGTTTGATGTTTGTATGCTATCTTTGTCCAAAGTGATTTCATGTCTTCACAAACAATCTTTTCCTTCAATCCAAACACTGCTCGATTACAAGATCTATAAATTGCATCCACGAAATCAAATGTAATAGGAACCGCTACCACCAAGAACATAAAAAACATTACCATTGGCATTTCTCCACCAGTACTGGCCTGTTCAACAAACAATTTCATATTCAAAATAGGAACTGTAATTGCCTCACCACTTTTGTAAATTTTATGGAACGTAGCACCATTTTTTGTTATTGTCTTGGCTTGATTGGGAAGTGCTTTTGGAACATCAAATAGATGATCTCCGTCTCTTGATGTTTTTTTACAAGACATATAATATTTCTGCATCATATCAAGACAATAAATCACATCTAGAATATCTTGTGGCGTTGAGCCTTTTGGATCCATTTTTGAAACAAAACAAAAATAATTGCACTCTTGAGCATTCACATTTGCTTGTACAACATTTTTTGGTTCATTCTCTGTCGTAATACAATGTGTCATCATTTGTCTATTGATTTTCAAAGCTGACAAAACCTGACGAGCTGTTGTTGGGTGTTGTTTCGTTTTCTCATGACTATCATCTTCCAAACTCACTCGCATTGCTCCTACAATTTCATGAGCCCGTTCTGTGGTGATGTTTTCATCTTCTATTCCAACTATTCCAACATCTAGCATATCAACATCTTTTCCTTTCTCACTGCTCCCACTTGCAATATTATCCCCTGTTCTCTGTCTGACGAGTCTGGTGGTTTGAATGTCACCACAACCATACATGAAATTTGTTAATTCAATTCTCATTGTTTGCATTGTTTCTTCTGTGATTGTATTGACAGTTATATGTTTTTTCAAAAAGCAATCAATAATTAAATCATCATCATCTGTGTAAGATCCATTTTGTTGATGCATACAATGAATCTCTTTTTCTATTTCATTCTCAGTCAAATGACAGTGCGCCAGCAAGATACCTAACATCAAGAACAATCCTCAACACATTTTATGTCTTTCTACTGTGTTGTCATTTTTTTTCTTGACAAAAACATATTAATTTAATAAACAATAATCAAGTAACATTTAATAAAAGGATTTAATTTCCAAAAAAATGCATTTCTAATTGAGGTGGTACCATCATATACGCAGAGGCAGATACATCCATATCCTTTCTATTTTCCCATGTTTTGATGGGTTTGATATTTTCTGCTTCCCGATCACTGTCCGATTCATGTACGCCCACACAGTTCATTATTGGAAACAAACACACTTTGCCAAAATTCAAATAGTAATGACACAATTCAGCATAATATACAAAATATTTTCTGTACTTTTCAAGACATACAATAACTGTTGCACATATTCCACACACAAATGCAAGACGCGCACACATCTTCTGATGATTGGAGCGCGAATCTCCATTTTCATTTATTTTAGAATTTGTATTTTCATGTAAGTTGTTTATTTCTTTTTCTGGACGAATCAGTGTTGGTGGTGTTTTTGCTATGGGATGAATTAGTGTTGGTGGTGTTTTTGCTGTATCAACTTGAGTATGTTTATTTGGATTATGTATTACTTTTGGTGCATTTTGCACACTTGGATGCATGTGAATGTGTTGATTTGCATGTGCATTACGTGGTCCTGATGCTTTCATTGACATGTGTGCATTTTGAAGTTTTGGATTTATGTGCATATGTTGATGTGCTTGTGCATTATGTGGTGCTGATGGTCTTGTTGACATGTGATATTGGTGATGAGCTTGCTTGTCAGTTTTATTGTTATGCATCATATGCTGCAAAAACTGATTTCCATGTGAGGGGTAATGGTTTGAACAGCACAAGCATAAATCATTTTTTGTGTAAGAGCAAGTATTGCACAAGTTTGTATTTGTGTACATTTCACACATGTCAATACTTTGTATTTATATATACATTTTTGTTTACACATAGTATAAAAAAACAAAATCAAGCAAATACAATTTTTATCAAAAACATATATATTTATTATTTGATAGTGCTAATTGTAAGAAGGACTCAACAATGAGCATGAGCAGTAGGAATTTAAACAGATATTTCAAATTCTCTCATTCTGATGTAATTTCATCAGAATATAATTTGGTTTTGATTGGTGTTAGATCACGCAAACAGATTTTGAAATTTGAACAAAATACATTTTTTGATCGAGTAGATTTTGACATAAAGAATGCATTTATGTATTTGTATGTAAATAATCTAAAATATACATATTGTGTAGATTATTGCTTTTGCATAGATGAACTAGATATGACAGAGGAAAAATTTGTAAATGAGATATTTGTATTTATTGAACGTGGTCATTCCATAAAACATAAAAATTGTACATGTGAGTGTAATCTATCCAGTGCTAGATATGCCGACTATGGTCTGAGCAATACACGTTATGTTTCTAAAACACCATGTATTTTATTTAATAGCATATCAATTTTAAACAACTCGAGCATTGAATCTGAAATTGGTATATATTCAATGCATAGTGTTATTGTATCTGATAGAAGCATTTTAGAAATCATACAGGATTGTATTTTGTTTGAAATTTCTCATCACAATACGTGGATTTTATCGGATATTGCTAAAATAAGTAACAAAATAAGCCTCTTCAACTTGATACAAAAAAATGTGATGGGTTTAAGTTATTTAGATAAAAGAATTCAATACGAATTAATGTCTATACATATTTCTGAATTAATTGCCGAGAATAAAATCATTTTTCTACTCTCAGAAAATCGAATTTTCCCAGTTCTCACACAACAACAACAGTGCGACCATGACATTCGTGATTTATGGAAAAAATGCAAAAATGACTGACACGTGCATTTTTTTTCTTTTAATAAAACATCATTATGCAATTTGATTTATTCCTCTCACCTTTGAATTATTCCAAATTTCATATTCTTGATTTCACATTGTCATTAGATTTGGTACCTTTGTTCGGAAAATAAATATAAATGAATATAAATTTTTGGAAACTAGATTGTATGCATGGTGTTCAAAAATCCAGGCTCGTGCTTGTTCACGGTTATCTTGGTGGAAGTGATCAGTGGAACCAGCAAATATCAGATTTTTCAACAAATTTTGATGTTGTAACACCAAATTTGCCTGGATTCGGTAGTAACTCGTTCATGAAATCTCCATGCTGCATAAATGCATATGCCGATTACATTATTTCTATTCTGGACGAAGCAGACATAACAGATTTTCATTTGTTAGGACATTCCATGGGTGGTATGATTGCTCAAGTAATTGCAGTCAAAATACCACAGCGAGTAAATAAACTAATACTGTACGGAACAGGAGCATTAGGTATCATGCCAGGACGGTTTGAGACAGTAGATTATTCCAGACAACAACTAACGTTGCATGGTTTGGAAGTCAGTGCTCGTCGAATTTCTGAAAAATGGTTTGTGCTTGGAAAATTGTCAAAACAATATGAGGGATGTGCACAGATTGCCCTCCAAGCAAGCTTACAAGCGGCTTTTGCTGGACTCACTGCAATGCAAACTTGGTCGGGTATTGATGATTTGAGTAAAATAAAAAGTAACACTCTCATTTTATGGGGTGATTCCGATAGATCATACTCGAGATTTACAACAATACAATTACACGAGGGAATAGTAAATTCTACACTTATTATTGTAAAAAACGGATCACATGTTATTCATACAGAGAATCCTTATACATTCAATCAAATTGTAAAGAATTTTCTTGACTAATTTACACTCGTGAAATTTGGTTTGATTTTCATAACATTTATCATATGAGAATATTTTTTTGGAAATAGGGGGTTTGTGTATGAAAACATAAATGTCAAAAATGAGGAAACAAAGATTTGTCTTGTTTGTCTTCTCTTTTTTCAGTCATATAATTTTTTATTTTTTGCCATTTTTGTGTCTGGCAACTAATATTCTGTTCACCACACTCATACTTCCGTTTTAATTTGTTCTGATTCATATTTGTCATTTGATTTTTGTCATCAAGACGATGACCAACAAAATCAATCAAACATGTCTTGTGATGTGGATCCCTTACTATACTCAATTCTTTTATATGTTTTTCGAATACTACCATGGCTCCAGATTCATAACGTACACTCGCATCATATCCAAGAGAAATTCCGTTGAATAGACCACTTCGAATCCACTGAAAAATAACGTCAGATCGGATACTACCACACTCGAATTTCAAGACCACCATCATTCCGTGTTTAGAATCCACCCAAACATACACAACATTACCAATGATTTCGCGTGTTGCGTCTCCATGTTCCAACCATACTTGCTTGTCAATCATATAACCAGAGTCAACTATATTTTGCAATTCTTGCTTTGTAAAGTAAAACCCACATTCCTTACCGGTGCCCGGATCAGCAACACCAACAGCATAGTAGAAGCCAGTATCCACATTCATATCGTGATTTGAATGACTTCGTTGAAGATTATTTGTAAGTGTATATATACAATATATTTTTAATAACTGGAAATCAAATAAGCATCTCTTTGTAACACAATTTGGTTTCATATCATTTAGATTAAAGCATAAAGTCTCTAAAAACGAAATATTTTATTACTGTATATTACGTGCCTTACAAATAATACTTAATTTCAAATTCGTGACGTACACAGAACACCTTCTAATATCTATTTTTGGAATGGCATCCTATTTAGGAATGTATTATTGATTGTTGGTATTTCATATTGGGAGTAGTCACTGGCCACGAAGTGTTCCTTTACATTCTGTTACATACTGTCAACAGTGCAATAGACACTTTGTTAGATCCAGTTAGATCCAGTTAGATCCAGTCGCATTTGTAGTTTCTTCTATTGGCCTTTTACTACAACAAATTCATTTCAAGATAATGTCTTGTATTTTGTGTGGTATAGTGGATGAAGTATCGCAGGCTGTTTTCAATTGTCCACAGTGCAAGTGTTCGTTAATGTGTTACAATTGCAATTTGAATGTGAATCATTGCGTATTAAATTGCAAGCAGTTGGAAATAAAAAAGAATGGTGCAAATTCAGTGAATGTATACAAAAAAAAAACATGTTATTGTTCAGTACAAAAAACAAAAGAAACTGAACATTTACATACAGCGTTTTGTCATTTCAAAAAAAGGTCTCAGAACTCATTGCAAATCATTGAGAATGACCAAAGTCATATTTTCAGTACAACATTGGTTGAAATTGAAGTTGTTTGTGGACCTTATGGAAATAACAAAGCAACTATTCAAACAAACATTTTCGACACAATTTTCTTGAAAGCAAATGAAGATGGAAAAGTAATTCTTCACGATAATGAAATGAAAAATATTTTTGATCGGTTGGTCAGGAGGACCATTTGTTCATTGGAAGTTGGATACGGAACAAATAATTTGATGATAAAAATATTTATGGAAAGTGATAGAAAAAGAAATTTGAAGTCTGATGAAAGTGCTATCTGGGAAAACAGTTTTGAAATATTTTCTATTGAAAATATGAAAAAGTTCTTACTATCAAAAAACCCACTAAGAAAAAGCTTGGTTATCAAGGTTTGTGTATTTGGTGATATTCCTGACAACAATATTTTCAACACTACAGTTAACGAAACCAATACCACAACCAACTTCAGACAGTACATCCAACAATATCCAAATATTAATGTGCGAATAAGATACAAAGAGGCTAATGGAAATTATTATTTTGAAGATCTTCAAAATGTGTTCGAAAATAATAAGAATGCATTTAACGTACAAGCAATCAAAAAATGTAAAAACAAAAATGATATTGTGTTTGAAAAAGAAAATGATTTTGAATTGTACAAAATATGGATTCGTATAGTGGGAAGTGTTCGCTCCTCCATGGCAGATAAAAAATTGATGGGTAAGCATAAATTATACACATGGGATAATTGGATGCATAGAACAGAAGTCAACATTGACAACTACTTGCAAGTGTTTCAGTGTATTTTCAAAGATTCCTGTTGCATTACACTAGACGTGGAACAAATACAAAAATCATCAAGTCTGGAAAATTGGTCATTACAATGTTTTCCACCAACACCCCCGAAAAGCGAACAGGGAAGACTGGTAATTGATTTTGAAGTTTTGATGATTTTGAAATTAGATTACAATGTACAACCAACAGGATCATCTACATATTTCTTGAATGAAGTTTTAAAAAAAATAGAATCAATTTCATAAAATTCTATTTCGGGTATTTATCCAGATTTATGCATTTAAGTCCAACAATAAACGAAATTTCAGAAAACCATTTTTGTGTGCACTTTCAAAAGAACAAATAGTATATAAACACCAACAAATTTCTATTTTGTTATATACAAACCATGTCGAAACACTTATCTAGTCGTGAAAAGCGTGCATTGGAAAGGAATCTTCGTTTAGTGGCCTCATCTTTGCAGATCGAGAATTCTAACAAGAAAAAGAAGATAGACAACAAATCCTCTTTTCAGGAGAATGGAGAGAATAGTTCTTCAGTTCCAAATGAAATTGAGGATGCTGATGGTGCCGTTCTGGCCGTCGCATCAAAATCAGTCATGTTATTTCCTGTAGAAGAGAGTTTTCGTGCAGAGGAGGATATTGAAATGCAATCGTCAAATGATGAAGAACTTGGTGTTCCCTCAGTTAATTCCAAAGATGCGGGTAAAAGTCTTGTTATTCCTGAAGCTATTGTCAATGCGGAAATTAAAGAATGTGAGGAGTTTTCTAATGAAAATTCCCCTATTTCTGCTTTAAGTGCGATAAAGAATTCGAACAGGGTTGAATCTGCTTTGATGGCTATTTCAAATCCTAAACCTGTATTGACAATTGACCTGACCCAACCAGTAATTATTGATGGTGGTACCATCTTGGATTCTGATTTAGAATCAGTTGATGGTGGTACCATCTTGGATTCTGATTCAGAATCAGATTCTTCTGCTTCTAATTCTGCTTCGAATTCTGCTTCTAATTCTGCTTCTGCCTCAGTGGTGGACAGTGATGAAGATGACCATGAAATGGAAGAAGACGAATGAGGTGATGACGTTGAAAAAAATGTATTCACCGTACGACAATACATAATACATTTGTGATGATTGTCTTCGGTAAAAATCACTTGAAAGAAAAATCTGAGTGAGAAATGAATTTTGAATCAAATCTTGCCATTTTGGCAGATCAATTTTGTGGATTTTATAGTGATTGATTAAAATAAAAATAAAATTCCAAAAAAGCTTCTGAAAAACTCGTTTTGTTGTCAATATTACTGCTTGCTTCGGATCGTCGTGTTTAGACTTTTGTTGTTGTAGACATTCCAAAATCAGCAACAATAGGCATGCCTTCAAATTTTTGAGCACACGTGTGATTTTTCTGCATGTTGTATATATATTCCCAAAAATACGAATGTCATATAGATTGAATAAATGTTTAGGGTTCTTCTCAATGTCATATGGCATGTGTTTTCCACCAAGACGATGCATGGAAAAGAGTGGTTTCAAATTGATTGATCCACATACTGGAAATTTTATTGCAAACGTAGTTATGCACAAAAAGCTCCAAAAAACTCCATGGTTCCAAAAACACATTAATTTCCCTGGTGATGGTGCAAAAATTTCATTTCTGAGATCTTTGCAATATGATTTCAACCAAAATGAATGTGAATGCCTAACAATTGCACTTTCTAGCCTTTCAAGAACACAGGAAATTCACGTACTGGAAAAGTCAAGTTACACACTTTGTAAAATAGTACATAACAAAATCAAATCAAATGAAATTCCTGAGTACAATAAGATTGATGTGGAAATCATTTATTTACAACTTCACAAAAATAGCCAAATTGCTTGGATTGTAATAACACCAACAAACAAACTACAATCACTGGAAAATTTTTTTTCTCAAGATGTCTGACTTCAAAACTAAGACTCAAAACAAACTTCAGGTGCATAAATTCATATTTACTGTTGTGATCTACTCCTAGAATTTCTGTTTTTTGTTGTACTTGTTCTTCATGGATTTCTTCAATCTCTATTTATTGTTGTACTACATGATTCCAGTATGCAAGTCGTTCTTTGTTGTATTTTTTCCACTTCTCATCAAACTGTTTTTTTTTGAAATGTAGCTTTAATATGGGGCATTCAGCACACTTGCGACCATCAAAATTAGAATTATCAGCAAGATTTTCACGACACTGTGCAAGTTCTTCTTCGTGTTTTTTTTTTAAAATCTTATCAAACTCTGTTTCGTTGAAACATGGATATTTCCATGCTTTTTCAAGATCACTCCAAGCCTGATCTACTTCTTCAGTATTTTTTTGTTGTGGTTGTTCACTCACAATTCTTTTCATTATTTTGTGTTTGAATTTGCACTCCTGAAATTGTTTTTCGAGTTCATTACAATGATATTCATAGAGCTTCATTTCACTATCGTGTTTACACCTCAACTTTCGTGATACTTGGTACCAATTCACCAACTCAGATATATCATATCTGTAGGACAGAATAAGAAGGTCTTGTGAAGTAATAATTCCTGGCAAGATCTTACACTTATTTCTGATTAAAAAATTATCATGTACTGCAATTCCCATGTACGACCAACATTTATTTGGTATGTCCAAAACATTAACATTTCCATCAATTAATGTGAAATTTTCTGTTGAAGTATGTACATTTTGGATCAAAAACAATTGCCAGGATGTAGGCAATGTTCCTTCAGAATAATGTATTAGAAGTGGATTCTCTTCAGACAATTCAACAAGAAGTTCTGATACAGTTTTCATGCGCCAGTACAAACGACACTTGTTTGTCAAATGACAAACTAAATTCGTGTCATTTAAATTTCTACCAACACGTAATTCATAATTATTTTCGAAAATTCCTTTTCCAAAAAAGAACCCAGTGTTTCTCAAATCATTCATGCGTAAATTTTATTTTATACATGTATATATATGTATATACATTCGAGTTGTAATGTTTTTGGCAAAAAATTTTCATATTGTCAAAATGTGTATATTTCAATGAACTTACACAACAGCACTATTTTAAAATAATGTTCCTTGTCTTCGTTTAGTATTTGTATTTGTGATGTGTGGTAAATTGTCAACTTTATACTCTCTCTCAAAATTTTTCAATTTGGCTAAAAAATCAGGTGTTGCTTCAGTCATCTTGTACTGAGTTTTTTGTTCCAGTATAATATTTTTTGGAACATCTTCAATCGATACTACTTGTTTTGTATTAGCAGTTATATATTTTCGCGAGTAACAAGATATCACTACAAATAGTGCAGCATATATGACAATATTGGGAACAATTAATATCCAACCAAACAGTACAAAATTGCTTATGTCATTAGCAACTGTAGAAACATCTAATATCCATTCTTCTGTGTAACAACGTAAACATACAAAGAAAATATAAACAAAAACACGAAGGCAAAACTCAACATATGACATACTTGAAAAAAAAAGTGACAAACAAGGTGATATTACAGTGCAAGATAATAAAAAAATAACAATTGTATGAATGACAATTTTTTTGTTGTGTGAATTTCTGTGTTTGAAGAAGTGCTGGGAATGTTCTAAGGCAGGTGTCATTAAAATGTCATAAATAAATAATACCAAACCAAAGCAAACCCATAGCATAGAAGAAGTTATGAAAATATATTGTGATGAGCAATGAAATTCAAATGTTTTGTAATATACTAGCAAAGCACATGCCAAAAATATATCTGAAACACATCTCATATTCGATGCATTTGAATGTTTATTAGCCATTTTATGAGTGACATCAGATTTACTCATTATAAAATAATCCAATTTATGTTCATATATTACAATATGTAAAATACACACGAAAATAATACAATCGTATGATGAAGGAGATGATGCTAAAGTTATTGGATGATGATGGGTGGTAGTATTTTTGAATTGTATATGTTTAATGTCAATATTGTGTATGGATATTTCTTGCCATGAAATACAATTATCTGACAGCAAACCAAATAAGACTATAATGAAAATCGATTTGGTGGTGATCAAAAAAAAAGGAATAAAAGTCTCTGTCTTGGAAATATCTAGACTCATTGTTTTGTGTCATATTTTTCTATTTATATAAATAGATGATGTGTTTTCACCAATTGTACACATTGGTTTTCTAAAAAAAAATATACTTATTTATTTTTAAATATAATCGACTGGCATTGTTCCAAAAGAATAAAATATATTTATATATATAGACCAATTCCAAAGTTACATTAATCACACAAGCAAAAAACTTTGTATGGAAGAGATTAGTTCAGGAGTTTTGGCAAATGGTACACCTATAAAAGCCATTACATATTATTGTGTCATACAATGTATTATTGTCATTATGTGTATCTCTTCTCAATACAGATTAATGGTATACCATATATGTATGGTGCACGTGGATAATTCTAAAATAATTTCTTTGCCGACTCTATGGCATCTTTTTTTGGAAAGTACATTGGATATCAAAAGACAAAAACTTTCCAAATTGAACCATTCCAACACGACATTTATTCCAAATTCTAACAATGCAGTGATGAACGCATTATTGAGTGATTTAAAAAATTCTGACACTCCGCCTATACATGTATATACCGGACTTTTCGACGCAAATGTGGTTTTATCCAGTGATATTGAAACATATGTCAGGGGCACAATCACTGATGCTTATCCATTGACATTGAAAATCAATTCAGTAGATTTTGCTGCACTGTTATATTCACTAGCTGTTGTTTGCTATTGTGCATTATATCACGCAACCTTACAAAAAATCAACACATCAACTGAAATGTCAGATGAGGATAACATCACAGACAAAAACATACACGAAGATTTTCTTTTGTATGATCTATTTTTTTGGTTAATAGTCATAATCCTAATTTTTATTGTTTTAGAAATATCATCACAAGTCAGTGTGGTAGAAATATCATTGTGCTTTTCAATTCTATATTCCATATTGTTATATATTACATGTTCTATCTCAGCGCAAAATTTATATGTAACAAGGTGTATTTCATTTTTTCTCTGGTTTTGTACTGCTCTGATATTACTAATAATTACCAATGCATCAATATTGAATGGTTCTGCGTTGATATTCTTGAATATTATACTTGTTATTTTCTATTACATAACAGTCGTTGAGAATGATATGTCCATCATCAAATTCTTGAATTTGAGATTCTGGGCAACTGTATTTATGAACTGTTGTTTTATGGTGGTGTATCTGAATAGTCTCATACTAGTTGACCTGTCCAATGTTTGAATTTCATCTTGTTCTTTCTTCTTCTTCTTTCAATTTACACCACCCTGATATTTTCACTTTGAATTTTATGTTTCGGAGTAGACACATAGATCATAATAGCAGCGAGTGAGGATGTAATAAATATGTAAATAAATATAAGACAAATCATCAATAAAAAGGCATATGCAAGAAATGATGGCCATGCACTACTGATACTATGTACGTATGCCAATATATTTGGCGTCAAACTTGTCAAATTTGGTACATTTTCAACAAAAGCAGTGGAATTTTCAGAATATGCAATCGCTAACTCCGTTGCATTCAATCCAGCATTATTTGCCAACTCAATGAGTTGTGATATGTTGAGTTCATGCAATGCGTCCATTGAAAAAATGCAGGTGAAGTAAAAACGAAAAAATATATTCTTATATAATATTGTCCGAGCATCTGGTATAATATGCTAAAATATATTTCCGACAAAACATTTAATATATTTGATTGTCTAAAAAAAATTTATTCTATCTTTGTTGCTTGTTCTGACACGTGTATGTCATGTCATTTTCTTGTACATGGAAAGATACATTTTACATCACTCAAGATGGTCTTCTCATGAGCAAAATCAATTATGATAATAAAAGCATGTATCAATCCTTCGAAAAAAAACGTGATCAAAAAGAGTTTTATATTTCGATTTCAAGAAAACCAATGCTCTGCAGTTCCGGTATTTTCGGAGGTGCAAAATGTATATCAATAAATTCTGGTTCTTCTATTACTCCACACTCAGCTGTGATCACAGATGATTTTTCTTTGTGGACATTTGGTTCGGCCTTTGCCGGACAGCTGGGTCATAATAAATTCATTAATAATTATTATTGCACCGGACCAATGAAAATAGATTTCTTGCCATGTTATGGGCAGGTTAAAATAAAAATGGCAGCATGTGGGTTTTCACACACTATTGCCTTAAGTACAAATGGAAAAGTATTTTGTTGTGGAAGTGGAAGTCTTGGACAGCTTGGAAATGGAATAGTAAATGAAAGCAGTCCAATTCAAGTAACCAGTCAAATGAAAATGGTTATGAGGGAACAAGGTGATGACACAGATAAATTTTCTAATGACGTGATGTGTATGATTTCAGCAAAAGCCAATAATAATATGTGCTTGTCAGAATCTGGAGATGTATTTGCATGGGGATCAAATTCTAGTAAACAATTGGGTATCAATATTCCTTTACAAGATCAGGTAATGACAAATGGACCTTTCGAATCCATGTACCCGATAAAATGTATAAATAAATCAGACGACAAAGTAGTTTACATTGCTAATGGCTGCTCACATGCTGGTGTAGTTTGTGAGTCAGGAAAAGTTTTCATGTGGGGAAGTAATTTTTATGGACAGCTGGGTCATGGAGATACAGAGTTGCGATGGATACCAACGATCGTGGAAAGTACAAATTTATTCATCAGCATTTCTTGTGCACGTAAGTACACATTGTCACTGGACAAACATGGTATTGCTTATGTAACTGGATATGTAACACACATGCAATTTGAAAATAAGAATCATTTTTCAACCAGTTTTCAAAAAATTGAAAGTAAAAGTCCATACAGAAATGTGTCAATATTTGCTGAAGAAAATGGAACATGTATCACCAAAGAAGATGGATCTATTACAAGCTGGGGTCATCATTCAAACGTGTGCAATAGCAAAATATGTCAAGATATGACTCCACTGGATCTGCATTGTGACCAGGAAAATTGTAGACAGAGATCCTTAGACAAGTACAAATTTGGAATTTACAGCAAATTGAACATTGAAAAAAAAATCGCAATAGCAATGGCAACACATAATAGACTTGGTTCTCTTAGTTGCATGCATACATTGGAAATGGAATTATTAATAATTATATGCAAAATGTCCAGTTCAACTCCTATCACAATACCATTTTCTATTGATTCTCAGGATTCTGGTGTAAAACGACTTTTAGGTGGTTACTTCATGAAGTATTGAAAAAATAATGAAAAGGTACATAGAAAACAATAAAATAAAATCAAAAAGACACCAACAACCAGCATAGCTACTAAACCATTTTTGCGAAGTAATAAAAATAACGTCAAGCAATGTCACACATTCCATACCACAACCTCTTGTAATATTATTTGTAAACTGAATCTATTAACTTTTTTTTATTTTGAGCATATTGTTATCACAAAAAAGAAATGTCAAATACTATTATGTATAAATATGCTATGCATATATAAGCTATGTATATATAAGTGCATAATATTAATGAATTCAATACACAATAGATCCAGTGAAACAGGATATAATTTTACAAAAATATGGAATCAAATACGTGTAAAAATAGGCAGCAGGCCAAAGATCAATTCTGATAATTTTGTGAATAATAGATTAAATAGAAGTTTATCAGTGCCTGTCATTAAAAAAAGTGGAAAAAATGATGTCATCAAATGTGTCGGGATTGAAAGAATTCCCTGCAAATCATTGGATATAACACGTTCGTCATGTGGCAACCTCATAATGAGTAATGGAAAAGTCATTGATATTATCTTGCCATATCAAAGATTTATGCCAGTACAAAGGAACAATCAGATCCTGGAAATAAAAAATTTGATACCAGTTGACATAGACATATCTGAAAGAGGTCCAATGATAACCAAGATAAAAGGACCATTTGTTGTTACTCGTGAGCGGTTATCAAATTCTGAAAGCTTGTCAGAGGACATAGAAATTTCTGGACGTGCATGATAAATAACAACATATAACTCTCAACACACGTGGACATCAATATTTGTATCTGTCTCTCATACCATAAAGTATTAGTGTATTTAAACGTGCTGAAATGTGCAAATAAAAACAAAAAAGATGCATCATACAAAAAGACATTTTTTGTTATGGTGATAACATGTGTTTTATATATAAGGCATTGACAAATAACTTTCCGACTCTAGTGTTCTTGTGTCTTGTATCAACAAACACCATGGCCGTCAATTTTAAGACTCAAAAATCGATTCTTCAACATTTCGTGAATAATAACAGGCACATTTGTTGGTCTGAAACTAATCATCAACTTATTTTTGATGCTGAAACTGCCGGGACCAAACAGACCGTGACTGTCGAGACCAAACCAACTGTGACAGCCCGGGAAACTGTCGGGACCAAACCGACCGTGACTGCCGAGACCAACCCAACAGTGATAGCCTGGGAATTGGAATCTGTCTTGACCGAACCGACAGTGACAGCCGAGACCAAACCAACAGTGATAGGCTGGGAAGCCTGGGAGGAAGCCTGGGAATTGGAATCTGTCTTGACCGAACAGACAGTGACAGCCGAGACCAAACCAACAGTGACAGCCGGACAAAAAATATTCAGTTTGGATTGGAAAGCGTTTGCCGGCTCATTGTTGTACGTGTTCTTTTATGTTACTCTGCAAGTGGTTTCTATTTTGATTGCGATAGTTTTTTTTCTTACATTGCTGCAAAAACAAAACAAAAGATTGGCTGGTGTGTTGTAAAGTTTGAATTGGAAACAACAAAAGATTGACTGATGTTTTATAACTTAAATGAATATTTTTAATAAATATTCATAAACCCACAAGCATTCCCACCCTCTTGCATTATCACCCCACACCAGTGTCTCTTATACATCAGACCAGTATATACATATGGCTGTGTAAATCCAACAATAAGGACACATAAACAAAGGAAAATCCCACTAAAATATGAAAATGAGACAACATATTTTCTATACCTGTGTTGTGATTTGAGTGATTCAGAATCTGTCTGATCTGGAAATTCTTGAATTAAATTCTTGTGCATACTGATATCAGACATGCACACCATTTCCTCATCTTTGTACAGCATTGGATTATTTGATGTATTTATCATCATTGAATATTGAATATAAAGTTCTTCTGAACTAATTGTTATTTTATCATCTAATGACATAAACGCCAAGACTTTATAAAGATTTTGTATATCCATTTTTGTATCTGTGTTTGGTGTGTTTTCAACGCCATCAGTCCATGCTCTATACTCGTCGTCTGACATAAGCACAATTTCAATATCAAGGCCCAACAAAAAAACTGATGCAGAATTAAAATTGCGAGTAGTAAATCTTATTACCAATAATACTAAACATAATATGGCTATTCCTATATACAATAGGTATATTTCTTCGAAAGTGGGGTATATTGCCAGAGACCATATAAAAACACAAAACAATGCCCAAAAAAAATGAAATCGTTTCACATTGTCTTGACAGTGTATTTTCCAATCAGCCCGATTTTGCAAAAAGAAAATGTAAATGAGTAACACATTTACACCAATCAAAAGCAGATTCTGTGGGTAAAAAACAAACTTTCCACGGTCTGTGTTATACAAAAGTGCAATCTGTTTTAGTACTAACATTTGAAATAATATTTTAATGTAATGCATTTTAGTGTCTCTACATTTAAAATCAAAAGTGTTATAATGTGTTTGTGTGGAAATAAAACTAGGTACTTTCAAAATTTCTACGAATGCAATTCCAAACAAAAGGCCTGGCACCCCACATAACAGAATATCACGTATTAGACTGTCGTATCGTGGTTCCAAATCAAATGGAGGGTCGAATGTAAAACCCCATTTACCTGTGATAGCCAAGCAAAATTCTTCAAAAATTTCATTGACACACATGTACATGAACACCCACTTCCAGCTTTGGTATACAATGTAGATTTGAAAGGGAGTCATGAAATGTGGCAAATTAAATGCGAATGAAGACATAACCTTTCCCCAATACACTGTGACATCCCATTTTTTCTCACAAACACACATTGTTCCCCCCAAATCATACCAGAACCAAGGTGCAACAGGTGTACAAAATTGTGGTATTTTCGAGTTTGATACATTACTCTTCACATTTGGCATGTCCGCACGATTGCATACAGGAGAGTTTACAATACCATCATTTATGTTTATATCACAACTATAATCATCCGTCAGATGTTCTTCCCAAGTAGCACCAATATCAGACAGTTTCTGGATACAGAGTATACAAGATATAAAAGCAAGCAAATATATAGCAATCTGAATACATGCACGTGTATTCATAGTATAAAATTTCTTCATGATCTTATTTACATGACATACGATTGTATTGAACAAATCAATTTTACAATTGTAATCACTACACACAAGATGTTTGTGCAATATTTTTATTTTTCAACTTTAAAAACTTCCATTTGATCCATGAATATCATGCTGATTTGTTTTGTCCACATTTCTCACAAATACATGAGTAGATCGATTTCAGAAAGATTGACCCGGAATAAGTCAAATCTCCTTCAAAAACAGGTCTTGGAGAAATCGTGAATACTGTTGGGACATGTCGAGAAGAAAAAACACTTTTTTATTTGCAAAATATACATATGCTGGAATTCTGAGTTGTATATTATTTTGTCCACTGATCTGTGCATAGATCTTTGTGCACAAAAAAAAGTGTATGACACTTTTCTAAAAAATTTAGATGTTCATCATTGCATAATGATACATCTGTATTCTTTATTTTGACCCTCTTCCATTTTTTGAGCAAAGGGCATACAAATTTGTGCATGACAACAATATCTCCGCTATACATCATTTTTTTGTTAGAGGCTTGTTGTTGACAATTTGCATTACAGAATCTAGCTACTCTACACCCACTGCAAGTTAGCATCTCCATAGTATTACTCCTTTTTTCTGTACAAAATTTGCATGCATCACGCGCATTCTCTAATTCACTGTCCAGAAATATTCTCAGATGCACCAAAGCATTATATCTGTTTTCTAGATCAAAATTTAAGTAAGCACTCCTAATATGTATATCTGCATTCAGTTTGTGAGATACAACTATATTTTTGGTTTTGGCATCCATTACTATATCCAATGCTTCTATCATCCAGGTATTAGATTCATGCATTAATACATGACATTCTCTAATTTCATTTTTATATTCCTGTGTTGTGTGTGAGTTGTCTATGTCATGAGCGACTATGTTCCTCTCACGAGCGTCTGCCCATTTACAAACACCTATTCCAAGAGCACTTTTCGCAATTATGTTGAAAATAAAATGAAAATTACATTCATTTTCTTTTGCTAACTTCCCAGACATATCAATACATTCGTTATATGTATCACATGCCATTTCATATTTTCTTTGAGAAAAATAAGTTCTGGATAATTTATCAATCACCTCTATTTCCATTATTTCATTTTGATTTTGGATTGCAATAGCACGTGCCTGCTCAAACATTTCTATTGCTGATTCATATTCACACAGTCTAAAATTACAATTTCCAATACCAATTAAAATCAAGTATTTTTCATTATCATTATTAAAATCTGATAATATTTCATTATATACTTGTTTTGCATCTCTTATTCTTCCTACAATTCTATAGCATGATGCTAATTCCATATAACAACTTACTTTCAAAATCTTATTACTGATATTTTTTCTTTCATATTCATTTTTTGCCATTTCTCCAAACTTCACAGCCTTTTCAATTTTGAATGTCATTTTACAACTACATGACAACACTCGATATAACTCGGATGTTGCCATACTCAAATTTAGCAAACCTTTATCCATTCCATTGATTTCTTTTACAATTCTGACAATATCACTTGCTAAGTCTGTTACATCATTCCATTCTTCGTTTTTATAATGATTCATGACAACTTCCATTCTTGCACAAATGTCAAAAGCATTATGAAAAAATTTTTTTCTGATTTTCTTTTCAGATTTTGTTCTATCAGATACAAACACATTACAATTTTTTTTATGATCTGGCCAACATAATAACTGACATTCCCTACAACAATAAAATATTAATTTACACCTCGAACAAAGACGCTGTTGTTTAAATAATAGAACACGAATACATTTATCATTGCCACAAGCACGAGCTATTTGTTGTTTGGAGTCTACAATCAATACAGCCATGTCTGTCTACAGTACATACTTTCCATGTAAAAAAATATATCTTTAAAGTGTAATTTTCCAGAAATAGATTTGAGCTTACAGTTGTCATTGAAATCTTACTTCTCTCAAATTATTTCATGTTTCTGTGATTGGGAATGATTAGGCCAATGCACAAGTGACATTCTCAAGCAATATAATGTCACTTATTTTCAATGATTTGAATATCACTAATGAAAAAAAAACTTCATGAAAATCTATTACTGTCAAAGTCCAAAAATTTCTATAAAAGAAGTTCTTTTATGATTTTCTATGTATTCGAACAATCTTAGTTACCAAGCATGTCTGAACGAGTTGATAGTGTACAATCTATTTCAAACATGCATCTTCGAGATTCAGTTACTCATCCTGGTTGTATTGAATATATTGGCATTGAACACATAAAACTCACTGGCGGACCTCTATCTAGTAAGACAGTTGCTACAATTGACAAAGGTCATATTCTTGTCAAATGCAAAAATCAATACATAAGTGATAAGGATTTAGTTCGATGTCACGCAAATTTCATTGCTACGACAAAAAATGGTTGTTTTCATAAATGTTCATGTGGTACATGTACCAAAAATTTCATTGCAACTATTCCAGGTGTGTGCACCTGTGAGTATAAAATTTTGAATGATAGCACGGACGAATGTGTAATTATGTAGTGAAATACGGATGATAGATGGTTTTAATTTGAAAATAACATGGGGTGAATTGTGGGAAAAGGATTTTTAATTTGGGAATTGTTTATATTTTTAATAAAAATATTTTGAATCCTCGTTCAAAACACTTATTTTGCAAAGATTTGAATATCACTAATGAAAAAAAAAACTTCATGAAAATCTATTTCTGTCAAAGTCCAAAAATTTATATATAAGGAGTTTTTTTTTATGATGTTCTATATATACAAACTATCCTAGTTATCAAGCATGTCTGAACGAGTTGATAGTGTGCAATGTATTTCAAACATACATCCTCGAGATTCTGTTACTCATCCTGCTCACATTGAATATATTAGCATTGAACGCATAGAACTCACCACTGGTGAACCTCTATCTAGTAAAACAGTTGCTACAATTGAGCAACCTGTGATGAAACATATTCCGGGTTCAGTCTACAGCAAATTGCCGCGCGCTGGCCCTCGCAGCTTGGGGTGGATGATGCTCGGACACCCCCGGTTAGGTGCAGCGGAAAACTGTGCCGCTAGCACTTTGAATGGGAACGATCTTGTCTTAAACATGATTACACAAATGTCTCTGATAGAAACCGCTCTCGACACTTGTGAACGCAATTGTGACAGCTTGGTAAAAGGATTAAATGCCTTGCTGTTCCAGGACGACCTGAACGACCTTGTAGCAAAAATCGACAATGCTGTTATAAAAGATACAGGTATGTTTGGCAGAGGAGGCGGGCGTCAATTCTCGAGCTACGAGGGGGTTCTTGCCAACCTTGAAGTTATTTGCCACTTGAATGAAGAAGAGAAGGAGACTATGCGTCATGTGCTGCTTTCCAGTGAGTCATTGGGTCGGTGTTTCCGACGGGGACCCCCAATTCCGCTCTGGAGGGGGTTGTTGGATTTACGACGTCGCCATCGCCCGCCCCACTCCACCGTGCACACACGTATCACAAAATACGTGTCGGATTTGACGTGCCTCGTGCAATTTTTCTCGAAAAGTCTGGTCATGCTTGCCGTGCCTTCTGGTTCTTCAGGCCTGGTTCGTGTCATTGCCAAGGGATACTGCAGGAGAACGGGTGCCGAAGACGAGCTCATTGAGCCCAGTATTACACAGAAAGACAGATTCGTGGCTCCCGTGGTGTTGTTGGCAGTACCAGAAGGTCAGGTCTGTATGATTTCCCTTTATAACTTGAACGGGGAAGACCTGGCGTTGTCTGGTGAACCCATTGAGCAAAGCATGCAAATGCAAGGAGACACATTCCGTGTATGTGATGATAACTGCCCAGAGGTTCCCAACCACGACTGCAACGTAGTGCTTGCGCATGGCTTCGGTCGTCTAAAAGAGGCGCATGCTGATGATACGCGTATTCTTAGAGACGTGGAGGAAAATTCTTTGCTCACGTTTGTGTTGCAATCCACTAAAGATATATGACAGCTGAACTGGCAGAGATGATCTGGAAGAAAATTTTGAATAATAGCATGGACGAAGCATGTTTAATCATGTCGTAACATACGGATGATAAATGGTTTTAATTTGAAAATAAATATGGTGTGAATTGTGGGAAAATGATTTTTATTTTGGAAATATTGAGTGTTTGGGAATTGTTTATATTTTAAATAAAAATATTTTGAATTCTCGTTCGACGTGTCCTGGAAACGTGTCAAATATTACACATTGACAATTTTTGTACAAGAGAACAAATCACAATTGATATCAGTATTGTGGTCACATTCTTCTAATCCCGCTTTTAAATTGTCACCACAAAGTGTGCTACAGGCGGGTGTGGAATAATATCCTGGCAATAGTTCACATTTATCAGAACAACATGAATGAGTCAAGCTGTGCATGTCACTACGGTCACATTCTTCACCATAATCATGATGTGCATTATTGCAGAGGGGTATATTTTTACTACTGTCATCATTGGAAGAACAATATGTGTCCACGTCATTGCAACATAAAATAATTGATGAAGTATCAGAACAGTTAAGATCAGACGACAAAGAACATTTTTTACATTTCCCGCTGTTGTCCAAGTATTCGTAACCTGCACGACAGACATCACAATGAATTTTGGTATTAATGTTAGTGGCAACTGATGTACATTCACCAAATAATATTTGTGCTGTAGAATTACATTGTGCAAGTCTAATTTGAAAATTTTGCCCTTGATTTCTAGAATTATGGAAATCAATTCTGGAATCTATAAGGACATGTCTTGTTGATTCAAATATTTCACCCAATACAGATGACGAATAAAAAATTGCCACTCCGCTGGGATTGACTGGTACTAAAATAGTACTATTTTTGAAAGTCAAATCTGGAATCTTGAAAATATCATAAAAAATAGAATACATATAGTCGACTGTTGTTTGTAACTGTATTTTTTGACTGGGAATGAACAATTGAGGAGTTGCTAACTTATCTTTTATATGATCAATGAAAAGTGAACAAATAATTTCAATTTCATGTTGGATAATTTCTGTACTAGCAATAGGTACATAACAAATTTCATCTTCAATTTGATCATATACATTATTTGAAATTACGTACATTGTATGACAAAAAATATAATGCATTACGACCATATAACTAATAGATGCTTTGGCTGACAAGTTTCGAATAATATCCCATATTGTATCAACGTTTGAAATATAAAAAAGCGTTGAAATAAAAAAGTTATAATCTGTGGTAATAGTAAAATGAATAGCATTAGAAATCGGTACAAATTCAATTTTCAGTATATCATTATTGAAAATGTGTCTAATATGATTCACGATTTCAAAGTTTTTTATGTCATTGGAAAGTGCCCTGAAGATATATTTTGATTCATATAAATTTATTTTCATACTTGTATCTACTGCAATAAACGATGAAAAGCAAGATATTGCAGAAAAATGGGGTTGACTTTCTATTAAATCAAAACTACCCTGACTTGTTCTGATTTGATTGGATTTTTGTTTCCAAGAGTCTCCATAAGTACAAGGTAAACATGACTTTATGCTTTTCTGACCAATTGCCGGGCCAAATGTGTCGTCTGGACAAGGTATAGCATAATCAACTACACCACCAGGACAAAAATAACCTATATAACATGGTACGCATTGTCCTGCACTGTCCTTGATGTATCCAGAATTACAAGCACATGAACGTTCTCCGTCGATACGGTATATTAAGCTGCGCCATGGGACGTGCATATTATCAGGACATTTCATACATTTTTTGTCTTGAGCATAATAATTATCAGAACACTTGCACAGAAATCTTTTTAGCAAGTTATCAAATTTTAGAACATGAAAAGGATTTTCACAAAAGCAAAAATCAGAACTACTACTTTTTCCAAGAGAAGTCATTTGATCTGGACATTTTTGAATATCATTTGATGGCCCATCAGTTGTATCATAATGAGAACAGAAAAATCCATTTGGACATGGTGCACATAGATGTGGTATTCCGTGTATTTGTTGTGTAGAGTCTATTGTATGAAATTCTGGGGTTTCCCAGACTCGATAATATCCATTTTTACAAACACATGCATCATTATTTAAATTTGCAACAAGAAATTGCATATTATTACATAATTGAGGTAATGTGGTGACATCAACATGGTAATTGCATATCTCACTTCCAATACACTTGATACAATTCACAACATTTCCAGATGTGTCTCTTTGGTTTTTGCTTCCTTTTGGACAAATGCATGAATTTATTCCAATACTAGATATAGTGGCCGTCGTGAGTGGGTGTGCACATTCAAAGTTTACAGAATACAATCCTGTACTGAAAAATCCTTTTGGAATGGCTGCACATCTATTTGTCAAGGAATTAAATTGATAACCGATTATACAACTACAATCGTTTTGACTTAAACTTCCACTTGATGTGGTTGTTTGTAATTTATCTTCACACTCCCAGATTTTTGAACTGTTGCAGAAATATGGCATATTACACAAAACACATCTCTCAGCAAAGTCCTTGAAATATCCTACATCACAAACACAATCTTGTACTTTACTGGCGCCTTTGAAACTCGAAGAATGTTGAGGACACAAATTATGTTGGCTATTTAAACAATATTCTGTAGATAAACATAAAACACAATTGTCATTTAACAATTTATAGCCCAGTTTACATTTGCAGTAATTTTTATAGCAAACTGTGCTTAAATCAGACACAAGCTCACACGATGCTTGTATATCTATACCACATTTTGTACAACTTTGAGTAGTGGTAGAATATGAATATCCAGAATTGCATCGGCAAACATATCCATTAGAATGTAAGGCATTCGAATTATTTTGACATATTTCGTATTTCATTTGAATTACTCCAATTTGTTTAGATATTATATCCATGAAAACAACTGATTGTTTATGGAACAATGAAAATATGCTCACATGTAGTGTCTGTTTTTCAAATTGTATTGGCACATACATAGGTGATGTAATAGAATTTTGATAGGGGATGTATTTATCCTGTATGAGCCATGTATTTATGTCAATTATGACACTTGCTTTTGCATTTGAGAAAATAACATAGTCATATGAATCATGCATTGTAATTGACATATCATATAAATCGTTCAAATTCAAATCTTTGGCAATTGTGTTTGCTATGCTTGTCCTCAGTGTTTTTATTTGGCCGTCAATACTAACTGAAATCATATCGTAACTTGTATGTTGTGTTGAATTATTGAAATCTACAAATTTCATTGCAAATACAGCATTCCAACTTGGTACGTCTATAATTTGAAATAATAGGGAAGGGGCAAAGGATATTTTTACCGTACAATCTATTTTCATGTCTTGCATTTGTATGTTCGAATCCATAATTTGTAATCCCATGATATGTGTTGTAATGGCGCATGTAGTTACTTGAGCATTCACTTCATTTACAAGCAATAAGTTTGTTTGTAAAATGTTACTTGTTCGGTGTTCGAAATTCGTATTTACATATGAAATTATAGATGTGGCATATGCAATTCTAGCACCGGCAATTTGCATAGAACTCAAGATATTTTCTACCGTACAATTATGCTCCATGATAATAGATGATTGGTTCAAAGTTTGCATGAATAAAACCAATTTTAAAACTTTATTGTTTACATCTATTACCACGAGTGTTGACACATTGTTATATATGTAATTGTTACTTTCTACCAAATAAAATATCTCAAACACATTAAACTGCATATATCTTGTTATTGATTTAATCTGTAATGCTGTGTTGATGCTTGATTTGTCTTCTTTACATACGATTCCCCCAAAAACACCAGTTTCATTGAACATGCGAAATTCAGCTTTACAGTAACAGAAATGTATACTGGTAGATCCAACACCAGAGGTAGTGGCTCCAGGGGGGCATGCATATATTTTTCCCATATTACAGTAAGATGAAATTGGACATTTCTTGCAACCCATATTTTCTACATCATTATATAATCCTGCTGCACAGTTCTGGATTTTACCCCCTCTACAAATCAGCGGATACTCACATGGTATTGCAATAGCACAAGTCATGTCACTTATAGTTTGACAATCCAAACTATAGTGATTGTTTCCAATAATTGGTTCGCATAGATTCTTAGAGTTTTTGATGCTTCCATGAACACATACACAGTCTGTTTTATATGTCGAGAGTGAATGCAATGTTTTTTGGTTTGTCCCACAAGCCTCCATTACTCCATTATTGCAAAAATGGTCTTGCTTACATGGTGTACATATATCTGAAACATCACTTTTATAGTAACCATTTTCGCACGCTGATATTTTATTTACTACATTTCGAATTCTTTCTGTGTTGCAAATGACAGACTTGTAGCAATATGTACCACAATATTGTACTCGATAAATACTCACTTCGTTATGTGTGCTGGATGCTTGCAACATATTTCTGATGTTATCAAAATTTTTGTGTATACTATAACCATCATTTGGCTTACAATGCTCAAAAATTTCTGTATCATTTCCATAATTTTCATGTGAAATAATTTCAGTGTTCAAAGGACATTGAAATTTTTTGTTGCTGTATATTGGACAGAAATAAGACACTGGACACGGTTCACAGTCATCACTTGATATGTGTTTATAGTAACCTTCCATACATCGACACTCGAAAGAGAAAAGATGCGATATATAAAGTGGAATTTCATGCTTTCCCTTACAAGTATTGTACTGTGTACACATATTTTTCCCCCCTATACCACCCACTGAAATTAATGAATGTCTTTCATATTCTTTATTTGATATCATTTTGATAGTACCAAATCTATCAGTACTCGCATGTTTTTCACTACAAAAATCATTCCCATCTAATGTATAAAAATTGCCTTCTGATTTCAGCACACATTTTACACTTTCTATTCTACGGACAATGTATGAACTACAATAATACAATTGTAAGACAAAAATCGTGACGCATGCCATCTTTTTCATGGCAGAATTTAAGGACTTTCATATATTTGTTTATATACTAAATCAAGATTAAATATTTTTATTAATTTATTTTAATGAATTACTACACTATGCACATCTAGGAAAGTCTCGACGAAATTTTCTATGTAAAATGCACAGTCTTGTTTTGTACATTTTAATACTCCATTTGTGTCGTACGCAATGTAATTGTCGTCTTTGCTACATTTGCAATATATATCTTCTGTGTGTTCATTCGCATTTGCACTTACGTCTTGTCCTAGTTCTTGTAATTCTTTAGTTTCGTGGCTAACACTTGTTATTTCCTGATTGGAAATAATATCGGCATTTTCACTGTTTATAAAGTTGCGTTTCATGTGTTCAATTGTCCGAAATTTCGACAAATGAAACTAATTCTACTAACTATTTTTTTTGTTTTGATTTGCTTTTATCTATATATTGCAAAGTTTCTCCTGCCAACATAAAGTATATAAATTACAAACAGATGCTAAACACAAGTTTGGAATTGGATGCGAATACAAGAGCAATCAATATCATACATGAAATCAACCACAACAAAAACTCGAAACCAACATCAAATTTTATGATCTGTAGAATATTTTTCGGACATTGGATTAGAGTAAACGGACTACTAGTTATCTTTGTGTGTATTTTGCTACTTCTCACATACAGTGTGTTTTCTTTGATAATATTCAGACACCAAACGAAGGTAATAAGGGTGTAATATACTTTATTGAATTTATTTTAACGTGCAGATATTTTCTTCATGAAAACACTTTAACTTTGGAAAAATCCACATATATAATATTTACCCACTGTCCATCCCGAAACTCTTTCTTTCTTTGTTCAATGTCAGATTCAGACAGTTCAAAAAAAGAACCATAATGTAATTTGTGTTTTTCTGTGAATTGAAAAACAACTTCATCGTTGCTTAATTCTTTTCTATACTTATCTGGAAATACGGGTTTTTTGGTATTTTGCTCTTGTTTGATACGGAGATACATTGGCATCACAAATGGAGGGATATTTACAACTATATTCAATTCATTGAAAAATCTTCTACATGCGTAAATAAGCTTTGAAGAGTCTTCGATCCTGGAAAATATGATGCCAATAAAACACATATTTTCTGCAATACCTTGAACTGGAGTATGTAAATCGTTTTCATTTGTGTTTGGGCCATCATAAACCACAATATCAATCACATAGATACCATGATTTAACGACGACAGTGAATATTTGGAATTTTTTTGTGAGTTGCATGCAATGTATTTATTACAATATGTTTTTAATGCTGTCTTACTTGCCGAAGTTTGCATGTATGTTTTTGATTTCATAATATTCAAATGTAATGTTGGATGAATATTCGTAAACTTTACTAAAACATTCTGATCAATACTACCAATAGAATGTCTCACACAATTTAGTGTCAGTACACCAACCAAATTCTCTTTTTGTTTAAAATGTGGTTCAGTGCAGAAACTAATTCGATTATCCATTCCAACATCTGCACAGTCGTGCAATGCATAAATATCGCCACAATGCTTCACATAATCATCATTTTTATCTAACATGCTGTTTCTTACTTGAATTTATATAAATTGATATGCATGTGAAATACTGTTTGTAAATTATATTTTTTTTAAAATGTTTATATATATAAATGATATATATATAAATGATAGTATCTGAGAGCATACAAATGGCAAATCATGTGTGGAACCATGGTGCCAATACTGCGATGCAGATACAAAATACATTTGATGAAAAGAGTGATTACAATGCCATAGAGGTTGATGTTCGTTCATTTGATGGAGTTTTGAAATTAGCACATGACTCGAATGTTGATATGATTGATACATCATTAGAGTCATTTCTACAGACCATCAAAACCATTTCAGCCCCTTACACAATCAAATTTGACTTCAAAGATGAACTTGCCATTACAAACGGATTAAAAATGATAAGAATGTCAAATTCTAGCACGTACAAGCAACATGTGATTATTGGAAACGTAGATGCATTAGTTGGACCAGGTGGGGCCAAGAATGTAATTATGTCACCTAATCGATTTTTTTCATTGATGAGACAAGAAGTTCCAAACGCTAACATTTCTCTGGGAATGACAACTGGTTGGAATTTTGCTACATTGATTTTACAACACCGTTACACATTGGAGCATATTGATTCGTTTTTCAATTTGAAAAATGTCTCAAATGTTACACTGTCACTTAGAATGACAATATTGTCACAGACAGATCCAAGTATTTTGAACAAAATTTCCGCACATAGGTTTCTTATTTGGGGAGAAAGTGGAATTTTAGAAAATAATTGGATACAGAGTAATTCAAATTTTATTATAGATAAAGATTTACAATCTATAGGTGGTTGGTTAATTGGAACATATGCATGGGCAATTTCAATGTGTATAATATTCATATGTTTGTTTATATATTGTTTTCGATGTTGTTGTTGTGCAGGACATTCTGGTTACACCGGATTGAAGCACGAAGACACTGTAACACCTGATGTTGAAAGTTAAAATAATCAAAATTAATATGTGTTACACTTAAAATCGTGTAATTCATGAATTGTTAGAATGTGTTCTTTTTGTAAAATATTAATGGTATTGAATATGCATTTATATCATCTTCGTTGCTTTCAATACACAATGATTCTATTCCATGATTTGAATACAGAACGTAATCAGAAAATGCCGGTATTGCGTCTGGTACAATAAAAACATTACTTGAATCAGTTGTTGTTAATGGAACAGTGCGCAAAACATGCATTCCATTAATCAGTTGTTCTTGGTGCTCTTGTTCTTGGTGCTCTACCTGTACTGCGTTCGTAATACTCTTACAAATCAAAATCAATGACGATGCATGCTTATCGAGATCATCTGTATACAAATTGAGATCATGCAGAAGAATTTTATAAATTTTCCAGATTGTAGTTATCATTCCCGATTGGTAATTACAAATACGCGCTTTTTTTTTAATGATAAAGCCGTTAATAGAGCCAGAATCATGATCCTCACAAACAATAAAATTTTTAATTCGTCCCAGGTATGTCAGGAGATAATCGCGTAATTTATGTCCATCAGGAATCAAATGAAACGAATTACAATCGAATAAATATTTGCATAATTTTTTCAAACCATCATTTTCAGTTTGCCAAAAAACAATATCCACTAATTCTTCTGGTGTCATTTAACTATGTGATTTGAATATTTTTACCCACACTTGCAATGCTTATATACCTTTTTTGATAAACGTTTTTTTTAATATCTATTTGAAACAAAAATTTATATATATACAATAATTATGTTTTTTTTAATATCTATTTGAAACAAAAATTTATATATATATACAATAATTATGTTTTTTTAAATACAAACAAAAATGTCTTTTATTCTACATATTCTCATTTTTTTTGTGACAATGAACTTGTGCATGGGTAGTAATGACCTCATAATACAATCACATTGTCGAATTGGACAATATCGAGAAATGCCAAGTGAAAATTGCATGCCTTGTGCAAATAATAGTACTTCGCTAAGAACGAACTCATTGCTCGCACAATGTGTGTGTATGGTCGGATTTGGTTTTCATGAATTTTCTACGCAAAAATGTCAAGAGTGTTCAATTGGGAAATTTAAGAATGAAGAAAGTAATGATGTTTGTGTAGACTGTGTTGTTGGCAAATTTACCCCCAACAATGCATCTACTGCATGCTATGATTGTCCAGAAAACTGGATTTCTCAATTCAATTCTACTTCGAATTGTATTCCTTGTGAATATGGACAGAAATCAAATATGAAAAGAGATGCATGTGTTCACAACAAGCAAATTATGACACACAACACACGAAACAAAATAAAAATTTTTTGTCTTGATGTAAATAATTATGGTTTAATGACAAACTCAAACGGTAATACTTTCGAGTTCTATACATCGCAGGTGACTATTGATGGTATCTCCTTGATATATACAGAAAATGATCTTTTTGCGTATTTTGCAACAAAAGAAAAACCTTTCCTTATATCGACGAATTCACAAAATAATTGTAATTCTGCTTATTTACACGTACAACCAGAAAAATGTTCTCCTGGATATTTTGCAGTGAGACAAAAATATTTCATATGGAGTTGTGTAGAAATCCCATTTGGAACCTACAAAACAACAGAAAGTACTAGTTTTTCTGATGTACTACCTTGTCTAAATACTTCTTGTCCACAGTCAACACTACGAGAGCCAGATCATTTATGTCCAGAAAATCAAATCCATACATTGCAAAGTAACAAAATGCAAATATTCAAAAAACAACTTTAAATATCTGATCAAAACTCATCAATTTATTTTAAATATATTTCTATATTTCAAAATTGTTGTGTCAATGATACATCTATCATTTGATTGTGCGTTTGTTGCTCTATTTTTTCATTGTTCCTAATATTCTCCATCTTATGTTTCAAGGCAAGCACTTTGTTATAATATTGTTTTCTATGAATTAGTTCTTTCAAAGCATACTCCAGGTTATGTTCAATGCCACAAATTTGAAGTTCTTTAACTACACAACATTTTTGTAACATCTTGAGATCCTGGACTTGTACCATCATTTGAGCAAGATTTGTCATAATTGAATCAATATGATATTTCAATTTTTCATCGCTCAATATTTGCATAGCTTCAGCGTGCCAGTCGATCCTATCGTAATCAATGTCATCTGAGTTAGACATGAGTTCCTAAACCATAAACACTAAATACCTGTGCAAGATAAAAGTGAATAACATACACAATTCCATAAAAATCCACAAATAGAAATGATTGCTGATGATAGCAATGTTTATATTATATGATTCTGAAATTGAAATGGTATATAATACATATATTTTTTCTAAAAATTTCCAAATGTCAACTGCTAAGAAATTGTCCAATTCACAATTCCAAAAACCAACACCAATAAATGATTTTGGAAAATGGAAAGCTGCACTACATCCACGACAAGGTCTATTCATGCTGTTGAAGGTAGATGGATTTGGTGTAACGGTATGTTTAAATAAATATGGTTTGTAGATTTGGACTACTGTATCTGGTAATGAGCTTCATATTACAGATGAATTGCGACAAGCCATGTCAATTGTGTTGAAAGGAAATTTTGGAACATACTTTTGTGAATTTATATGCAAGTCACACGATAATGACGGCAAACAATACTCATTTCGTAAACATAACAATATCAAAAAACATGATTTTTACAGAGTTGTTGGTATTTGGAATAGGGGAATTCAAAATCCACTCACATTGTCTGAGTTTAATGAACGAGAATTTACACTAGTTTGTTTTGGGCAGTATAATGGAAAAGACGCGCGTGAACGATTACAACCTGTCAGGGAAATCCTGTCAACAATTGGTATGAATAAAATGGGAGTTTTGAAGTATCCAGAACAGCCGATCGTTGCATGTTATGTATTTGAATCTGTTCACAATGTAGACACACTAGAATCTGAAGTGCAAGCAATTCAAGAACTTTCAAAAAATGGTGTTGCATCAAAAATTGAAGGTTTTATCATACACTTATGTGCTCATAAATATGCAATTCCATTGGTTTTTGGTGGACCCTTTGTGAAATATAGAACAATATTCATGTTCAAATTGAAAAATCAACATTTTGAAACTTTGACAGTAATTGGAATTGAAAGTAATGGACGTTTCAGGCTGGACATTGGAAACGAGCAAATCACTTCTATTCCAGTTCTTCATGATGAATTAAGAGACGATTTGAAAGCAGCAATCAATTATGGCAGAATAGTACATGTTCGCGCTTTGGTAATAAATTGGTATATATGCTATAATGAAGCCCGTTTTGTATTTATTATGCATGAATGTACAAAATTTACATTGAAAGACGCACCGGATCAGGAAGATGAAAGTTTGACTTGCATAGGATGTAAGAGAGAGGTATATAGCACTGATATATCAGTCAGAGACAGCGATGGAGAGTTGTGGCATGTTTCGTGTTGCATGGACCATGTGATAGAAGATGATGATACTGATATGACTGAAGACCCGTCGAGTCCTACAGATTGTATCACGGGGTACATGACAGAAGACCAGTCGAAAAGTGAAGAAGATGCTACTGCAATTACTATATCCATTCGTGTTAAAGAAGAACGAGGAAACTGCGCTTTGTGTAGAAAGCCAGTGACAACAGCTGATAGACGTTTCATTTGGCCTCTGTCAAGGGGGGGTTATGTACATGCAGAATGTGACTGGGAAAGTAATAGTTTTTGATCTGTGAACATAAATCTATTTCCGGGAAAATTATTTAACTTTGATATATACTATGATTTTTACAGTACAACTGAAATAAATACCATCATCACTCACAATTTTCTATTCAATTTGAATGGAACTTTATTCCAATCATAATGTGTTCGATATTGAAAAAGTTGATTTTGATATGAATGATGGGATGTTTTTTTCTCAATTGAATGAAGGGGCAGATTTTTTTGTTGCAGATGAGGATACATATTCGAGTCTTGGAAATTTGTCAACTAAAACAGCAAGTTTGAAATCCACAAAAAATCCTGTAGCATGTGAGTATTGGAAAGAAATGGCAGTCAAAAAAACATTTGAAGAGATTTCTATATATCGAAAAGATTTGAAAATAGATGAAAATGTTGAACAAGAGGTTTGTTCACTTTTATTCAATATTTTTGATAAATTGTTAATGGCAAAGTATGGTGAAATGAAAGCAAGTATTTTTTCAAAAGTACTAGAAACGAAATTGGATGATATTGTATTTGGTATTTTTGAAAGTAGTAATTATGATGTAGTGGAAATATTCAGAGTTCAGAATAAACAAACAATGGGTATGTGGTCTGCGTTTAGGGATACACATGATTTGAATTTGGAATCGAGTAAAATGGTATTTCATGGAAGCTCAGCAGACAATTGTAAATCAATCGCGAAAAAAGGATTCCGAATGAACTACACGGTGAGCGCAGTGTATGGTAAAGGAATTTACACCAGCAATGATGTATGGGAATGTTTATTATACTCCAATCCGTGTAAAAATAATGATACAAAAATGCAACAAACATTCGTTGTTTCAGAATTTCTTCAGGGTCCGTCAATAATAGGAAGTAAAGATATTTGTGATCTAGGAACAGACTTCACTGGAAAAGAAATAATGACAACTACTAACCAAGAAAAAACAATATTCTGTGCTTCAAGGGAAAATCAGTTGATGCCAACGTATAGAATAGTCATGTGTTACAGGCAAAGTGAAATACTTACAGTACAAAAATACAATTATACCTTAAGATACAACAAGTACATATGGGATATGATCAAAAAAAATATTGAGAATGACTTTCTTCAAATGGTCAAACCAACAAATTCTACATTACCAAGAGTAGTACACCGAACAATTGTAGAAAAAACACAAATAATGGTCCCACAAGTCTCATCAAATATGATACAAAAGAAAGTACAAAAAGTTTCTGCACATATAACACAGAACAAAGTGAGTAAATGCATAACACCTTTAGACAAATTAGCATATGAATTTTATCATATTGATGACTTGCCAAAGTACAAAGGAGTGGCAGTTGGAGATAATGTTACTATTGTTGGATATTACAGCAAAGGATTGCATTTTAATGGACAAAAGGGTGTTGTACGTAAGATTTGGAAAAATATTATATATTACTTCAGTGTCGAATTATACAATACAGCACTATTTCCTTCCATAATATCATTCAATCAACACAAATTTTCGATGATGCCAATACCCGGTCAGATTCCCAAGACAGTTGTCAATTGGTCTATGCTCATATGCAAACCATCACATTTTGAAGGTCATAAAGACAATACAACCAACAAAAGAAATGCAGATACACATCTATCTTTGACACAAAGTGTCAAAAATTCCCGCAAAAACTAAGTGCAATACATTTATATATCTATACGAGAAGTGCGAATGAGTTTGATCGAAAAGAGTGGAGAGAAGATAAAAAGTGCAACAAAGATACCGGTCGTTATCTAAGTTTTTATTTGATAATAAATTTAATTAAAGCATTGCCATCACTTCTATTTGACTTTATTTATTATATTGTATATCATGTATATATTGAGTAAACTATAACATCAAAAATATTTGAAATATTTTGTCTTCACCTATACTGAGTTTGATAGCCTGTTGCAAAGTTGAATTTCCTTGTTTGTAGTATACACGTATATTCGCACATATATGATTTATATATATATATATATATATATATATGTATTGGTAAATATTAATGTTAAAAATTCATATCATAAGAAATTTAAAGTTTACAGTTTTCATATTTTTTCTGTTTTGCAATATAAATGTACAAGCAGAAGCATGTGCGTGTCATGAGTGCACGCTTGGGGGATGTATAGGTAATTGCCAGACACATGTCTGTGAGTATGAAAGTTTATTTGGTCCTGGTCCACGTGGCTACCGTTGTACGAGTTGTTCAGTGTACACACCACCACCACCACCGTCAGCATCACCACCACCACCGTCAGTATCACCACCACCAACTGATTGTGGTGCTGGATATACTGGTGCAGCTGGCAATTGTCGATTATGTGCTGAAGGAAAGAAGAAAGAAGGTACAGGTAGTGCGGCATGTGTAGAATGTGCAGCTGGAAAAAAATCTGCAACTTCTAGGATTCAATGTGATGATTGTGACTCAGGTAAATATTCAGCACGAGGTGCTCATACTTGTACTGCTTGTGGTCCAGGTCGAATTTGGGATGAGCTAACAAATGATTGTGATGATTGCAAACAGAGCACATATACAAACGGTGGTAAAAAAATTTGTGATGATTGTCCCATTGGCAAAAGTTCTAACACAAATTCCAATAATGATGATATAGACACTTGTTTGTGTAAAGGGGATACAAGTGGCAAAGGAGAAGAAGATTGTGAATCGTGTCCTTCAAATTCATATTCAATTGATTTTAAGTCTGATTGTGAAATTTGTGGGGATTTTCAGACAACAAATACTGACAAAACAGAATGTGTGTGTCAAATTGGTTATGAAAAAATCAATGGAATCTGCAATGCATGTGATGATGGCAAATATTCTGCATTAGGAAATATACCTTGCGAGCAGTGTACAAAAGATCATGAGTTTGCTGATAACTTGATTGGTAAGTGTAGTTCTTGTCCAGTAAACACAGTTACTGATGTGATTAGTAGTAGCATAAATGATTGCAAATGTATAGGTGGATATGAAAAAATTTTGTACCCAAATTCAAATACGTGTAATGATCTACCTTTTTCTGATGGCACAGAATGGGAACTATCGCCTGATTTTCATAAGTGTAAGGATTTTGAGTATTCTGAAAGTATTGATAGTAATGAAGAGAACTTTTGTACGAAACATGGTGATACTGATTTTGGCAATGGACTTGCCAACTACTATTGTTGTGTCTGTGGTGGTGGAATCAGAACCAATTATAAATGCACTGCATGTGTACCTGGAACATACTCACAAGAGCAAACGTGCGTAGATTGTGAACCTGGTACATTTTCAATGGCAATAGCGGCATCCGAACCAGATGTTTGTGAACCATGTATCATTGGCACGTATGGAAGACCAATAAGTCAAAATGAGTTCAGGAGTAGCTGTATAATATGCGAAACAGGAAAATATCAGAATGAAGCTGGGCAAACAATATGTAAAGAATGTAATGCTAACCAAATTACTGCACAAATCGGTTCTACAATGTCTTCAGATTGCGAATATTGTACTACTGGTCGGTATAAAGTATCCAACTCAGAATGCGTTCTGTGTCCAAGTGGAAAATATATGGCAAATAATGAACATATAGAATGTACAAATTGTGAAGAAGGAAAATATTCATTGTCAGATGGTAGTACCAAATGCGAACTTTGTGATCATGGACAATATCCTATTTCTGACGCAACCAAATGTGATGATTGTGAGACTGGAAAATATCAGGATACGGCAGGAGAACAGTGTCAAGCTTGTGCTGTTGGTAAAGTCACATTAATCACACCTGCTACGTCAGAGGGCATGTGTAGTGATTGTCTTGCTGGAAAATTTTCTGCTGTAGGTACAGTTATTTGTTTAGAATGTGATTCTGGCAAATATAAAAAAAATCCTGGGACAGAAGAATGTACCTCTTGTCCATCAAATACCCAGGAAAGAGCAGACAAAACAGCATGTGTTTGTAATGCTGGTTATGACACTAATGGAGATGATAATAACATTGCTGAAGAGGGTGGTTGTACGGCATGTGTAAATGGAAAGTATAAGAGTAGTGAGATAAACATTTGCTCTAAATGTCCTGAATATTTAGTACCAATATATGAACCAGAAACAAATGATCATTTGAAGGACATTGGTGCAACAGAGTGTAAATTTTGCGAGTATGGTTACGTTTGGGATGACGATGAGGCTAAGGAAAATGAAATTTTTTTTTTCCCCAAATGTACCATATGTGATCCTGGTTTATTTCACAACAATTTAAAAAATGAGTTGGCATTAAAATCACAATGCCAAAAATGCTCTGCAGTCGAAAATAGCACTGAGTATTGTGATAGAAGACAACAGATATTTGAAAAAGAGTTTTCAATTACACAAGCAGAAACATTGCCAATAAAAGCCTGTGAACTTAAACTTGTTGAACTCACAAAAAAATTAGAAATTGAACGTGATGTTAAATTGTGCGTTGGGTGCTCATGTGGTCCAAGCTTTGATGCAATAACATTTCCAGCCCATATAAATTGTACGGATACAACTGGTGCAGGTCGTATGTATTTATCTCGAGAAAATCACAACTGTACATATTGTCCAATATCATATGAAAATAGAAATAATTATTGCAATAAAATGGCAATAATACCTTTTACAAATAACCAAGTGTGGAATACCAGGCAAAATGTGTTAGAGTGTACACCAGGCTACCAAAGTTCTATGTATGAGAGTATTCAATGTGTAAAGTGTGCAATTGGTAAATATAAGTCATCTGTAGGAAACCACTTATGCAAAAATTGTCCAAATAACAGTATAACAAAAAACAATGGTAGTTATGCTTTGGAGGATTGTATGTACTGTGCTCAAAATCATTACTTACAAATTAATAATATCACGGGGGAAATATATTGTACACATTGTCACAAATGTGATACAATACGTTCTATATCACACCAAGAAAAAACATGCACAACTTGTGAAATGATAGATTTTGGAAATTCAGGCAATAATTGTCAGTTGATGGATGTAAAAGAATGTAAGAATTATCTGTTGATTGATGATTTGAAAAATCATATTCATAATCTCTGTGGTGCTCAAGGTACTAATTATCTTACAGAATATTCGAATTATTTTGCAGAAGAACCAAATGATGCAGGACAATATGAAATTTGTGAAGCACGTTTGTTAGAAATGAAATCAAACATTATGAGTAATGCTCAGTATGCTATGCCTTTTATCTATTTTGACTTGAATGTTTATGCTTGGATGTATCCAGTTGTACATGACACTTATGATTACAGATTTACTGCATATTACCAAGGCGACTTTGATATAAGAGGTACAGAAGCACAATGGCAGGAATTTCATAGTTTTATTTTGTGGTTGGGAATAGAAGACACTGTCAACAGAGAGTTGGTGGACAAATCCTATGAATTTGGGCAAAGTGCACTCTCAGAATATATGATGTCTTCACCAGGAGAAGTTGACATGGAAAAGATCAAACAATATTATTTCAATGACAAGAAAGATTTAAATGCGCAAATGTGGTCTGTGGCAATAACAAAACGAATCAAGAAGTATTATGACTTAGTTATTCAAAATGAAAAATATATGAAGGGTAATGTCAATTCACGCAAAACAACTATAATTCATATAGATCAAGTGGTTGACCTGCATGTCTCTACGACAATAAGAATCATGTGTACACAACAAGCAAACTTCAATATAAAAATAAACGAGATAAATATTTTCTGGGGATGGATGGATAGCCAAGAACAAGAATGTGTACAACAAAAAGTTTATGGAGTAATAGATTCCCGAAGTGAAATAACATTCACACACGACTTGCCTTATTACACTTTTGATCTCAATGTACAAACAGACGTAATTTTGGACAAAACATTGATTAGAATCTGTGACATCACATTTGATGTAATTTCTGTCACTACACCAAATCTAGATATAAATTCCAATTTTTTAACTAATCACATATTTGAAATCTCGCATGGTAAAGTATCATTATTAAACGCAAGTGTAAGTCTTGAAAAATATGGTAATGGTATACCATATGCATGTGACATAGATAAATATAATTCTGGTGATGCTATGTTAATCCGTACCGTCACTGATTTTGAAGAACTCCATACAAACACAAAAAACGAAATGTGTACTGGCATAGATTATTCAGTACCGGCATTCAAATAAATAATTTTTAACCATCTTTATTTTTACAATTATTTTCAATTCAATTTTCCTGAAGTTTGTTCGTTTCCCCCCCAAAGTTTTGTTTTCTTACACTGATCTTCTAATAGAATTGATTTTTGTTGAAAAAGTCTACATTCTGCAGACATATATCCCTCAAAAAAATCTCGTTTTTTGGCCACATCTCGATCCTTGATTTTGTCATAGGTCGCCATCTCATCACTTTTCATACTAACTATATTTTGTACAGAAATATTTCCGTTTAATAATGCTTCAAATAATGTTCTATTTTTTGATATACTAATATTAAATTTTATGCACTTGATCTTGTCTAAATACGAAATATAATTGGTCTTGTAAATTGAATAAATTCTGCTTTCAATCTGTTTACCAAGTTCATCACCAAAAACACTACAAAGTATTTTTTGTGGTTTTGTTCTACTTGCTTCTTCTATTATTTTATGTGTTGTTATATTCTGCATGTCAAACGTCTTGATATTTGTATGTAGATACATACAGATAAATATGCTTATATAGACATGTATAAATCATAAAATCCTGAAATAGAATACCCTTCTCATTGTAAAATAATGCAAATGACAACTTAACATAACAACTAAAATACTACAGGAGTTATAATAGATGAATATTTTGCAACAAATATTTGTTCTGTTTTATAATAAGATCATAGTTGTGTCCCATTTTATCTGAAGCATATTCAAATAATAACTGCATGTTGGTTACAATAGATGGTGCATGTAACTTTAAATTTCTATGACCAGTTGTTATCCAGCCTTGATCGTTTTTTTGCACATGTGCTTTATTTGACACAATCCCGGTTAAGATGTTCTGGCATATTATATGTATCTCCAGTGTTTGAAAATTGATAGGATTATCACGGGCCCGGACAGCACATAAACAAAAGTGAATAATCTTAGTACAAAAAGAATGATGATGCATATTACACGTACACGAATTTCCTGTTATTGTTTCAGAAATTTCTGGAATTTGTGTGATTTGTAATAAGATACTCAGTTTTACTACCAACTCGATGTTATAATGAAAAGTGCCACTTGTATAGCGTGTCATTATTTGAGTAAACTCCACAATTCTGTCCTTTGGTATTGTGTGTAGTTCGTTTTTGCATGGTAGTGACTGAAAGAGTTTTAACAACATCATATATGCATGACTAGCAAAAGTACGATTTACATGATTCTGTTCATCTTGTATGAGAACAATGAAATTTTCAAACATTGTGTGTATGCTTTTGGAAGTAAAAATACCATGCATTGCGAAAAAAAATATGCTTTGAACAATGTGCAGTGAAATTGCACTTTTTTTCTTGTCAACTAACAAATTGTCAGAAAGACTGAGCAATTTTTCTAAAATTTGGCATTCTTTGACATATTTATGAATATCATCAACAAGTGTCAATCTTCTTAATGAAAATTTCAAAATGCTCATGACATTTTTTACATGTTTGATATTCTCATGATTTATTGATAGATTTTGGTATTCATGTTTCATATCAGACATCATTAGTTTGAATCTTGTATTTGATATCTTGCGAATACAGAAAGCCAAACAAGAGGTAAGTAAGTTCTTATGATTGTGAATAATTTGTGTAGAAGTTTTTGACAGATTCTGAACACACATCTCACATAAAACATCCCAAGTTTTTGTATCCATACTAGTTTTTGAAGTGGTAAGTATTTGATGAATACAACTGTCAATTTTTTGAAGCAGAAGCATTGATCTGGATTGATGAAGGATTTGTTTCAGAATAGAAACGATTTCAAATAAAATTTGTGTTGGTAGTTTTCCAGTGAATGTATGAAGTATCAAATATATAAAGTTGGCTATATCGTAATACAAGAATGTTCCTTGAACATTGAATATGATTGACACATATTTAAACAAGTATAGTAACTGATTGTTGTTTCTGTTTTTGTCTGTATTCATGACTTCACATATAATGGAGCTAATATTGTGATGTGTATTATAATTAACATTGATACATAAAATACAACGATCTAAAATCTTATTCAAGATGTTGTTGGATGTAATATAATCATGTACTTTTGTTTGCAATTTGTCTTTTGACATAATACTTATAATTGATTTTTGATAATAAGTTCTCATGTGATCAGTGACATTTGCAGTGACGTGTTCATTGTCAATAGAATCAAAGAAAGAATCTAACAAATGTGTCAATACAGCGTCAATGTTTGAATGGTTTGTTAGAACATCTAACAGGCCAATGCAATATATCCTAAGTTGTTGTTGGTTAATGACAAAAAAATCCAACCCGTGTATAATACCATCAACAATTTTGTTTTGAAAATCATGGTTTTGTTGTGGAAATGTCAACACATTATTGACAACATACATTGATCTATACAAACACAAAATTGCGCATGAAAACATAGCAATGCTGTCATTGTTGCTATTTTGACTGTGTTTTAATATTTTTGATTGTTGGATGTGAAACTGTCTACAGATAATGTCAAAAATTCCACTTTGTATAACCACGTCATCCAAATACTTGAGAGACAAATTTTTGTCATTATTTATTCCAACACCTCCAAAACTCCTAATTGGAAACATATCAAAAAACGAATACATCGAAAATATATAATATGTATTATATTGTGTGATTGAAGTAGACAACTCCAGATAAAATCGAGAGACACTGGCAGTGGTATATGAATGTTTTTCATTATGACTTTGTTCCCGGAGTCTATGTAGTATGTCTCGTACAATTGTGGACTGTCGGAAACAATTCGAGACTTCAAGCATGGTACGTATGCTCCTAATCTCTACATAATTATTAGTAGTAGTATTCAGTATGAAATTATCAGAAAATACTCCACTTATATCAGCATGATTCAGTATATGTTGCATTTGTATGAAATACTTTTGTTCATCATGATATTATATTACCTAATATTTCCTTTTTTATGTAACTAAGTGTAGATATGAATAATTACTTTTGACAATTTTATAACACTTGCCCAAACAATATACACACAACTTTCAAAAAAATTTTTTTTCGCTTTTAATAAAAACTGAATATAAATCAAATTATTCATCCTTCTTAGAGGGTCCAGTGATATTCTCTTCCAACATCTGTGTAAACTTGACAATATCACCCTCAGAGGATTTAATTTTGCTTTCAACTGAAAGGGAACGTGCTGATAGTTGGATCTTCCTCAATTCAAGACGCTGCTTATTAATCTTGGTCTTGCAAATTTTATCTTTGATGTCCTGGCGCGACAAAATTACTTTCTTGGTAGTAACCTTTTTCTGTTTGTAAATAAATATTTCAATACAACAAAAAACTTGCAATTGACAAAACATGTACATCAAAAATCAACAAAAATCACCTTAATGTTGGTGGTTTCTTCTTCTACCTTGCCATCATGATCAACTTCTGGATCACTCATAGAATCATAAGGCTCTTCAACTTCCTTAGAACTTTTCTTGGACATGTCCGAATTATGTGCTAATATCTCATATATGAAATTTTATTCTCTTCTATGTTATATATATTTTTTTTTGCCAAAATAGGTAAAAATTGACATTTTTATGATGATGTGAAAACAAGCATTTATGTTGCGAATAGCAAAATATATAAGCATTTTTGTTCTGTTTTGTCAGAACAAAAATCAGTATTTTAGTGCATTTTCAACCCCATTACGTAAAAAATGCAATAAATAATACAGAATATGTGTGATATACGTAACACAAAAACATATACTTTGTACAATTTTCATATATAAATGATAGTCATTTGTCAAGTTACAATAAATAACTCTAAATAAAATACTATGGGAAGTAGTAAAACAACCAACAATCCATTGTGTGCGAAAAAATCTGACAGAACAGACAGAAGATACAAGGCTGTTGTACCAACTCGACTGGCTGGACAAAGGGACTTGAGATTCAAACTACTCAGTCCCAGTCTCAGACGAGAGAAATATAACAATAATACTGTAGTAACGAAAGATAAAAATACAAATATGACATCAACCAATACATATTCCACACAGGAAGTAAGATCAACAAATTCAGCAGTTGTCACAAATTGATACAATTTTCAAATTTTCAAGTATATTTTGACATTTTCAAAAACAAACAAAAATTTCCTTCACTCATTGTGATGTAATACTATTATTTTTGATCTGTTCATACATATATAGAGAGTGTATAAGTTCATACAATATTATATTTTAATTTTGAAATATTTAGTCATGACTTCAAAATTTGCATTCAAACCTGAAAAAAACAATTGGAAACTCATGGTGCCACTTTTTGTTTCATGGATGTTGTGTGCGTTTTACTCGAGTGTACCAATACACAGTTCGTCAGCTTTCGCTGATAAGATATTTTGTTGTTGTCTGACAATTTTTATCTCGAATCTATACTATATTATACTCACGACTTCCCAGTTTCTGTATCAGAACACACTATCAGTGATGAATTCTTCTTTGACCACAAAGCCAACATCTAGGAATGCTATATTTGACGATAGACGGACTTTGAACAATTCTCAAAATGTTTCTACAATTACCTCCAGATACACGATATGGAATATAATATTCAAAACAATGGATTTCAGTCATGAAAGTCGGGAAGTACGACTGTTCGTGAGCAGGGAAGAAGTGTGGAGTGTGTTGTATCCAAATGCACTTGGAATTTTCTTGTTATTTTTTTGCGTGCCATTATATGACATGTCATGTTCCTTGGTAATGGGAATGGGTTTTTTATTTTGTAGCTTATATCAAGAATATATCAAGGGAAAATTATGGAAACGCCCTATGAAAAGAACAGCTTGCCATTTGTTATTTTCTATTACTGGATTTATTTGCATCATTTTGTTATTCTTCATATTACAAAGCATTGACGTACAGGAATCAAATTACAAAAGATCAATGTATGAGCAAAATCTGACTTCCAATACAACAGAAAAAGCAGATAAATATACAGATGAATATACACAACTCAATACATATGCGTATGATGATAAATTTGATAATATATATGATAATCAAAATTCAATTGGGACTTTGTTGCATAATGATGATGAAGAAACACAATTCGCGAACGTGGACAACATTACCATACAAAGTACACACACAGCCCGTGTCATAACACCTTATTCAAAATTGAATAACTCTAGTATTTCTGACATGGAATATGAAATAAAGAGTGTTTATGAATCAGCTATGAACGATGTAAATTCCAAAAATTGGTTGCCATTATGGATGTTGTGTTTTTGCATTCCTATGTTTTTTACCACTATTCCAGAGTCAACTCGAATTCCAGTTGTATTGGAAATGGTACAACCATCTTTGGGATTTTTTGCTGGACTCCTACTTCTTTTGGGCATCATATTGAAATATGATTTTTCAGCCATGCTACTATTGGCCAATACAACTTCTTTTTTTATATACTCATTTGTCACTGTTCCCTTTTTATGGATGTGTGTGTATTTTATTGTAAAATCACACAGAGATAAAACAATGACATACATATCGTTTTTTGTTATTGTATTAACTTACACTAGAATATTAATGTCAATCAATTCAAAGTACGATATTCACACTGGTACAGTGACTAGTATTTTATTCACAGCAGTGATAATTGCAGTTCATGCTTTCACCGGATTATATTTCTGGCGTCAGGAAAATACTGCCATTCGAAGTGGTTGGAATAATTGTACAGATGATGAGGATGATGACGAAATTGAATTCTTGTCTGATTTGGAAGATGGTGTAAATGATAATGACAAATCAATGGAAGTATTATACCAATACACAATAGATGACGTTTTACATCGTGTCACAAATGATATTTCGGAAACAGAAAAAATACTGGTATGTAGTAAAAAAAATCGTGAAATTATTACTAGTAACAAAGTCTCTGTAATTACTAGTGATAAAATAGAAGATACCAGTAAACTTAGTAAAGTTCAAGAAGAAATAGCAAAAAATGATGAAGAAGAAATGGAAAAAACTGACACACAATCTCACTTATAAAGGACAATATATAAAAGACTACCAAATAAAAATTTTATTAGTGAAATATAGTGATTTGTTAGTGCTTGTAATATGTTGTTTGTATTGTTTTCAAAAGTATATAAACAAAAAATAAATCTACTTTTCAAATGACTCATAATTTAAATTGTAACCTCTTTCAATTATTAATACTGTGTGTGAGTGTGACAAATGCAAGTGAATTTTTTTCTCATGCAAAACAACTTAAGAGTTCATGTAAAATACCATTAAATTCTTTTCTAAGTAACCACACACAATATACTATCACAAAACACTGGTCACGTTCTGAAACTATTTACGACTGGACAATTAGCAAATGGAACATCATTACATTAGATAATGATGCAAAAATATTCCATAAATATAAAATTAAAAACCCAAACCAATTGCCTGTGAGACATCAAACATTGCATTATACTACAAAGACTGATATGCCTCAAATACTCAACACATTGTTCAATGTAAATATGTTTATTAAAGTGGAAAAACAAACTATTATTGTTGGTAATGTAGTGCACACATATGTCACCATCAAAGATGTACCACTTGTTGACAAAATCCAAATACAGCACACTGCCAATTTGCTTGACACTAAAATCATCAAATCAGAGCACTTCATTTCGTATGGCAATATTCCTTGGTATGCCAAATGGGCATCAAATATTTTACGAAAAGAAATAATCAAAAGTTTAGACGATTATGATGATCAAACATTATGTTATATGTGTACAAATATGTATTGTTTTTGATTATAAAAATGTTGTATGTCTGCTGACAACATGGCAATTAACACACACAACATTACGATTGCCAGTGTTTCTGTATACTTTTGCATATGGTATATTACCAATTTTATCAAAATACAATTCAATATCAACAATATGCCAATGTAAATAATTGATTCTTCTTTCTCTAAAATTCCAGTAAATATCAATAAGTCTATTTTCAAACGACAACATGCTACTAATGTTGTTCCATAAAAAATTGACTTATTCCTGTAATTGTTGATTTGAACAGACATACCAATTAAAATTGCACTTATCGCAAACCATAAAACAAAGTACACATTGTTATAATCTTGCATTATTATTCTTCATCCACATATATCTATTTTATATACATTGTTGGTAGTATGTCGAATATTATTCGTTCATTTTCTTTTCGAATAAAACTTATTTTCATACAGAATTCCATCTCAAACTGTTTATTTTGTCCGTATATTACTTACAATACCCTTCATCAAACGAACAAAATAATTACATCACAATTATTCTTTTCCACGACTTATTGTAAAAAATCTCTTTCCATCCAATCTCATATTTTTCAGAATACAAATGTGAACACAGTCAATAGGTATAGATTGGACAATAAAATGTACATCTTAGTGTTTTTGTCTAGAAATATATACTTACAAATCAAAACACAAAGACAAATTCTTAACTCATTTTTCAACATAATCAAAATCATAATTACATTAAACATGTATTCTATTATTTGTACAGAACATTGACTAAAATTATATTGTTGAGAATTGTTTTCTCCTAAGTTTGTTGTAAATAATTTATCTGTTATCAAATAACACAATCTTTGTATGAAGAAAACAAAAAACACAAATGAAAAAAACGGACGAGTTCGAATATAATAGAGGAGAACAAAAATTTTTCTACAAAATATGCAAAATTTCCAAATATCATGAGATTTTCCATATTGACCAAACATACTCATTTGGAAGAAAGTGAAACTAGATGCAAACAACGCAATCACTGAAAATGGTATTATAATATTTGGTATTGAATAAAACATTTGTGACATTTTAAAAGGCCATCTCAATAATAAACTACATTCTGACAAAGCAATTATAAATAAAAAACTTTTATTGTAAAACATTTATGTCACACAAATTATGAAGCAACTATGAATTCTTTACACAGTATATTAAACTTTACTTTATATATATATTGTTTGCAATTTGTGTACTAAAATACACATATCTATTTCGGGAAATTATAAAAAAGTTGGAACGTATACACTATATATGTAAGTGAATATTTAGTTTTTCGAAAAGTTAAATCCAGATCTTGCCAAATATCTTCAATATGAGTTATTCTTCGAAAATTTCTATGTCTGATTTATTGCATAGTATCATTCAAAACGATATGCCTTCTGCAGATCTGAATATTATTCCAAATTTTTGTCCTGTAATTGTTTCACCAATTGCTCGACCAATTCAACTAAATCTACCATTGAACATCAAAAATGTCGAAACTGATAAAAATGAGGATAATGAGGATGATAGTGAGGATGACCAAGATGAGATTCAGCAAAATTATCTGAATCATGATTACGACAATAAAAAAAATTGTACAAGATTAATACTCAAAAAATCGGATAAAATATCACAAATCATTAGGACACCAAGCATCTCCAAACATCTATCCTCGCATGTTTCCCAACAAACAAAACGAGCTGAGTGTCGTGGCATTAAAAAAGAAAGAACAAGAAATATTATTGTCAAATTAAAAATAACGAATTCTATGGGAAATATCAAGAAAATGAGATCAAAAAAAGAAACTTTTATACGAAAGAATGAAAAGGAAAAACAACGTAATGCTCAAAATATTCGTTTAAAGGATGAGGATTTATGGAAAAAAATAAAAAAACAAAGAAAGGAAAAGAAAAAAATTGAAAAAAAAAATACAAAAGATAAAAAAAATGTGCATTTGAAAGAAATTGAATTACCTGATTGTGAAGAAATTGATAGTGAAAAAAAAAGTTTTGAAGAAAATTATTTTGATCCAAGACCAGATGAAGAAATTCAAGTATCAAAAGAAAATAATACAAAAGCAAAGAATGTTTTATTTCAAAAAGCAGTTGAATCAATCGATTCTGCACAAAATGATTTTGATACAAGCCAAAATCAAGAAAATACAACAACAACACATAAACTTGCTCCATTAGAGTACGAGATGTCTAAGAAAGGATTTACATGGACATATTTGTCTTGTCCTGAACAAAATTTGTTGGTGTGGCAGGATATACAAAGCAAAAAAATATTAAAACACGGCGAAGATCCTGATGATTTCAGGATGCAAAATCCAATTGATTGAGGAGTTTTTGGAGTATATTGCAATATTTATGAGTTGAGTCACTCTTACACCGTATTTAATAAATTTTCAAATAAACATTTTGTGTCGAAATGAGTGTGAATTTAAGTTGTTGTTCATATTGTTTATTCATATATTGGAATCCATACAGTTTTAAATAAATATTTTTGTTGACAATGAACAACATTTTGTTCTTTTTTTATCACTTGAAATGCAATTTCCAGGCATTGTATACAAATTGAATGAAAATGTTTCCTTACTGTTTGAAACCATGGACCTGCATACAAACCACAGCTCAAAGGTGCAATTACAACTCTACGTAAATTTTTCCGCGCCATATCACAAAGACTCGAAATCATTGCTGTCATGAGCATTTCTCGAAAAATATTGTAATCTACAATTGCATACAAAGACCTCGTTCTGTAGACACTATCAAGTTTGATTTGTTTTGTTTCTTTATCTATTACTGGTTTTCGTGGATCAGGCCAATTACTGTTATCACAGGAAGAGGATGCATTTGGACCGTTGACAAATGAAAGCAAAATACCATTCTTTTTGTTTTGTGAGTTTGGGGATTTAGCCCAAAAACTGAACTCGCGACTGTATTTCTTGACATCATCTGATTTTTGGATATCAAAATTTTGTCCTGCACTGTCTATGGCATAAAAGTCGTTTTTGTCACCTTTTGGCATTGACATACCAAATATGGATGTAAAGTGTTGTAATTGCTTCAGCATAATTATCTCATTGTCTTTATGTATTTCATATATGCAGCTCAGTACACTTTCCTCTTGAGTTTTTGCATGGGGACATGATTTGAATTTACATAGTTTTGACTGAGAATCTATAATTTGCATGCATGCACCACCAGGACGCGCAAAATTTCCGGCAATCATGATTCCAATAGCACCATTTTGGTCTAGAATACCTAAGATAGGATTATGCTTATATTCAGAAAAATCTCTATTTTGTTTTATTCTTGAACATATTATTTTATAATTCGAAACATTAATGTAGTCAAATTTATTACACATATAATGAATAGTCATTGTTAGTTGTACACAGTTATTTTAGAAATATGTTTTACACGAGTGTTTATATACCCTTTGAAGAAAAAAAAATTTGCTTTTTTTCATTTCCCAGAACATTCTATTTTGGGAATTTGTATCAAAATCTTCTATAAAATCAAAAGTAATTTTCTAGTCTAAAAACACATTGAGTTCCACCAAATTTGTTTTATATATTTTTTTATATTATTTTGTATCTGATATTCTATTCTAGTTTAACATTGGAGAATTAGTATGTTGTTTGAAAGAGAAATACAATGTACTGTTAATGATTTATCTGTTTCTGGATGTGAGAATAAAATGGATTCTGACAACAATAACAGTAACAATGTTTTATTACATCAAAATATGGTACATTCAAATGATGTACTTCAAGAGAATGATACAAGTAATGAAATTAAAGGGGGAAAAAATGAGAATTTAGAACATGTTGATGAAAAAAAAGCAATTTATGGTCTGCAAAATAATAATTTGTTTGGTAATGAAAGTATGAGTAATTCAGATTCAATGGATGAAGATGATGAATTGAATAAAATAGATGAAGAAAATGAAAAAAATAAACAAGTACATGGTGATATTTCAAAGATGAAACATACTGATGATATTTTTGTTGATGGTGGTGTATCAGAAAGTATGAATGAAAGTAAGTTGGAACAGAATGATAAAAATAGGACAGAGGAGAAAGAGGAAAAAGAGGATATAGGAGGGAAAAAAGAAAAGGAAATAAAAATAATCAAACATGATGAAATTGAAAAATGTGATGGAAAAAAACTGGATGAAGAAGATGATTTGAAGAATAAGAAATATAAGAAAGAACATAAGAATGAACAGATAAATGGAAAAATAAATATTGATCCAATTCAAAGTATTGGTAATAAAGTAAATGTACAAAATGAGGATAAAACGAGTGAAAATGAGGGAATTATGGAGGTGCAGAAAAAAACAAGAAAGAAGTCAAATAAATCTTTGTTCAATAACAAAAAAGATATAGAAACCTCAGAAAATGATCATGAGACAAGTCAAGGTAGTATAATATTTAAACATGATAATAAGATGGGTAAAAGTAGTAATGGTCAAAAACAGAATGAAACAACAAAAAAGGATGATACACCAAACAAGGAATTAATTGGAAATAAACTTAAAAAAAGTAAAAAGACTTGTAAAAGCATGAAAGACAATGAAATGTCAAGGAAAAATGTATCTGAAAATGATGTAGTGCAAATGAGTTCTGATGATGATACAGAATCAAAAATTCAAGCAAAAAAAATTCAAAAAAAAAATGATAATACTGAGAAAATTTCAAAAAAAAGGAAATCTTTAAACGAAATGAATTTGGAAGAACTTTACAAAGAACATGAAAAGGTAATCAAAAAAATTGAATTGTTTGAATTGAATTTGGACAAGAGTAAGAATATTTCAAAAGAAAAAGAAAGGAGATATGAAATTTCAAAGAACAAAAAAGCCAAATTTTTTTCAAATGAGAGTGATGATGTTGATACTTGAAAAACATGGAGGAAGATAATCAAAGCAAGTCAGAAATCCATTGTCGCCTCTCAAGACAATTTTGATCAAATAAATCTATGATAAAGAACAATATGGTTCGTTTTTTTGTTGGTAATAAAAATTTGAAAATCTTCATGTTGTCTCGAATTTTTCATTCTCACATTTTTCATCATCATGTGTGTTGTCTTCGTCTAAAATACTATAAACACTTGTTGCATCATAATGATCAGAATCATCATATGTATTTTTCGGAGAAAATCTTTTTTTTAATCTCACAAAAAATGATCTGAGTCTATTATTTTGTAGGAAACAATACATAGTAAAAAACATCAAAAGTAAATGTCGTATATATAAGAAATTTTTTTGTACGTCAAATGTAACAATTTTTTGTTGTAATATAATGTGCTGATTTGGTAGTATCTCTCATTATTTGATGCTGATAAATATACTTTTTAATCCTAAATTATTTTTTTGCTAACAATTTTGCTACATCAATTTTAATGCCTATCATTTCTTGATGTATTGCCGAAATTTTGAAGTTTTGTACACTTAACTTTTTGTAAACAATTTCTATTTCTTTCAACATATAAACTTTGTCTGCTTCGAAATCTTCAGATAGTGACAAAATTGACTGATTGTCTTCTTTCATTTTTTTTTTTTGGTATATTATTTATATATTTGATTAGATTCCATAATTTAAACTACGTGACTAATATTTTTATGACACCAAACAAACACATACATATTCAAGTTCTGTCAACAAATAGTTGATCCATTTAATAATTTTGTAAATATTTATATAGTCACAGTGTCCAAAGAAAATAGTATGAATATACACTCAATTTCTAACATTGCGTGTAGTTCGATTTCCAATTTGTACTGGAGCACGTCTAGTAATATTTAATCGGCCGGTGGGGGTGGGCCACACGTGTTCCAGTGCTTGTGTGGGATTTTCTTGAACTATACATTTCAGGACGTATGTGTGCTGAATCTGGTGATGTGTTTGTTAGTAGATTTTGCACTATGGGGTGTTGATGTGTCATGGGATGTGTCTCAGATTCCTGGCGTCTGTCACTAAAATTCTGACCAGACACAGCATTATTGTGTTTGTAATGACTATCTAAGTCACTAGTAACATTTGCATTGTGTTTATTCAAAGCATTCAATGTGTCTGAACTTTTTTTGTTTGTTGGTGGACTTTGCACTACCTGGCGTCTGTCACTAAAATTCTGACCAGACACAGCATTATTGTGTTTGTAATGACTATCTAAGTCACTAGTAACATTTGCATTGTGTTTATTCAAAGCATTCAATGTGTCTGAACTTTTTTTGTTTGTTGGTAGACTTTGCACTACCTGGCGTCTGTCACTAAAATTCTGACCAGACACAGTATTATTGTGTTTGTAATGATAACCTTCAGCAAATGTTTGCAATTTACTATCTAAGTCACTAGTAACATTTGCATTGTGTTCATTCAAAGCATTCAATGTGTCTGAACTTTTTTTTATAAATTTGTTGTAATTATCTTTAAAAGCATCAAATTGTTTTCCTGTTTCTGTTTGAGTGTTGCAAATATTCATATATTCCATTTTCATGGTATCAAAATCCACAAAATCTCCTCGATTTTGTTCAAGTTCCTTCTTTTTGTGTTGATATTCTTCATTGGTCTTTGACATTTCATTTTCATTATCAAAACACACTTTTTGCAGTTCATCACATTTTGAACTTGTGTTACGGTAAAAATCACGATCAACTTGCTTTTGATCTTCTATTGTTTTGTGTGTCTTGAGCAAGGCCTTCAAAAAATTTACTTCATCCTCATGCATTTTTTTTACTTTCGCCAAATTTATTCTACTTGTTTCCATGCTTTGCTCCTGTGATTTTTGTAGTTCAGCGAATACAATAACATTTTGCTGCTCGTGTTTTATTGTTGCTTCTATACACATAATTTCTTTAAGAAAATCTGGGTTTTTTGTATGATCATCATATTGTTTTTTTAACAAAGCAACATTATTGCTTTCAAACTTCTGCAAATTCAAATCTCTTGACAAAAAAGAACCAACTTCTTCCAAAGACTCATGCAAAAAATCATTATGCGAAGATGTTTTTTTAGCTGCATATAACATTTTCGAGATTTGTTGTTTTTGGGTTTGTATGGCTTCTGTGTACTTTTTGAATATTTCATCAACACTTTCCATTTGATTATTGGCATTTACTATGTCCTCACGTAATGCATCTGTTTTGTTTTGTGTTTCTGTTCGAATTTGACAAATTTGACCTTGTATTGCATTTTGCTCATTTTGTTTGTCTTGAAAAAATATTTGATCAACAAGATGTTTTTGTATGTTTCCATTTCGGTCACGTTCCGCACTTTTGTGTGCCACTCTCGACAACTCTTGTCTATTTGCTGTATCTGCATGAACTGACATGAGCTATACTGTTTATTCAAGTGATATTTGTTCTACACTTATATACAAAATACACATGAGCAATTTGCAGAAAACAGAATAAATGTATTTACCATATTTGCCTTTTTCACTCTACAATTATGAACAATTTATACAATACTGTTCAAATATTCAATTGGTTAAAGACTGATGTATTCTGAACATTCTATTTGATTTCATTGAATACTACAAGGCCAATTGTTTTTTTGGCCAGATGATTTTGTGTTTGTTGGTATTGGAACGTTAGGATTAGAAATTTCACCCACATTTGTTTGTTGTGTTTGTGGACTACTTACATCATTATATGGTTGTCCTTTCATATTTCCTTGTAAATAAAATTCTTCATTTGAATACATTGGTACTTTATATTTAATTCCATTCTCATTTTCACTCATCATACCAGGATATGTATCACATCCAGGTATGATTGTGTCATTTCGAGAATTAAAATCATATATTTTCAAGTTTTGATCTATATTAAATTGTCTTATTTTTCTATATCTTGCTGGTATTCATTAGTCATGTTTTCTTTCATGTATGCTAATTCCTTAAGTTCATTTTCATTGAGATTGTTCTGTCTTTCTTCCAAGTCTTTCAATTTTATTTTGAAATCCTGTGTCATATTGGCATTTGATTTATAACAGTTCATTGACTCATCTTCTTCAAACATGATACTCATATTATTTATCATAAGAGTTTTTTGCAACACTTATATACAAAAACCATGTGAGAATTTCTTTATTTATTGTCAAAGTTTAAAACATCAAACAACCAAAAATGGTTTATAGAAATAACTAACAACAAATTTTACTATCAGTGGGGTTCGAACCCACGCCTTCAATAGAAGAAGAGAACTTGAGTCTCCCGCCTTGGACCACTCGGCCATGATAGCTAAGATATAATATAGTAAACTATTATTGTATTTCAAACAATTAAGAATGTATTTTGAAAGCATATTATTTGTTTCACACAGTCACTGTACACGCACATGTACATATTATGAACACGTGCTGTCCTGACAATATATTGTTGGATACAATAAATATATACAAATCAAAATTTATAAAATAACGTCAAAAAATTTATATATTTTTATAATACACAATCAAAATATTTTTGTATTTTTATAATAGTACAATTTTGCATAAAATGATTCTAGTTAAAGCCCAAGTAAACCCAAGTATACTAAAAAAATTTGTTAATACCAGCTGAAACGCTGATGATAAATATGCATGTAAGAAAAAAACAACTAGTCTTGGATTTTTGAAAAAAGTTCAAATGTACTGATATGTTCAACACTCTTGTTTTCTTCTTCTGTGATGTTTGTTTCTGGTGATGTATGATCTTTCATTATTTGTTACACCTTAATGTAATTGAACAATATTTTGAATGTTCCATTTACATAGTATAAACTAAAATCATTACCAATATATTTATCTATTTGTGGAATATTATTTTCATATTTAAACACTCAGAATCAAATCATTGACACGTTGTGATTCAATTTCACAACTTTCATGATTTCTGAGATCACATATATCAATCTTCCTTGTGGACACATTGATTTGGATGTACTGGAAAATTGTTCCAAATGTCAATGGTATAATGACGATGTTGTATTGGTCAATGAATTAACTTTATCCAATATCAACAAAACAAAATGCTCTTCTTGTGCGGAGAATAATCATGAGAAAGAAGCAACAATAATTCATATGCCATGCCAGTGCATGATTTATTGTTCACCATGTTCCATTGATTATGAAAGTAAGATATGTATCTGTGGAGAGGGAATTGAGTGTGTCGCTGGGTGGAATCATAATATATATCTTTAAAATATAAAAGGATATATATGGGTATGATACAGAAATCATATCATAAAAGGTCATGCATGCTGGGCATGGTATAGGTCATGCATGTATGCTGGGCATGGTATAGGTCATGCAGTACAAACAAATGGCGAATATTGTATACTTTTGATTTTGATTAAAAATTTTGAGAGAAAGTTTATAAAATCGTTGGATGAATGTGTAAAATGTGAAGAAATGAATGAATATCAAAAATCATGAAAAAGTTTGGTTTATATGAAAAAATAAAAAATTATTGACAATTTTGAAATAATGAAGCAAAACATAGTGTTAAAAAATGTTCAAAATACAAGGTAAAAGGAAATTTAAACGCATAAATACAAAAAATATTTGTATGGATAATTTTTTGTTTGCCTTATTATCAAAAACATATATATATGTAGCTGGGGAGTAGATGTAAAATAGAAATATATGAATTTGAGTGATAATGATAATTCTACTCATCAAGATTTCACATTTCTAAATCCACCAGACCAAGCTATGTTCAAAGATAGAGAACAAAGCAGAATAATGACAAATCAAATGGAAGTAAATCGTCACAATAAAAGCATCAATGATCTGTTAGGATGGAATTGTCAAAAATTGAAATCAATAACCACACAAATAAAAAAATTGTATCCAAACATAATGAAACAAGAGCAGATTGCACGAGACCAAACAAAAGGTGGTGCAGTTCCAATTGGTTTATATGGAAAATGTGGTCATACTTGTCCCAAGAATCAGCACGGCAATACGACTGATTCTTGTGCATTCGATTTCGACTGGAAACATGAAGACAGCCAAATAGATCATATTTTTTCTTGTGTGAACACAAAATGTGTATCACCAGAAAGCAGAGTAGGAATGCCACCTTGTTCTAAAATAGATATGCTCTGTGCATCTTGTCCATTTACAAAATATAGTCAAACATCAAACGGACAAGAATGCAGTTGGAGAAATCCAATTGAAATTCCATGTAATGAGCAAGGTACGGGAAATTTGGACAGAAATTCAAGTGATCACAGGAAAGCACCATGGCATTGTTTTTGGGACGCATCCATAAAATTCAAATTAAAACAAGAGGATCCAAATTATAAAATACCAAATGCAATAACACTTTCTTTCAAGAGGAAAATGGTAAAATTTGCATTTGATGGTATTTTGAATTACAATGAAAGTGTAAGAAATTGTGAGGTTGATTATTATATTGAGCACAATGCCACTAAATTCAAAGACGCATTCAATTTTTTGAAAGTGAAAGGATGTTTGATTGAACCATACAATTTCAAGAAATATGTCACATATGAAAATAATTTTCAAATTAAAAATATGCCAGATATTTGCGAAATTGTTTTCGCCTTTTTTGGACTTCAAATGTCAGACATCATACCAGATACAATACCAACAAATGGTATTAAAAAAAAAACAAATTTTGTTAAAGCACAAGAAGAAAAACGGACTCAAATGCAAAGACTACAAGAATCACAAACGACTGATTTACCACTAGTACTAGAAAAACTCAAAATAAAGCAAGACCAAGAGGACAAACATCTCCAACTGCAACAACAACTGCAACAACAACTGCCACAACATATGGAACAACGAGCGCAACAACAAGGACAACAGCATTATCATCTACAACATCTACAACATCTGCAACAACAACTACAACAGCAACAATCACAACCCCAACTCCAACAACCAGAAACACAAAAAGAACAACAGCAACATCATCTACAACATCTGCAACGACTGCAACAACAACAACTGCAACAACAACTGCAACAACCACAATCCCAACTGCAACAACTGCAACAACCACAATCCCAACTGCAACAACTGCAACAACCACAACCACAACCCCAACTCCAACAACCAAAATCACAAAAAAAAAAAAAAAAACAAAAACAAAAAAAAAAAAAAAAAAAAAAAAAAAAAAAAAAAAAAAAAAAAAAAAAAAAAAAA